>JAABUX010009430.1_pt1 | contig 11059 bp, 10 predicted proteins | sample 5561851 | NCBI WGS metagenome assembly JAABUX01 (sample SAMN10711883, study PRJNA513361) | rock metagenome | isolation source: Antarctica rocks | place: Antarctica: Victoria Land, Richard Nunatak red sandstone | collected 2016-01-03 | reverse complement strand
TGCACACCGCCCCGCCAACGGCACCACACCGTAACAATCGGCAGAGGCCCCACTTATCCAAAGCGAAACAGTGTCTCGACGAAGCCGGCCACCTCTCTCGGGACCTTTGATGAAGCGAGAAGCCTTCTTGGGGCGAAAGTGCTCAACATCCAGATGGGATGCGATGTCTCGGGCTTCGGTAAACCAACACTTGCCGCCTGACAACGCCAGGAGCCACGGCTTAAGTTTTCCCCAGTGGTCACTATTTTTGCCGATTAGATCATTGCGGCCTTTGGAATTCCCAGCCGCATGAAGTGTGGCAAGCTCACCCACTAAACGCGCTGACTCAGCCAACCAAGCTTCCCAGTCAGCCGGCTTCCAGCGAACTGCATCTGATAAGTCGAAATCCGTCGGCAACTTGTTCTCAAGATCTATGAAGATCACTTACCCATCTCCTCGCGCAGTATATCACCAATGACCTCATCGGCGATTTGGTTTTGCTCGGTCTGTTCTTCCGGTGTGAGGGTGGGCTTACGAAACTTTCGATGCTGCGCCATCTTGCGCACAAACAGCGTGTAGTCAGGGTCACGAAAATCAGCCGTCGAGAAGCCGAGGTCGGCTAGCTCCGCCGAAAGGCGTGAAAGTTCAGATTCTTCCTCTGCTGTACGGAGCTGCTTTACGAATAACTCATTGCGACGGAAAAGGCGCCGCTCGGTCTCGATATCCAGGGTGGACGACAGGCCGAACAGCTCGCTCTTGAGAAGCCCAGTCACGCCCATGCCCTGCGGGTGCACGTCGGGCGTCTCCACCACCGTGCGGTCGCCCTGACGCCGCAGAATGTGCACCTGCTCGCGCTTCAAGCTGCCCACCATCATCGGGTCATGCGTGGTGATGAGGATTTGCGACTCGCCTACCATGTGGCCGGCATCCGCGCTCAGCACGCCTTCTATGTCATCAAAATAGCGTAGCTTCCATATCGGGTTCAGGTGCGTATCGGGTTCATCGAGTAGAAACAAACAGTGGTCCTCCCGCGTGATGCGCATCAGGCCCAGCACGGTGAGCATCTGCAGCTCGCCTTCTGAAAGGTGGGTAAAGCTTACCTTACCGCCATGCTCATCACGCTTCTTCACGGTGATGCGTACCTCGTCGATTAGATCGCCGATGTAGGCGCCTTCGGCGTAGCGGAAGAAGCTGTCGGTGCCGCCCACCAATTCGCCCAGCTGCTTAAGCTTGGCGTGGCTGGGCACGAAAAGGTAAAGCTGCTTCTGTTTTTCGCTACGACCGCGAAAATCGATCTGCCGGGTAACCTCCTGTTCGATGGGGGCCCAAGCCACCTGCCATAGCTTGTCGAGGAACTCATTGACCACATTGCTGCGTGCGTACCAGAAGCGCGGGTCGCCTTCGTTCAGTTCATTCTCGTCGAACTTGCCGCCCCGGCGCTTCTCGCGCAGTCGGTGTGGCTCCTTCAGCACAAACAGCGCGGACTCCAACGATTCGATATTAAGGTTTTTCAGCACCTTCTGGAACACTGGGTCGTCCGACAGCAGGCAGGCCAACAGCACCAACTGGCTGTGGCCGCCACGGCAGTAGAACAGCCGGCGCAGGCGGTCGTCACCTGCCTGCTTCAGCCGCGTCTCGCGACGGCGTTTGGCGTCTTCCAGCGCGCGGATGTCGGCATCGCTTGCGGTGAAATTCTCCAGCAACTGTTCGGGCAGAACCTCATCGGTGGTGATCTCCTGGCGCTGGTTGAAGCGGCGCTGGTGCTCCTGGAACAGAGCCTCGATGCGCTCATTGCGGCCGGAGTAGTAGGTGAAAATATGCGACGGCAGCAGCTCGCGGTTTTTCAGCAAATGGCCTTGTGACTCGGCCTTGCCGTCCACCCACACGAAGGGCCGCTTCTGTTTGGCGCTGTCCGCCTGCAGGTGAACGACATGTCCCCGGATTTCATACTCCAGCGTGTAATCCAGTGCGGCGTCGCGATCCAGGTCAACGTCGCGGAAGACGGTGATCAGCGCCTCGATCAGGTTGGATTTACCGACGCCGTTCTGGCCAATCAAAGCGTGGCTGCGGATGGCCTTCGGCACGGCGCCGCTGGTCGCACCCGATAGGGGTGAGAGCTGCGTCGCAAAATCGATCGCCAAGTCACGCAGGTTACGGAAATGCGGAATGGCCAGGTGCTTGAGCTGCATATTCAGGCCGACGTTGCTTCGGTCGCCTTCTCGCGCATCCTGGCAACCGCGGGCTCGGCGATCCAGCCGTGGGCTACCTCGGTTTTCAGCTGCGCATAGAAGGCATCGATCTCGCCGCCAAAACGCTGCCACAGGTCGCGGGCCTGCAGCTCGCTGTTATGACGGGTGAGGATCGTGGCCAGTGGGGCTTGAGCGTTTACGTCAGGCAGAGTTCCCAAGCGCAGCGGGGCGATGAGTTCGGTTTGTGGGGCCTTCACGGCAGTTTCCTTGTCTTGTTCGATGCTGATGCCAGTGAGAGCAGCGACGGCTGCGGCACAGAGTCTTGTCGCAACGTCGTGCCTGACGCTAAGTTGATTTTCCAACTCGCTGCACAAAAGCTGATTTTGGCGCAGTCTCACCAAGATGTCGGGAAGAAGAGGCGCAGGTGGAACTGGAATCGGGACACTACCCACTTGATTAAGATTCAGACCTGGCTTGTCTCCATAGATGTATTGAGCCAAGAATGCCTGTCCGCCATAAGCGTTAGTTATCCAGAAGTGAATGAACTCAGAGAGATTTGGTTCTCGAACTCGGATCAGGGCAACATGCTGGCTGACATAGGCCTTGTTTGGCATAGTTGGAACCACAGCACATCGACCGACATTACCACCGGTGATCGTGAGCAGAATGTCGCCTTGGCGCACCAGTGTTCGTTTTCCTTCTGTGCGCTCCGGTAGAGTGACGAAGGCCGGGGTGTCGAAGATGAGCGCGTCCTGCCTGATATCCTGGGAGCGGATGAACGAGTCACCTGAACTCGTCACGTAGGCTTTCCAACCTCGGGACCCGCTGGTGATGTATTCGGAAAGATCAGCCAGTGCTTTCCATTCCCAACCGCCGGGTATCGGTTTCGACGCGTTGCCCGACGCATCATCGCCGCCGGTCAGCTTTGACTTCGTCGAGAACAGCCCTCGCAGCGCGAGATCGAAGAGCACATCGCGTAAAGGACGAACATCCTCCTGCTGACTAAACAAGCATCCAAAGTTGACTTCCAGCCGTTGCCAGCTGTCTTGCAGTTCGCGCGGGCTTTGGGCGCTAGCGAGGGCTTGCAGGGTGGACTGGCGTAGGTCGTTTTGCAGTTTGCGACGGCCTTGCTGCTGCGCCTCCAACCCGTCGCATAAGTCCATCAGATCATCGACTTTGGCGACGATGCGGGCTTGTTCGTGTTTCGGCGGGAATGGAAACAGCGCCTCCCGCGCGGAGTCAGTACCAAGTCGGGGGAGATTCATGCCGTAGGTCGAACCGTTCGCATAGGCGATGAAGTACGGCGACTTTAGATACCAACGCAGATACCCGGCCTCAATATGTTCAAAGAACGAAATCGGGCTGATCTCAGTCGTGCAGACTCCCCCTTGGTAATCTGCTATCAGGACCTTGTCGAGATAGGGACGCAGCTTGCCGTATAGAACCGACCCAGCTGGAAACCCATTCTTTGTGCTCTTGAACTTCCGGTCGCGAGCCAAGACCTTTGACAGGAGCTTCGAGGTGCCTTTTTCTATATCCTCAAGTTCGAGAACCCATGTGTCGTCGTCAACGCTCTCGAACTCTATTTTCGGAGCGTCTCCGTAATTGGTAATGTAACCAAGGCGAGTCCACGCCCAACCTTCTGGCAGCGCCCATGGCTGATCGCCTTTCGCAACCTCCCTTGGATCAGGTTGCCTCTTGAGCGCTCGTGTTGCGACTAGGGCTTTTTGACGTCGTCTGTTCCGCTCGATCAAAGCGTCAGCCGAGATATCATCAGCAACACGATCAGTAAGCCGGGCAGAAATGGCTAGCTGAAGCACTAACTCCCGCAACCGCGCCATACCTCCTGGCGCATTGGCGATATGCCCGAATTCGGCTAGAAACTGCTGTGCGTCCATCAGACGTCCTCGCTGACGAAGTGATGCGCCAGCGCGGCGGCGAGTTCGCTTTTCAGTCGGTTCTCTGTCTCTTCGATCTGGCCGAGTAGGGTCTTATACTTGTCCAGCAGCACGTCGGGATCGTGGGTCTCTTCCTCCGGCGCGTTGGGGTTCTTCAGGTCCAAATTGTAGATGGGCCAATACGAGCGGTCGCCAGCAGCCTGGGCATCACGGGCTTGCAGGCGCAGGGCGTCGGCCTGGGCGCGCAGTGCGTCGATCTCGGTTTCCACCGCCTGCCGTTGTTTTGCATTGCTCACGCCCCTGATGGACTCGCGCAGGTCTCGATTACGATTTTCCAGCCCGCCCGCTTCATTGCCTAGTTGCTCCGCGCGGTGCCAATGCGGCTGCGCCACGGCCTCCGCCTGTTCGCGCCTGGTTTTGAAGTCTACCTTCCAGGCGAACAGGCTTGCCTCCCGGTCGGCGAATTCGTTGGCCTCGCTGCCCCACCAATCCTGCTCGCGCTTGAGCTCCTCAAATCGGATGGGCTTGGTCTTGCTGTAACTCTTATAGCCTGCCGGATAGGGGTGTTCGTAGAACCAGATGGTCTCGGTGTGGAAGTGCTCGGTGCCGTCGTCCGCCATCGCGCCCCTGGTGAAGAACAGCAGGTTGGTTTTGATGGTCGTATAGGGCGCGAACACGCCCTTGGGCAGGCGCACGATCGTGTGCAGTTTGCAGTCGCGCAACAGCAGTTTCTTGAGCGTAGCCTTGATGCCGTCGCCGAACAGAAAGCCGTCGGGCAGCACTACAGCAGCGCGTCCGTTTTCCTTTAGCAGCTTCTTGACAATGAGGGCCATGAACATGTCGGCCGTCTCACGGGTGCGCAAATCGGCGGGGTAGTCGCTGCCCACGCCGTCATCCTCATAGCCGCCGAAGGGCGGGTTGGTGATGACGCACTCCACCTTGCCGTGGGCGCTCCATTCGTTCCAACCGATGCCCAGGGTGTTGCGGTGCTCGATCTGACTGGGCACGTCGATACCGTGCAGCAGCATGTTGGTAGTGCACAGTAGGTAGGATAGCTGTTTTTTCTCGATGCCGCGAATCAACGTTTCGATGGCGGCCTTATCGGCGGCGCTGGATTTAGCGGTGAGTTGGTTGCGCAGGTGGTCGATGGCGGCGGTCAAGAAGCCGCCGGTGCCGCAGGCCGGGTCGATCAAGGTTTCGCGCTGGGCGAGGCGCGGGTTCACGCGATCGACCATGAACTGGGTGATGGCACGCGGGGTATAGAACTCGCCGGCATTGCCGGCGCCGCGCAGGTCGTTGAGCAGTTGTTCATATAAGTCGCCCAGGCTAGCGCGGGTCTTAAAGTCGTGGAAGTTGATGGCTTCTTCCAACTTCTCGATCACAGCCAGCAGCTGGGTGCCAGACTTCATGTAGTTATTGGCGTCCTCAAAGACGCTGCGGATCACCTTGTGCTGGGCGCTGGCGTTGGCATTCCAGTTCCTTGAGCGTAGGGAACAGCTCGTTATTGACGAAACTGATGATTTCGCTGGCGGCCTTCTGCGGCGCTTTCTTGCCATCAGCGCCCGGCTTATAGGCAGCCCAGTTACGCCAGCGCAGCCGCTCTGGTAGCGGTGATTTGTATGTGTGGCTGTCGTCCTCCCACTCCTCTTCACGCTGATCGAAGACCTTGAGGAAGAGCAACCAGGTGAGCTGACCCAGGCGCTGGGCATCGCCGTCGACGCCGTCGTCCTTGCGCATGATGCCCTGGATGGACTTAATGGTGCTACTGAGATTCATTTATTCTTCTTCTATTATGGAGTATGAATGGCTTTCAGGCCTGCTTTTTCTGTTCGGGTACGTCATATAGAGCCTGTTCAAGCGCCTGAACAGCTTGGGTGTATTGCGCGACACCGCCGAAAATTCCGCGACGGATCTGTGTCCTGCTACCAAACTGGTCGAAAGGCGGCAGCTCCAGCACCTTGGCATCCTCGATATTCTGCACGCCGTGGTCGGCAAACTTGTCGAGCAGGGCTTCAAGGACTGCGCGGGCCCGCTCCCCATACTTGCCGAACACGTTTCGCTTTTTGACGTTGTTGGCGCGCTCACGACGGGTGAGCGGTTCTTGGTCGAAGGCGACGTGGGCCACGAGATCAAACACATCAAGCTCGGCACCGCCAGGCACCGCTTCTCGCAGAATCTCCAATGGCACGCCTTGCTCGGCGAGTTCCTCCAGCACAGCCTGTTTGCGCTCTGCGCTGTTCCAGCGGCGCAGGAATTCGGTGAGGCTGCCAAATTCGGCTTGTAGGGCCCTCTTTATGTCATCCTTGAGCAGCACGCGGTAAGCCTCGGTGACGAGCTTGCCGTCGGCGTCGAGGTATTGCGAACGCTCGACGGCGACGCGTACGTGCACGTCGTCGATTACGTATTTGGTGCGGCCGTCGCCGCCACCTCTTCCAGGAGGCGTGTCACCACCACCTGTGGTGCCTGGGCCATTGGATGGAGGCTCGGGGTCACCAGTGACTGGGGTCTCAGTGATTTCTGGGGGCACCACGGGTTCGTCGGGCTTGGGCTCGTAAATCACCACCGGCTCGCCGTCAAAATCCGGATCGGCAAAGAGGCGCGTAGCGCCTTTGAAATCCATAATGGTGAAGTAGAGCTTCTGGTAGTCCTCGCGCAGGCGGGTGCCGCGTCCGATGATTTGCTTAAACTCGGTCATCGAGTTGATGTTCTGGTCCAGCACAATCAGCTTGCAGGTCTTGGCATCCACGCCGGTGGTGAGCAACTTGGATGTGGTGGCGATGACAGGGTAAGGCTCGTCATTATCGATGAAATACGACAGCTGTGCTTTGCCCTCGTTGTCGTCACCGGTGATGCGCATCACGTAACGGCGATTACTGACCGCAGCGGGGATGAGCTTAACGAGCTCTTGGCGCATGCGTTCTGCGTGGTCTTGGTCGTCGCAGAAAACGATTGTTTTGGCCATAGGGTCGGTGGCCTTCAGGTATTCCCATACCTTGCTGGCCACGAGCTTGGTACGCCTTTCCAGAACGAGGTTGCGGTCGAAATCCTTGGTGTTGTACTGTCGCTGTTTAATTGCTTGGCCGAACTTGTCGACCTTGCCCTTCTCGGGTGTGTAGCCCACGGCATCGACGTCGGTGGCGATGCGGATAACCTTGTAGGGGGCGAGATAGCCGTCTTCGATACCCTGCTTTAACGAGTAGGTATATATTGGATCGCCGAAGTAGTGGCTGCTGCTGACTTCCTTGGTTTCTTTGGGTGTCGCGGTCAAGCCGAGATGGGTGGCGCCGCTAAAGTAATTGAGCACGTCACGCCACGCGGAATCATCCGCCGCGCTGCCTCGGTGGCATTCATCTATGACAACGAGATCGAAGAAATCTGCCGGGAACTGGCGATAGATTTGTTTCCACTCTTCCCGCCCGGTGACTGCCTGATAAAGCGCCAAATAGATCTCGTAATTCTTCTTGATCTCGCGATTGGTGACCTTGTGCATCACCTCGCCAAACGGGGCGAAGTCTTGCTGCATGGTCTGGTCGATGAGGATGTTGCGGTCGGCTAAAAACAGGATGCGCTTTTTGGCCTTTGCCTTCCACAGCCGCCAGATAATCTGAAAGGCAGTATATGTTTTCCCTGTTCCGGTGGCCATAACCAGCAGCACCCGCTGCTGACCCTTGGCGACGGCTTCGATGGCTCGGTTGATAGCGACACGCTGATAGTAGCGAGGCTCCTTGCCGGTACCATCAGTATGGAAGGGTTGCTCAACGAGCTTGACGGCGGCTTCGGCCAGACCTTTCCACTCCTGATAAAGCGGCCAAAGATCGTCCGAAGAGGGGAAGTCAGTGAGCAAGAGCTCGCGCTCGATAGGCTGCGTCAAGCCGGTGCGGTCGTGCAGCAGGAAGCCGTCGCCATTGCTGCTGAGGGCAAAAGGAGCGTCCAACATCTCGGCGTAGGCCAAAGCTTGCTGCATGCCGTGCCCAACTGAAAACTTCGCCTGCTTGGCTTCGACCACTGCAATCGGGATGTTGGGGCGAGCGTAGAGTACGAAGTCGGCACGTTTGGGGCCGCCTTTGGCGTCGGGGTTCTTGATACGTGCAGCGAGCTTGCCGCGCACCACCACGCGGCCATCAGTAAGGTTCACTTCTTCGCGGAACTGATGCTGTTGCCACCCGGCCGCCTGAATGGCAGGGGTAATGAATTTTGTGCAGATATCTCGTTCGCTTAGCTCGTACTTACTCACCCAGTTTCCCCGTCATCCCGCCACCGACCACCCTCTTGAATCGAAAGCCTCGATTGATCATCGGCCGCGGTGGCGTCCTCATGCTGTATGGGATGGTTCGGGAAACGCCATGCCGCTGCGCTACGTCAGACACCTGAACTTCAAGGTCGCGCAACAGCATCTTGATCTCCCGTATCTGCTTCTCACCGAGCTTGGCTTCCGCACCGCCAGAGCGCCCTCTTGGGCGTGTGGCGACCAACGATCCGGCGTCCCGGAGCTGGATATCGATGATCACACAGGAGAACGCTTCAGGGATAGCGGGGCTCGACTTCACTCCGAACCCCACGGGTTAACGACCTCAATCCCGCAGCCCTCGAAATCTTGGGCATTGCGGGTGGCCAGTGACGCTCCTCGCGACCGGGCAGTCGCGGCAATCTGGGCGTCCGCTTGGGAGATCGGCGTTCCCGATCGACGCCGCTCTGAGGTGATTTTCGCGAACTCCCTGGCGGCAAGGCTGTCGAAGGGGAGGACTCGACCGGAAAAATCTTCCTCCAGCATCCCTTCAATTTCGGCCAGGAGCTGGGTGCGCTTCTTGCCAGCCGGCAGGAGCGCCGCGCCATACCGCAGCTCTGCCTCCGTGACGGCCGAGATGAACACGCCCGCATCCGGCTGAGCAGCAAGCCATTGCTCAACAGCCGGGGCAGGAGCCGGCCGCATCAGCTCGGACAGGATGTTCGTGTCGAGCAGAATCACGAGTCGAACGATGGCGGGTCGCGCATCGGCTCCCGGGTGAAGACCGGCAGCTCGACCCCGCCGAGCCGGCTAAATCGCCGCCGGATGGAGGCGGCGAGATTACCGGGTGGCGCGGGCTCGCGGTTTAGGGCGGAGCGCAGAATATCCCGCGCTTCATCCTCCATCGACCGCCCATGGTAGGCCGCCTGAACCCGCAGACGGGACTTGAGGGTCTCCTCAAGGTTCCTGATTGTGATGCTGGCCATCGGACCTCTACCATCAATGATTGCACCATAAGCACTGACTCACAGAACGACAACGCCCGAACGCTTCTGGATTAGTGTAAGCGGAGCGGCGGCGCCACGGCGGTTTTTGAGAGCATTCAAAATCGTGGAGGGAGGTGATCATGCCGCGGCGGTCATCGACCTGTGGTCATCGTTGGCGGGCCGGAAGCCGGGGTAGCGATGGCGGAACGCGTCTTCGAGCGTGTCGTTCAGCACGGCCGTGCGCACGCTGAGGAAGGGCTGCACGGTCGCCCTGGTCCAACGCATCTGCTGCATTTTGTTCATACGCTTGGCCACGATCTCGTTGACCGCGCTTTCCACGAACGCGGTCGAGATCGCCTCGTCCCGCCGGCGCCGGGCAGCGTAGTGCACCAGGGCATTCTCGTTGCGCTTGAGATAGCCCAGCAGCTCGCTTGCGTGTTGCTGGAGACGGCCGATGCCGGTCATGTCACGCAGCAGCTTGTGCTCCGTCCAGCGGCATAGGGCCGCGAGCTTGCCCCGGCACCCTGGCCAGCGCCCGTGCCACAAGCGCCACTTCGCCCGTTCCAGGCCGCGATCCGCCTCGCTGGCGAAGTGCGTGTCGGCCGTGCCTGCGCCGAGACCGCGGGCTGCTTGCAACGCGTGCTCAAAGCGCACAGCCGCGTGCCACCAGTCCAGCACGATCGTGGCACCGAGCAGCGCCTCACGCTGCAGCCGCCACAGCCCCGCATCGCCGTCGCACAGCACCGTCGCGGGTGTGTCCGCGTTCACGCCCGTCGTGGCGAGCGTCTGCCGGAACGCCTCAGATGCGATCGCCTGGCCGTTGCGGGCGATCGCGAAGCGGTGCTGGGCGCCATCGGCATGAATGACCTTGCCCGCGACCACCTCGAAGTGGCGCTCGTCTCGCCGGTGCCGGCTGCGCACGTAGCCGCCGTCCAGCCCAACCACGACGGGGCAGCCTGCTTGCACCACAGGTCGCTCCGCGGTGTCGCTGAGATGCTGTCAGACGACATCCTGGCCCACGCGCAGCGTCCTGTTCCGGACCGTGCCCGGGTTCTGCGCCCCACTCATCGGCAGCAACACAGACAGGAAGGCCGCGACCTTGCCGAAGGGCACCGACGCTGCTTAGTCCGCGATCACCGGAATACGCACCGACGCCGCATACCGGGCTGTGACGTACGCGAGCTCTGGCGCAACCGCATCCTTGCCCAGATCCAGGACCGCAAAGCTCTTCGCCGCACTCGGGCCCTGACAAGGGCAGACGTGCAGCCGGCGGATGCGCACCGGCACGTCGCCGAACAGGGAGCGAAACCTCGCCCCATAGTGACCCTTGCTGGCCAGCACGCGCCCGCACGCGACGCACGAGCGACGGCGCTCACCCACCATAGCCACCTGCGCCGGCACGATCTGAGCATGCAGTGCTGCCGTGAGTTGCTTCGCCTCGTCCAGCCGAAACCCAAGCTCGGCCAAGCCGGCCTGCTCCTCGCGCTCGATGCGGGCGACCTCGGTTTCCGTCGTCACCCCAGGCCGCAGCTCCGCAACCAGCTTCACCCGCCACACCAGCTTCGGCACCAGCCCACCCTCTTCCCGTGAGCCCGGAACCTAACCCAACCCGATCAGCACCCCACGATTTTGAATGCTCTCGTCAGAGACCGTCCGGCCGCCCCGCATCGCGCAGTGCCCGGTGCAGATGGAAGGCGTAGTCGAAAACGTCCACGCGATCGCGGAGCGCGATCCGGGAGCGGCGGTGCCCATGCGCGCCGTGGAGGTCCGGATCACTAGCAG
>JAABUX010009425.1_pt1 | contig 11063 bp, 5 predicted proteins | sample 5561851 | NCBI WGS metagenome assembly JAABUX01 (sample SAMN10711883, study PRJNA513361) | rock metagenome | isolation source: Antarctica rocks | place: Antarctica: Victoria Land, Richard Nunatak red sandstone | collected 2016-01-03 | reverse complement strand
CGACCGGAGTTCCTGAGCGGACCCGCGTTGCTTCGTCGCGATGAACTTGAGCGCGACGGCGACGCCGCCGGGGCCGATCGCCCGCCAGACTTCCCCCGTGCCACCTTCGCCGATCCGCTCGGCCAGGCGATACCCGGCCACCGGTTCGGACCCCGGTTTGAACGGCGGAATGTCAGGCTGGGCCGGTTCCTCGGCTCGCTCGTACTCCGGCTCAGCCAGCATGACCCCGGCGGGCGTCCACTCGTAGATGACCCCCGGGACCAGACTGATCGACGATCGAGACGGCACCTGCCGCGACGAGTCGTTCATGGTCGGCCTCGCCTCCTCGGAAAAAGCCGCCCGCCGCCACTAACCGCTCGTCGGGGGCGGCTCGGCGGCGCGCGCAACGACTCGGCGGTGGGTCTCGAAGTCTTCCCCACCAAAGGTATTGCTCCAATCTGATCGATCGAAGTGGTGTCGCATGGATGTCCATTATCAGCGTCGTCTATGCGATGTCAAGCTTCTCTCCAATATTTGTTGATCAAATCATGATAAATGAAGTTTCTTTGTCTTCAAAAGCGGGACCGACGCGACCTCACCGGGGGCGTCAGCTCAGGGGACGGCCCAGCCGCCGGGTCTACGGTCGCGCTCCGCGCCGAGCGCCACGCTTGAGGTGTGGGAGAGGAAGTCGATTCAGGAGGCCAGGGTGATCGCGGGGCTTGGTCTCCTTGGTCTGTTTTTGAGCGGGAGCGGGGGCCGGACCCGCCGGAGTCTCTTTGGTCTGTTTTTGAGCGAGAGCGGGGGCCGGACTGGCCTGGGCGACTTTGGGAAACGGTGGCTGAGAGACCTCCGAAGCGGTGGGAGGGGCGGACTGAAGGTCAACCTCATAGAACCGGCCTGGCTCCACCTTTAAGGGGAGCGACCGGGTGACTTGCCGCCCGCCGGCGTCGGCCCACAAACCGCCGATCAGGTAGTCGCGCGACGCGACCAGCGGTGGCGAGTGGATCACCCGTCGAGGACCGGACCACTCATCGGGGTTGCCTTGACCCATCTCGCCCCGAACGATCAGCGTCGCTTTGGGACTCGGCATCCGGACGATGATGGTGGCTGCTCTGGCCGCTGGAGGCTCGGGCGGGAGCGGAGCGAGGCTTGGCACGGGGGACGGAGCGGGGCGGGGGATCGCGTCGACCCAGGCCGCCACCGAAGTCCAAGTGGACGAGACCCGGGCTTCCAGGTGGTCCCAGGTCATGTCGACCCAGGTTTGAATGACTGCCTTGATCGCGGCTCCGGAGAGCGCCGGTTTCCCGTCGCCGACGACCGGGTGAGCCTCGATGGCGGCGACGATGTCGTCGAGGGAATCGGCGATCGACGGCTCGACCAGCTCGGGCGTCGGGCCGGTGATCAAGTCGGGGCGATCCATCAGGTTGGTCGAGGGGGCAACGACCGGCTCGGAGCGATCCACCAGGTCGGTCGAGGGGGCGACGACCGGCTCGGACTGGGGAAGGACCGTCGGCGGCTGGGCGGCGATCAAGGTGGTTTCGATGACCGAATCGGCGCTGATCTCCGGGGGAGGCGATGGGGGCAGGGTCGCGACCGGGTTAGGTTGCGCGGGCATCGCGGGCGGCCGGGGCGACGATCCGCCGGACCAATTCGAGACGAAGGCCACCAGCGCCGCCGCCGTCAGGACGGCGCCCAGCTTGGTCCAGCGGAACTGATTCGGGGCGACAGGAGCGACAGCGGCCACCTGGGCGGTCGGCGTGCTCAGCCCAGGTTTTGATTCTTGTTGAGTCGCGGCGACCAGCGCCTCGACGAACGCCGAGCAGGAGGGCCAGCGCTGGGCGGGGTCGGTCGCCAACGCTCGCGCCACCGCCGGGCGTTCCGCGGGGGGAAGCATCGCCAGATCGACCGCATCAAGGGGGAGATCGGACCCAGCTTCGACCGGCGACCGCGGGGCGGCCCTCGGGGTGGAGGGGACGCGGCCTCCTCGGAGGTGGCAATACGTCGCCGCCAGCGAGTATTGATCGGATCGGCTCGAAAGGCCCCCGCGGCGGATCTCGGGTGAGGTATAAGCCGTAATCAGGCTGTCAATCCCGTCATCGGTCAACCCCATCGACCGACTCGAGTCGGCTTCAAGCCGCTTGACCAGGCCGAAGTCGCCGACCTTGACGCTGCCGCCGACGAGGAGCAGGTTTTGCGGCTTGATGTCGCGGTGGATCAGGCTGGCCGGGTTTTGACCGGGCGGAGCGTGCCTCGGCTGGTTAAGGAAGTCGATTCCTCGGGCCGCCTGGCGGAGGTAGTCGGTCAACTCGGCCACGCCCAGCCCAGGGCCGCCCGCCTCGGTCGCCGCCGCGAACCGGTCCAACAGCGACCCGTCGGCCAGGTCCATGCCGATGGCCGTCCAGTCGGCGTGCTCCCAGATCCCGCACAGGGTGACTAAGTTGGCGTGCCGCACCGCGGGCATGACCGCCAGCGACCGGAGTTCCTGAGCGGACCCGCGTTGCTTCGTCGCGATGAACTTGAGCGCGACGGCGACGCCGCCGGGGCCGATCGCCCGCCAGACTTCCCCCGTGCCACCTTCGCCGATCCGCTCGGCCAGGTGGTACCCGGCCACCGGTTCGGACCCCACGACAAAGGGAGTCGAGGTGGACCGGGTTTGCGTCCCTTCCTGGGAGTCGAGCGGTTCCACCGGTGCGACGCCGTCAAGGGTCCACTCGTAGACGACGCCCGGAACCAGGCTGACCAAGGGCTGCGCCGAGGCGCGACGCCACGAGTCGCTCATAATTGGGGCTTGCTTTCCAAGGAGAAGAGACCGCGATCCGTCGCGTCATCCAGTCGAAACTTCGGTACGCGGCGCCTCAACCCTGGGTTCGGTCGTTTCTTGTCAATATTGCATTGTCATCGTGCCGATCCCAGCGTGTTCCAGCGACGAATCCACTTCACGTTATCGGCGGCGTCCGCGCGGAGTCAAGCGGGGTCGCGAGGGTGGCCGATCCGACCAAGAGAAAGCGCTGGCCCGCTCAGGCCAGCAGAGCCGTCACGACCTCGCCGTGGACGTCGGTCAAGCGCATGTCGCGACCGCCGAAGCGGTAGGTGAGCTGTTTGTGGTCCATCCCCAGGAGGTGGAGCATCGTGGCGTGGAGGTCGTGGATCTCGACCTTGTTCTCGACGGCGTGGTAACCGTACTCGTCGGTGGCGCCGTGGATCGTTCCCCCCTTGATCCCACCGCCGGCCAGCCAGATCGAGAAGCCGAACGGGTTGTGGTCGCGGCCGTCGGTCCCTTGCGCCATCGGGGTCCGGCCGAACTCGCCGCCCCAGATGACCAGGGTCTCAGCGAGCAGTCCCCGCGCCTTGAGATCCGCCAGCAATCCGGCGATCGGGCGGTCGACGGCCCGGGCATTCTTCTCATGGCCGGCCTTGAGGCTCCCGTGCTGGTCCCAGCGGTCCTGGCCGACGTGCGGGCAAAGCAACTCGATGAACCGGACCCCGCGCTCGACCAGCCGGCGGGCGATCAGGCACTCGCGGGCGAAGATCCGCGTCGGGGCGTAGTCGTCGTCCAGCCCATAAAGCTGCTGGGTCGCCCGCGACTCGCCCGTGAGGTCCATCAAGCCCGGGACGGCGGTCTGCATCTTGAACGCCAGCTCATAATTAGCGATCGACGCATCCAGCGCATCGTGATGCCCGACCCGGTCGAGCGTCTGTCCATCCAACGAGCGCATCAACGCCAGCTTGCGCTCTTGAGCCAGGCTCGACCGTTCGAGCGGGGCGATGTTCGCCACCGGCCCCCCTTCGGCCCGGAAGGTCGAGCCTTGATAGCTCGCGGGCAAGAACCCCGAGCCGAAGCAGTCCGCCCCGCCGGGAGGCGTCAGGCCGCCGTTGAGGACGACGAACCCGGGTAAGTCGCGGCACTCGCTTCCGAGGCCATACGTCACCCAGGCCCCGTGGCTGGGCCGCCCTTGCAGGCCGCTCCCGGTGTGGATGAAGTAGTTGGCGGCGGTGTGCTCGGAGAAGTTCGAGACCATCGACCGGACCACCGCCAGGTCGTCGGCGAACCCCCCGACGTGCGGGAACAGGTCGCTGACGGGAATCCCGCTCTCCCCCCGGTTCCGGAACTTCCAGGGGCTTTTCAGCAGTTTGCCGACGTTGTTGAACTGCGTGGGTTCGACCTTGGTCGGGATCGCCTGGCCATGCTCGCGGTCGAGCCGAGGCTTGGGGTCGAACGTATCGACCTGCGACGGCCCGCCGTCCATGAACAGGAAGATGACGTTCTTCGCCCGGGCCGGGAAGTGCGGCACCCGAGGGGCCATCGGGTCGGCGTCGGGCTTGATCGCGGGGTTCGCGCCGAGGTCCGCCCCGAACCCCCGGTCGCCGAGCAGGGCCGACAGCGCGACCGCCCCGAAGCCGTTGGCACAGCGGCTCAGCATGGCCCGGCGGTCGATCGGCGTGGCACCAAAGCGTTGGCAGTGCATGACTTCCCCCGGGCCTCAGGGATTTTTGATCATGGTTCTTGGAAAACCACCCACGGGCGTGCCAACGGCGAGGAACTCGGTCTTTCGGCTCAGCCGACTCAGCGTGAGTTCGATGCGGCGCAGGTCGGCGCGCTCGTCGAAGTAGGTGAACGTCTCGTAGATACCGTAGCCGGCGACGGCTGCGACCACAATGACTCCCCCCGTGAGAACAGCACCGCCCACCGCCATGCCACCTCCTCCAGCAGACACCGCTCCACCCCCCAGCCAAGCCAGCGCCGCGTTGGTGGCGACGGCCCCGTGCAAGGTGGCAATCGCCGTTCCGGTCGACGCCGTCCCGAAGGTTGTGGCCAGTGCGAGGATACCGCTTCCGGCCGCCAAGCCCATCGCTGTGCTGGAAGCACCCACAATTCCCATCCGGGCGGCGGTCGAGGAGTCATAGTAGCCCGCTTAGTAACCGCCGATAGCGAACAGGACCGACGCGACGCCACCGCCGACCGTGCCGCCGATCATCTGCGAGACTAACCGCGTCGAGCCAACCCCGAGGACCGTGGAGGTCCGGGCGATCAACTGCCGCGACACCGCCGACCTCATCAGGAGGGCGGTCGTCGCCTGGCCCGCCGCGGCCCCCGCGGCGCTGCTGGCGAAAGTGATCCCGCCCGATACGGCCACCTCGCGCCAGCGGACCTTGCCATCCGTCAAGACCTGCTGGACCACCCGCGAGGTCATGTCGACGACCGCCATCACCCCGCCAGCCTTGACGCTATTCCAGGCGATGGTTTGAGCGATTGAGGGCGGGCGGTTGTTGAGGACTTTTTCGAGGTCGCGCGTGTTGCGGACAATCTGCTTGGTGTAAGCGTCGACGTCACTGGCCGCCAAGCGGGGAAACTGCTCGCGGAGGTGCTTGGCTACCTCGGAGCGCAGGATCGTCACGTTGGTGGCGAGTTGACGCTCGGTCAAGGGAACCTTGAAGGCATGGCGAGTCGCCAGTTTCGCCTCGTTTCCCTCGGCTCCCAGCAACGCGGCGTCTTTGATCCGGACATGCAGCGCGCCATCGCGGATCTGGACGCGGTAGACAGTACTCTCGTAAGCGACCTCGCCGCGGCTGGCTTGGTTGAGGTAATGGCCAATCCGGTGGGCCTGCTCTCCCGCCTCGGGCAGCATCCGCCGGGGACCGACGAACTCCCAGGGGTGGTTGCTCGACGCGCGGGTGAAGACGGCCGCCTTGCCGCTACCGGGTAGATTGATTTGCAACCGTTGCCTGCCGACCGAACCTCCCGGCCCGGCAAGCTTGATCGTTTTGGTCCGAATCGCGGAGGCGATCGACCGGTAGTTGTCGCCCATCGCGGCTAGGCGGTTGGTTCGCCAGGTTTTGCCCATCTGGATGCCGTCGGCCGTTTTTCGGAGCTGGCTCGACCCGTACTTGGCCTCCGACACGATCAACCCCGTGGGCCGACCCGTGGGGTCGTATCTCAGGTAAAGCCCATCGATTCCTTGCGGGCCGAGGCGGGCTTGCAGCGGCGACCAACCGCTTGTCTGGGCGAAGTGCTTCGCCAAAAAGCGATTCATATGTGCTTCGCCGAAGTTCCCCTTGAGGATGTTCGGCTGAATCGTCCGACGGAGGACGACCGCGTCAATGTTCGATTGCGCCGTGGCGGTCGCCACCCCACCAGCGATGGCCACCCCACGCGCGGCCCGGTCATGTTCCCGGTCGTCGTCTCCCAATCGTGAGGGATCAGCACCGCGGCAGGCCACCACACCCAGGCAGATGCTCAAGACCGGCACCAAGCCGCATGTCCAGAGTGATCGCTTGAGCATTAATAATCCTCCAGCTTGAGCTTTTTGCTCGTTCCCATCTCGTCTTCGATCTTGACCAGAGCCTCTGGACCAAGTCGACCGATCAGTTTGCCGAGAACGTCGTTGAACAGCCTGCCGACTTCCGGTGTTAAAAGCGCTTGGTCGATTTCCGACAACCGCTCGTTGTGGAAGATGTTGATCGCATTACCCTCCGATACGGCGAAATTGAACCTGTTATACACGCGGAACGCTTCGTCGCGCCGGCGGATCACCTCGGTCTGATATTGGGAATACTGATCGGCGCGGCACTTTTGCAATTCTTGCGTGCGCTTCTCGATCTTGCCCTGGGCTTCGAGGATCAGGTCAGGCGATGGCAACTGGGCGGCGAGGACCTGCGCTTGCTTGACCTGGTTCTCGATCGCCATGCAGCGGAGTTGCAGTTTCTCGGTCGCCCCGATTGGTTTCGCGAGCTTCAGCGCCTCGTCAATCTTCCGAACCAATTCGGCGGATCTCTTGAGACCAATCTTATCGACCCGTTCCTTGATAGCGGTGGGATAAGCATCAATCTTCCGCTGGAGGTCCTGGGGCAGGTTGCCGGCGTGGATGCCCCAGAAGCTTGGCAAGACCGCTTCGGCGGCCTGGACAATCGCCACGGCGCGATCGGTAGGGATTTGGCTCAGTTCCTGGTCCTTGAGCTTGTCGAGGCACTGGTCAACGTAGCTCACGCTTTTCACGACTTGGGCAACCTCGCTCCAGCGGAGGTGCTGCTCGGCGACCGAGCGGGTCAGTTCCTCGGAAGCGTTTTCCTGCTCGTCGAGGGTCGTGGCGAAGTTTTCCAAAGCCCGGAGGTGCGCGGTCAGGCGTATCGCGTCCTGATATAGGTTAGGGTCGGCGGCTTTGAGCTTGAGCCATTCGGCATCCAGGCTGTCGGTCGGAGGAGCGTCGCTCATTACTGTCGGTTGAGTGTCGCCGGCTCGGACCCGGTCCTTGGCCTTGCCGACCCGGTCAATCAGGCCGATGACCGTGGACACATCATCCGGCGTGACGTGGCAAGCGGCCATTTGCAGGATCGAGGCAAGCTGGTCGATCGCTTCCTCGGGGGGCCGCTCATGACCAAGCAGGGCATTCGTGTAGGTCTTCAGATGCTCCACGTTCTTGGGGTCGTTCGTGATGGCGTTGATCAAATAAAGCTGACCGGCACCCCACCGCCCATCCTTGATCGCCCTGCGGCCCGAGTCCGCGGCTAGGGTTGGGTGTTGATCGCCCGCCACCGTCTTGCCTAAACGATCAAGCACTCCTTGCAGTCTATCGAACCGCTGGTTCAACTCGGCCCGCTCGCGGGTGGCCTCGGCCTGAAGTCGCAAGACCTGAGCGGCCGATCGCGTCTGAGCAATCCAATTCGTTCCCGCGAGCAAAGCGATCAACGCGCCGATCAAAATTGCCGACCGGTCCGGACGCCAACTTGCCAGTGAGCGTGGCGGGGATTGAAGACTCATCACCAACTCCGGGAGGTGGCCAGAAAATTACGGGCATGACGAGAATAAGGATGCGAGTGGGTTGCGTCCAGGATTGGGAAACTTCTCGTAGCCCGCTGTTTGAGGTTGATCAACAAGCCGATAAGTAAATCATGTTGAATGATCGGATTCAAGGGATGGCCACGAACTCTTTGACGTTGAACAGGACGTGGGCGAGGTCGGCCCAGGCTTGGGCGCTGTCCGCTTCGGTCCGGGCTTCAAGCCAGAACGAGGTGGCGGCGGTTTGCTCGGCGGGGGTCGGCGGGCGGCCTAAGGCTTCGAGGTACATGGTGATGATCCCCGGCGCTGGGTCGGCCTCGGGGTGGGCGGCTTGGGTTTGTTTCGCCCAGACGCGGGCTTGGTCGAGGAGGAACGGGTCGTTCATGAGGGTCAGGGCTTGGGCTGGGACGTTCGAGACGTTCCGCCGGCCCATCGGGCTGGAGGGGTTGGGGAAGTCGAACGCGGTGAGCAGCGGCGTCAGGAAGTTTCGGCGGACGCTCAAGTAGATCGTCCGCCGGCCGTCGCCATCGAGCGGGCCGGACCGAGCGGGTCGACCACGACCGTCCATGAATGGGGTCAGGTGCGGCGGGATGCTCGGGCCGCCCAGGGTCGGGTCGAGCCGGCCGGAGACGGCCAGGATCGCGTCGCGGATCGACTCGGCGTCGAGCCGAGCGAGGTTCCGGCGGTGGTGGAGCGTGTTGTTCGGGTCCTTCGCGTCGGCGTCGGGGGTTAGGGCGCTGCTCAGCCGGTAGGTCCGCGCGGTCACCAGCAACCGGTGGATCGCCTTGACCGACCAGCCCGACGCGACGAACTGGTTGGCCAAATGATCGAGCAACTCCGGGTGGGTGGGCGGCTGCCCCATCACGCCGAAGTCGTCGACGCTCGCGACGATCCCGCGGCCGAAGTGGTGGTGCCACAACCGGTTGACCAGGACCCGGGCCGTCAGCGGGTTACCCGGGTCGGCGATCGCGTGGGCCAGGGTCAGCCGAGTCGGGCTTGATCCCGGCGGGGTGGTGCCTCCGCCGAGGACTTCGAGGAACCGCCGCGGGACGGGTTCGCCCAGGCTCCGCGTGATCCCCCGGATCTGGACCCGGGCGTCGATCCCGGTCCCGTCGGTGATCGCCAGGCCCAGCGTCGGCTCGACGAGCCGCGCCTCGACCTCGTGGTAGCGGGCGACGAGCGGAGCCACCGCGGCGAGCTTGTCGCTCGGCCATTGCGCTGGTTTGGGTCGAACGGGGAGGGGTGGGGCGGGGCCGTCGCCGAAGCGGATCTCATCGACAGCGATGTATCCCTGGCTGGCCTCGATCGCCGACTGGCTCCCGGTGTAGTCGATCGTCCCGCCGTCGTCGATCTCGATGTAAGCCGGCAGGCCAGCCCACTGGGCGACGTTCACCGACCGCCACCGCCAGGCGTCGCCGTGGTCGACGTCCACGACGAGACCGCCGTAGATCGGCGCGCGGATGCGTTCGAAGCCTTCGATCACCACGTTGAACCGCCTCCCTTGGCCCGCCGCGAGGACGTGGATCTGATTCCGGGTGATCGTGAAGGTCGGCGACCGGATCACCCCCCGGACCCGGTCCGAGATCGTCCCGCTGTGCGCCACTCCGGGGGGCAAGGCGACCACCTTGTCCCCCTCGATCCGGATCGCGCCCGGCTGGGTGGGACCCGCGCCGAAGGCGTCCCCGGCGACGAACCATCGACCGTAATCCGGGCCGTCGAACGATTCGAAGACCTCGTCGGTCGCGGCGGCGGGCGCGGGATTGTTGGGCTGATCCGCTGTCCCGAGGAGCTGGCTGATCGTCCGGCGGATCTCAGCCAACTCGGCCAGCGCGGGGGCATTACGAGATGGTGGGTCGAGAGTGGCCAAGGTGTGCCGCGAGCTGGTCAGGAAGCCGGTCAAGGCGTAGTAGTCGCGGGTCGAGATGGCGTCGAACTTGTGGTCGTGGCAGCGGGCGCACGAGATGGTCAGGCCGAGGAAGGTCTTCCCCAGGGCGTCGACCTGGCTGTCGACCCGGCTGGCTCGGTCGTCGCGGAGGTCGACGGGGGAGTGGACCCCTTCGCCGAGGCGGTAGAACCCGGTCCCGAGGACCGACTCGTTCGCGTCGGTGCCAGGCTCGCGGCGCGGAGTCGGCATGAGGTCGCCCGCCAGTTGCTCGACGACGAACTGGTCGTACGGGAGGTCGAGGTTGAAGGCCCGGATCAGGTAGTCGCGGTAGCGGTAGGCGAGCGGGATGTCGTAGTCGAACTCATGACCCGCCGACTCAGCGAACCGGACCAGGTCCATCCAGTGCCGCGCCCAACGCTCGCCGTAGTGGGGCGATCCCAGGAGGCGATCGACGACTTTCCCGTAAGCCTCGGTCGTGGGAGCGGGATCGGCCAGGAACGCCGCGACTTCGGCGGGGCGGGGGGGCAAGCCGATCAGGTCGAACGTGACCCGGCGGATCAAGGTGGCCCGGTCCGCTTCGACCGCCGGCGCGATCCCCGCCGCTTCGAGCTTCGCCAGGATGAACCGGTCGACCTCGTTGATCGGCCAGCGCGCGTCGCGGACGGCGGGCGGCGGGGTCGGTCGGACCGGCTGCCAGCTCCAGTGCTTGGCCCGCTCGGCGAGGTTGAAGGGCTGGACCTTGCTAGTGGGACTGCCCTCCTTGCCGCTTCGGTCCACTGGCCAGGCCGCGCCGGTCTCGACCCACCGAGTCAGGGTGGCGATTTCCTCGGCGGGGAGCTTCGACTTGGGCGGCATCTGGATTTCGCCCGCATACCCGATCACCTCGACCAGCGAGCTGGCCTCGGGCTTCCCCGCCACCACCGCCGGCCCCGACCCGCCGCCGGCCAGCAAGCCTGCCCGGGTGTCGAGCCGCAGTCCCCCCTTGATCTTGGCCGCGCCGTGGCACGACTGGCACCGCTCAACGAGGATCGGTCGGACCTTCGACTCGAAGAAGGCCAGCGCCGCTGGGTCTTCATCATCGCGGGCAAAGGCTTGCGGGAGCGTCCAGACCAGCGCCAGGACGAGCCAGATTCCCAATCGGTCGCGGGCCATCGTCCACCCCCCCCCTAGCGATCGGATCGCGTCGAGCCGGGTCGCCTTTCCCGGATGATCTATTGGCCCGTCCACGTTAACGGATTGGGAGTCGGCCTGCACGGAGAAATCCGGTTGCCCCGGATCGAAGGAACACCCGGCCTCCCACCGCCCGGTCGGAGGGGTGAACGTCGCGGACGGTTCGGTATAATCCTCGGGGCGGGTGGAGGTTGCCCACCACCGACCGATCTTGAGGAGACGCTGCCCGTGGCGATGCCCGATGCTCCGACCGAC
>JAABUX010009424.1_pt1 | contig 11064 bp, 10 predicted proteins | sample 5561851 | NCBI WGS metagenome assembly JAABUX01 (sample SAMN10711883, study PRJNA513361) | rock metagenome | isolation source: Antarctica rocks | place: Antarctica: Victoria Land, Richard Nunatak red sandstone | collected 2016-01-03 | reverse complement strand
CCCCGTCGGCGCGATCAATCGCGCCCCTACTGATTTTGACATGATTTAAGGATGCATGGTATAGTTTTTTCAACGTTGTAAGGTATAATGTATTGCTCAGTAGGAGCGAGAATAGAACGAGGCAATGTTGCTAGAACATAGAGACATAATTCATCCCCGACCACAACTCACGCGTCCCCTCTGGCTAGACCTGCGCGGAAGTTGGGGCTTTGCTTATGACGATAGTGCTAGTGGTCTTGCTGAGCGCTGGCAGGACCGTGAGGATGTCTACACACGCACTATTCAGGTTCCTTTTCCCCCAGAGTCGTCGGCGAGTGGAATTGGCGATTCAGGCTTTCATCCTGTTGTGTGGTACAGGCGCGTGTTCGAGGTGCCACACGATGCTATTGGCAAACGCTTACTACTCCATTGTGGTGCTGTAGATTATCGTGCGCAGGTGTGGGTGAATGGTCAGCTTGTTGCTCTGCACGAAGGTGGGAGTACCCCCTTTTCTGCCGATATCACGATGGCTCTGCACGAAGGTGGAGAGCAAGTCGTGGTGATTCGGGCCGAAGACATGCCGCAGGACCTCTCGCAGCCACGCGGCAAACAGGATTGGAAAGAGCGGCCCCATAATGTCTGGTATCACCGCACCACTGGTATATGGCAACCTGTCTGGCTTGAGCCTGTCGCTGCCACACACATTACACAGGTGCGTTGGACGCCTGATCTCGACCGTGGACTCCTCGCTTGTGCAGTGATGCTCCAACGGCAGGATGAGGTGCCTCTACGCGTTCGTGTGCAACTCAGTTTACATGGTGTGACGCTGTGCGATGATACGTATATAGTGCAAGGAACCGAGGTGCAGCGGCAAATTGCCCTTGACCGGGCAAGCGCTATGAACAGGGATAGTCTGCTGTGGTCGCCTGCGCATCCAAATCTTCTTGATGCGACGCTTACCCTGGTTAAAAATGACGAGGTTGTAGATGAAGTAAAGAGCTATGTCGGACTGCGAAGTGTTGGCGTCGAAAGTGGGCGGTTTCTGCTCAATGGGCTTCCTTACTATTTACGCCTTGCGTTGGAGCAGGGTTACTGGCCGCAATCGCATCTTGCTGCTCCCAGCGATGAGGCGCTGCGTCGTGAGGTAGAGCTTGCCAAAGAGTTAGGCTTTAACGGAGTGCGTATCCACCAGAAGGTGGAGGACCCGCGCTTTCTCTACTGGTGTGATCGCCTTGGTCTGCTCGTCTGGGGTGAGATGGCGAACGCTTACGTCTTTTCTAGCACTGCTGTGGAGCGTTTGACCCGCGAGTGGTTAGAGGTGCTTGCACGTGACTACAACCATCCGTGTATTGTGGCATGGGTCCCGATCAATGAGAGTTGGGGTGTTCCCAACCTGGCGCGAGATGCCGCACAGCGTCACTATATCCGGGCGCTCTACCACATAACAAAGACTCTTGACTCTACTCGTCCCACTATTGGTAACGATGGCTGGGAGCACGTCATCAGCGATATTCATGGTGTGCACGATTATTCGTTTGATGGAGCAACTCTGCGGGAACGGTATGGTAGTACTGAGGCTGTGGAACGGACACTGCGAGAGGTACAACCGGGTTATCGTTCTGTGCTCTTACAAGGGTATATTCACCAGGGAGAGCCGATCATGTTGACGGAGTTTGGCGGAATTAGCTATCTGCCCGATTCCACTACACCATGGTTTGGCTATGGCACGGTTAGAGACAGTGAGAGCTTCCTGGCTAAGTACCGCGAACTGGTTGAAGCCATCTTGAGCAGTCCCGCAATCGCTGGATTTTGCTATACGCAGTTGACCGACACGGAACAGGAAACGAACGGTCTGTTAACGGCGAACCGCGAGCCCAAGCTCGACCCGGCTGCTGTTCGAGCAATTACAAGACGTACCTCGGCAGCAGTGCCGGGCGATGTGATTGCGCAGATGCATCAGACTCAGGCTATTACGCCCTTTGCGAGTGCTGAATCTGAAGTGAAGTCTGATGTATGATTCGAGCTTGTAGGGGCCTAATGAATTAGGCCCCTACAGGGTTGTCTCTCTTGTTGTATACCTTCACAGTTCCTAAAGAAAGGAAAGACGATGATTGAGCAGAATACGCAGCAAGCGACCAATGTGGAGTCCGAAGTAAGTCAATTGTATGACGATATGCACACTCAATCCCTCACGCCATTGTGGAAGATTGAAGAATCGCTTATGGCGGTACAACCTCAGCCAAAGACTATACCCTGGCTGTGGAAATGGGATACGTTGTACGAGATCGCCCAGCGTTCGGGCAAGCTGGTGCCCATTGAGCGTGGAGGCGACCGACGGGCGATAGCGCTCTCTAATCCAGGCTTGAACGGGCAGCCCTTTGCTACGCAGACGTTGTGGACAGCCGTGCAGTGGCTCAACGGTCATGAGGTAGCTCCGGCCCACCGTCATACGTCACAGGCCATACGCTTTATTATCAATGGCAGCGGCTCATGGAGCACGGTCGAGGGGGATCGCGTCTTCCTAGAGCGTGGAGATTTTGTACTGACGGCTCCCTGGCTCTGGCACGATCATGGCAGTAAATCAGATGAGTCAGCCGTTTGGATGGACGGACTGGATATTCCCCTGAATAACTATCTGGATGCCAGCTTTTTTGAGCCTTATCCTCACGCGGTGCAGGAAGTGACCGAGGTGCTCAACGGCACCGTCCTCAAATACGGCGTTGGGCAGTTACGACCTGCCTGGGAGAAGCGATCAACGGACCATCCACCAATGCATACTTATAAATGGGCTGACACTGAACGGGCACTCAACAACCTTGCGCAGGTGGATGCCAGCCCGTTCGACGATGTCGTGCTTGAGTATATTAATCCACACACGGGCGGCTCAGTTTTTCCATCCTTCTCCTGCTGGATACAAATGCTGCGACCAGGTGTACAGACACAGGCTCATCGGCATACGGGTAGCACTGTCTACCACGTCTTCGAGGGAAATGGAGAGAGCATTATTAATGGTGTTCGCTTTGCATGGCAGCAGGGTGATTTCTTCGTCGTTCCCAGTTGGACCTGGCATGAACACCATAACCTCGTACAGGATAAACGGGCTATCCTCTTCTCCATGCACGACACGCCATTGCTGACGGCACTCCAAAAGTATCGAGAGCAGACTTTCACCGAGAATCAAGGCCATCAAGAGGTGACAGGTACCTTTCAGTGGAAGGCTCAGCAGTAAACAGGGATTGAATGGTGTGTAGGGGCCTCATTCATTATGCCCTCGTCCAGCGTGTAGAGCGAGACGAGGGCGTAATAAATTAAGGCCCCTACACGTGGTGCGTATCCAACTTCATTTGTAAATGACCATAATTAGGTCCCTACGGGTGGTGTGTATCCAGGTGTAAAGGAGAAGATAGCAGATGAATAATGCTGAACCGCAATCGGTGCATAGTGAGGTTCTGGTCGTTGGGGCTGGACCAGTTGGGCTGGTTTCTGCCCTCGCCTTGTGCTCTCGCGGGCGATCAGTAACGTTGCTTGAAGCAGGGCCGGAGGACCGACTCCGACCAGGGAGCCGTGCCATCTTCATACATCGAGACTCGCTCAAGTTGATCGAGCAGATACGACCGGGCCTTGGGCGGGAGATTGCTACTCACGGACTGGTCTGGCCGACTCGACGCACTCTCTGGCACGGACGGAACGTCTTCGTCCGTAATTACCCGCCCCCGGTCCCGAACGCTCTACCGCCATTCACGAGCCTGCCCCAGGTGGAGATCGAGCGTTATCTCCTCAGTGCTTGTAAGGAAATGGATGTCGAGTTCGTCTGGAATGCCTCGGTGATTGGCGTCGAGACGACACCCAGTGGTGTAAAGGTGGTGACCGAGTCTGGTCACACCTGGACGGCTGATTATCTGATCGGGGCAGACGGTGCTCGTTCGTCTGTACGGCGTGCCCTTGGGATACCGATGGAAGGGAGCCGCTCCGCGAACTCGTACATCGTTGTGGACGTAGCGGAAGACGCGGATGATCCGTTGGACAGCGAGCGCATCTTTCACTATGGACATCCTGGGGTCGGTGGGCGCAATGTGCTTTGTGTTCCGTTCGTTGGAGGGTGGCGCATTGATTTGCAGTGTCGTGACGATGACGACCCGGAAGCGTTCAGCGGTATGGAGGGCGTGCGCGGATGGTTGCCCAAGGTGATGCCGCCCAAGTATGCTGAGCGGGTTACGTGGGTATCGACCTATCAATTTCTGCAGGTGGTTGCCCGAGACTTCACTGATTCGCACCATCGCGCCTTACTGGTTGGAGAGGCGGCACATCTTTTTGCTCCATTCGGGGCGCGTGGAATGAACTCAGGAGTTGCGGATGCTGTAGCTGCTGCTGCCGCCGTAGATACCGCTTTGAAGGCAACCAACCAATCTGAGGCATGGCAGGCCGTGGAGGAGTTTTCGCAGGCACGTCGCGCGGCGGCAGAATACAACCGCGCGGCGGCTGGGCAAGCACTCGCGCACGTCCAAACACGGAATCCAGTGGCGCTAGCAAAACGTCGGATCGCGGCTCTGATCGCTCCCTACTGGAAGCGTGCAGGGGCCTGGCTCGACTCAGGGCCGTATGGGCCGCATACGGGTCCCGTTGGTCAGACCTCGGGCAAGTATTAGATTTTGTAGAGAGGTGCAATTATGTACCTTTATTGAGGAATCAGGGTACGAAGGAGGAGTGATCTATGTCTCTGACAAATTCCGTTTCTGCTCTCTCTCTCGCGGAACAATTTAATGCTGCGACAGCCTTTCTGGATCGCAATCTGGCAGAGGGACGGGACGCGAAAACCGCGATCTATCACGAGGGAAGAGCCTATACTTACGGGGAAATAGCAGAACTTGCTAATCGTGTCGGCAATGGCTTGCTTGATCTCGGAGTCGAGATTGAACAACGAGTCGCGCTCCTCTTGCTCGACTCGCCGCAGTTCGCGGCAGCGTTTTTTGGTTCGATCAAGATCGGTGCCGTTCCTGTTCTCCTTAATACGATGCTGCGTCCCGACGACTACGTGTACCTGCTCAACGACTGTAGGGCGAAAGTACTCGTCGTTCATGCAGCGCTCTGGAAGCCACTTCAACAAGTTTTGCCACGACTGCTCTATATTCGTCACGTAGTCATTGTTGGACTTGAGCAGATGTACTGGCCTGATGCATTGCGCCACCTCCACAATTTCGAGCGCTGGACAGGTAACTCCTCTTCCCGTCTAACGGTTGCCCGAACGAGCAAGGATGATAGTGCCTTCTGGCTCTACAGTTCTGGAAGTACGGGTGTTCCCAAAGGCTGTGTCCATCTACAGCATGACATGACGTACTGTACCGAGTCTTTTGCCAAACGCATTCTCAGTATCCGCGAAGACGACATCACGTTTTCCGCCTCGAAGCTCTTTTTTGCCTTTGGGCTGGGTAATAACCTGTATTATCCCTTTTCTGTAGGAGCCAGCGCGCTGTATTACCCCGGGCGTCCGCTTGCAGAAGACCTCTTCAGGCTTGTCGAGCAGTTCCGCCCCACACTCTTCTTTGGTGCGCCTACGCTCTATGCCAGTATGCTTGCGCTGCCCGAGGCGGAAAAACGCTTTGATTTCTCCTCGGTCCGACTGTGCATCTCGGCTGGCGAGGGCTTGCCTGCCGATATCCTACATCAGTTCGAGCAAAAGTTTCGCGTTGTCATCCTCGATGGCATCGGCTGTACGGAGATGTTGCAGACGTTCATTAGCAACCGCGTTGGTGATGTTCGACCCGGAAGCTCGGGAAAACTCGTTCCTGGCTACGAAGCCCGCATTGTGGATGAACGGGGGCAGGATGTTCCTGCTGGTGAGATGGGGAGTTTGCTCGTACACGGAGACAGCGCGGCTGCCTGCTATTGGAATCAACATGACAAGACTAAAGCCGTGTTTCAGGGATACTGGGTCGCGACAGGGGACAAGTATTACCAGGACTCAGAGGGCTACTTCTGGTACTGCGGTCGGGCCGATGATATGCTCAAGGTGAGCGGGCAGTGGGTCTCGCCCTTTGAGGTCGAGGCGGCTCTGGTGGCTCACCCCGCTGTGCTTGAGGTGGCTGTCGTAGGTGCTACCGATCAGCACATGTTGGTCAAGCCTAAAGCGTACGTTGTGCTTCAGAACGGCTATGAACCGTCTGAAGCCCTGGCCGAAGAGTTAAAGGTGTTTGTGAAAGGTAGTTTGGTCTCCTACAAGTATCCTCGGTGGATTGAGTTCCTGCCTGAACTTCCTAAGACAGCAACGGGAAAAATTCGGCGCTTTATTCTCAGGAACGAAGGCATGGGAGAGACCCCCCCTTGAACTTGACATGCATGCAGAGCTTAGCTTGCTCCGTCTGGCCTATCTGTGAACCAGTTCCACGCCTCGCGTACAATTGGGATTGGAACTGTGTGGGGACCGTCGAACTCGCGGTAGAGGACATCGTAGCCTTCGCGCTTCAACTGTGGCACTAATCGCCGACTGCATTTCTCGATGGGGAGAACCGCATCGCGTGTGCCATGCGAGACAAAGATATGGGGTGAGCCCTCGCGCCGTGCTGGTGCCATGAACCCTGGCGAGAACGCGATGATGTGGGTGAACAGGTCGCCATTGGTGAGGCCAAGAGAGAGAGCGTAGGAGGCACCATCGGAAAAGCCGCCGATGGCAAGGTGTGTCGGGTCCACCGCATAGCGGCTGAATATCTGCTCTAACGCCCGATCAATAAAGGTAACATCTGTCCCATACCCGCCCATAATGATATCCCATGTCTGTCGGCGTGAGTCCGGCGCGAGCAGCAGGAGTCCGGTCATATTCGCTACGAGTTGGAGCGGGGCGAGGCTAGAACGGGCATCGCCGCCCGCTCCGTGCAGCGTCAGTACGAGTGGAGCGGGGCGGTCGGCTCTATAGCTAGCAGGCACGTAGAGGAGGCCATCGCGGGGGCCATCCAAATCTAGCTGGTGTAGTCCAGTTGGTGCAGCTTCCATGCCGGGTTGAACTGGTTGCGCTGTTAAGCGTCCCTGCTTTGCTGCCTGACCGCTGTGTGGCTGTGGTCTATTTTGGGCCATCGTCGAATCCTTTCCGTTTATGATGAAAGCGTCTCAAATCAAAGGGATAAGACAAGAGAAGAGATTTGAGACATTTTTGCTTTGGGTCAACAATCTGTTATGGAATAGAGCATAGGACTATCTAGTTTTCTGATGTAGGGGTCTCATTCATGACACCCACGTTTGGTGATAATCCCACGATGGTTCTGTGGTGACGTGGGTGTCATGGATGAGACCCCTACAGAGCAGTTTGTATTGTTTTCATTGGTTATAGTGCGACAAGGGGATGTTTGTTATGGGCGCGTGCCGTGTGCTGGGCGACCTAGTTGGGTCGGAAGCAGCGCGTAGGCGTCATGCACCCATTCGCAGAGCAGGGAACGTGTGTCTCTGGGGTCGATAATCTCCTCGATGCCGAAGTGTTCGGCGGTGCGAAACGGGGAGCGGACGGCGTCCAGACGTGTGCGAATCTCCTCGAAGAGGGCTGCGGGGTCATCGCTGCTGCCAATTCATGTCAACCTCCCTTTATGCGTAGTCCCAGCCTATTGTACGCAACATCTGTTGCAAAGATTGGGACGCGTGACGAAATAAATCTGGTCCGCTGAAGCCCTGAAATTGCCCAGAGGCTGCAAGGTGTGGTTCGAGCGAAAAGAAGCCATCGTAACTATCCTTACGCAGGCGTTGCAACAATTCGGGCCAACGAGCCTCGCCTTCTCCTGCCGCTGTAACACTTTCATCGGTCTGCGCATCTTTCACATGCACGTATTGCAGCCAGGGGTGTATCGCTTCGTAGGCATCAGGATATGGGATTTGCCTACATTGGATGAAGTTCGCGGGATCGAAAGCGGCCTGAAAGTGTGTGTCATTGATACTTTTGAGCAGATCGACACAGCGAGCAATGGTGTCGCCATAAATATCTTTCTCGTTCTCGTGAAGTAATGTGATATTAGCGGCTTGTGCTCGTGCAGTTAGTTCGTGGAGCCGTCGTAGTACCTCGTCTCTCCACTCTGACGGATCGACAAACTCTCCACTTTCGGCGTCGGCCTCGGTGAGTAGAGGAGGATAGAAGGAAAAGATACGAATGTAAGGTGTTTGAAAGATGTGTGCTACTATGATGGCACGCTCAAAACGTCGCACATGTTCATCGAACGAACTGTTGATTGGCACCTTGCCAATTGGTGAGGCAATCGACGATACGCCGATCTTGTGGGTGTCCAGGGTCTGCTTGATTTCTGTTACCTGCTGATCGGTGAGGTCGAGCACATTTGTACCCCAAACGCCGCGCAGGTCAAGAAAGTGGATATTTTCGCTCTGTAGCACCGCGATTTGTTCGTCCAGGTCGGCTGAAATCTCGTCAGCGAAGGCGGAGAGGCGAATCATGAAAGTGTGACCTCCTTATGAGTACGGGCCGATTCGTAGATGCCCAGGATAATCTCGACAGGTCGGCGTCCGGCGTACCCATCGACGCGTGGCGTGCCATTTTCACGAATAGCACGGATCATCTCTGCGAACTGCAGGGTATGACTATTGGCTGAGAGTGCAGCAGGATTCTGTGCCGCTGAACCTTCTTTATCCTTCTGCTCGCTCATCTTTAGATTGGCTCCATAATCGCTAGCCTGCTCTTTTTCATCGCGTGCAAGATGGAGATAGCTTAGCTGGTCGTTCTCGATTACCGCGGACCCTTGATTCCCAAATATTTCGACGCGGGTGGTAACGCCTGGATAGGCACCTGTTGTGGCAGCGATAGTGCCAAGTGCTCCATTAGCAAAGCATAAGACCGCGACCCCTACGTCTTCTGTCTCCATGCGATGAGCCAGCGTGTCCGTGTAGGCATAGATGCTCTTGACAGGACCCATTAGCCATTGAAGAAGGTCAATTGAGTGAATGGATTGGTTCATCAGAACACCACCGCCGTCGAGTTGCCACGTGCCGCGCCAAGCTCCACTATCATAGTACGCCTGTGAGCGCCACCAGGGTACAAGGGCATTGCCGAGGACGAGCCGCCCAAACGCCTGCTCCTCGACCAGGTCGTGTATTTGACGCGTCGCGGCATCGAAGCGGTGCTGGCTAATCACCGCGAGCTTCACTCCAGCCTCCTGTTGTACACAGAGCATCTCTTCAATCGCGGCCCGGCTAACCTCCATCGGCTTCTCCACGACCACGTGCCGCCCTGAGCGCATCACCTGACATGCGTGCCTGCCGTGGTCGCCGCTGGGAGTACACACAGTGACAACATCAAGGTGTTCATTATTTAGCATTTCTTGAATGTCTATATAGGGCTTGACTGCATATTTGTCTGCCAGTTTCTGTGCTTTTCCAGGAATGAGATCGGCTACAGCGACGAGTTGTGCGTCAGAGAGGCTCGTGATAGCTTCGGCGTGCGTGGGGCCGATTACTCCACATCCGATGATTCCGAAGCGTAGTTTGTCTGCCATACGGTAGCTCCTGATCTATATTTGCTCGAAAGACTGTTGGGCTTGCTTTTGTTGTTATCTTTGTAACATAGACCAAAGATGTCTCCTACTGCAAGACTTGGGTATTTCTTGTAAGCATGTTACAATATACTCAACGCTTGTTTAAGATGAAGAAAGAAGCTGAGAGAGAAACTATGAAGACACTACGCTGGACCTCGCATGACTTGGAGTTACTCCCAGACGACGGCAAGCGATACGAAATTGTTGATGGAGAATTGTACGTGTCCAAACAACCACATCTGTATCACCAAATCGTTTGTGGCAACGTGTTCAATTTACTAAAAGTTTGGAGCGATCAAACACAAACGGGCATGCCAATCTTTACACCGGGGGTAATTTTTGCTGACGACGATGACGTAGTGTCAGATGTGGTTTGGATTAGCTATGAGCGGTTAGCTACCTCTTTTCAAGAAGACGGGAAACTGCATAGCTCCCCTGAACTTGTGGTTGAAGTCCTCTCGCCAGGTTCAACAAACGAACGGCGAGATCGTGAAGTCAAGCTTAAATTGTATTCACGCCGCAATGCTAAGGAATACTGGGTTGTTAACTGGCAAGAGCGTAGTCTTGAAGTCTATCGGCGTGAGAATGCCGCGCTGACGCTTGACAAGACACTCGATGAGGCGGATGTACTCCAATCACCACTCCTTCCAGGATTTAGTTGTAAAGTAAGCCAGCTTTTTAGCAGTTTTTTAAGATAGCCCCTGTTTATCTGTATGAAAAACCAGCCAATAGAGCACGATTATGGGCAGTAAGAAGAACTGCGCTGCCCGGAGAGATATCGCGGGTCCAACTCTGTCGGCAAATAGTCCAAAGATCGCAAAGCAGATACTGCCAATAAATGAATGTGTGACCTGCGCGAAGCAAATAATGGCGATACCGTAATAGAGATTAAAAGAGTACGAAAAGTTAAACCAGGACAGTAGCTTAATATTTCTAGCAAGCTGCATTGTATGTTGCTTTCCGCTCTCGGCTTGATTCCTATGTGCTGTTAAGATAATTCTCTCTGCACATTTTCAAGGAAGCTGTTTAGTGGCTCAATTACCTCATTTATAACCCCATTAACGATAAGCAGAAAGCAGGGGCGTTCTTGTTCGATCATCGCTTGCCATGTGCTTACGGCCTGGGCACACAAGAAGGTGTCGGTATAGGTGCCGAGAATGCTTTTTTCGTGATCGTGCATGAGTAGACGCAGGCTCACAAGATGGGGTGAACCATCCATCTCACTCTGTTCTGTTGAATGATACGCTGCGGGAGCCTGACGAAGCTTGATAGGAACTCCTAGAAACTCATTCCCGATTTTGTGCATGTGAGCGTTGATGACTGATAACAGGCTTGTTGATGGATTGCCGTTGATAGTGAAGTCAAGGAAGCTCAAGCGAACGCGTTTATCAGGTGCTGATACTGCCTGTTGGAGGGCTTTGGCGAACACCGAGGCTGGAGAGCCTTGTGTCTCCACTTTTTGAGGTGCAAGCAGTGTCAATGAACCATCTGTTACGGTTGCTTCCCAATTTGAGATGACTTCTAACGGGTCTTGCTGGGTTCGTAAGGCTCTTGCGCGAGTTTTGTAGTT
>JAABUX010009422.1_pt1 | contig 11065 bp, 14 predicted proteins | sample 5561851 | NCBI WGS metagenome assembly JAABUX01 (sample SAMN10711883, study PRJNA513361) | rock metagenome | isolation source: Antarctica rocks | place: Antarctica: Victoria Land, Richard Nunatak red sandstone | collected 2016-01-03 | reverse complement strand
ACGCCGAAGCTCCGAACGCTTTTACCGGAAGTCTGGATCAACCGACCGTCGGAAGAGAACGCCGCGGCGTGAACGCACACAACATTTTCGCAACGACCGGTCTCAAACCGCTTGACAAGTTCCGCACCGGCTGAGGCGGGACGTCCGGACTGTTCGATGAGCCGTTCGATCGATCGCTGGTATAGCGATGCTCGTCGATCGTGCTTCGCATGGAGTTCGGCGATAGAGCGAACGGTCGCCTCAATGTGCGCGGGCGGTATGGGCGTTTCCGAATCCATAACTACTCCTTCATACGTTGCGCTGATTGTACCGCACCCTTCAGGCGACGAGTCCTAGCTTCCGACGATCGACAGACGAATGTACGGAACGCTCGCGGCTGAACGGCGAAGTAGCGGTTCTTAATTCGGTCTAAACTGTGACTTTGTTGGTCCTCCAAGTGTCTTACTACCGATGGCTGCCTCGGCATGAAGGCTGATCCTACCAATCTCGTTGATCCGACGTGGCACTGTGTCGGCGCTGCGAGAGCACCAAGGGAACGGCATGGACGACGAGGAGCTGGTCGCCCGGGTCCGAGCCGGTGACTTTGAAGCCGCGAGCACGTTGCTCTCGCGCTATCAGGACGTCGCGTTCACGACAGCCCTGCGCCTCGTCGGTGAAGCCGACGCAGAGGACATCGCGCAGGAAGCCCTCGTGCGCGCGTATACGCGGCTTGACGATCTTGATGAGAAGGCCAGCTTTGAGGCGTGGCTGCGACGTATCACCGTCAACTTGAGCCTCAATGCGCTGCGGCGACGCGGACTTTTGCAGTTCCAATCGCTCGACGCGAAGAGCGCTTCTCGTGAAGCGAAATCGGTCGCAGATGTTGCCGGACTTCAGCCGACGGCGGAGGATGAGGCACTCGGCAGCGTCTTTCGCGATGAGCTTGACGTCTTGATTCAGAAGTTGCCAATCGAGCAACGGGTGGCGGTGGTCCTACGTGATATGTATGGTTACGAGTTTGCCGAAGTGGCCGAGCTTCAGCGCTGCGGTTTGTCGGCTGCAAAAATGCGTGTTCGGCGTGGCCGGGATCGCCTGCGAAGCCTTCTTACCGAAGCGCACGCCCTCAGTGATCGGAGTTCCGAATGATGCGAGGTGAACGCGCCGCGGCGCATCCCAACTCGGAGGCACTCCTCGCACTCGTCGATGACGAGTCCACCGCGTCAGATGAGGTTCGCGAGCACATTGCGGGCTGTCCCAGCTGTGCCAAGCGCGTCGAGAATTTTCGAAAGACGCGGCGACTGCTGCAAGACGCCGCCGGGCGCAATCAACGGTCGCCAAGCGACTTGGCGGAACGCGCGCTCTCGCGTTTACGTCTGCGCCATACCGCCATTGAGAATGTCAACGAGCTGTTCGCTTCGATCTTCTTGCTTTTCGTCGGCTTCACGGAGCTCTTGACCAGCAAGCCGCGGCCGCCCGTCACCGCACCGGCTCCGACGCCCGCAAAGGATAAGGATGTGCCCCGTGGATGATGCCCGGCGCCTCCTCATACTCGACTTCACGACGGCGGTCGCCTATATTCCGCGCCTCGCCGGCGCAATCGTCATCTTTATCGTCGGCGGCGCCATCGCGTGGCTGTTCGGCCGCGTCGTAACGGCGCTGCTTTCGCGGCTTGGTCTCGATGCGCTCGGCGATCGCACCGGTTTGACCGAAGATCTCGCCAGTGTCGGCTTCAACGCAAAACCGTCGCGTCTGATCGGTCGACTGGTCTTCCTCATCGTCCTCATCGCGGGACTTGTTCAAGGAATCGACACGCTCGAGCTGCGGCCGCTCTCCGATGCATTGAACAACCTACTCAATTTCCTACCGCACGTCGTGCTGGCAGTCGTCATCGTGCTCTTGGGCGTGATCGTCGGGGACACGCTGGCCCGCGGAACTGCCGGTGCTATGTCGCGAGCCGGCGTTCTCTACCACGGCCTAGCGGGATCGCTGCTTCGAACCATGGTCATCGTCCTAGCGGTGCTCATGGCTTTACAGCAGCTGACTGTGGAATCCGGATTTCTGCTCTATGTGCTGCTCGTCGTTCTCGCTGGCGCGGCGCTGGCTGCCGGTATCGCCGGCGGCTGGGGTGCGCGATCGCTGGCCGAGAACCTCGTAGCCGGTCGTTACGTGGAACGCGAGTTCAGCGTTGGCGATTTTATTCGAGTCGATGGCACCGCCGGAACGATCGAACGGCTGAGCGCAACGAACGTGGTCGTACATACCAATGATGGGCGACAGGTTCATGTGCCCAATGGCATGCTGACGCGCATGGCGGTCGAGTCGAAATCTGGACTATCGCTTAGTGAATAGCGTCGTATGATGGCGCGTACGCGGAATTAGGGTCGTGCGCATCGCTTATGTGCAGAAATGTGCCCTCTTGGGTCGCTCGGGTGTCTTAAGGGCGTCAGCCCACCGCGGATTCGCTCCTGAAAGCCACACCTCAATGGGATTCGATCTAAATATCGCTGTCAAGCGCGATGCGCTCACGGAACACTCTGATCGCTCGCTGCCGGCGCTCACCTCGTGTACGGTAATTACGCTAAACGGGACGTTCGACGGCGCAGCCGCTGATACGGTCTTAGCGACGGCATCAGATCTATTCGGCAAAGGAACTGATTCCATTCTCATCGTGATGGAAGACGTCAGCGTAAGGGATCCTGATTGCCTGCACATGTTCGCAACCGGCTTGATGGCGCTGCGGAGCAGAGGCATCGATGTACAAGTCTGCGCGCACGGCGACGCTTTGCACGCGCAGATGCACGAGATCACGACGTCGCGCGACTGGTTACTCGGCGAGGCGAATGTTGGCGGGGGACGGCGCGCGCTTCATCTGGATGGCCCCGAGAGCAATCACTGACTCGGCCGAGGTGTCAATGCGTCGTTCAGACGGATGAGGCGCGGACGATTCCTGTGCACATTGGCATGCTGACGCGCATGGCGTCGAGACGAACTCGGGATTGCGCTTAGCGAAGAGTGTCGTACGACGCCGCACGCTCGAGTGCGAGTGCGAGTGCGCGTGCGGATGCGCGTATCGTCCACTGTAAAGAAATTGTGACCTCTCGGGTCGCTCGGGTGTCTTAGTGGCGTCAGCAAAGGCAGCGTCCCTAAGATACCGGACCAGTATGACGCACGACCGACTGACTCGCCGTTCGTAAGGAGTTCGTTCGTGAACGTCAGCACCGTAACCGATTGGACCACCGGGTTGATAACCGGGCTCACCGCAGGCTTGGCCCGTTTCTTTGGCGCGATCCCGAACATTCTGGGCGCGCTCATTTTATTGATCATCGGCTGGATTATCGCCGGCATCGTCGGCGGCTTGGTCACGAAGCTTTGCCGCGGCATCCATGTCGATACCGTCGCCGACCGCGTCGGCGTGAACGGCTTCCTCCAACAGAGCGGCACGAAGCTGCGTGCCAGTAACATTCTGGGTGAAGTCGTCAAATGGGTCATTCGGCTGGTCTTCATCGAAATGGCGGCCGAACAACTGGGCATGCCGCAGATCTCCGTCATCATCAATCAGATCCTTGGCTTTATCCCGAACATCATCGTCGCCATGGTAATCCTCGCCGTCGGCGCCTTTCTCGGGCAGCTACTGGGCGGTATCGTTCGGGGTGCAGCGAGCGAGGCGAAGATCGGTAACGCCGATCTTCTTTCGAAGCTAACTTTAGGCGCCGTCATGGCATTCGCGATTATCGCGGCGCTTAACGAGGTGAACGTTGCACCCGTCGTCGTTAACACGCTCTACATCGGTCTCGTCGCCGCGATCGCGCTTGCACTGGGCTTGGCGTTCGGCCTGGGCGGCCGCGAGACGGCGGGGCGCTTGACGGGGCAGTGGGCCGAGCAGCTGCAAACAACGGCCAAGAAGGTCCAGGCGACGCGGGCCGCCCCCAGCGTAAGCGGCTCGGGCCGTCCGCCGGGTACTGCACAATCTCCGTCGATTCGCACTACGCGCGCCACTTAAGGATCCCACACCGTGGATCAAGGTACTCGTCCCTCCAAGTCCGGCGGCATTGTAGCGAGTTTGTTTGCACGAGTCGATCGGGGCGAACGCGCCCTGGCCGATCTCAAGGCGGCTGGGTTCACGCGCGTGGAGATCAGCTCCGTCGGCGCTGACGGCGACGCCGCGGGCGGAAACGCACACGTAGGTGCACCGACAACTGCCGTTTACGATGTAGCACAGGAAGGCCGCCCTTCTAAAAGTGCTCCCAGCACCACCTCCACGTCGGCGAGTACGGCGCCGGCCGGAAGTCCCTTTTTCCGCGAACAAGACAGCACCGCATCCTCTTTCGGTGATGAGCTCATCCGGCTCGGATTCTCAAAGGGCGCTGCTCACCATCTCGTTGACGGTATCGTTAGGGGTGAAGCGTTCGTAACGGCGGATGCGGGCGGCGGGATCGATAGGGCCGTCGCCATCCTCAACCGGTATGGCGCAGACATCCGCTACGCAGCAGCGATACAGGCAACGCCCGCTGCGTCCGGCCCGACCCAAGCGCAAATTGACGAAGCGGCAACGAAGCAAGCCCAGGACGACGACCGCGAGATTCAGCTTCGTGCGGAGCGACTTGTCGTCAACAAGCAGCGTGTGCAGCACGGTGAGGCGCGGATCCGCAAAGAGATCGTCACGGAAATGAAAACGATCGATGTGCCCGTGAGCCACGAAGAACTCGTCATCGAGCGCCATGCCGTCACGGATCTGGACGGCGTCGAAAGCACCGCGCCGATCGAAGAGGAGACGATCCGCATTCCGCTTACCGAAGAGCGCGTGCATGTCTCAAAAGAGACGATCGTCCAAGAAGAGGTCGAGGTGGGGATTTGCCGGATCGAGGGCACCGAGCGTATCACCGACACGGTGCAGCACGAGGAGCTCCGCATCGACGGCGCAGCGCCACGTCCGGACGCGGCGAAACGCGCGCCAGACTACCCATAGGCACGTTTGTCCTGGTCCACTTCCGGCAAGTGTGACGACTACTAGCTACTTTCTTTTCAGGAGAACACGATGAGAACGTCCGACTCGACCTACCGTAGTAGCGGTGACAGCGACTCGCTCGCTGCAAGCTTTCCCGATCGCGGGAGCGCGAATAAGGCGTTACGCGAATTGCATGACGCTGGATTTCGGAAGGTGTGGCTCGGAGTGACGCGCGGCGACACAACGACCGCTGGCGGCGCGACCGTAGAGTCCGAGGGCGCCGCTGAGGGCGGGATGATGGGTTCGGTTGGCCGGTTTTTCAGTGGCGAAGGTGCGCAAAGCCAAGCGTTGCATCAAGCCCTCATCGCCCATGGACTAAGCGACGAACAGGCACGTCGGCTCGAGATGACCGTTCCGGCCGACAGTGCCATCGTAGTCGTCGACGGCGAGAACGATCCTGACGAAGCGCTCGATATTCTGCAGGCGAATGCTGGTCGCGTAGACTCAAGTGCTCTGGGCTCCGTCGGTAGCGCTGCCGCACTCGGTGCGCCAAAGGCCAATCGGTCCGATGTCGACGATGCGCGACGTGTGCAGTTGCGTGAAGAGCGGTTGTCGATCGATAAACAGCGCGTCGCAAGTGGCGAGGCGCGCATTCGCAAGGAAGTCGTTTCCGAGCAACAGTTGGTCGACGTACCCGTCTATCACGAGGAGCTCTTCATTCAGCGTCGGCCCGTCAGCGGAGCCGCCGCGACGACGACCACACCGATCGGCGAAGGCGAAGAGATTCGGATTCCGCTGAGCGAGGAACGGGTCGACGTTCGTAAACAGACCGTCGTCACCGAAGAGGTCGCCATCGGGAAACGTAAGGTCGAAGAAACCGAACATGTCAGCGACACCGTTCGCCACGAGGAGCTGGTCGTCGATGAGGGTACGACCGGTGCAACGCCCAGAGCCAAGCCCTCCGATCCACGCGGTCGGTAACGTTCCATATAAGGCGGAGGTACCGGCGTGGGTGCCTTCGCCTTCTTCGATCAGCTTTTCCTCGATATCTCTCACATTCCGGACTTTACACATAAGGAACGCCTGCCGAATGTCTTTACGAGCGATTCTGCTCGATATCGATGGAACGCTCGTCGACAGCAACGACGCGCACGCGGCCGCTTGGAGCGAAGCGAGTGTCGAGTTCGGCTACGATCGGCCGGCAAGCTTCTTCCGGCCGCTCATCGGCATGGGCGGTGACCACGTGCTGCCGAGAATCGATCCGGCATTAAAAGACGACGACAATCCGGGAAAGGCGATCGCCGCTCGCCGCGGCGAGATATTTGCCGCAAACTATTTACCGACGCTGACGGCAACGCCGGGCGCAAAGGCGCTCGTCGAGCACATGAAACACTGCGGTCTCCAGTGCGTCGTCGCAAGTTCGGCGAAGGCGGATGAGCTCGACGCCTTGTTAGCCGTTGCCGATATTCGCGATCTCATCGACACAACGACGACGTCCGAAGAAGCGGCTGTCTCGAAGCCGGCGCCCAACATCATCGAAACCGCCCTGCAGAAAGCACACGTTGCGGCAGACGACGTTGTTTTGTTGGGCGATACGCCCTACGATATAACGGCCGCCGCGAGAGCCGGTGTGCTCGTCTTGGCGCTGCGCTGCGGCGGCTGGGACGATCTCGCGCTCGCCGGAGCGCTCGCGATCTACGACGACCCTGCGGACTTGCTGGCGCACTACGACCATTCCGCGCTGCGCCCCTGAGGAAGCCAATGAACAGGCGACGCGAAGAGCGTCACGACGTCAGACCAAGTGTGCCCCTCGAATTCGATTGAAAGGAATCACGCATGCAGACAGGTTCCTCGGATAACGGGAACCGTTTCGACGCCGCCCAAGCCATTGATCGCGGCCGGACGGTTGGTAAGGAGCTCATCAATCGTCAGATCGATCAGCGTTCCACGCTGCTCGGTCAACAAATCTCGCAGGCCGCGCAAACCATTCGTGACGTCGCCTCGGATTTCGAGAAACGCGGTCAAGGCAAGTACGTTCGCGAAATCGCCGACGCTGTCGCGAAGTATGTGGCCAGTATCGGAAGCTATCTTGAAGGGTCTGACCCGATCAGGCTGGGGCACGACTTCGAAACGCTGGCCCGCCGTCAACCCGTTCTCGTCGGCGCGATAGCGCTCGTCGGCGGATTCGTCGCCTCGCGTATCTTGCGCGTCTCGACGACGGCCAACCCGAATGACTTAGGAAGCGACAGCCCGTCGGCCAGTACGACTTTTCCGTGAGTTCGGCAACCCAAGATCCGCGCGACACTCGATCGACTGTCCGCGAAGAATCGCTGATCGAGAATCTCAAACGGCTCGCGCGCGAGACGTCCACGCTGCTTCGGCAAGAATTCGAGCTCGCGCGCGCGGAGATTACGCAGAAGCTTCGCGGTCTCGGGCTAGGCGCGGCCCTACTAATTATCGCGGCGCTCTTGACGATCGCGGCGCTCGCGACGTTGACCGCCTGCCTGATCTTGGCGCTAACGCTCGTCGTGGCGCCATGGCTTGCTGCCCTGATCGTCACGGCGATCTACCTGCTGGGTGCGCTGCTCTTCGCGCTAATCGGTCGTAGTCGTATTACGCGCGCTCTGCCCCCTATCCCCGAGCAAACGATTCAGACCCTTAAGGAGGACATCGAATGGCTAAAGATCCGAACAAAATCAAGAAGGCCATAGAGTACACGCGTAAGCGCATGGGCGATGCGGCCGACGCGATCGCGAGCAAGTCTGACGTGCCGAGCCGCATGAGCGAGACGTTAGGCGACACGGCGGATTCATTGAAGACGCGACTGCGAAGCGGCGCCGACGCATTCAGTGATGCGGCGGATCGCGCTCGTTCGCAACTGCCCGACGTCGAGCCGCTGCGTCGCGGTGCACGCAATCCCACTGCCGTTATCATTGGAATCGCCGCGGTCGGGTTCGTAGCGGGGTTGCTTATTCCGCTGAGCGACGCGGAGCGTGTGCGCCTCGAACCCATCGGCGAAGACGTCGCTCAGCGTGCCTCTGATGCGCGCGATGAGATCGTTTCCCAAGGGCGCCAAGTCATTGCCGAGACCGTTTCGGCTGCCCGCGGCTCGGTGCAAAAGCACGGGCAGGAGCTCGCGAGCAATCTCGGCGTTGAGGCTCCGACGTCCGAGGCGCCCGCGACGGGACAGAACGAAGGCGGCGCGACAGATAAACCGACCTCGACGTAGCTTTACTTTAAATCATCCGGTGGATGCGTCGTTTGGCCGTCGTCCGCTGATCGCGACAGGTAAAGGGCAGCGCTCGGGTGATCGTGCACGGTTTCCGGTCGCAGTCCACCTCGAAGCTACCCAGAAACATAAAGCGCCAGGTAATCGCCGCTCGATTTATCGGGTCGCGCATGTAAATACCGACCCGTGGTTGCGATCGACTCATGGTCGAGCGTGTCGCGCACGGTCGCGAGGTCGGCGCCGCGGCGCAGCGCATGCGTGCCATAGGAGTGGAGTAGAAAGTGCGGCGAGACCGGCAGGTCGTCGATTCCCGCACGCCGCGCCGCCCGCTTGACGCGCTTCCACGCGTTGCACGCTCATCGGGAACACGTAATCCTCGCCGAACGTCTCCTCGGTCCGCAGCGCCTGTAGCTCGTCCCAGGTCACGCGGGAGAGCCGCACGACGCGGGTCTTGCCGCCTTTGCCGGTCACGTTCGCCACCGCCGTCAACCAGGTTGCGCCAGCGCAGCGTCACGAGCTCGGACACCCGTAGGCCGCCGTTATACAGCAGCCGCACCAAGGCGTGGTCGCGCGGCCGGTCCTCGACGGCTTTCCAGCAGCGCGAAGACCTGACGCTTGGTCAGCATACGCTCGCCGAGCCACTCCTCCACCTTGGGCCCGCGGATGCAGCGCCGACGTTAAACGGCATGTACCCAGGCGGGCGGCGAACGACAGGAGGGACTTGAGCGCTTTGAGCCGGCGCGACCGCGTGGCGGGCGCGCCGATAAAGGCGTCGGCGTACTTCTGGAGATCGCATAGATAGCTCGACCGCAGCGATTTTCTTGTGAACGCACGAAAGGCCGCTACAGCGTCGCGATAAGCCCGGATCGTGTGATGGCTCTTGCCGTGCAGCCATAGTGAGACGAGTTGGTCGTCCGTCGTCGACGGCGGGATCGGCATCGAGACGACATCTTCTTCTCTCGTGGGCAGCGCCATCGCTGACGTCGGCGCAACGGGCTCGACCACGCGTCGCGCGTTGTGAAACAGAAGTTAATATACCAATAGCTCGCCCTACCGTTTCCCACCGTGTCATACATCGAACGAACCATTCTCCGGCTAGGCAGGCGCGGTATCCGGATTGGATTGTCCCAAGCGAATAATGCCGAACGCAAGTTGTCATTCGACCTCTTTGCCGAGTAGCTGGTTCCCGTAGTGCGGCGTTCGTATACCGATTGAACCTCGTCCCGCTTCCCGGGGCGTGTACGAGCTTGCAGACGAGTTAAATATGGATAGCCCGCGATCAAGGCACAAGACTGCTAGTGACGTCCAGCGGCGCAGAAACGATTTGTCGCACTTAGTCCCCACAGCTACGAGGTGGTAGGCGATATCACTGCGTGTCCCGCTCGAATTGCATTTCGTTCTACCATTATTTTCGCTGTTTCGTATTTCGCATCGCTTCAGAAGCTGTATTTCGCTTTGATGGCTTGAGCCATCTGCAGATGCATCGCAACTTGTGGCTGGTACTTCTTCGCGTAGGCGACGACGGCGGCGTTCGTTCCAGAAGCAATTTCCGCGGCATAGTTGTTCGTCAAATTCATCTGATGCCCAGCGATCTCGCTGTTGATGTAAGCCGAGTCGAACGCAGTTCCGACAAGAGCCATCAGTGTCACCGCAGTCGCCTGCTGCATTGCGTTGACCCCCGTCGGCGCCGAGGTACCCGCAGACGCCGCGACCGGAGCAAGCGCGGCGTTCTCCGCGGTATGATCGGTGATCATCTCCTGCGCGAAGCTGATGACATCAGGATTCTGCGATTTCTGCTCGGCCAGTTTGGCCGCGGCGATCTCCGCATTGGATGCTTGGCCTGCGCCCAAGATGAAGGCGCTATCAACTGCCGACAGCGTGACTTGCGGCTGCGGCGTCAACGTCGGCGATCCGCTGCTGCATGCACTGAGTATCACAGCGATCGCCATTGCAAGAAGCGGACGAGCCGTTGAAGTCATGATATTGTTCTTTCTACTTAAGCGTAAAGTGAGTACTCAGCAGACCTTAGTCCCATATCGAATGACGACCCGGCTACTTTTAGATTTCCGTATTCCGTAGCCGAACGCTGGCTGGGCCTCCTGGTCCTCCCCACGGCTGTTTAACGTGTCGACTTCGTTAATAATGACTGGTGCAGACAACGTGTACGAGAGCGCGGACGGCCATGCGCTGCCATGGGTTTTGATCGCCGGCAGCAGCGCCGGCTCGCGGAGCTACATGCTCTTCTTCTGCATACTTGAGGGCGCCATTTTGGCACCCATGCTATCGGCCTCGGACTTGCACATCGACTTCATTCCCGTCATCGCACCGTTCTTGTCGGCCATGAAGCCGCCCGTAGCCGTCGTGCCGCTCGCGTTCGCCGCGCTTCCGCCGGCGGCCGTGTTGCTGTTGTCACTCGGCGCGTTGCGGGTTTTAGCGGCGGCCATGCTACCCGCTTTCGCGCCGGCGCTCATCGACGCGTGGTTAGCCGCGGTATCCATCATGTAAATGTTCTTCTTCGGATCGACCAGCACGTTCGGATCGCCCGGCGAGCATCTCGCCTTAGTCGTGTTAACGTCGGCCGAACCGTTTTTCATACCGGTCTGCGCCGTAGCGGGACCAGCGGCGAAAAGCGCTGCAACGGCGACGGCAGCGACCAATGTTGTGATACGCATCACGTTCCTTTCGAGTATAAGACTGGGAAGAGCCAAGCTTGGTGGTCTCGCATATTTGCCCACTTTGAGGCGTTAGGAGAGTGCGAACGGCCGCCATCTCACTCGCCCTTCTCGCTAGGGCGTGTTAACACAACGGAATAGTTTTGTGCTATACTTTTGTGGTGGAACTTACAGCAGCACAAGTCGCAAAGATCGAGCGGCACCTTCCACTGCAGCGTGGTAACGTAACGCTTTCGAATC
>JAABUX010009421.1_pt1 | contig 11066 bp, 9 predicted proteins | sample 5561851 | NCBI WGS metagenome assembly JAABUX01 (sample SAMN10711883, study PRJNA513361) | rock metagenome | isolation source: Antarctica rocks | place: Antarctica: Victoria Land, Richard Nunatak red sandstone | collected 2016-01-03 | reverse complement strand
CAGCTACACCGCCATCCTCGACGCCTGCTGCGACGCCTGGAACAGCCTCATGATGGATGCCAAGCGCATCACCTCCATCACCGCCCGCGACTGGGCACAGGTCAAAACTTAAGCCGGTTGGTATTAGCTGCCAGCCGCGCATTTCAGTGTTCCTCGCCAGAGGTGGGCAGTCCAGTCCTCCGCGGCCTCCATCTGGTCCCAAATTGTCAGGAGTTGCGCTTGCCCGCCCCTTCACCCCGGCCCTTTCCCGGAGGGAGAGGGAGAAGTCAGCCATCCAGCCGCGTCACGGACCCATACGCAATCGACGCCCGGATCGCCTCCAGGATCGGCACGCCCTGCGCGATGTGCAGCAGGCAGCGGATCGGCCCGGCGTGCGTCACGACCAGCGTGTTGTCGGCGCTGCTGGCCAGCCCCGTCCAGGCACGGCGCACCCGCAGCAGCACATCGGCGACGCTTTCCCCCCCACCAGGCTGGTAACGCAGCGGGTCGGCAGCCCAGGCGTCGATCTCGGCCCGCGGGATGGCCGTCCAGGCCTGGCCCTCCCAGGCCGCGAAATCCATCTCCGCCAGGCGGTCGTCGGCGTGCAGGGGCGCGCCGGTACGGGCGGCAACCGCCCGGGCCACCAGGGCGGCGCGGAGCAGCGGGCTGGTGACGATGCGCTCCACCGGGTCGGGGCCGATGGCGGCCAGCAGCGCGGCAGCGCCGGCCTCGGCAGGTTCGGCCAGCGCAACGTCGCTGCGGCCATAGCAGATGCGGCTGCCGACGCGCGCGCGCGGGTGCCGCGCGGCGAAGATCAGCCCGCGCGCCACAGCGCCGCCAGCAGAATGCCGAGTTCGGTGGCCTGCTGCACCGCGCCCAGGCAGTCCCCGGTATAACCGCCCAACCGCCGGCGGAACCACAGCGCCATCCCAGCCGCCAATCCCGCCGCCAGCAGCAGCGCCGGCAGGGCACGCCATCCCAGCAGCAGCAGCGGCACGAGTCCGCACACGGCCGCCACCGCGAGGCCGCCAGGTCCGGCCGCCACGGGCGCGGATTTGGCGTCGGCCTGGCCCGCACGGGCATACGGCAGCAGCGCCATGACGCACACCGGGGCCAACCGGCTGGCTGCGCTGCTGGCCACCAACGCCAGCGCCGGCAACCCGGCCAGCGCCGCCACCTTTAGCCCCAATGCCAGTACCAGCGCCGCCGCGCCGAACGCCCCGATGCGGCTGTCCTTCATGATCCGCAGCGCGTCGTCCCGCGTCCAGCCGCCCAGCAGGCCATCGACCGTATCGGCCAGCCCGTCCTCATGCAGCGCCCCAGTCAACGCCACGGTGACCACCACCGCCAGCCCGGCCGCCACCAGCGCGGGCAGGCCAGTGCGCGCCACGAACAGGACCATCGCCCCAACAGCCCCGACCAGCAGCCCAGCCAAGGGAAAGTAGCGCGCCGCCCGGTCAAGCTGCCCCGGCCCGTGCCCGACCCAGCCCGGCACCGGCAGGCGCGTCATGAACTGCACCGCCGTCAGCATCAGCCGGAGTTGGCCCTCAACCACCCCTGCCTGACCCGATCAAGTCTTCAAGATCCGCCATATCCGCCAGCACCGACGCCGCCGCCCGCAGCAGCGGCAGGGCCAGCGCGGCGCCGGTCCCCTCCCCCAACCGCATCCCGAGATCCAGCAGCGGCACGGCATCCAGGTGGGCCAGCATGGCGTCATGGCCCAGCTCGGCCGAGCGGTGGGCAAACACGCAGCACCCCAGGCAGTCCGGCTGCATGGCATGGGCCAGCACGGCCGCCGCGGTCACGATCACGCCGTCGATCACCACGCAAACCCGGCGCTCCGCGGCCTGCAGGATGGCGCCGGCCAGCATGGCGATCTCGAACCCGCCATACTCCCCCAAGGCGTCGCGGGCAGCCAGACGCGGGGCGGTGCGGGCGGCGCCCCGAGCCATCGCCGACCGCTTGCGGGCCAGCCCGGCATCGTCCAGCCCGGCACCGCGCCCCGTCAGCACCTCCAGGTCCAGCCCGGCCACCTTATGCACCAGCAACGCGGCGCTGGCGGTGTTGCCGATGCCCATCTCGCCCAGCGCCAGCACGGTGCAGCCGCCATCAGCCAGCCCGTCCACGATCCGCGCGGCCCAGCGCATCGCCGTGTCCAGATCGTCCTGCGTCATCGCGGGACCATGCAGCCAGTCGCGCGTGCCGGGCTGCACCTTCGCGGCAACCAGTCCGGGGTGCGCCGGCAGGTCGGCCGCAACGCCCGCATCCACCACGACCAGCCGCGCCCCAGCCTGGGGCGCGAACAGGTTGATCGCCGCCCGGCCCTCCAGGTAAGCCCCCACCATGACCGCCGTCACCGCCGAGGGATAGGCGGACACCCCCGAAGCCACCGCGCCATGGTCTCCGGCGAACACCAGCACGACCGGGTCCACGACCTGCGGCTGCAGGCTGCCCTGGATCACGCCGAGCTGCACCGCCAGGGCCTCGATCCGGCCCAGGGAGCCCAGCGGCTTGGCCTTCGCGTCCAGGCGGGCCTGCAACTGGCCGCGCAGGGTCACCGGCCGAACAGCCGGCCCCAGAAACCGCTGGCCCCCTCCTGCCCGCGCGTCCTGCCCTGGCCACGCGTCCTGTCCTGGCTATGCGTCCTGTCCTGGCCATGCGTCACGTGCGGGCGCCTGGCCGGAGGACGCAACGCGCTGCTGATCATGTGGCGGCCGGTATCCCCCTCAGCAATGCGGGCGCGCTGGAAGGCCAGGATAACGGCGGTATTCTCGTCCTGCGCCGCGCCGTCCAGGGTGGCGGCGCGGCCCTCGGCGGCGGCGAAATCCCCAGCCCGGCGCAGCATATCGATCAGCCGAAGCGTGTCCTCCGTCCCCTCCGGCTCGCCCCATAGCGCCACCGCCTGGCGGCGCATCTCCGCCGCATCCTGGCTGGCGTCGTCCAACGCCCAGGCGGCCTGCAGGGTGGCCTCCGCCGCCTCGGCCCGGCGGCCCAGGCGCTCGCACAAATAGGCCCAACGCAACGCCGGCATGGCCGGGCCGGGAACCCGCAGCGTCTTGTAACCGGCAGACCGCACGAAGTCGCCCGCCCCGTCCGGCATCGACGACAGGTTGGGGGCGGAAGCGCCGCAGCGGCGGCACGTGGCGATCCAGTTGGGCAGCGTGGACCGGGTCGGCTCACCGGGGCGCAAATCCAGGTCCGGCGCCAGCTCGGCCGGCGGTGCGCGGAACGCCGAACGGACGGGGGTGCCGCAGATCGCGCAGGCCGCGAGCTGGCTCATGGTGCGGACAGCATCGGGCCGGACACCACGGATGCTGGCAGTACGGGCGCCGACTGCCCCGCCATGGACGGCATCGACGCCTGCAGGCCCTTGCGCAGGCGGTGCATGGCGCGCTCCATGCGGGCAGGGGCTTGGGCGAAGCACAGGCGCAGGTGGCCCTCCCCGCCCTCGCCAAAGGCGCTGCCCGGCGCGACCGCCACGCCGTGCTCGTGCACGAGGTGCAACGCCAGGGCCAGGCTGTCCTGCAGGCCGTCCACGCCGATGAAGGCATAGAAGGCGCCGTCCGGGGCGGCCAGCCGTACGCCATTCAGCCCGGCCAGCCCGGCCCCCACCAGCCGGCGGCCCTCGGCGCAATGGGCGCGGAAGCGGTCCACGAACGCCGTGTCGGCCAGGGCCGCCAGGGCGCCGGCCTGGGCGAAGGGGGCGGTGCCGGACTGCGTGACCTCGACCACCTCGGCCACCTGGTCCCGCGCGCCACGCGGCAGCACCAGCCAGCCCAGGCGCCAGCCCGTCATCGCCCATGTCTTGCTGAAGCTGTTCACGACCATGACACGGTCATCCGGTTCAGCGATGTCCAGCAGGGACGGCGCGACCTCGGCGCCGTCATACACGAGGCGGGAGTACACCTCGTCCGAGATCAGCCAGACACCGTGCTGCCGGCATAGCGCCAGGATGGATTGCAGCTCATCGAGCGTCGCGGTCCATCCAGTGGGGTTGTTGGGGCTGTTCAGGATCAGCGCACGGGCGCCGGGCAGCTTCGCCGCGAGGCGCCCGAGGTCCAGATGGAACCCTCCGTCCGCGCGAGGGTCCAGCGGCAGAGCGTCCACCGCCGCGCCGCGCAGCCGGGTGGCGTTGGCGGGGTTGGGCCAGGCCGGGGTGTGCAGCACCACCCGGTCCCCGGCGCGCACGATGGCCATCAACGCCACGCTGACCGCCGTCATGCCGGACGCCGTGACCTGGATGCGGCCCTCGTCCACCGGGCGGGCGTGCAGGGCGGTCAGGTGGTCCGCCAGCGCCTGCCGCAGCACCGGGACGCCGCGCACGTCGGGATACAAGGCGTCGCCCCGGGCCAGCGCGGCCTGCAATGCCAGCGCGGCACCGGGCGGGGCGGGCTGGTCGCCCTCCCCGAAGCACAGGAACTCGGTGTCCGGCCGGGCGAAGGCGGCACGGGCGACGGTGACGATGCGCGACGGAGCTAGGGTAGCGAGGTCCATGCCAGGTTGGTAGGCGATTGGCGCGGCCGGAACCAGGGCTGCGACGTGATTGTTGCCCAGGAAGTTGCTGTCACAGAAGCTGCCTCCTCGATAAGGCATCCCGGTCCCTGGCGCCCGGCTACGGCAGCGCCTACGCCCGCACCAGGGCGAACCTGCTGTGGTAGGTGGCGCCGCTGCCGCTGCGGACAAAGCTGGCGGACCCGGTCAGCGTATTGCCGCTGAGGGTGCCATCGAGGTCGCACAGGAAGGAGTTCCTGCCCATCAGAAGCTGGCCCGATGCGGTGATGCGCCCGGTCCCGGAGACGCTGCCCGCCAGCACACCCGACCCGACCAGGCCCTGCGAGGCATTGAACCGGGCGGTGATCGCGTCGGTTGCTGGCTGCCGGTGGATGACTAGGCTGACGTGGCCGCCCTGCCCCATCGTCTCGTTGAAGATCGGGCCCTGGAACAGGACGGGAGCTTCGGATGCGGTAAAGCGGCCCGGGGCCGCTGCAGCAGGATGACCCGGCGCCGTCAGCCGCCCAGGTTCGGCCCGGACCGGTGCGGCCACGACGACCGAGGACGCTGGACGCGCTGGCTGCGCGATGGGGTCCGGCAGATCGTCCGTCCTCGCCGATCCGGGTCGGGCGGCGGCGGTGCTGGCCGCCGTGCGGCCGTCCGCATCCCCGGTGGCCAGCGATGCGGCGCCAGCGTCGCCCTGGGCAGCCTGGACGGGTTGGCGAGCCGCGTCGTGCTGGTTCACGACTTGACGAGCCGCGCCTTGATGGCCCACGTCTCGGGAGGTCACGCCCGGATGACCTGCGTCCTTGTGGCCGGCATCGGCCTGCGCGGCCAATGGTGTGCCGGCAGCCCGCCTTTGGGTCAGCCAAGGCAGGGCGAACAGGACGCCCGCCGCCGCTGCCATGCCTCCCAACGCAACACGCCGCCGCACCAGGGCCGCGGAGTAATTGGGCAGCACCGCCATCGTGGACTGCGCGGCGCGGCTGACAAGGGATGGCGCAGCCAGCGGCGGCAGAGTGCCGTCGCCAGGGTCGTTGCCCAGGGCCACAGCCTCCTCCACGTGGCGCAACTGGACGCGTGGGGAGCCGTCCCAACCGGCCAGGAACAGGGCAGACCCGCCGATGGTGTTCACCAGACGCGGCAGCCCGCCGGAGTGCCGGGCCAAGGCCAGCACGGCCTCCGCCTCCACCAGGTCGCGCGCTCGGCCAGCGGCGGCAAGCTTGGCGGCAACGAACCGCGCGACCTCCTCGGGCGCAAGGGGGTCCAGGGCCACTAGGCGGACCGGCTGCCCGGCCAGGCGCTCCGCCAAGCTTGACCGCGCCGCGAGCAGGACCGGCGCAGGGCCGGCGCATAAGGTGGCCAGCACATCGGCATCAAGGGCGTCGGCATCATCGACGAGCAGGATGTCCTCGCCGCGCGGCCCATCCAGGACGGCGGGCTGCTTGATCAGGCGAACCGGCTGGTCCGCGTTCCGCAGCACGCGGGCCAACTCCTGCAACAGCAGCGTCTTGCCGCTGCCGGGCGCGCCGAGGAGAACCGTTGCATCACCGCTGAACATAGCCTCCAGCGCGGCAGCGCGGGCGCGCTGCCACGCCAGGTGGGGGACGGCCGCCTCTGGGGCGATCTGCGGCTGGAAAACAGGGTCGGCCACAGCGGGGCGAGACGTGAGATGCATGGCGGCAATCCTGCGAAGACGGGTTGATTTGCCCCGATTACCGGGGGTGCGCAAGGATGCTGACCCGTCCGTCAGTTCAAGAATGTGAGATCAACATGTCGAACTTTAACCTGGGTTAGATGAGCGGTGTGAACGTTTTACAGGTGCTGGACGAGGATGGCACAAAATCGTGCCGCAGGGTCCCTGGGTGACCACATGGCGTCGTCTCTTGCAGGATCGAGGCGGCCTGTATAGCCTGTCGTCCCATAATGGTCATGACAAATAGCATTCCACGAGACGGCGAGGGAACTCCACTATAAAGCCCGTTCCAACCCGGCTCTTCGCTCCGTTCTCTCCCACGATAAACCTACTCTCCTGCCCCCTCTCTTGGCTTTTGATGACACCACTCACCGATCGCAGCACAGCACGCATGTTGCCGACTTCGTAGCTTTCGACGATACAGCCGGCGGGTATGAACATCTCCTTCGGCCGTTGATTAAGCTTCAGCCTGACCTGATCGAGATCAACATCTCCAAGGCGAATGATCTCGTTGACCTTCCGCGTCTCCGAGTATGAACGTTCAAAGCTTGCAATCTCGCCAGCCAGTTCAGCGAAATCGGTTCGAAGCCTGGATGGCCTCCGGCCTATCGCAGTTTCCAGCGCCAGAAACATGCGCCGCAAATCACTGGCATTGCTGGCCAAGCTCGCGTCCAGCATACCAAGCGGCGGCGGCAGGTTCGCCGGCAACATTCCGGAGTGGCACATAGGGATCATGGGTATCTCCTGCCCGCCAGGCGGCAGGAGCATGTTGCGAGCCCAGATCGTGCCAAGCTCGAAGTTCACCCAGGGGCGGCGAAGCGACACGCTGCTCACGAGAAATATGGCGTCGCAGCAGTCGCGCAGATTGGTCTCGATCCTGCGCATGAACTCCGAACCCGCACCGATGCTGACTTCATCCGATGACATGAACACCGGAACCATGCCGGCGAACTCATCTTGCAGCGCTCGCTGCATGATGAGTCCAAGCTCTGCCTCCTCGTGGATTTGCGAGATGAATATACCTTTTGTCATTCAAAACCTCTTGCTGGCGCACGCCTCATTTGCGGCCTCGCTGGGCGGTCTTATCGCGAAATCTCTCTCCGGAACGTTAAGATCACGCCTCAAGACTTACCCAACCCTGGTCAATATAGATTTTTAGGAAAGTCGTCCATGCCAGTCATGGTGCAAGGATTTGTCGAATCATAGATTTTCAGGCAAACACTCATCGTCGCCTCAGAGGCTGTTTGAGTGGCGCCTTCGCCTGGTCCCGATCTGATCCCTGGATGAAACCATGATCCGCCTGGCAGGGCGGGGTGGAGGAGATGTGGACCAAGGCGCATCGGGCGCGGCATGACGTGCCTTTGAAAAGCCTGAACGCTTGAGAAGCATCGCGTCGTTCCCGGCTGTTGGCCTAGGCGGCAAGCTCCGCTTGCGCCGAGGCGGCGCTGCGGCCGGAGCGGGCAGCCCCGCCGCGGAGCGACGCCGCATGCGGCGGCGACGCGCACGCTGGCCTGGCACCTTCAGGTGGGCGGGGCCTCGCTGCCGCCCGGGCCGGCGCACGCCCTGCGGCTGGTTCCGCCGCTGGCAGGCGCTGGGCCTGTTCGACGCCCTGCTGCGCCATGCGGCGGTCCTGCGCCGCCGGGCCAGGGCGACGCAGGCCACACCTACCCCTTCGGCACGAACCGGTACGGACTATCCGCCGCCAGCAGCGGGTCCAACGCCAGCCGGTGCTCCAACGGCGGGAACGCCCGGCTCCGGCACCCCTCCCGGTCGCACAGCCGGCACGACAGCCCGATCCCCACCGCCGCCCGTTCCAGATCCAGCCCGTCCGCATACACCAGCGCATCGGCGTGCCCCACCTCGCACCCCATCGCAACCACGTGCGTCGGCGGCGGCTCGCCCCAGCGCGTCGCCCGCCCCACCACGCACCGCGCGAAGCACAGGAACGCCGCCCCGTCCGGCAACTGCGCCACCTGTACCTGCAGCACCCCCGGCGAGGCGAACGCCGCATGCACCACCCACCGCGGGCACGACCCGCCATACCGCGCAAACGGGAACCCGGCCGCCGAGAACCGCTTGCTCACGTTCCCCGCCGGGTCCACCCGCAGGAAAAAGAACGGCACCCCCCGCGCACTCGGACGCTGCAACGACGACAGCCGGTGGCAAGCCTGCTCGTAACTCACGCCGAACCGCGCCGCCAAGGCGTCCACGTCATGCCGGAACCCCGCCGCCGCCGCCAGGAACCGGTCGTACCGCATCAGCAGCGCCGCCGCGGCATAGTTCAGCAGCCCCAGCCGGATCAGCGCCCCGGCCTCCGGCGAGGTCGGCGCAATGGCCGCCACCTCCGCCTCCACGGCGCCCCGCGCCTCCAGCAGCACAAGCTGGAACGCCATGTGGAACCCCCGGCTCTCCCGCGGCAACTGTTCTGATAATGTCAGGCTGCGCGCCGCCGGGTCGAAGCGGCGCAGCGCCCCATCCATCGGCGCCACCCTCACATGCAGCCCGTGCACCCGGCGCAGCCGATCGGCAATGGCATGGTTCAGCTCCGCAGGCTCCGGCGGCAGCGTGTCGCCAATGGCCTCCACCGCCGCCTCCATGCTGGGAAAATGGTTGCTGCGCTCGTGGAACGCGTCCCGCGCCTCCTCATGCGGCAGCAGCAGGCGGCGGCCGGACGGCAGGGCGATGCCGCTGCTATCCTCCCGCGCCACCCGCCACGCGCGGTAAAGCGCCAGCACCGCACGGCTCGCAGCCGGGCTGGTGGCGGCCAGGCTCTCCAGGTCCGCATCCGGCACCATCTGGTCCAGCAGGGGATCGGCGAACACCTCGCGAAGCCCGGCCTCCAACTGCCGCTCCTGGCTGCCGGACAGCGCCGCCAGATCGACCCGCAGGCTCTCCGTCAGCTTGATCAGCAGGCTCGCGGTCACCGCCCGCTGCTCGTGCTCGATCAAGTTCAGGTAGCTAGCGCTGATGCCCAACCGCGCCGCGAGGGCCTGCTGGGTCAGCGACTGCTCCTGCCGCAAGCGCCGGACGGTGCGGCCGATCTGGGGTGCTGCCATTTACAACCTTTACTAATTTACAGCAGGTGTGAACAATCCAACAACCTGCTTGCCTCGCAGAGGGCATTTTCGGCCTTTCCCTTCGCACCTGCAATGTCAATTATACACATCATAAGAAGGAGACCAGTATGCGTAACCAGCCCACCCACGCCCCCGACGGCATGTCGTCCGGCAGCGAGCCAGAGCGCTTCACCGGCATCCGCCGCGACTACACCGCCGCCGACGTGGCCCGCCTGTCCGGCAGCTTCCGCATCCGCCACACCCTGGCCGAGATGGGCGCGCAGCGCCTATGGCACCTGCTGAAGACCGAGCCCTACGTCAACACCCTCGGCGCGCTGACCGGCAACCAGGCCATGCAGCAGGTCCGCGCCGGCCTGAAGGCGATCTACCTGTCCGGCTGGCAGGTTGCAGCCGACGCCAACTCGTCTCTAGAGATGTATCCCGACCAGTCCTTGTATGCCGTGAACTCGGTCCCGCAGGTCGTGAAGCGCATCAACAACGCCCTGCGCCGCTGCGACCAGATCGCGCAGTTGGAGAACGACCACAGCATCCACTGGATGGCGCCGATCATCGCCGACGCCGAGGCCGGCTTTGGCGGCGCGCTGAACGCCTTCGAGCTGATGCGCGCCATGATCGAGGCCGGCGCGTCAGGCGTCCACTTCGAGGACCAGCTCGCCAGCGAGAAGAAGTGCGGCCACCTCGGCGGCAAGGTGCTGATCCCCATCAGCCAGCACATTCGCACCCTGAACGCCGCCCGCCTGGCCGCCGACGTCGAGGGCGTCAGCACAGTCCTGCTGTGCCGCACCGACGCCCACAGCGCCCAACTCCTGACCGCCGACGTTGACGAGCGCGACCGCCCGTTCCTGACCGGCGAGCGCACCAGCGAGGGCTTCCACCGCATCAAGTCCGGCGTCGGCGTCGATTACGCCATTGCCCGCGGCCTGGCCTTCGCCCCCTACTCCGACCTGCTCTGGTGGGAGACCAGCGAGCCGAACCTGGAGGAGGCCAAGCGCTTCGCCGACGCCATCCACGCCGAGTTCCCCGGCAAGATGCTGGCCTACAACTGCTCCCCGAGCTTCAACTGGCAGAAGAAGCTGGCGCCCGACGCCATCGCGACCTTCCAGCAGGAGATCGGCAAGATGGGCTACCGCTTCCAGTTCGTGACCCTGGCCGGGTTCCACAGCCTGAACCTGTCGATGTTCAAGCTGGCCAGCGGCTACAAGGATCGCGGCATGGCCGCCTACTCCGAGCTGCAGCAGGAGGAGTTCGCCTCCGAGGCGCAGGGCTACACCGCCACCCGCCACCAGCGCGAGGTCGGCACCGGCTGGTTTGATGCGGTGGCGGTCGCGGCGTCCGGCGGGCGCAGCAGCACGACCGCGATGGCCGGCAGCACCGAGACCGAGCAGTTCCACGGCGAGGGCCACGTCGCGCCGATGGTGCCGCAGATGGCGCAGCAGCAGGCGGCCCGCATGGTGCCGGTGGCGCAGGAGCAGGACAACCAGGAGCACGACCACGACGACGGTCTCGTTCACGGCCACGCCTGGGCGGCATCGGTGCAGCAGGTCACCGAGGCGGCCGACGCGCACCAAGACCACGACGAGGGCCTGGTGCACGGCCACAACTGGGCCTGGTCCGACTAACACCCCGGGATAAGCAAGAGAGCGGCAAGCTCCCCGGTTTCCCCCTGGCCCTGCTCCCCGTATGGTGGGGCCTAGCTGCAACACTGTTCACTTTGCAATCCGAATGGCGGCGTTAAAGTCGATGCGCGTGGTCGGCTGTGGCGTGCGCGGACGCAATGGGTAGCCGCTCATCTTGCGCTTGACCCCGCGCGGCACCTGCCTGCC
>JAABUX010009419.1_pt1 | contig 11067 bp, 9 predicted proteins | sample 5561851 | NCBI WGS metagenome assembly JAABUX01 (sample SAMN10711883, study PRJNA513361) | rock metagenome | isolation source: Antarctica rocks | place: Antarctica: Victoria Land, Richard Nunatak red sandstone | collected 2016-01-03 | reverse complement strand
CGGGCCTGGTTCCGCGGGGATGAGCTCTCGATGCGCCCCAAGGAATTCGACCTCCTGACCCTGTTCGCCGCCAACCCCGGGATCGCGCTGACGCGCGCCCGGATCATGGACGCGGTCTGGGAGACCAGTTGGCTGGGCTCCACCAAGACCCTGGACACTCACGTGCTGGCTCTGCGCAACAAGCTCGGCGCGGACGCGATCGCGACCTTGCGCGGGGTGGGCTACCGCTTCGAGCGCCAGTGAGGCGCCGGCTCGTCCTCGCGATCGCCGGCGTGGCGGGATCCGCGGTGCTCCTGTTCGCGCTGCCGCTGGCCGTCGTCCTTTTGCGCAGCTACCGCGACGAGGAGCTGCTGCGCCTGCAGCGCGACACCGATGCGGCGACGCGCGGCATCGACCTCGGCTCGAGCACCCCGGATCGGATCGAGCTGCCGCGGTTCGCCGGTCAGATCGGCATCTACACCACCACCGGGCGGCGAATCCGGGGGGCCGGCCCACCGAGCGCCGACCGGGCCACGCAGAGCGCCCTGCGGACCGGCGCCCCGAGCGCCGCCGCCCCGGACGGCCGGCTCGTCGTCGCGGTGCCCTTGCGAAACGGCGAACGGGTCGCCGGTGCGGTGCGGGCGCAGCGAACCCAGGCGAACGTATCGCGGCGGGCCGATCGGGCCTGGCCGGCGCTGGCGGCGCTGGGCGCCGGCGTGGTGGCGCTGGCCGTGCTGGCCGCGCTGGCTCTCGGGCGACGCCTGGCCCGGCCACTCGAGACCCTGGCCGCCGCCGCCCACCGAGTCGGCGAGGGCGATTTCGCCGCCCGCGCCGAGACGACCAAGATTCCCGAGATCGACGAGGTCGGCGCGGCGCTGAACACCGGCTCACGCCGGATCGGCGAGCTCGTGAGCCGCGAGCGCGCGTTCAGCGCGGATGCCTCGCACCAGCTGCGCACCCCGCTCACCGCGCTCCGTCTCGAGCTCGAGACCCTCGCCCTGGGCTCGCCCGCGCGAGGGTCCGAGCTGGCGGGCGCGCTGGCGCAGGTGGATCGGCTGGAGGTGACGATCGAGACCCTCCTGGGGCTGGCCCGCGGCACTCCGCCCGGCGAGCAGAAGGTCGACCTGGAGCAAGCGATGCGAGGACTCGAGGCGCGGTGGCTTGGTCCCCTGGCCGCGCAGGGACGTCCGTTGCGCATCGTGATCGACGCCGAGCGGGCGACGGCCGCGATCTCGCCGGCGGTGCTCGACGAGATCGTCGAGGTGCTGATGAACAACGCTCGAGCCCACGGCCGGGGAGCGGTGACGGTGGCGGTCCGGCGGGCGGGCGACGCCTTCACGCTCGGGGTCTCAGACCAGGGGCCCGGCTTCGGGCCAGATGTCGAAGCGGCGTTTGAACGCGGGAGCGGGGCCGGTCATGGGATCGGGCTGGCCCTGGCTCGCTCGCTGGCCCACGCCCAAGGAGCGCGTCTGCAGATCACCCGCTCGGGACCGGGCCCGACCGTGTCATTGCTCCTCTCGCCGGGGTAGGCCTCGCGCGCGGCTTTCTGAGCCGCACCCCGTCGATCTAGGCATGCTCCTTGGCCCGGATGTCGGCCAGTTGGTCGTCGACCCAGTCGCCCGGGTTGCGCGCGGTGACGATCGATTTCAGCCCCTCGTGGCGGCGCCGGCGCTCGGTGACCGGCATCGTCAACGCGGAGTGGATCGAGTCGGCGAGCTCCTGAATGTCGAACGGGTTGACCGACAGCGCGTACTCACCCAGCTCCTCGTGCGCGCCGGTGTTCTCCGACAGGATCGAGACGCCCGCGCGCTCGTTGACCATCGGCCCTTCCTTGGCGACCAGGTTCATACCGTCGAACATCGCGTTGACCATCAGCACGTCGTAGTGCTTGTAGGCGGCCACCGCCTCCTCGAGGTCGTCACGGAGCTTGAGCTGGATCGGCATCCAGTCCGGCGAGCCATGGCGGTGGTTGACCACCGCCACCACCGCCTCGATGCGCTCCAGGTACTCGGCGTACTCGGTGACATCGGTCCGTGACGGCATCAGCTGGGCGATGAAGGTGATGTTCTCGCGGAACTCGGGGTGCTGCTCGAGAAAGGTGTCAAAAGCGCTGAAGCCGCGCAGCACGTTCTTGCTCAGGTCGGCCCGGTCGACGCGCAGGATCAGGTGATCGCGCCGGCGGCGCAGCAGCTCGTGCTCGAACTCGCGCACCCGCGGCCGGCTGGCCACCGCCTGGATCTTGCCCGAGTCGATCGGCAGCGGGTAGGCCCGGACCCACACCTCGCGGTCGCCGAACTTGACCACTCCGCCCTCGAAGTCGACCTCGAGGTCCATCAGGTCCCGGCAGCACTGGAGGAAGTTGTGCCGGTAGGAGCGGGTGTGAAAGCCGATGATGTCGTTGGACAGGATCCCCTCGTAGATCTCGCGGCGGATCACCGACGGGAGCACCCGCCAGGAGTCCGATTGGCTCCACGGGATGTGGACGAAGTGGTGCAGGAACACGTCCGGCCGGCTGCGGCGGATCAGCCCCGGGAGCGTGTAGAGGTGATAGTCGTGGACCATCACGACCGGCTTCTCGATCCCCGCGACCTCATCGAGCACGGCTCCGGCGAGGTCCTCGTTGACCGCGTTGTAGCCGAACTCGAACGCCTCGGTCTCGTTGCGGCGGATGTCCGGCGCGTTACTGAGGTCCCACAGGTAGTGCTGGATGAACCACAGCATCGGGTTGGCAATGATGTTGTAGAAGCCGTCGTAGGCGTCGGGGTCGGAGGCCACCAGCTTGACCCGGTACTCGTCTCCGTCGGGGGTTCTGACCGGGAACGGACGGCCTTCGTGGCGCTCGGCCTCGGCGATGTCCTCGTCGGTCATCGCCGAGGCCACCCAGGTCACCGGCCGGTGCGAGGCCAGCCCGATCAGTGCCGTGACCAGCCCGCCGGTGCCCCGCTTGATCTCACCACCGGGCTGAAAGGTCACCGGCCCGCGGTTGGACACCAGCACCAGGGGCGTGTCGGGGGCGTCGGACGGCATCGAGCTCCTAGTCTCGCACCCCCGCGCTGCGGTCGAGGTTGCGCGGGCACAGCCGCGACCTTCCTCCACCAGTATCGTGGCCCATACCCGAATTATCCAAAAACCCAATCGCTTTAATAGGTTTTCGATCAATCCCCTGAATAAGAAGGAGCCCTCAATGAGCACTACCGACGAGCTACTGGCCAACAACGAGCGGTACGCAGCCGGGTTCGACAAGGCCGACCTGCCGATGCCGCCGGCCACGAAGGTCGCCGTCGTCGCCTGCATGGACGCCCGGCTGAACGTCTATGGCGCGCTCGGCCTGAAGGAGGGCGATGCGCACGTGATCCGCAACGCCGGCGGGGTGATCACCGATGACGCGGTTCGCTCGCTGGTCATCTCCCAGCGGCTGCTGGGAACCGAGGAGATCGTCCTGATCCACCACACCGGCTGCGGGATGCTCACCTTCACCGACGACGAGTTCAAGGCGTCGATCCAGAAGGAGACCGGGATCAAGCCCGACTGGGCGGCCGAGTCGTTCGCCGACCTCGAGCAGGACGTGCGGCAGTCGATCGCGCGGATCAAGGCCTCGCCATTCATCCCCCACAAGGACTCGATCCGGGGCTTCGTCTACGAGGTCGAGTCCGGCCGCCTGCGCGAGGTGTCCTGAAACGAACCCAGCCCGCGCGCGTCGGTTACCGTTGACGGCTCGATGAGCGAGCACGAGGCGATCGTGATCGGCGCCGGCCCGGCCGGAGAGGTGTGCGCCGGTCGGCTGGCCGGTGCCGGGCTGGACGTCGTGCTGGTCGAGCGCGAGCTGGTCGGCGGCGAGTGCGCCTTCTGGGCCTGCATGCCGTCCAAGGCGCTGCTGCGCCCCGCCGAGCTGCTGGCCGAGGTGGCGCGGGTGCCGGGGGCCCGCGAGGCGGTCACCGGCGCTCTCGATGCGGCGGCGGTGCTGGCCCGCCGCGACCAGGTGATCCACGACCTCGACGACTCGGTCCAGCTGCCCTGGGTGCAGGAAGCCGGGATCAGGCTGGTCCGCGGCCAGGCACGGCTGGACGGGGAGCGGCGGGTGATCGTCGACGGCGAGCTGCTGCAGGCCCGGCGCGCGGTGGTGATCGCGGTGGGCAGCGGGGCCGCGATCCCGCCTGTCGAGGGACTGTCAGAGATCTCGCCGTGGACCAACCGGCGGGGAACGGGCGCCGAGCGCGTCCCGGAGCGCCTGACCGTGCTCGGAGGCGGCGCCGTCGGCTGCGAGCTCGCCCAGGCCTGGGGCTCGCTCGGCTCCGAGGTGACGCTGGTCGAGGTGATGGGACGGCTGCTGGTCGACGAGGAGCCGTTCGCCGGCGAGCAGCTCGCCGAGTCGCTGCAGGATCTCGGCGTCGAGGTCCGGGTCGGCGTCGAGGCGGTCAAGGCGGCCCGAGACGGCGGCGGCTCTGGAGCCTTCACGCTGACGCTCGCCGATGGCGAAGAGCTGCGCAGCGATGAGCTGCTGGTGGCGACCGGGCGCCGGCCGCACACCGACGACCTGGGCCTGGAGACGGTCGGTCTCGAGCCGGGGGCGACGATCTCGGTCGACGACCGGATGCGCGTGCCCGGACACAGCTGGCTGTACGCGATCGGCGACGTCAACGGCCGCGCCCTGCTCACCCACGCCGGCAAGTACCAGGCCCGCGTGGCGACCAGCGTGATCTTGAACCGCGACGCCCGCGCGATCTGGGACGGCGAGCGGTCACCGCGGGTCGTGTTCACCGAGCCCCAGATCGCCGCCGTCGGGCTGACGCTCGAACAGGCGCTGCAGGCCGGGATCCCGGCGCGCGCGGTCGATGCCGAGCCCGGCCGGACGGCTGGGGCGAGCTTCGTCGGCAAGGGAGCGCCGGCCCGGGCTCGGATCGTGGTCGACGAGGATCGCTCGGTGATCGTCGGGGCGACCTTCACCGGCCCCGAGGTCGCCGAGTGGCTTCACGCCGCCACGATCGCGATCGTCGGCGAGGTGGCGCTGGAGCGGCTGATCCACGCGATGCCGGCCTTTCCAACCCGCAGCGAGGTGTGGCTCCGGCTGCTCGAGGCCTGGGACGCACCGGTTTAGGCCGGGATCTGCAGCGTGAACGTCGTGCCTTCGGCCGCCGAGCGCACCGACAGCCGACCGGCCATCCGCTCGGCCAGCTCGGAGGCGATTGCCAGCCCCAGGCCCGAGCCCTGCGCATCGTCGGCGGTGTAGAAGGGCTCGAAGATCCTCGGCAGCGCCTGGCGGTCGATCCCCTCGCCGTTGTCGCGCACCGCGAGCGCGACGCGCCCGTCATCGCGCGCGGCGGAGACCACGATCTGGGTCCCCGCCGGCGTGTGGGTCAGCGCGTTGTCGATCAGGATCCGCATGATCTGCGCGACGCGGACCGGATCGCACTGGGCTTCGATCCGGCGTGAGGGCAGGCGCAGCTCCAGGCGCGAGTCATGTTGGGCGAGCGTCGGCTCGAATTCTCCTGACACCGAGCGGGTGAGCTCACCCAGGTCGACCTCCTCGGGGCGCAGCTCGAGCGAGCCTGACTCGAGCCTCGAGAGATCGAGCAGGTCGACCGAGAGCTTGCCGAGCCGCTGCACCTGGTCACGGACCTGGTCTAGGAATCGCCGCCGGGTGTCGGGATCCAGTTCCTCGTCCTCGAGCAGCTCGACGAAGCCACCGAGCGAGAACACCGGCGTGCGCAGCTCATGCGAGGCGGTGGCGATGAACTTCTTGCGGGCGAGCTCGAGCTGGGCCAGCTGCTGCTGCATCTCGTTGAAGGCGACCGCCAGCTGGCCAAGCTCGTCCGAGGACTCGACCGGGATCGGATGGCTGAACTCGCCCGCCGCGACTCGCTTGGCCGCGAGCTCGAGGCGCTTGACCCGCTGGGCCAGCGCGCGGGCCACCAGGTAGCCCCCGACCAGCGCCAGCAGCAGCGCGATCCCGCCGGCCACGAGGATCTCGTGACGCACCGTGGTGACCGCGCGCATGATGTCCGACACCGGGGCCGAGTACACGATCACCGCCGCCACCCGGCCGTCGTAGGGCACGGGCTGCGCCGCCTCGGCCACCCCGCCGGAGCGGCTCGCCTCGGTCCCGGCCATCAGCCTGCCGGCGTCGATCGCCCGGTAGGCGATCGAGAACCCGAGCTGGCCGCTGGCCGCGGGGTTGGTGGAATCCGCCTGGGGCGAGAGCTGCAGCGCGCCCTGGACGCGGTTGACCGACAGCAGCGTGACGCGGTCGCCGGTGGTGCCACCGGTGCGGATCACCAGCTCCTTGACCCTGGTCAGCGCGATCGGGCTCCCGACGGTCCGGGCGATCGGTCCTGAGTGCTGATTCGCCGCGGCCTGCAGCTCTGCGAGCTTGGCCCCGATCAGCCGCGTCTGCAGCCCGGGCGCGACGTACAGGTACAGCGCCCCGATCGCGATCAGCGTGATCGCGAAGAACACCAGCGCCAGCCGGTTGCGCAGCGACAGCCGCATCGTGCCGGGCTCAGAGCTCCGTGTCGCGCAGCCGGTAGCCCACGCCGCGCACCGTGAACAGGTACTCGGGATCCTTGGGGTCGTGCTCGACCTTCTCGCGCAGGTGGCGGATGTGGACGTCGATCGTGCGCGGATCGCGGTAGGCCGAGTCGCCCCAGATCCGCGCCAGCAGCATGTCTCGGGTGAACACGCGCCCGGGGGCTCGCGCGAGCGCCGACAGGATCTCGAACTCGACATAGGTCAGCTGGGCGTCATCGCTGCGCACCCGCACGGTCCGCTTGGGGAAGTCGATCCGCAGCTCTCCGATCTCCAGCGGGACCTCGTCCGGAGCGGTCTCGGCCGGCCGGCTCATCTCGGCCCGCCGCAACGCCGCCTTGATCCGGCTCGAGAACTCCCGCAGCGAGAACGGCTTGGTGATGTAGTCGTCGGCGCCGAGCTCGAGGCCGACCACCTTGTCGATCTCCTCCGACTTCGCGGTCAGCATGATGATCGGCACCGAGCTGCGGCTGCGCAGCCGGCGGCAGATCTCCAACCCGTCGATCCGCGGCAGCATCAGGTCCAGCACGACCAGGTCAAACGCCTGCTCGTCGAAGCGATCCAGCGCCTGACGACCGTCGGTCGCCTGGACCACCTCGTAGCCCTCCTTGCGCAACGGATAGGAGAGGAGCGTCTGGATCGACTGCTCATCGTCGACGAGCAGGATGCGCGCTGAACGGTCGGACACGGTGGTTTCCAGCTAACAAGAGTAATCCCCCGCGGCGGATAACCTCTCAGGCCGATGCTCGATCCGCGCATCTACCGCACCGGACTGGTCGTGGTGGCGCTGGCCGTGGTGGTCCTGGCGTTCTCGCTTCAGAACCAGCCTCCGGGCCTCTCGTCGGCGCTGCCCCCGGACGCCTTCAACGGCCAGAACGTGTACGCGAGCATGGCCACGATGGCCAACGACGCCCCGCAGCGCCGTCCCGGATCGTTCGGCGACAAGGCGCTGGCCGCACGGGTCGCTTTGGGCTTTGATCACTACTTCGGCGCCGCCGCCGTCTCGATCGACACGTTCACCGGGCGCACCGCCGACGGGCCGCGGACGCTCGAGAACGTGGCCGCGGTCAGGCCGGGGGTCCAGAGCGGGACGGTGGTGGTCGTCGCGCACCGTGACGCGCGGGGTTCGCCGGCGCTGGCCAGCCTGGCCTCGACGGCGACCCTGATCGAGCTCGCGCGTGACCTGCAGGGCGAGACGCTGCACCGCACGGTGGCGCTCGTCTCGACCAGCGGCGCGCAGGGCACGGCCGGGGCGATCCGGCTCGCGTCCACGCTCAGCGGCCCGGTCGACGCGGTGATCGTGCTGGGTGACGTGGCCAGCGCGCATCAGCGCCCGCCGATCGTGGTGCCGTGGTCAGACGGCACCGCGGTGGCGCCCCCGGTGCTGCGCAACACGCTCGGCGCGGCCCTCAATGCACAGGCGACGCTGGGGGCCGGGGCTACGAGCCTGGCCGGCCAGTTCGCCCACCTGGCCTTCCCGTTCACCGTCTCTGAGCAGGGCCCGTTCGGAGCGCGCGGCATCCCGGCCGTGCTGCTCTCGGTATCCGGAGAGCGCGGCCCGGCACCGGATTCGCCGCTGGGCGGCCAGGCGCTGGTGACCTCGCTCGGCCGGTCTGTGCTGGAGACGATCTCCGCGCTGGACGGCGGCCCGACGGTGCCCGCTCCCTCTCCGTATCTGCTGCTGGCCGGCAAGGTCGTCCCCGGCTGGGCGCTTTCGTTGCTGGCCCTGGCCCTGATCGTTCCCGTGCTGCTGACCACGATCGACGGGCTGGCCCGGGCCCGGCGGCGCGGGCATCAGATCTGGCGCTGGGTGGCCCTGGTGCTGGCCGCGGCGATTCCGTTCGCGCTCGCGGCCCTGGTGGTGCTGGGAGCGCGCGTGGTCGGCCTGATCGCGGTGGCGCCGCCGGGACCGCTGCCGGCCGGCGCGGTGCCGCTGCACAGCGCGCAGATCGCCGTCCTGGCGCTCGCCGCGGCGGTGATCCTCGGCGGCGTGGCGGTCCTGCGCCTGGTCGCTGTCCGGCTCGGCGCGCGGAGGGCCTCGGACGATGGTGCCGGCGCCGGCCCGGCGCTGGTGCTCGTGTTCGTCCTGGCGGCGTTCGCGATCTGGCTGACCAATCCGTTCGCCGCGCTGCTGCTCGTCCCGGCTCTGCATCTCTGGCTGCTCGCGATCAACTCCAATCTGCGCCTGCGCCTGCCGGTGCGGCTGGTGCTGGTGCTGGCTGGACTGGTGCCCGGAGCGTTGATCGTCGTCTACTACTCGGTGGCGCTCGGCTTTGACCCGATCGGCGCTGTCTGGGCGGCGGTCCTGCTGATCGCCGGCGGCGCGGTGGGTCCACTCGCGGTGCTCGAGTGGAGCGTCGTCGTCGGATGCGCCCTGAGTGCGGTCGCCGTGAGCGCCCTGGCTGCGCGCGACGCGCATCCCGAGCAGGCTCCGATCACCGTCCGAGGCCCGGTCACCTACGCCGGCCCCGGATCGCTGGGGGGTACGGAGTCGGCTCTGCGCCGGTAGGGCGAGATTCGGCTTGGCGGGCCTACCGATGGGCGAAGCCGCTCGGGGTGACAAGATTCGCATGATGCGCAGGCTGATCCGGGACCTATCGTCGGTGCTGATCCTCGCCGGGCTGCTGCTCGTGCTCGATGCGGGCCTCACCCTGGTCTGGCAGGAGCCGGTCACCGCCGCGATCGGGCTGGTGATGCGCTCCGAGGTCAACCAGCGCTATCTCAGCTACAGGACCGCGCCGCTTTCGGTTGTCGATCATCACGCGCTCGTCGGCCTGAGGTCGCGTCATCGCCGGATCGAGTATCTCGCCCGGCGCGAGCTGCGCCAGCTCGACAACGCGACCGGCAATGGGATCGGACGCATCGAGATTCCCAAGCTGGGCGCCAGCTACACGATCATCCAGGGCACCGACGAGCCCAGCCTCGAGAAGGGCCCGGGCCACTACCCGGCGACCGCACTGCCCGGCATGGGGCAGACGGTGGCGATCGCTGGGCACCGCACGACCTATCTGGCCCCGTTCAAGCGGATCAACGAGCTGGTGCGCGGCGACCGGATCGTCGTCCGGATGCCCTACGGCAGGTTCACCTACGACGTCCAGTACCGCCGCATCGTGCTGCCTACGGCGCTGTGGGTGACCCACAACGTGGGCTATGAGCGGCTCGTGCTGTCGGCCTGCCATCCGCTCTACAGCGCCGCTCAGCGGATCATCATCTTCGCCCGGCTGGCCTCGGTGCAACCGCGGGGCCCGGCGCACTCGCCCAGCTGATCCAGGGGGTTCGCGCCGCCGGCTCGATCCGGCCTCGAATCGGCCCGTGATTTCACTTGGACCAATCGTCCACTCTCGGCAGGACTCGTGGAGTGCGACGGTGTAGTTGCCGTTAAATTGGGCAGAGTTGATACGGCAGACGACGCCGATAGGGGAAGGGAAACGCGACATGCGCCTGAGCGAGATTCAAGAGCAGATCGGTCGCGGTCAGTATCAGGTAGACACGCACGCGGTCGCCGAGGCGATCGTGCGGCGCCTCCTTCAGGAGCCGACGAACGCTGTCTCCGAGCCAGAAGTCCTCAGAGGGAGTGCTCGTAACCTGATAGCCGCACCGTAGCGTCCGTGAACGAGAGCCCGGGCGGGCCCTCGACCACCCTCCCGATCCAGGTGATCGGGAGGGGAGACGCGCCCGCGCCGAGCGCGGCCAGGCCCGACTCGAGCGCGGCCAGGCCCGACTCGACTGTCCTGCGAGCCGGTGCCCCGACGCAGACGCAGAGCTCATAGTCGTCGCCGGCGGTGGCGGCGAAGCTCGCCGGGTCTTCGTCGAGCTGCGCCGCGACCTCCAGCACGCCGGTCTGGATCGGCAGCGCGCCGAGCGCCATCTCGATCCGCACCCCGCTGCACCGCGCCAGGTGCGAGGCGTCGGTGGCCAATCCATCGGACACGTCGATCATCGCCGTGGCTCCGAGCTCTGAGAGCGCCAGCCCTTCGATCAGGCGCGGCTGCGGACGTGCGTAGCGCTCGCGCAGCGCCCGCGCCACCGGCTCCGGCAGCGATGCTGGATCGGCGCGCCGCTGCAGCAGCGCCAGGCCGGCCCCCGAGCCACCGAGGGCGCCGGTCACTCCGACCAGGTCACCGGGTCGGGCTCCGTCGCGCCCGACCAGCTGGCCCGGGTCATCGCTCCAGCCCACGACGGTCACCGTCACCATCAGCGCGGCAGCCGCGCTCAAATCGCCGCCGGCGACCGTCACGCCCCGCTCCCCGGCGAGCCGCTGAACCCCGCTCAGCAGCGATCGCGCCTGCTCGAGCTCGGTGTCGGGGGCCAGGGCGAGCGCCACGTAGGCCTCGCCCGGGCGAGCCCCCATCGCCGCGAGATCCGACAGCGCTCCGGCCAGCGCCCGATGGCCGATCTCCGGCAGCTCGAGCTCGACGGTGCGGAAGTGCACGCCGTCGATCATCGTGTCGATCGACGTGACCGCATAGGCGCCGGCGCGGACCACCGCCGCGTCGTCGCCGAGCCAGCGGATCACACGGTGCCCGCCCGTCCCGTCCTGCGCCAGGACCTGGCCCAGGGACTCGA
>JAABUX010009418.1_pt1 | contig 11068 bp, 8 predicted proteins | sample 5561851 | NCBI WGS metagenome assembly JAABUX01 (sample SAMN10711883, study PRJNA513361) | rock metagenome | isolation source: Antarctica rocks | place: Antarctica: Victoria Land, Richard Nunatak red sandstone | collected 2016-01-03 | reverse complement strand
CCGCCGCCTGGCCAAGGACTGGGAGCGCCTGAACCACAACGCCCTCGCATTCCTGCAATGGGCGTCAGTCCGGCTGATGATACGAAAGCTCTGCCAGGCCAAGACATGATCCCGGATGGACACTGAGCGCGATCGACTGGCAGGGCACGACGCTGCTGATCCACACGCTCTCGACCGACGGGAATGTGCCCGGCGGCGTGTGCTGGTCGCCGGAGTTCCCCCGCAATCGCGACAATTCCGCCGTCATGCATCAGGGGCAGCGCACAGCCTCAGGGCGCGGCCAACGGCGGTGCGACCGCCGGGTCAGCCGCCTGGGACGCATTGCCGTTTGCGCCAGCGACCGAAATCATGCTGTCGCTGCGGAATTTGCCAGGCTTCTCCGGTATTGCCGCCCAATGACCAGAGATCATCCCAGTACTGTCATCGGTCTAACTTTCCTATTCAGCATCGATGTTGTTGCAAGCCTGATGATAAGCTGCGTATGAGCGGGTCCGCTGGATTTTCAATGCACGCCGGTTTGCTGGACTGCGTGGGACGACGGGGAAGCAGAATGCTGGCATCGTCGACCGCCGATTTGAGGATCGCCGGGCCATTCATCGCCCTGGCAAGCGTGCTGGCGGGGTCGCTCGGCGTCCCAGTGTCAACGTTTGCAGCACTGGTCTTCGTCGGAAGCCTGCTAGCCCAAGGCCATGGCGGGGTCGAACTCGGCGGCATGGTGTTTCTGGCAGCCATGGCCGGGGCAGTCGTCGGCGACGTGACATGGTTTTTCGCCGGGCGGCGGTATGGCACCAGCGTTCTCAGACTGATTTGCCGGCTGTCCCTGTCGCGCGATTCCTGCGTTCGCCGCACAGCGGACACCTTCGCCCGCCATGGCGTGAAGGTTCTCCTGCTCGCCCGCTTCGTCCCAGGCCTCTCGGTGCTGAGCGCTCCGCTTGCAGGAGCGTCCGGCGTCGCTTTGCCGAAGTTCATCAGCTACGCCGAGACGGGCGCCGCGATCTGGATCGGATGTGCCTTGGCATTGGGCTTCTTCTTCTCCGATCAGATCGGCGCCTTGGTCCTGGCGTTCGAGCATATCGGCTTGGGACTGGGCGGGGCCGCGATCTTCCTGATCGGCGCCTATATCGGATGGTCCTGGTTCCGGCGTCGCCAGTTGCTTCGCCGGCTTCGGGTAGCTCGGATTTCCGCCGACGAATTGGCCGCGCTGATGGCGAAAAGCCCCGCGCCGATGATTGTCGATGCGCGTTCCAAACTCGAGCTAAACGAAGATCCCTTCGCGATCCCAGGCGCGCTCGTCCTGCAAGGCAAAAGGCTGGAGCAGGCGGTCGCCGACGTTCCGATGTTCAGCTCGGTCGTCGTTTACTGCTCCTGCCCCAACGAGATCAGCGCGGCAGCCATCGCCAAGCGGATGTCGAGCTTGGGATTCACCGACGTTCGTCCCCTGCTAGGTGGCCTCGACGCGTGGCGTGAAGGCGATCATCCGGTCGTGCCGATCGCCGCGTCCGAGCCACCGACCGTCCCCGTCTACGAAGTCGCACTCGGACGCAGATCTCAGTAGCCGGGGTCGTGCCGAGCGTGGCCGCCGAGCCCATAAAGGCGTGTCTCGCCGAAATCGTGCGTGGCGAAGGCGGCGGCGTCGAGGCCGACCTCCAGCCGGGCCGCCTGCAGGGCTTCCAGCGGCGCGTCGATCGCCTCATCAGTGAGCTGGAAGGTGCCGAAATGCATGCCGATCGACCGTCGCGCGCCGAGCGCCACGTGAGCCTGCACCGCCTCGGCCGGATTCATGTGGACCGGCGCCATGAACCAGCCCGGCTCGTAGGCGCCGACCGGCAGCAGCGCCACATCCGGGAAGCCCAGCCGGACGCCGATCGCCTGCCAGTGTGGACCGGCGCCGGAATCACCCGCAAATAGAATTTGGCCCGCGTCGACGCCGATCATGAAGCCGCCCCACAGGCTGCGGTTGCGGTCGAGGGGCGTGCGGGCCGAGAAGTGCCGCGCCGGCGTCGCGGTGATCCGCAGCGGCCCGGCCGCGACCGCCTGCCACCAGTCCAGTTCGGTCGCCTCGATGCCGAGTTTGGCCAGGACGCGGGCATTGCCGAGCAGCGTCACGAAACGCGGGGCATGACGCCGCTGCAGGTCCCGCAGGCTCGGCAGGTCCATATGGTCGTAGTGGTTGTGCGAGAGCAGCACGACGTCCGGGCGGGGCAATTCCGCCAACGCGACTCCGGGTAATCGTGCTCGCATCGGTCCGGCCCATGGCACCGGCGAGCAGCGGTCGCTGAAGATCGGATCGGTCAGCACCACTGCGCCCGGTGCGCCCGGCGCGCCCGGCAAGCGGATGAGAAACGTGGCGTGGTTGATGAAGGTGATCGCCGCTGTGCCCGGCGTCACGACGGAGGGCGGCGGCTCAAACACCCCATTCGCCACCTTGCGTGGCCAGGCGGCGCGCTCTCCCCGCAGCTGCCAGCGGAGCACCTGGGCCAGGCCGCGCGTCGGTGCGCTGTCGCCTGGGTTGAAGAAAGACTGCCCGTCGCAGTGGTCGGAGAGTGGGAAGGATCGCTCGCTGGCCATTCTGGCGTTCGGACCGGGCCGTGTGCCTGCGCCGACTCAGCCGGCGACCTGGTCGGACGAGCCGACCACGACGGCGAACAGGCCGCGCGTCGCGGCGGCGGCATCGAGAAACGTCCTTGGCGACATGATCGTATCCTTATCGTTACCGCCGACATATCGGTTGCTGCCGGACCCAGCCAAGGCCAGGATCGGTCGCCTAGGAAATTGGAGGGAACCGAACTGAGTCTGCACGCCGCCTCCGACCCGGCGCTGGCGCCGCCGCGCGCCGGGTTCCTGCCGGCCCTCACCCGCGCGCTGGCGCTGCTGGTGGAAATCCCGACCGTGCTCGCCGTGCTGGCGGAGGTGGTCGTCCTGTTCTGCGGGGTCGCGGCCCGCTACGTGTTCCACACGCCGCTGATCTGGTCGGACGAGCTCGCATCCATCATCTTTCTCTGGCTGGCCATGTTCGGCGCTGCGGTCGCGCTGCAGCGCGGCAGCCACATGCGACTATCCTACCTCGTGGACCGCCTTCCCCCAACCGGTCGCGCCATCGCGGAGGCGCTGAACGTCGGCGTGCCGCTGCTCTTCGTCATCCTCGTGATGTCCTCGGCGTGGGACTACGCCGAGGACCAGGCCTTCATCGAAACCCCGGCGCTCGGCTGGTCGGGCCTGGTTCGCGCTGCCGCCATGCCGGTGGGGCTGCTGCTGATCGGCCTCAGCGCGGTCCTGCAGCTCGCCCGGTTCCGGCTGCGCCATCTGCTCGCGGCGGGGCTGCTGCTCGGCGCGATGGCGGCGCTGCTGTGGCTCGCCGGCCCGGCGCTGCACGAAGCCGGCAACTGGAACCTGCTGGTGTTCTTCGTGGCTCTGCTCGGCGCCGGGGTCATGGCCGGCCTGCCGATCGCGTTCGGCTTCGCGCTCGCCACCATCGCCTACCTTCTGACCACCACCTCGACGCCGCTCTCCATCGTCATCGGCCGGATGGACGAGGGCATGAGCTCGCTGATCCTGCTGGCGGTGCCGCTGTTCGTGCTGCTCGGCCAACTGATGGAGATGACCGGCCTGGCGCGTGTGCTTGTCGCCTTCCTGGCGGCGCTCGTGGGCCACGTCCGCGCCGGGCTGTCCTACGTGCTGATCGGGGCGATCCTGCTGGTGTCCGGCATCAGCGGCTCCAAGGCGGCGGACATGGCCGCGGTCGCCCCCGTGCTGTTTCCCGAAATGAAGCGCCGCGGGGCCGACGAGGGCGAGCTGATCGCGCTGCTGGCGGCCTCGGGCGCAATGAGCGAGACCATCCCACCTTCGATCGTGCTGATCGTCATCGGCTCCGTCACGAGCGTTTCCATCGCCGGGCTGTTCACCGCCGGGCTGCTGCCGGGAGTGTTCCTGGCGCTGGTGCTGGCCTTCATGGCCCGGCGCGCCGCGGGACGCGAGAACCTGGCCGGCGTCACGCGTGCGCCGCCGCGGGTGGTGTGGCGCGCCTTCGTAGCGGCGATCCCGGCGCTGCTGCTACCGTTCGTCATCCGTGGCGCGGTGGTGGAGGGCGTCGCGACGGCGACGGAAGTGTCGACCCTCGGCGTCGCCTACACGGTCGTGGTCGGGCTGCTGGTCTATCGGCAATTCGACTGGCGGCGCATCTACCCGATGCTGGTGGATACGGCGACGCTGTCCGGTGCCATCCTGCTGATCGTCGGCGGCGCCACCGCGATGGCCTGGGCGCTGACCCAATCCGGTTTCTCGCACGCCCTCGCCGCCTTCATGGCCGGCCTGCCCGGTGGACGCTGGAGCTTCCTGGCCATCTCCATCGTGGTGTTCGCGGTGCTCGGCTCGGTGCTGGAGGGCATTCCGGCGATGGTGCTGTTCGGCCCGCTGCTGTTCCCCGTGGCCCGGCAGATCGGCGTGAACGAGCTGCACTACGCCGTGGTGGTGATCCTGGCGATGGGCATCGGCCTGTTCGCCCCGCCGTTCGGCCTCGGCTACTACGCCGCCTGCGTCATCGGCCGGGTGCCGCCGGAGGCCGGGTTGCGCCGGATATGGCCCTATCTCGGCGCGCTGACGCTCGGCATCGTGGTGATCGCACTGCTCCCGTGGCTGTCGACCGGGATGGTGGCCAAGCCGTGACGAACTGCCCCCAAACCGAGGAGAGACATCGATGAAAGTGACCACAACGCCCCATCGCTTCGTCGTCATCGCCGAGTTCAAGGTGAAGGACGGCCACCTCGTCGCATTCCTGAAGCTCGCCCGCGACGACGCCGAGCGTTCCGTCGCCGATGAACCAGGCTGCCGTCAGTTCGACGTCGCCGTCTCCGACGACGACCCGCATACGGTGGTGTTCTACGAGGTGTACGACGACCGCGCCGCATTCGACGCGCACCTCGCGACGCCGCATTTCGTGCAATTCCAGCAAGGCTTTCCGGCCCTGATCGTCGAGCAGAAAGCGCGTTTCCTCAAGCGGCACTTTACTTGAAAGCGCGCCGTCCGCCGCCGGTCGCCGGGCAGGACCGTCCCCTCGCGCTCGGCCCGCGGATGTTGCCTAGGCCGGTCGCGAATGCGAGGGTAGCTGTGACAATATCCGCGATAGGTCTTCCCGCCCATGCTGCCCGGCTACGCTCGCCTCAGCACTGACGGCCAAAATCTTGCGCTGTAGCGCGCGGCAGGCTGCCGGCGGCGCCACGGCAAAAACGCCTCGGGTGTCAAACGTGAACGCCCCGAGCCCCGGCTACGGGATGACGCCATGACCCCGCCCATCCGCCTTGTGCTCGCGGCGCTCGCGTCCATGGCCTGGCTGGAGAGTTCGGCCAATCGGAGGCGGCGGGGCGACCAGGCTAAGCTAAGCCGCTTGTCCAAGCGGATGCGCGACGTGGGCGTCATCGTCGATCGCATGTCGGCGGCGCTCGTCGCGCGCGAGAGGGAGCGCGACCGGGCCGAAGATGCGCGGCGGGCGGGAGAGGCGCGGCTGGCGCGGCTGCTCGCCCTCACGCCGGCCGGCGTCGCCGAATTGGACCCCGGTGGCCGCTTCACCTACGCCAATGCTGCGGCCGAGCGCATGCTCGGCGCTGGGATCGGGGAGCTAGTGGGCCGGCACTACAACGAGCCAAGCTGGCAGACGACGGCGCATGACGGCGTCCCTATCCCACCCGACCGGCTGCCTGTCGCCTGGGCGCTGCGGGGCCAGGCGGCGAAGGATTACGAATACGCCGTCACCGCGTTGGATGGACGGCGCGCGGTGCTGCTCGTGGATATCGTGCCCGTGCGCGCGGGAGGCGGCCAAATTACCGGCGCGCTCGCGGCTTTTCAGGACGTCACCACCCGGCATGCGGCGGCGCAGGCCCTGAACGAGAGCGAGCTGCGCTTCCGCAGCTTTGTCGAGAACTCGAGGGACGTGCTGTGGATCGTGGACGCCGAAGCTGGGCGGCTGGAGTATCTCAGCCCGTCCTACGAGCAGGTCTGGGGCGAGTCGCGCGACCGGATCATGCATGACCTCGACCGCTGGTCGGAGACCGTCCACCCGGACGACCGTGCGCGCGCCCGGGAGAGCCTGCCACGCGTGCTTGCCGGCGAGACCCACTACGTCGAGTACAGGATTACCCGGCCCGACGGCGCGGTGCGCTGGATACGCGATACCGGGTTTCCCATTCCCGACGCAAACGGGCGTATCCGGCGCATCGGCGGCATCGCCCAGGACGTAACCGAGCAGAAGGCGGCCGAGAACCGGCTCGCCGCGAGCGAGGCGCGGTTCCGTCATATGGCCGACAGCGCGCCGGCGTTGATCTGGATGACCGACGCGGACGGCCAGGTGACCTTCGCCAACATGCACTTCGATCACATGTTCGGCCGGCGAGCGGACGAGATGCTGGGCAAGGCTTGGGCGGAAGCTGTGCTGCCCTGCGATCTCGGGCCGTTCCGCCGGGCGTTCGTGAGCGCTCTGCGTGCCCTGCGCCCGTTCCGGACCGAGGCGCGGGTGTGCGACAAGGACGGTCAGGTGCGGTGGATGCGCTGTGATGGCGTGCCGCGATTCGACGATGCGGGCGCCTTCCTGGGCTACACCGGATGCGGCGTGGACATCACCGAGGCACGGCTCGCCGCCGACGTGCTGGAGGCCCGTGTCGCCGAGCGAACCGCGGCGCTGACCCAGGCCGTGGACGCCCTGCACGCCGAGGCGCTGGAACGCGAGCAGACCGAGGCGGCGCTGCGCCAGAGCCAGAAGATGGAGGCGGTGGGCCAGCTCACCGGCGGCATCGCGCATGACTTCAACAACATGCTTCAGGCGATCGGCGGCAGCCTGGAACTCATGCGCCGGCGCATCGCGCAGGGGCGGTTCGACGAGGCTGGGCAGTTCGTCGACGCCGCGCGCCAGACGGTGAAGCGCGCGGCGGCGTTGACCAACCGGTTGCTCGCCTTCGCGCGCCGGCAGGCGCTGCAGCCGCGCCCCGTCGAGCCGGACCACCTCATCGACGGTATGGCGGAGCTGATCCGCAGGACCATGGGATCGGGCATCGCGGTCGAGCTCGGCATCGGCGACGGGATCTGGACGGTGCTGTGCGACCCGAACCAGATGGAGAACGTCCTGCTCAATCTCGCCATCAACGCCCGTGACGCCATGCCCGACGGCGGGAGGCTCCGCATCGGCGCACGGAATTTGCGCCTGTCGGAGGCGGACATCGCTGGCCATGGGGACGCGAGGCCCGGCGACTACGTGGAAATCTCTGTCTCCGACACCGGCACGGGCATGGACGAGGCCACCCGGGGGCGCGCCTTCGAGCCGTTCTTCACCACCAAGCCGCTGGGTCAAGGGACTGGTCTGGGCTTGTCCCAGCTTTACGGTTTCATGCGCCAGTCGGATGGAATCGTGCACCTCGACAGCGCGCCGGGCCAGGGCACGGTGGTCCGCCTTTGCCTCCCCCGCCATGAGCCGGTGCAAAGCCATGAGGACGGGCCCGCGGCGGAGGTCGAGCCGCAGGAGGCGGCTACCGGAGAGACCGTGCTGCTGGTCGAGGACCAGGACGGCGTGCGTGCCGTGGTCGCCGAGCATCTTCGCGAGTTCGGCTACACCGTCCTGGAGGCCGCGGACGGCGCCGCCGCGCTGCGCCTGCTCCGTCTTGGCGCACGCGCGGACGTGCTGGTGACCGATGTCGGCTTGCCGGGCGGGCTGAACGGTCGGCAGGTGGCAGACGCCGCGCGCGAGCGCCAGCCGGGCTTGCCGGTGCTGTTCATCACGGGCTACGCGGACGGCGCGCTGGACCATCAGCTTGCGCCGAGGATGGAGGTGATCGGCAAGCCATTTGCGCTGGACGCCCTCGCCAACCGCATTCAGGCGATTCTGGGGAGGGCGCCCGTCGCCTGAGGTTCGGCATTCGCCTTGGGCACGGGAGCTTCCGTGTCCGCGACGTATCCTCACTGCGGCTCCGGCGGCGAAGGCGCCAACCCTGCCTCCGAGCACGTCTGCCGCCGGTCCCCACCAAACAGGGCGTCGATCAGCAGGCCTAGTCGATCGAGGCCCGACGCGTCCAGCCGCCCCTTCGCCGACCGCAACGGCCCCGCTATGACCACCGGCACCGATACGGATGAGCTGGTCAGCTGCGCCATCGGATGCAGCTTCAGCGCCAGCGTCTCTGCCCCGAGGTCGACCTGCCCGGCGCCGCTGACATCGAGGTAGGTGCTGTCCAACGCGATCGTGGAGAACTTTCCGATCCCCGCCTGGAACGCGCCGATCAGGCCGAAGCAGTGGATCGCGGTTTCCCCCTGTTCGGGGACTTGGATGCCGAGCGCCTCGAGCGACGCGGATGCCAGCTCCGTCAGTGCCGCGTTGCTCAGGCTGCCGTGGGTCAGGGTTGCGCTGAACGGGCCATCGAGCGAGGCCGCCAGGTCGTGGAGGCTGCTGCCCCTAGCCTTGAGCTGCGTCGCGACTCGCAAGGCGCCGGTCGCTTGCCCAGGAAGCCCCGCCTCCCGCGCCACGAGCGCGAGCGGGATGCCCGGTGCGTGGAGGGAGAGGCTGACCGGCAATTCCTGGCGGGATGCGTCGGCGCTCGCCTGCATTTCGAGCGGACCAGCCGGCAAGGCGAGCCGGAAACGGTCGAGCTGCAGCCGTCCGTCCGCCAGTTGCAGCGCGAAACTCACGTCGTGCCAGACCTGCCGCTTGAGGGTCACCGCCGCGATGCTTGCGGTCACGTCCAAGCGGCTCCCGCGCAGCATGGCCCAGGGCAGCTTGGTGTCCGGGAAGATTCTGGCAGCGACCTTGGCAGGCGGCGCGCCCGCCGATGGCCCCGCGTCCGGCAAGGCGTCCAGCAGGGCGTCGAGGTCGAGCCGGTCCGCATGCAGCGCTCCCTCGAGCGATGGCGCGACGCCGAGCCCGATACTCGCATCCCCCGTGATGTCGAAGGCGGCGGCCGATAGCGACGCCTTCTGCAACCGGATGGACCGCATATCGGCCGGCAGCCCGAGGCGTCCCTGGAGCGAGACATCCGCCAAGGCCGGCAGGGTCTGCGGCAGCATCGGCTGCCACGCTGCCAGATTAGGCGCGTGAAGCCGGACCATGGCGTCCAGCCCGCCGAACAGCCCGCCGGACAGCCCGGCGGTCACCGATAGCTGGCCCTTGATCGCCAGATCGCTTTGCGCGGCGGGCGGCGCACCTTTGGCGGACACCGCCGCGCGGACGGTGAGATCGACTTGGGTGCTGAAGCGTGCGGTCAGGCGTTCCGGAACGCCGACCGTCCCGCCGAAGGTGAAACCGGCCTGGGCATAGCGGCCGCTGCCCGACACGGTTGCCGGGTCGCCCACCGCCGGCAGCGACACCTCCGTCGCACCCAGGCTCAGCCCCGGCACGCGGTCATCCAACTCCATCCCCGAGAAGCGGAGCTGGGTCCGGCCAATCACCGGCATGTCGCCCAGCGCCGGTCCGTTGCTGAGCTGGCTCGCGAATACCAGTCCATGCGCCGCCGGCAGGTTCAGCACCGGAAGCAGGGCGTTGAGCTTGGCGAGATCGGGTGCCTGGCCGTTCACCTGAAGGCTGTAGCCGCCGTCCAGGCTTGCTCGTCCTTCTGCCGAGAGGGTCGCGTCGTAGGCGGCAGCCTCCAGGCGCGTGGTCCAGGCGCCGCCGCCCGCCGCCAGGGCGTTGGCCCGAAATATGAACGGCTGGTTGTCCGCGTAAACGAGCACGCTCGCGAGGTCGAGCGCGCCGCCCATCGCCGCGGACCGGAAATCGAGCGCGCGGATGCCGACGACGTGGGTGCGGGTCGGCAGGTGGATCGTGACCATTCCGTTGCGGACGTGCACCGCTTGGATGTCGAGCGTCACGGCGGGCGCGACCGACTGTCCAGCCTCGCCGTCGAACACCCAGTTGGGCCGGCCGTCGACCCATTCGAACTGGATGTTGGGTCCGATCAGCGTGAGCTTGCTGAGTTCCACGCGGCGGTGCAGGAGGGCGAGCAGGGAGAGTTGCGCCTCGATCCGCTCCGCCCGCGCCATGTCCGGCCGAGTGCCGCCGGGCAGGTTGGCCAATTCGACATTCGTGACCTCGATCGTGGGCCACAGCGAGCGGCTGATGCGCAGCGGACCGCCTAGGGTGAGGACTCGCCCGGTCGCCCGCTGCGCGGCCGCGATGATCTGCGGCTTGTAGTCGTTGGGGTCCAGGACGGCGACGGTGACGGAAACGGCAGCCACGAGCAGGAGCAGAAGGAGTGTGGCGACACGAAGCCACCAGCCACGCCCCGTCACGTGACCCTGGCCTGCTCGCCTTGGGGGCACCCGGCAGGGCGCGACGGTGGGGAGGCGGCAGCGACACCGGCAAACCTAGTTTTGGTAATGACGGATGGCGCGACGGACACGGCCTCCCTCCCTACCGAGCGGCTTTCCGAGCCTAGCGCCTGTCAGCTCGCGATCCAATCCACGGCGGCGGTCAGGCAGAGTCGGTCCATGAACGATGCGGCGGTCTTTTCGTAGCGGGTCGCTACGGCGCGCACTTGGCGACACCGCTCTGACGACGCAGCCAGGCCAAAAGGAACACTCAATATAGACCTGTGTCGCGTTTTATTAATTGGCCATAGAACGCAATGATTGGTATCACGAATACGTGACCTACGTTTCATTACTTCATAATAACAGGATGTGCGAAACGCAAAGCCTTGAAGAAAATCGTCTTCTCATGCCCTGAGACGCTGCGCTCGGTCTGGGAAAGATGATGTCCGGTGTCCTTGCCTAAGGACCAAGCTCAACCATTCGAGCAAATCAAACCTGACCGGGCCCTAGCATAGAAGCTTTGATACCGACCTAGGCAATTGAATTCATACTGTAACAGAAACGTATATATAACGAGGGCTCAATGGTCTCCAAACTTGCCAATCCGATCAGCATCGGTTCCGGCGTCAACACGCTGCTGCTCAACGTGAGCGAGGACGCCTACCAGCAGGGCTGTTCAACGCTGTTGTCTTGCCGTCACTGAGTCCGCCTTGCAACACCTGAGGGGTGAAGGGGAGTGTCAAAAACCTGGGGCAGGCTGCTTGCCTGTCTCGGTCTGATCGGCCTGGTTGAT
>JAABUX010009417.1_pt1 | contig 11069 bp, 14 predicted proteins | sample 5561851 | NCBI WGS metagenome assembly JAABUX01 (sample SAMN10711883, study PRJNA513361) | rock metagenome | isolation source: Antarctica rocks | place: Antarctica: Victoria Land, Richard Nunatak red sandstone | collected 2016-01-03 | reverse complement strand
CAACGACCCACCGCACCCCCTCCCCCGGCGCCCCAGCCGGGGGCAGCTCAGGGTCAGGTCCGCGATCGCCACCGGGTTCGTTACTCGGTTTCCTTGGGGTGGCCGGGATCAGCGCGTTCGATGAGGACCCGGCCGGCGGCGCGGGTGCTGGCGGTCTCGTCGACGAAGTACCACAGCCTGCCGCCATTGCTGATCTTGTACTGCCACCGGTCATAGCTGCGGCCCTGGTAGGTGCCCGTCGCGTAGTCCGCCCGCAGCCGGTACTGGCGGGGGGTCTCCGTGAGCGGTTGGGTGCTCAGCCGGTCGTAGGCGTCGGCGATGGCGTTGCGGGTGCCCGCGACGCAGTCCCGCCACCCCTTGACCGCTTCCTGGGTGATGAACAGCAGTTCGTACTCGGTTCGCCTGCTCGGTCAAGGAACCGGGTCACCGCGTTTGGGACTCATCCCCCGACGGCCGGGTCCGGCACGGGCCGGTCCGGAACAGGCTGAGGCTGGTCGAGGTAGTGCACGCCGCGCCCATCGGGGGCGGTCGACGGGTCGCCGTACGCGGCGGCGGTCGCCTTCCACGCCTCGAGGAGCACCCCAAGCCGGTCGAAGCGTCCGACCGAGGCACACCCGCGCGCCACCCGCAGGAACGAGTCGACGAACTCGGTGCGGCGCCCCGCGGGGAGCAGCTCAATCCAGGGGAACGGGTCGCTGAGGTGGTCCGCGATACGGTCGCCGGTGTCCTCGCGAAGCAACAGCGCGACCAACTGGGTTAACGCCGCCAGCACGCCCGCCTCGTCGTCGGCGGTCCGCGCCTTCGACAGCCGCAGGGTCTCCCCACCCCGGCGGGTGAGCAGGACATCACCATCCACGAGGTGGGCGATCACCTGGGTCGGGGTCTGCACGAACGACGACAGAGTCAATGTGGTCGACATCCCCCCAGTATTCAGAAGAACCTCTGAACTCGCAAGGAACCCGGTGATCGGTGCAATCCGTCAGCGGACGCACAGCGGATCAGCTGTCGAGGTCGTCGGCGACCGCGCGGAGGACCGCGGTGAGGGTCGCGGCCTCGGCTGGGGTGGGTCGGCGGTGGTGGCGGTCGCCCTCCGACGTGCGGTCCAGGACGCGGATGAGGTCTTCGAGGAGGGTGACCATCTCGTGGGGGGCCCGCCGGGCACGCGGGGCCGGATACTCCAGGACGGTGACCGCGCTCGCCCGCGGGCCGCGGGGGTAAGCCGCGACGTCGAACCCGACCCGGGTCCCCTCGGCACGGCCGGTGCCGGCAGGTGCACCCACCCGGTGGCGTCCACGGGTCGGCCACTACCTCCACCGCGCATGCTCACCGGCCTAACGGCTGCGGCTTGGCAGACCGCGGCCACCTTCTCCAAGTCCACCCGCCCGGCCACCTCCGCGGTCACCGGCCCATCGTGGCGACGGGACTGACAGCCGTCAGGCAGTGGCCGGGTCGATCCGCCCACCCACCCCCAGATCCGGCCACCGGTTTCACGGCCGCGGCGTGGGCGGTGCAACGCCGCCCGGACCGGGCAGCCGCGGCACCTCCAGCGCGTCCCGTCCCACGCGGTGGCGGTGTCGGTGGTGAACACCCCCCGCAGCACCGAAACAACCCCGGTTGGGCGCACCCCGCCTCCCGACCCCCCCAGGGCGCAGCCGCCGCTCCCACCCGAACGGAGATCGGTCCTGGCGCACCGGCGGTCGGTCTTTGCATCCCTCGGGGTCACCGCCGCGGCGGTGACCACGACAGACACCCCGACGTCGCCTCCGCCTGCCAGGTCGCTATGCCGCCCCCGGCTGATCCGACGGCTTCATCGCCCTACTGCGGCGCAGTCCGGTCCGATCGCACCGCGGTGGACATCGGAGCCGCGGTGGACACCCGATCGGGGCAGCTGAGCCGCGCCCGGCTCGCGAACCCAGCCATCCGGCGGTTAGCCCGTCCGGCGCCAGCACCCCCACGCCAGCAGCGGTGACCGGCGGAGTGTCGGTCTGGTCTGCTGAGTCGGGCAGCGGCTCAGCGGGGTCCGGGTCGGTTGAGGGGTGCAACCGGGATGCGGCCGCGGCGGAGCAGATGCAGGACCACCCAGAACGCGAGCCAGCCGGGCCAGATGAACAGCTGCCCCCCCGTGAGGACGGTCACCCCCACGGTGAAGCAGATCGCCGCGAGGACGACCATCCCCGCCTGATTCGGGCGGTGTCCACCCGGGGAGGCCACCGCCGACCCAACACCGGCAGCCCAGGCCGGCGGCGTTGGGATCACCGGCAGCCGCGGGGCACCGGGTGGGGGCAGGTCCGCGGTCAGCGCGGCGAGTGCTCCGACGGTCCGGGCGGCCAGCGCCGTCCCGGCGCGGTCGGTGAGTTCCTCGTGGTCCAGGCGGCCCTCGACGTGCGCCCGGCGCAGCCGCTCCAGGACCTCATCGCGTTCGGCGTCCGACGCGCGCATCAGCCCCGGCTCGACCATCCCCCGAGTGTGGACCGATCCGCACCCGCCGCCCACACCACCCACCCCCCTCACCTCGTCGAAGTCCCACCGCCGGCCGCGGGCTGCCCGGCGGTGGGCATCATCCTGACCAGACGGGCGGGGGAAGGTCAGGGGAGGGTGACGGCCCGGCCGGCGGTGAGGTCGGCGGCGAGCTGCTGCCACCCGGCGGGTGGAAGCCGTATCCCGAGTGGGGTGAGGGCGTCTTTCACCAGCCGCCGGACCTGCGCGACGGGTCGGTCCTGCTGGGTGCGGGCCAACCCGCGCAGCACCGTCGCGGCGTACGCCCGGCGCGCCTGGGCGGCCTGGCGGGCCACACCAGGCCGGCGGGCCGGCCGAAGAACCCCCGCAGTGGCCGCCCGAGCCCGCACCGCGGTGGCCGAGGTCGGCTGGGTCCGTACTGCGGTGCCCGGTGCGCCCACGCCCACTCCCCCGATCAATCGAAACCATGTTCGACTCGACGATAGAGCGGCGGGTGCTTCTCCGCCAGTGGACACATCAGCCCGACCGGTCAGGTCGCCCGGTTGTGGTGTCGGTACGCGGGCAACGGGGTGAGGAGCGTTCGGCGTAGTCGAGGTGGACGCCGATCCACCGCTCGTGGGCGTCGTCGGCGGCGGTGACCAGCTCGAGCAGGCTGTCGAGGTCGTTGACGTGGGGTGCGGGGTGCGGCAGCGGGGTCGCTGCCCGCAGGGTGGCTTCGACGTCGGTGAGCACCGCCCACGCCTCCACCGGCCCGCCGGCGGCGGCGCGGCGGTCGTGGTGGTAGCCGACGAGGTCGGCGGTGAAGTCGGGGTGCGCGGTGAGGGTGTCGATTCCGGCGAGTAGGACCCCGAGCCGCCACCGCAGCAGCCGCACGTCCCAGCCGGTGACGTGGACCCGGTGGTCGTTCACCGCGACCGCGGCCATCCCGCGCGCCCGCAGCCCGTTGACCGCGGCCGGGACGGCCGATGCCGGCAGGTGCACCCACCCGGTGGCGTCCAACGGATCGGCGACCACCTCCACCGCGCCCGGATCCCCACCGGCCCCAATGGCGGCGGCCCGGCAGATCGCGGCCGCCTCCTCCAGGTCCACCCGCCCGGCCACCTCCGCGGTCACCGACTCACCGCGGCGACGGGGACTAACAGCCGTCGAGCGGTGGCCGGGTCGATGCGCCGCCACCCGCCCCAGATCCCGGCGACGGTGGCGTCCAGCAGAGTGGTGTGCGACCGGCTCGGTGACGACGGGCGTGGCTCGGACGTGTGAGGCGGCCACCGCGTGATCCTTCAGAAGACCTTCCACAGTCGCTCTGGAGGGGACCACGACGATGACCGCACCGATGAGTATCGACCCTGCTCGGCTGCTCCACGAGCAGCTGGACCATGCCGCACCGGACCTGCTCCGGCAGCTGTTGGGGACGTTCATCGACGCTCTGATGGGCGCCGAGGCCGACGCCCTCTGCGGGGCGCCTTACGGGCAGCCGAGTGAGGACCGGGTGAACGTCGCAATGGTTACCGGCACCGCCCGTTCGACACCCGCGCCGGGACGTTGGACGTGGCGATCCCGAAGTTGCGTTCGGGCTCCTACTTTCCCGATTGGCTGCTCGAGCGCCGCCGACGCGCCGAGCGGGCCCTGACGACCGTGGTTGCGACCTGTTACCTCCTGGGCGTCAGCACCCGGCGGATGGAGAAGCTCGTCGAGTCCCTGGGGATCACCCGGCTGTCCAGGTCCCAGGTCAGCGTGATGGCCCGGGAGCTTGATGAGCAGGTGCAGGCTTTCCGGACCCGGCCCCTGGACGCCGGGCCCTATACCTTCCTGGCCTCACACGTCCGAGCCACGCCCGTCGTCGCACACCACTCTGCTGGACGCCACCGGTGCGGGTTACTGACCGGCCACCGTTCACAAGCGGATCCCTCACGCGACCCTGTGAGGGATGGTTCCGGGGCTGCGACGTTCAGCCGGAGCCCCTGCGGGGGCGTCCATCTGGGAGACTCCTCGCGTATCCGATCGGAGCCCGTGATGGTCATCAGTGCCGACGACTCCGTCGTGGAAGCGGCGGCCGCCGCCATCTATGCCGGCGAGGTGGCCATACTGCGCCGGCTCCTGGCCGAGCATCTCTGGCTGGCCACCGCCAGGATCGGCGACACGGCCCCGAACGGGATGTCGCGCACCCTGCTGCACGTCGCCACGGACTGGCCCGGTCACTTCCCCGATATCGCCGCGACCGTCGCCGCGCTGGTCGAGGCCGGCGCCGACGTCAACGCCCGGTTCCGGGGTCCACACGAGGAGACCCCGCTGCACTGGGCGGCCAGCAGCGGCGACGTCGAAGCCCTCGACGCGCTGCTCGAGGCGGGCTCCGACATCGAAGCGCCGGGTGCGGTCCTGGGCGGTGGCGCCCCGATCGCGGACGCGTGGGGGTTCAAGCAGTGGCGCGCGGCCTCCCGGCTGGTCGAACGTGGCGCTCGGACCACCCTGGTCGACGCCGCCACGATCGGTCTGCTGGACCGCGTCGAGGCGTACTTCACCGCCACCGCCGCGCCGACGCCCGAAGAGGTCACCCGCGCGTTCTGGGGAGCCTGTCACGGCGGACGCCTAGCCATCTCGGAGTACCTCTTCCACCGGGGCGCCGACCTGAACTGGGTACCGCCGTGGGAGAACCTCACCCCCCTCGATGCGGCGATCCGGGACGGAGCCGACGAGCTCGTCCGGTGGCTGCGCGAGCGAGGGGCTACCTCCGCGGCGACGCCCCGCCGATAGCCGATCCCCTTACGACAACGAGTCGGCGCGCGTAGGGCGGGGCAGCAGGTCAGCCGATGACAGATGTCAGGTCGGTGATCGGTGTGTCGGTGTGCTGGGCCCAGGCCTGGAGGGTGGCGGTGAGCGCGAGGGCGCTGCCGTAGAGCACGTGCTGGCCGCCCTGGCGGGCGATCAACGTGTCCAGCGAGCGGAACGCCCGTCGCTTGCGGGCGAGGGCGAGGACATCGACCGCGGCGCGTTCACCGACCCAGTGCCCGGCCGGGAGCCGGGTGCTCACGGCCAGGCTCGGTGGTGTCCGCGGGTCGTGACCGGAGAGCCAGTCGTCGAGCAACCCCAACGCGACCCCGATGCAGCCGGCGACCGTCGGGGACGTGGCGTCCGGGGACTCAGGCTGGGCCCGGTCCAGGGCGGCTGCCGCGGCGGCGGTGTCTCCGACGGCGGCCGCCGCGACCGCCCGACGCAGCGTGTCGACCGCGAGCTCGCGGGCCGCTCCGACCGGGGTGAACAGGGTCATGTTCTGCCGCTCGACCGCGCGCGCCATCGCCGCCTGCAGCGTCTCCAGGTCGGGCACCCCCTCAGGATCGTCGAGGTCGATGCCCTCCTCGGCCAGCAACGGGGCGAGCTCGCGCAGCATGTCGTCGGCCATCCCCGGCCGGTGCTCCACCCGTGGCGGACCCGACGAGGGCTCCGGGGTGCTGCGGTACATGTCGGCCACGGAGACCATGGTGACAGCACCATCGAGCTCTCAGCGAAGGCGCCCACCATTGCTGGCCCGCCGCAGTCAACTTCCGACGTGTTGTGCAGCGACGTGGAAGTGGGGCCCTCGCCTGGCAGACCACCAGCGGACCTACCGCCGGCGACCGTCCCACTTCCAACTCGGCTGTACCGCGCCCGAAGCCGCCCCCAACGGCACCCGGAAGAGCGCGCCCACGACCTTGACCACCCCGACGGGGGCGACGATGCGGGGCCGGGCCGGACGACCTCTCGTCGCACCCCCGGTGCTGACCTTGCAGCTCGACTGCCACGAGGCGCCCGGCCCGCCACCGCTCAGACGGACCAACGCGGCGCGGAACACGACCGCCGCCCCGTTGCCGTAAGTGGATCGTCTACCGGCACGCGGGTCAGGACTCGTGCACGTCGGTCACGTGGTCCAATCGAATGGGCAGGGTAACCTGCACGGGTGGAGGTCGCGGACGCCGCCCGCAAGCACGGCGTCGACGGCTCCGACATTGAACACGCCGTCCGCAACGCCATACGCGTCATCGACCAAGGAGACCGCGATCTCTACATCGGTGCTGACCGTGCGGGCCGGCTCCTCGAAGTCGTCGTCCTCGACGACGACGGCGAACCGGTGGCCATCCACGCGATGGCCCTCCGCCGCAAGTTCTACGAACAGTTGTGACCCAGCACGTGACCAGACCACGAGGTGATGACCGTGCCCCGCACCCGCGCACAGCTGCAGCAGGCCGCCGATGACGCCGAGCGGTGGCTCGACTCCCTGGATCCGGCAGCGATCGCGTCCCCGGACGCTGACGCGTCGCATCTGCGGCGCCTTGGAGCCGCGGTCCGTGCCGCTGCGACTACCCAGGTGGAACTTGCCGACGCCGTTGCCGCGGCCCGAGACCACGGACACACCTGGACCCAGATCGCGACCATGCTCGGGACCAGCCGGCAAGCCACGCAGGAGCGTTACGGCGAACCGGAGTCGGCCGTGACCCGCGGGTGAGCTGCGGCGCACCTCCGTCACCGGCGGGACACCCCGAGAAGGATCCTCAGCCGCGAAGGACTCGCGGCTCGGCCAGGTGATGCTTGTTTGCCTGCTGGTCGAGCTGGCTGTGCGGGCGGGGTTGTGAGGAAGGGCGACGTCAGGCCCCGCGAGGCGAAGCGCGAGTTCCAGCGCTGGCTGGCAGGGGCGGGTGACGATGGTCGGCTCCTCGTGGGGTCGGTGCAGCAGGTCGGTGACCGCGCGGAAGAGCAACGCGCGCAGGAGAAGCTGCGCGTCATCGGCGACCCACTGCAGGGACTCGAGCAGCTGGTCGCCGGCGCCCTCCCATACGAGGGCGCCCGCGACGATGGCGCCCGCGGCGAAGCGCGGGGGACACCAGTAGGGGGACACGTCGATGACCAGCGGCGGTAGATGCGGGTGGAACAGGACGTTGCCCGGGAGGTCAGCATGGACGAGCTGCGAGCGCGCGGTGAAGGCGGCCACCCGCTGCCGTACCAGGCTGTTCGACCCCACCGCCGGCCGGCAGCAACAGCTCGCCCCACGCGATTCGGTCCGCAACCGCCCACCGGTCCACTCGACCGAGCAGGAACGGCGGCTGCGGTTCCTCGTAGACGCTGTCGTGGAACTTGACGCCGACTCGAAGGATGTCCAGCCACCTTCCGGGCTGATGGGCCCCGGGGCTGGTAACGCCACGCCATCCACCCCTCGACGGATCAGGACCCGTCCCGTGACCGCAGGGGTGGGGACACACGGAAGTCACACCGCCCGTCGAGGCGGGTCAGAAGGCCGCTGACCCAGCGGACGAAGTCCTCGCCCTGCGAGGGCTTCAGCGCAGCGTCGCCCAGCCGCACCACCTCAGCCGGGATCCCGGGGCGCCACCGCTTCCGCCGGCCCTGGATCGACTCCGCGACCGCGGTCACGGCTGCGCGGACCGGATCAGCTGGGACCACTGCGCGAGCGTCCGTTGGCCCTCCTCGTCCAGGGCCGCGAGATCACCGACGCGGAACAGCGTGCCGTCCCGGCTCAGCGCGGCCACCAGCCGTAGCCGCGTCCGCTCCGAGGTCGACATCACCGCGACCGCTTCCCCGGCCGAGGTCGTGGCCGCGGCGTCGTCGCGTCGCGCCCGCCACGCATCCCAGTTGGGCCCGGCGCGCCCGGGCTCCGGGTGGGCACGGTCATCGGCCCGGACCGCCGCGGCGGCGGCGTCCCAGCCGGCCACCGCCGCCGCGACCGCGTCGACATCCACCAGCGGCCCATCGCCGTCCTCGACGAACCCACCCGGGATCCGCGCCACCAACCCCGTCAGCGTCGGGGACTGCGCGACCAACCACGTCGGCCCGTGCCACCGCTCGGACGGCGACCCGTCATCGCCCAACCTCACCGGTCCCTCGTGGGTGTCCTGACCGGGGTCCGTGCTCATCCTCGGGTCCTCTCGGTCGGGTCCGGCGGTCCTGAGTCGGTGGGCGCGACATCCGGGGGCGTCGACGCTGTCCTACGCCCCGGGTCAGACACCGCGGCCGCCGCGAGCTGGGCGCGGAGTTCGGCGAGCCGGCGAGCGATCTCGGGGGCCTCGTCGACCCCGGTCAGCGGCGGCGGCTCGTCGAGCCGGTCCACCTCCAGCGCCGGGTCCGCCAGCCGCGCGCCCGCCGAGCTCGGCGAGCGCCGCTCGCGGCGTCCCGTACAGCTGCGACCAACCCCGGGTGAGTTGCCCGACCGTGACCCCGTCCCGGCCACTCGCGGCCACCGCCCGCCGGGAGCACCACCCCAGCTGCGCCTGCACCCCATCGAGTTCGTCCAGCCGGCCGGGTTCGTCCAGCCGGCCGGGTTGGCGTGGGCGGGCCCGGACCAGCCGCGCGCACCACCCGATCTGCCCGACCGCTGCGCCGTACTCCTCGACGACGTCGACCGGGCGGCGGATCACCCTGCCCGGTCCTGCTGCGCTGCTCGCGTTCATCGCCCCTCCCCCACTGCTGTCCCGGTCGTTGGTGCGGCGCGGTGCAGGGATCGGGCCGGCTGCGGACCTCACCACCGGCCCGGTCCCCGCACGGGTCAGACCCGCGCCGGCTCCGCCGCCGCGCTCTCGCTCTGCTGGCGGGCGCGCTCCCAGTTGATCTTGCGCGGGACCGCCGCGCTGTAGGTGAGGCTCACGCCAACGACGTCGACCCACAGCTTCTGCCCGGTCCGCTTCTCCCCCGTCGCCTTGTCCGGCCACACCTCGGTCCGCAACCGGCCGACCAGGACCAGTCGGGTCCCCCGTCGGGCCGACTCGGCCAGGTTCTCCGCCGAACTCCCGAACACGACGAAGTTGACCGCGGTCGGTTCGGTCTCCCCCCACTCCCCCGCCTCGTTCTGCCGGCGCTCGCTGGCCAGCACCCGGCCCTGACACGCCGCGGTGCCCTTACCGGTGAACCGCAGCTCCGGGTCCGCGGCGAGATTCCCCTCGATCACAACGGTGGTGCTGAACATGACGACCTCCTCAGGCTCGTGCGCCGGGTCCATCCCGTTCCCCTTGTATACCGGTATCCTCTGCTATACCGGTATAGATGTCCAGGGTCGTGATGTGTTGTTCGGCGGGCCGCCCGAGGGCTGGTGTCCGGTGTCCTGGCTGGTGAGGTCGTGGTCTACCTATCCCGCAGAGTGGCCGGGGGCGCGGGGGCGGAGCCCCCGGGTGGCTTTACGGTCCCGTCAGGGGCCGGTTGCTCGTACCCCGCGGGGGGCTTCAGGTGTGGGGCTGGTCGGGGTGTCCCTTGAGCGGCGGGCGGAGCCTGCCGGGCCGGGTCGGGTTCGGCAGGGGTTCGGGGTCCCTCCGGGGTGTCCCTTGCCGGTTCCGAGCTGGGCTGGCACCGTCAGGCGTCGTTCACGGGCTTCCCCAGACTGGTCCGGGCCAGCCCGCACGACCGCGCCCGCCGCGCTGGCACACCAGCCGGGTCGCAGTGGCCGGCGGCGGCGGTTGTCAGACGGGCCGGCCGACCCGCAGGGGTCGCTTGCGCGGAGGGAACGGCTTGTCGGCGTGGTGAGCGGTCCGAAGCCGGCCGATCTCCTGGTGCAGCGCACGGTTGACCAGGTCGGAGAGGTTGACCGGGCCGTCGGGGTCGTTGGCCAGGTACATGATGGCGTCGCGGGCTTCTTCGGAGATCGCCTCGTCGATGTAGCAGGTGAGCTGGGCGCGCCCGGCTCGGATGCTTTTGTTGCTGGCCCGCTTTGCGAGCACGGGGATGGCCTGCTCCCCCACCGCGGCGCTGGCGTCCCCACCGGCCCGGGCCTCGCCGCGGCTGTCCGTGGTCGGGATGACCGCGGGCATCCTGCGCCGTGGCCGGTCCAGCGGGTTGTCCCCCAGCCCTCGGGTGGTCATGCCGGTGTCCTCTCCCGGGTGAGCAGTTCGGCGGCAGCGGCGCGGTATTGGGCCGCCGCCCGGCCGGTCGGGTCGGTGACGGTCACCGGCGCACGGCGCGTGTAGGACTCCCGGATGCGGACGCTGCGCTGGATGACCGTGTCCAGCGTCGCCTCGGGGAAACGTGTCCGCAGCGCCGCGATGACATCGGTGTCCAGGCGCTGACGCAGGTCGGCCGCGACGACCAGCACGTGAGCGATGCGCAGACCAGGGTTCAACCCGTCCGCGACCTCCCCCACGGTGTCGACCAGCTCGGCGACGGCTTGCAGCTCGACCCCGCCGGGCAACACCGGGACCAAGACCTCGTCGGCTGCAACCAAACCGCTGACGGTCAGCAGTCCGAGCGCCGGCAGGCAGTCGATGAGGACGACGTCGCGGTCACGGGCCTCGGCCAGTGCCTTGCGCAACCGCAGCTCCACCCCCGGCTTGGCCGACAGGCCCCGTTCGACCCCGGCCAGCTCGCTCGTCGCGGGGACCACCTCCACCCCGGGCACCGCGCTCGCGACGGCCGCCTCGTCCAGGCTCGCTTCCCGCATGAGCACGGAGAGCACGTCGAGTGCGCCGGTCTGCGCACCGAGCCAGTCGGTGGCGTTGCGCTGGCTGTCCAGGTCGACGACCAGGACGCTACGACCGGTCTCGGCGATCGCCGCCGCCAGGTTGACGGTCGTGGTCGTCTTGCCGGTGCCGCCCTTCTGGTTCGCGACGGCAATCACCCTGCCCTGCATGCGTTCACGGTAACACCTT
>JAABUX010009414.1_pt1 | contig 11069 bp, 12 predicted proteins | sample 5561851 | NCBI WGS metagenome assembly JAABUX01 (sample SAMN10711883, study PRJNA513361) | rock metagenome | isolation source: Antarctica rocks | place: Antarctica: Victoria Land, Richard Nunatak red sandstone | collected 2016-01-03 | reverse complement strand
CTCCCGGCCAGGAAGAAGGTCCCGTATGCGCTCCCACTGGTCGTCGCGAAGGCCGTAACGCCGCATCAGTCAACCTCATCATGGCTGACACGCTATGAATCACGCCCTCGCTCATCGGGAAATCCACTAAATGACGACACGCCCTAGCAAGCGGATCAGCTCACGCCGTGTGTTCCAGTCGGCCCCGGCCACACGGTCGTGGACCCGCCTTGCGAAGTCTTCGAGCCGCCCGATGACCAGCGACAGCGTCGTCTGCAGCACCGCCTCGTCCCGCATGGCCTTGAGCTGCCCCTCCCATCCCGCGATGCGCTGCCGGAACCCGGCGATGCGCGGCTCGAACTCCGCGCGCTCGATCAGGCCCTCGGCATAGCTGTCGATCAGCCGGCCCATGCCCCGACGCAGCTTGGCAAGCTGCGCCTCGGCCGCGGCAAGGTCAGGGCCGTCGCTTCCCCGCCGCCGTGCCTCGGCGAGGCGCCGCTCGTATTCCGTGGCAATCCGGGCCGGGTCGTGCAGCAGCCGCTCAACCTCGCGCCAGACCGCCTCATCGAGGCGGTCGGTGCGAACCTGAGCGTTCCAGCACGCGCGCTGGCCGCCGAAGCGACCGGCGTCGTTGCCGCAGCACCGATAGTAGGCGTAGTCGCGCGGCCGGCCCCGCGCAGCGCCCGGGGTGATCGCCTTGCCGTAGTAGGCATACCCGCACGAGGCACACACCATCAGGCCTTGCAGGAGGTAGCGTGCACCTCGGGCCCGCTGCCGGCTCCGGAGGTGGTTCTCAGCGAGCTGTTCGCGAACGGCGTCGAACAAAGCAGGGTCCACCACCCTCGGCACCGGCACGCTGATCCAGTCGGCTTCAGGCACTCCGTAGCGCCCCTGGGCGCGACGTGGCTGCTCGCTGCCGCCGCGTATCGGCCGCGGGCGGGCCGGCCGCGGTCCACTGCACGTCTTGCCGAAAGCCGCCTCGCCAACATAGGCGGGGTTCCTGAGCATGCTCCAGATTGTCTTGCGGTCCCAAACGGGTCGGCCCCCGCGGGTCGGGCAGCCCTGCTGGCGCAGGCGCCGGCACACCTCGCCGATGCTGGCGCGGTCGCGGCCGACCCACTCGAAGACCTGCCGGACCACGCGCGCCTGCTCCTCAACGATCTCGTAGCGCGCGACCCCGCCGCCCTCGTGCTTGCCCAAGTAGCGGTAGCCATACGGGGCCCCCGTGAGCACGTTGACCGACCCCTTCCTGGCCCCGTGCCGCTTGCCGCGGCGGCTGCGCTCGAGGATCTTCGCGCGCTCATACTCCGCCACCATGCCCTGCACCTGGAGCAGCAGGTCGTCCTCCGGCGACAGGCCGATCTGGCGGTTGAGGAAGACGATCTCGACGCCGGCGCGGCGCAGCTCGTCGACGAGCAGCACCTGGTAGGCGTAGCGGCGCGCCAGGCGGTCGGGCGAGTGGACGTAGACCCGGTCCAGGGCGCCAGAAGCGGCGAGGTCGCGCAGGCGCTCCAGCGCCGGGCGGACAAGGGTGGCGCCGCTGTAGCCGTCATCAGCAAAGCGGTGATCGGGCAGAACGGTCAGCCCGTCCGCCGAAACCCGCGCCTCCAACGCCGCGAGCTGACTGGCAATGGTGCTGTTGCCGGCTGGCTGCTCGGACGACACGCGGGCATAAAGGGCAGTGCGCAGATCCTCTCGCATGTCAGCGTTCCCTTGTCATTGACGCCGCGCGCCTACACGCGGCACCGGCGAATTCGTCACGTGCCGGTTTGCAATGGGATCGGTCATCGGCTTTGCGGCTCCACCCGTGGCACCGGCCCGGTGCTTGTCGCTCTCGGCGCAGGGCAGGCGAGTTTGCCGTTCGAGGACTGGAACCAGCTGCTCGAACGCTGCAGCGACATGCGCCGTGCTGAGCCGGGTCGCCTCATGGCTCACCCGTACCGTCAGGCCCGGAACCGTCCCGCCGCGCCGGGTCATCGGCGCCTCCATATCCCGACCGGCTTTCGCCGGAACGCGGACAGATTACCATCGGCGCGCCCAGAAATCCCGCGTCGTATCCCGGCCGGAGATGCTCGCGGGCAAGCCTTACGGACAGGTCAAAGGGTAGTTTTGCCAGATTGTGGGAGGCTTGATGATCGCCGCCTCGGGATGGCGCTCGGCCACGGTAGCGGCAACGCCCTCCTGGTCGTAGGCGCCGTCGGCGGTGAACGACGCCACGGGTCCCGCGACATGGTCGAGCAAGGGGCCGACCTCGGCACCGTCGTCCACCTCTTTGTTGGTCAGCGTTGCTGCGACGATCTGGCCGGTGTCGGCATTCAGGCCGATGTGCAGCTTGCGCCAGGACCGGCGCGTCTTGGTGCCGTGCTTCTCGACCAGCCATTCGCCGGCCCCGCAGAGCTTCAGGCCGGTGCTGTCCACCAACAGATGCAGGGGGCCGGCGTCACGACGCGGGCGTGGCACCTCCAGCGTCTCCGCCCGACGGCTAAGCGTGGTGTGGTCCGGGACGGTCAGAGTGAGCCCGAGCAGGCCGATGACGGAGCCGATCAGCCCCTCGGCCTGCCGGAGCGCCAGATGGAACACGGCCCTGAGTGTGAGTGCTGTCAGGATGGCCAGGGGCGAATACCAGCGCTGCCCGCCCGGGGTTGTGCGCGGCTCGGCCGCACAGGCTGCGACCGCCTCGTCGGTGAACCACACCGTCAGGCTGCCGCGCTGACGCAGAGCGGCATCATACGCGGCCGAATTGGTGACCTTGCGATTCTGCTTGGGGATGTGGCGGCGGCGGTCTTGGTTCAGCTTGAACGGCAAGGTGGGCATCCAGGGATCAGACGAGGGGGGATCTTCCTATGTCAGCCCGACCTGCAGCGCCACCCGAGGGTCCATGCAACAGCGCCGGCGGCGCAGCAGGCCCGGTCCAGTCCGAGCATGAGGCCGTAGGCTGATGGCGGACGGCATGGCGCGGCAGGGGCCGGGGCACGAGGACGGCGGCGAGGGGGGGATGCGGCGGCGGCGTTCGAGGCGCTGCGGGCGGAGGTGGCGGCGCTGCGGCGCGGGGTGGAGCTGATCTACAAGCAGCGCCAGGACGCGGCAGGCGCGGCAGGGCCGGCGCTGGTGGACTACAGCCCGACGCTGGGCGGGATGGCCAGGACGCTGCAGGCGGTGGAGGGCCGGCTGCAGGCCATCGAGGGCAAGCCGGCGATGGCGCTGACGCCGGCGCGGTTCGAGGCGGACATCCGGGCGGCGGGGCACTGGGCGGGCGAGCAGGGCGCTTTGGCAGTGCGGGTGGCGGCAGCGGCGCTGACGGAGGCCAAGCAGGAGTTCGCGGGCGTGCTGGCCGGGGCGCGGGCGCGGCGGCGGCGGCAGGTGCGGGTGAGCAACGCCGCGGTGTTCGGGGTGCTTGGCGGGGTGCTGCTGTGGTTCATGGCGGCGGCGTTCCTGCCATGGGGGGCGGGGCACCGGCTGGCGGCGGCGCTGGTGAGCACGGGCGGGCGGTGGAAGGCCGGGGAGATGCTGATGTACGAGGCTGATCCTGACGCATGGGACCGTCAGGTGCGGCTCAGCCGTGCGTGCCCGCCGGAGACCCTGATCGAGCTGTGCGAAGCGGCGATGGTGGTGCGGACCATCCCGCCCGGACCTGCTGCCCAGCCAACATCCGAGGGAGCGAGGACGGCAGCTCCATCCGCAGCGGCATCAGGACCGCCCCCAGCACGGGGCAGGGCAGGGGTGGGCCGTTAGGGGTGCCGGTGCGAGATGGGACGGAGACAGCACGACGTAGGCGCAGCGGCGGCGGGTCGGTCAGCTTGGGCGCGTCGGCCAAACGGTGCTCGGCCTTTCTATCAGTGTATGGCGGCGGAACCGGGTGTGTAGCTTCTCCCTGCCACGCTGGCCCGCCACACGGTCGGCGGCGGGACCGGAAGCATCACGGCCGCGTCGGCACGCTGGGTGATCCACTCCGCAACGGCAGGTGGCACATCGGTTTGTGACGTTCCGTTCATCCACCGCGCCACGACAATACGGTCGCACTCCAGCTGCGCTGCCAAGGTTGCGGCAGTCCAGCCCAGCAGGTCCATGCAGTCGCGGAGGTGTCGTGGTTCCATAGCCGGCGCGAATGCCAGATGGGGCCGCGCCGGGCGAGTTAGGAATTGTTAGCTTTAGATGGCGAAACGTTGGCGCAGTCCAGCCTGCGCCGGCTCGCGCGGCATCGCCCCTCACCTTGTCGTCAAACGGCGCCAACAGGTCCAGATTGCCGATCGGCCCATCCCGCACGTCCACAGCCGGTTCAAGACAGCGGGCCAGGATGACAATGCCCTTGCCGCCGAACACCATTTCGACGGCTTTGGCCGAGCTCGTCGGATGCGTCGCAGCGAAGGTGATATCATCCGCCAGCAGCCCCGCTCAGGCCAATGCAGGCCTGACATGCGGACCCAGTCGCATGATGGCGATGCGTGAGGCTTTCGTGAGAAACATCGCCGTGGCCCGTTTGCCACACGCATGCCAGAAAACGCCATTGTAGCGCGCAGTTAACTGTTTCTGACGCTTCCCGCCACGCCCGATTTCGGAGGACTCAGGTAATGTCTGTGAACCAAAGCCTAACCCTTCAGGCCGAGGCTCATTCAGCAGGCAAGGCGAAGCCGGATTTTAGGCCGCGAAGGGTTTAGGATGGATACTTCAGGAAATGTGACGACCGCATTGCAACGCAGCCTGCGCGTCCTGGTGATCGAGGATGATGAGCCAGTCGCGCGCGCGTTTCTGCGCGGGATCGAGCGGGCTGGCATGCAAGCGGCCTGGGCCAGCACGGGCGCGCTCGGCCTGACGCTGAAGCGTAGCTTCGAGCCGCATGTCGTGCTGGTGGACCTTCATCTGCCAGACATAAGCGGCCTGGCCCTGATCATACGGCTCGTGGAGCAGCGCGACTGCGGGGTGGTCGTGGTCTCGGGTTCTGGGGAGGAAGCGGACCGGGTCGTCGGCCTTGAGGTCGGCGCGGATGACTACATCGCCAAGCCGACGAGCATGCGCGAGATGATCGCCCGCATCCGCGCCGTGCACCGGCGCATCACCTTGCCCAGGCTGCCAGATCAGGAGGAGGCTCCCATTCCGGTGCCGGCAAGCTTCAAGGTCGGGTCCGCCTACATCGACGTAGGCCGCCGCATGGCCCACGACCTGTATGGACGGCGTCTGGCCCTGACCTCGGCCGAGTTCACTGTCCTAGAGGTGCTGGTTCACGCCGCTGGCGCCCCTGTCTCGCGGGACACGCTGTCCGAGGCGGCGCTGCGGCGGCCGTGGTGTCCCGAAGACCGGAGCGTGGACCAGCTCATTTTGAGCCTGCGCCAGAAGCTGCCCCCCGACGAGGACGGCGGCATGCTGATCCAGAGCATACGGGGTCACGGATACTGGCTGCGGGCCTCGGAAGGCATTGCGTCGCCGCAAGCCCAAGCCGCATTGGCCGGGTAGCGTCATGATAGAACGGGGCAGCATCCGCGGGTAGCCGGCCCGTTTCTCCCGCCTACCAAGGACGGGCTGCTCAGGCCCGTGTTCAGCACCGCTTTGCCCGTTGCGGCATGCTCGCCAGTCAGCGGCTATTCGCCTCGCCATCGAGCAGGCGCAGCACCGTGCTCAGCAGCGATGCGCGCTGGAAGGGTTTGTGCAGCACCGCCTCGGACGAACCCAGCAGGTCCGCATCGAGACGCTCGATGCTGTCGCCGGAGACAAACAGAACTGGACGGCCTGGCATCCGCCTGCGCCAGTCGGACGCTAGGGCCATGCCGTCCCGCTGTCCCGGCATGCGCACGTCGGTGACCAGCAGGTCAAACGTCTCAGCTCCTTCGAGCATCTCGGACGCGACATCGCCGCACTCTGCCTCGACGACCGACAGGCCAGCCTGAACCAGGGTTCGCCGCATGGCGCCACGGACGGCAGCGTCATCGTCCACCAGCAGAACGCACCTTTTCTCAACGGAAAGGCCAAGGTTGTTCATGTCATCTCTCAAGCAGCTCCCGCATGAGCAACATTTGCTGACAGGTGGTCAACACTTATCTTCGGAGGCGACAGACGTGCGTGGGAGATAGACGTGCGTGGAAGGTATGGGGCCGTGAGATGCCTGACGCCGGCCAGCTCGGGGCGCTCAACAGAGCCAGCAGATGCTCCGCTGCGGGCAGGCAAGGCGCCTGAAAGCAACCCAAGCACAACCGCCCAATATGTATAAATTGACGTATAGCCGTTTGCCAATATCAATATTATTGCAAGTATTAATTACAAGGTGATGGAAACTGCCTGTGGCATCGGTGGTCACAAAGCCCCCATGACCCATCACAGCCGTCTCATGCTCGATTGCGATGGCGAAGTCGTCGCCTGCGGCGTGTGCCATGCTGATACCGGCACCGCGGCACTGACCGCAGGGCGCGCGTGGCTCGGCAAATATCCAGCCGTCGAGGTGCGGAAAGGCCCGAGTCCAGTGGCCACCGCGTCCAGCACAGTTGCGGCGGCATGCCCTGACCAGCCTTTGGGGTCAGTGACTTGGGAACCGGGCGAGCACGTGTGACCCGAGCCAGACCTCCACCCAGCTGTACCCTGACATCAGCGTCCGAGCCATGCTGATCGCCGCCTCGTCCGTTGCGCAGTCACGCCTCAAGGTCGCATTGGCCTTGCCATCTGCACCCAGCAGCCGGAACTCATACTGCTTCATCCCTCGCCTCCACCATCGGGTTGGCGCCTGTGCGACGCTTGCACGTCCAGCATCGGCGAACCGCTCGATACAAGATTGAGCGCCGATACGGAATTGCACGTATAGCGTGTGCAAAGGACAGGGTCGGAGTGCATGGTTGCAAGGCGGATGTGCTGGCCGCTCATCTCTGCGGCGGCACCATATCCAACGCCCACTCCAGCGAACCTGCTCTAGACATGGGCGGCCGAGACCGTCGCGGCGCAGGCCCATGCAGAAGCCGCGCGCTTTCGACGGATGCTGGGGCTGCGAGGGTCGGGCGGTGCGCTTGCTGGCCAGGCCATGACGTGTCCGATCTGACCGCTAGCAAGTGTTGGGCTCGACCAGCAAACGTTGTACCTCGGCGCATTTTGTAGTGCCAACACCCACTCAGTAAACAGTATGATACTGTACGGTCATCGTTTGCCGAGACCTCTAGGCGCAAGCGGCTGAGAGACGCTTCCGTGCTCCCGGCTCCCGTCAAGGAGTGCGTATGCCATGAACTCCCAAGTGCCGACGTTCAGCAGGAACGAGCTGCTGTCTGCCCTGCCGCTGGCCGAGTTGGAGCGGCTCCGCCCGCTGCTGACGCGGGTGCGGTGGGTCAGCGGCCAGAGCCTGCACGAGGCCGGGGAGCGCATCGACCAGGTGTTCTTCGTCGAGGAGGGCTTCGTCTCGATGGTCACTGAGGCCGATGGCGACGACACCGGCACCGAGGTCGGGCTGATCGGGCGCGAGGGCATGGTGGGCCTGCCGGTGCTGCTGGGTCCCAGGCCCGTGTCGTTCGACCAGGCGGTGGTGCAGATGCCGGGTGCGGCGCAGCGCATGACCGCCGGGGCGTTGCGCGAGGGCATGGACGCGCTGCCGGTGCTGCGGCAGCTCCTGCTGCGGGCCTTGGAGGCCTTCATGGCGCAGGTGTCGCAGACGGCGGCCTGCAACAGCCAGCACAGCCTGGTGCAGCGCCTGGCGCGCTGGCTGCTGATGGCGCACGACCGGATTGACGGCGATGAGCTGTCCCTGACGCAGGACGTCCTGTCCGACATGCTGGCGGTCCGGCGGTCCGGCGTGACGGTCGCCCTGCAATCGTTGCGGATCGCAGGGGTCATCAGCCAGAGGCGGAGCCGCATCCTGATCTGCGACCGGCCGGGCCTGGAGGCCGCGGCGTGCGGCTGCCACGGCCGTGTCAAAGCCTTTGCCGAGGCTGTGGCAGCCGGGGACGCTTAGGTGGAGGGGACACCGGGCTCGAAGGCGCAGGCAGGCGCCGCTCCCAGGCCGTTCCGATTGGAGCATGGATCGCAAGGTGCCGCGGGCGGGAGGGTCAGCCTTCTATGAAGCTTGCGGCAGCCTTCCCCTGCGTGGCCCGCTGGCACAGGGCCGTGACCAGGGCGGCATGAGCAGCAACCAGGTCCTGCGCCAGGTCGGACAGGACGGGATCGTCGAACCAGCGTTCGGCTTGCAGCCTGGCCAGGACCTGGTCGGGCGAGATGTCGCGCAACGCCTCGTAGAATGGCAGAGCCTTGGCTGTGGCGACTGCGCTGAGCGAGGGAGCATCCTCGAATTCGAGGCCTACCTCCTGCCCACGCCCTCAGCGGCGTCGCGCGTGGTAGATGACGCCGCCGCTCAGGTGCAACGCGACCTGCTCGGGCATCGGCAGCGGCGTCGGCGCCAGCACGAGGGCGCCCTTGGCGGAGATGTCCAGCACGGTGCAGTCTATGATGCCGCCGTTGAACACCAGCTTTGCGCCCTTCAGCACACGCTTGCGTGGCTCAGCGCGCTGATTGCCCGCTGGGCCGTGTGCCGGGTCGAATGACGCCATTCTCATCGCATTTACCTCTATGTCCGCCATTGCTGGGCCGTTCCGCCAGAGAACCATGGTGCCCCGCGCTCGTCCCGGAACCTGAGCTTGTCAGAGTCCGGGAGAGGCGGGCGCCCAGGCCGCTTAGGCGGCTTTGCGGCCGGCGCGGCGCCGGATCAGGCCGGTGCCGGCAAGGCCCGTCCCGAGCAGGACGAGCGACACGGGTTCGGGAACGCTGCTGACCGACGCATCCAGGCTCAGCCTCGTGCTGCCCTGCGTCGTGATGGTGACCACCTCGGTCAAGGCGAACGAGCCGTCGGCGACGGCGGACGCCGTGGCGCTGCTGCCCAGATCGACGCTGCTCAGCAGCGTGCAGCCAGCCGAGCAGCCCGGGTTGTCCAGGGTGTCGGAGTTGTCGAGGTACGACTGGGCGGTCACGGTGGCGGTCCCGTTGGCGACGTTGCCGGTGAACTGCGTGAGCCAGCTCGACGCCCCGAGCGGCGAGGTGAAGCCCGTTCCGGTCAGGGTGATGACGAGGGTCCCGCCTGCCTGGCTGGAGAGGTCGAACGTCGTGAGGTCGATGTAGTCCGGGGAGAACAGCTGGGTGCCGATGTTGTTGGCCGTGAAGTTGCCGACGCTTGCGGGGGCGAAGTTGTACGACCCGCCGCTGGCGCCGAGCGCCGCCGACTGGAAGGAGGAGGCGCCGCCGGACTGCACGGTGAGGCCGAGCATCGGCGCGGCCTGCGCGCCGGGTGCGACCAGGAGGGGGGCGGCGAGGAGCATGGCTGAGGCCAGGAGAAGCTGACGCATGGAGGCTCCGGGGTTGAGGGATCACAGGCGATCCGCAGCCCTCTACGCAGCTTCCGTGCCACATAATGATATCAATGCCTTACAAATCCTAACGCGGGCATGTGTAAGATTTCATAACAATATATTAATTTAGCAAATCTGCCTTGCGCGCTGAACCGTCGCGCTGCTGCTGGCGGTGGGTGCATTCCCGAACTTGGTGTTGGGTCAAGCCCCTCCCCCGGTGCCCAGCGTCCACCTGACACGCCCAGCGACGTGTGACAGCCAGCTGCCAAACACCGGGCGCATGGGCCACACCCGGGTCCGTCCCGTCTTGGCAGGCCGGGGCATGAACGGGGCCACCATCGCCCAATCGACGTCGGTCAGGCTGGCTGCATACGGGATGTCGTCGCGCGCAAGCTACGCCCGGGCGGCGGGGACCCACATGGGCGGCCTCTCGGAAGCGTCGGAACACCTCTGGAACGCGCCAGAACCGCCGCCGCTCACCCCAGCACCCACCGCTTCCCCCGCCGCTGGGCCAACCTCAGGGATCACGACGCGGTCTCTTATAGCACTTATTGACATGACCTGACGCGCCATATTCCCCTGGACTGTTACTATCCCCTACAAGCTTGGGGTAATGCTCGAAGAATAATTTGGATATGCCGCTGATGGTAGCGCGCATTGCAAGCTGGCCACCACGCTCTGTGGTTTAGGGCCGTTACCAAACGGGCGCTTACACCGCGTTCGGCATTCTCCGCTGTTCCCGTTCACATCCAAAGGTGCCGTCATGCGCAAAACACTGCTTGCTCTCTCCGTGCTGGCCGGGCTGGCCGGGCTGGCCGGCGGCACCGCCGTCATCCCAGCGGACGCGGCCCCGCTCGCCCATGGTTTGCTGCCGTTGGCCGAGGCGCTGCTGCCCGTCGTGGACACTGCAACCGACGCTGTCCTGAACGAGGGTGCGTCCGTCCAAACGGTGCAGTACTTCCGCCGCTATGGCCGACACGCCTTCTATGACCGGCATTCTCACTACGGCCGACACGCCTTCTACAACCGGCACCCCTTTTACGGCCGCCATTCCTACGATCGTTACTAACCGGCCTCCTGCGCTCCAACGTCCGGCGTTTGCGGTCCAGGCAGCCGACGGGCTGACCCTTTCACCGACCAATTGGCACAGGCCCATCAGGCCTGAAAGAGGACTACATGAATAGCAGCAACCGTTTCCTTGGCGCCGCAGCAGCGGCGACGTTCTTCGCGCTGTCCGGCTGCGCCGCATACGACCGGGCTGCCCGGACCGACACCAGCGGGGTCTACCCTTCGCAGCGGGACGGGACGCCCGCGAACCCCTCCGGGACGATGGCGACCCGTGCGCTGGACCGCGCGGCTGGAACCGACGTCAGCGGCGCCTACCCCGCCCAGCGGGACGGCACGCCAGGGAACCCGCCCGGCACCGCAGCCGGGCGCGCCTACGACCGTGCGACCGGCTCCGACGTGAGCGGCGCGTATCCGCGGAACCAGCGCCCGGCCGCACGCTCCCATTGACGAGGCAGCACACGACCGGCTTGGCTGATGGCGCGCTTCCTTCATCAGGGAAGGCCACCTTGCTCAAATGGCGTGCCGGGCCGAACGGGGTCTTGATGGCAGAGGCAGGTGACCTTCGCCTGACCATCGAGGCTCCGGCGTGCTTCATCGGCGAGTTCCGCTTCATGGTGCTGCGGCGGCAGTATGGGCAAGGAAGCTTGTTCGCCGTCGTGGAGGCCGGGGCAGGCGCTCGCCTGCACGATGCAATGGCGGCGGCGGAGCTGGTGGCAAGAAGGC
>JAABUX010009411.1_pt1 | contig 11071 bp, 12 predicted proteins | sample 5561851 | NCBI WGS metagenome assembly JAABUX01 (sample SAMN10711883, study PRJNA513361) | rock metagenome | isolation source: Antarctica rocks | place: Antarctica: Victoria Land, Richard Nunatak red sandstone | collected 2016-01-03 | reverse complement strand
CGGATGTGCTTTACAGTTGAAGGCAGCGCCATGCAACATGAAATTGCGGCAAGCAAAGCGATGCACGGGCAAACGAGGCATGGCGGGCGGCACACACTTGCTCCTGGTGGCAGGTGCACACTGCGCGCAGAAATGTGATTGTTACCTTCGAAGGTAAAAAAAAGTATTGAACAAGACCTTCGAAAGCATCTAAAAAGTAGTGAATAATAAACAATGTGGCGCGCGCTGCGTGGCGCAGGTGGTGGCCAGCGCGGCGTCGAAGATGGTAGCCTCCACGCTGACGTACCCGCACGAGGTCGTGCGCTCGCACATGCACGTGGCGGGCACCGGGCCCTTCCGCGGCTTCCTTAATACTTGCCGCCAGGCGCGCCCGCGCGCTGCCCCACAGGGCGGCGCATGCCGGCAGGCAGTGAAGCTTAGTCAGAGGTCGCACATCATGCAGACAGGCTTTAGGCGCTGTGGCACGCTGTGCGGCGGGCGAGCTGGCGCATGCGTGCGCGCGCGGCGTGGGACGTGTGTGGGGTTGCCGAGCTGCTGGCCACAGGCGGCTGCCGCCTGTAAGGGCGGCCCTCTGTGCAGCCATACGCGGAGGAGGGCGTCGCGGGGTTCTAGGCTTGGGACCTGTGTGGGGCTGCGGAGCAGCTGGTTACAGGCGACCGTCCCCTGAAATTGTGGCCTGCTGCGCAGGTGTATGCGGAGGAGGGCGTCGCAGGGTTCTACAAGGGCTGCCTGACCAACCTGGTCCGCACGACGCCGGCCGCGGCGCTCACGTTCACGTCCTTCGAGCTCATCGCGCGGCGGCTCAAGGCCATGGGCCAGCGCCAGCGCGACCGCGAGGCGGGGCTGGTGCGCCCTACCCTGTTCCTACCCTAAAGCTGCGCTCCTGGCTGCGCGTCCCCAGAATGCGCGTCTCTCGCTTGCTGCCTGCTAGCCACCGGTGCGCCTGCTTGCTCTTCCCGGGTGTCGGCCGCTGCGTGCAAGCCGGGGCGGCTGCGCACAGGATCTGGAGGAGCGGCGGGGGGCGCCGGCTCGGGGGCTTGCGCAGAGCGCGGGCGAGCTGAGCGGCGGCAACGTGCCGCCGCCGACCGGGCGCGGGGACAAGCCCTTGCGTGGCGGGGCCGAGCTGGGCTCGCGGTGAGCCTTGCTCGCGCGGTCAACATTCTTTTGGGTGCAAGCTGTCAGGCCTGTTCATCCTAAGCCTGTGCTGCGGCGAGGCTGCCAATGCAGCCAGGCTTGGGCGGCTCCTGCTGGCTCGGCCGTCTGTGGAGCCTGGACATGAGGCTTCATTGCCAGGGCCAGGGCGTGCTCATAGTGTGCGCAATGCCACGCCATGATTAATTTATAAGGGGTGTTTCCACTGAGTGTGTCTCTGGTGGCCCTTTGGCGGCCGGCACTGACGCTGGTCTCTTTGCCATGAGCTTGGCGACTCGGCGCGTCCAGCCTGGGCTGGCTGTACCAGCCTCCCGCCATACACATGCATGCTGCTGCTCCAGCAGGACCGGGCAGGGCCTGGCACCAGGCTGTGTTGCGTGCGTGCGTGGCTGCACCGCCTGTGATGCAGAGGGCCGGCTGTGGCACGCGCATGCGCTGGGCCGGCAGTCAGGGCGGCGTGCAAGGCAGCAGCGGCCCGCTCAGGCTCTGGGGCGCACCCCGGCTTTCCATGCGTAGGGAGTGCCTCGGCCGGTGGCTGGTGCGGAGCAGCTTGGAGCACCGTGTGTGGCAGTTGCTGGCTGCTCAGCCTTGCTGAGTTGCAAATGCAATGGTCGGTGTGCTCATCGTTTTCATGGCAGGTACTGCCCTCTCCAGCAGCCGCATGTACTGGGGTCCTCTGGAGCTTGTGGCTCGTGTACTGTCTGCGCTTGTGTCGCGGAGAGGGGCCCGTCAGTGTGTCCGTATCATGGTCATGTTGACCAAATTTTGCATAACTCAAGATGTGAGGTGCTGCTTGTGGCCATGACTTGGCACTGCCTGTAACCGTGACTCGCGCATGGGAGTTCTAAACCCCGCCCATGTGCGAATGGGAAGCTCCTAGAGGCCATTCCTCCCAGAGCCCGCTGCTCTGCCCACACCGCTAGCACTGCTGCGTGCCATTGGAAGCGCTACGAGGAAGCCGCGCAGCAGGCGCCTGACTGGTCCAGCAGCTTGCTGAGCAGCGTCTAGGCACGCCGCCAATGCGGTTGCGGAATCGCAGACATTCACGCCTCAGCGACAGCGATGACAACGACGAGGACGACGCGCCGGCGCCCAAGCGCGGGCGCCGCTCACGGGGCGGTGGTGAGGACGAAGGCGCGTTTGAACACGGACCTGGTGACACCACCTCGCTGGGCCTCACGTGCACATGAGTGTGCTGAAGGCGCTGCGTGCCGCGCAGCGGGCCCGTCTGGCAGGCAGCGCACGCCCGGGCCGGCCAACGGGCGTGCGGGGAATGCCGCGGAGCCGTGTGAGCTTGACGCTGAGGAAACGGAGCACATAGAGGACCTGGTGCGGCAACGCTTGCGCTGCCTGTGCGTGCACCTCGTGTCCGCGTCCCCTGTTGAAGGCCTGTGTTCACAGGGCAGATGTTGCGCTGCACGCTGAGCAAAGTGTGCGCGCCAGACCGAGAACTACAGACAGAAAGCAGACGCGACGCGGGAGAAGCTGCAAGTCAGCGAGCAGGTGCGTCGTCCTGTCCTCCGTCAAGCCCGGCGGGGCAAGCAGTCCCAGCTTATGCGCGGGCGGGGGCGCGTCCGGCAACCTTGGGGCTGACATTACGGTCAGAAGGGGACTGTCGACTCACCAGGAAGTCCTGTGCTAAATTTTATGGCAGGGCCCCTTCTCAAGCGCGCGTGCTCGTCATCCTGCCACTGCCAAACCTGCGCTGCCTCGTACAGCACTGCTCTGAGCACTGGTTGTCAGCGACCATCTGGGGCACCCGTGTGATAAGTGGTGGTCAGGAAGGATCGCTGCAGTCTGTGCAGTGATGGCCCAGCAAGGCGTGCCAGTGTCGGGTGGGAAACCAGGTGGGAAGCTTGCTGGCATCCCTCACTTGCTACACGAGAATACGCCTGGCACATGGGGGCAGGTTAGGCAGGGGCGCGCAGCAGAGCAGCGGAGCAGCGGGCTGCCGGGGCCGTGCACGCGCCAGGGCAGCTGACCCGGACCGGCTCACAATGTCAATCGGGGCCGTGGACCGGCTTGCCACCAGACACTCAATGCTCCTCGGGCGGCAGAATGTGCTGCGTGTGCTGCTCTGAGCAGCAAACTGAGCAGCAAGCGCTCGCCGGCCTGACGGCGGCCGGACCGGCGCAGGAGGCGGACCAGCTGGTCGCGCGCGTCATGCGCTTCATGCTGTTCCGCCAGGGCCAGCGGCCGGACCAGCCGGTGCGGCGCGACGAGATCGCCAAGTTCGCGCTGGGCACGCGCGCGGCGGCGCACCTGCGCTACCAGGCGCTGCCCATCATCCAGCTCGCGCAGGTGCGCGCGCCCCGCGCCCGCCACGCGAGCATGCCGCGCAGCCAGGGTCTTGCAGGGCCCTCGCTCCACTTTCGTCTTGGAGCGCGCCGCGCCCCTGCAGCCTGCATGCCGTGCGCGCACGGTGAGAGCATGTCTGAGCCGTACCCTCGCATGCCCGCCTTGGCAGTGGCCTGAAGAAGAGAACCTTCAACATGGTTCATCACCATGCTGTCTGCGTCATGGCAACACCTCTGCCGATTCCAGCCACTAGGTAGGGTCCATGCCGTGCCCTGGTCATCCCTGCACATCTACGAAGAGAGGCGCAGCCGCGGCCGCCCGGCGAGGAGCGGCTGCTACCCTACCCTGCCCCAAACCCTACCCTGCAACACGCCGCCCGCGGCAGGCAAAGTTCCCAGAGATCCTCGGCCTGGAGATGAAGGAGCTGGACCTGCACCCGGCCGGGTCCCGGAAGGGCAACATTAAGGGTGCCCGCCCGCCCGCCCGCCTTCCCGCCCCACCCCCCGTACCAGCGCCTTCCGTGTAGCCTTCCCTGTTAGCGGCGGTCTGCTGGGTCGACGCGCGTGTTGCGCATTAGCGCGGCGCGTGCCTGCGCACGCCCTGCGGCGCGGGTCCGCGCGCGCGCCGCAGGTTGCTGAGGCGGCGGCACGCCCGCAGGCAGCTTCAACGTGCAGGCGGGTTACATCCTGCGCTCGCTGCTGCCGGGCGCGCTGCGCCGCCGCGCGTGCCCGGAGCCGGCGCCGCTGTGCGCGCTGGCCATGGTGGCGCTCGCGGTCATCCACCTCAGCGGCGGCGCCGTCGGCGAGGGTGCGCGCGGGGTTTTCTTGCGGCCCTTAGGGTTAAGGGTGCTTGGTGCCGAGGGCGGCCAGGCTCGCGGTCATCCACCTCGGCGGCGGCGCCGTCGGCGAGGGTGCGCGCGCGGGGTTTTCATGGCAGGCCGCGCTCAGCGCCGGGGGCGGTCCGGCTTGCGCGGGAGTATGTCCTGGGAGCCGCGCACCGAGCCCGGGAAGCGCAGGGAAGCCCGGGAAGGACAGCGCTTGACAGCTTGGTCAGGGAGGCTGCACGGCCGGGGGAAGGCCTCCAGCTCTCTGCCCACACGGGGTCGCGCTACGCCCTGGCTCCGGCCGTGGTAAGCGCGCTTCGCTCCGCAGCTCGTTCATTTAAGGCTCCTGCTCAGACTCTGAAGGGCGCGCCGCGGCCGGCAGAGGCGCTGTGGCAGCACCTGGCGGGCCTGGGCCTGCAGCGCGGCGAGCAACACGAGGCATTCGCCGCCAAGCCGCAGGACCAGCTGGAGCTGCTCATCAAGCAGCGGTGCGGGCTGTACTTATAGAATTAGGTTGGGCCATCACCAAGTGAAGCTGGTAGAAGTTTAGCAAAAGTCTATGCCTCCAGTGGCCGCCGCGCGCGCCGCCCCTGCTGCTCTAAGCAGGCGGCGCGCGTGCGTTGCGCCGAGGCGGCATACGCGGGCACCTGGCGGCGGCCGGCGCGGAGCGCGTCGCGGCTGCAATGCATGCGTGCACAACAGTTTAAGCGCTCATTTCCAGGTCTCATACAGGCGAAGAGTCGGGCCTTTTGCATGTTGGTCCCTTTGGTCTTGCGGCGCACTTGGTCTTGCGTTGCACTGCATCCTGGCAGCAAAGCAACGCAGCATAATGCGCTATTTCCTGCTCCAGCATGTGTGCATGTTCGCCACTGACGTGCGCACACGCAGGTACCTGGCGGAGGCGCGACGCGGCCAGGGCGTGGAGGCCGAGCGCACGTTCGTGCGCGGCGACAACGCCGCCAGCGAGCTGTCCGACGAGCAGCTGGCAGAGTTCATCAAGCAGGCGCGTCTCTGCCTGCCGAGCATGATCCCGCTCCCCACCTGACAGGGCCTGGCGTGCCTCTGCCCTGGAGGCATGCCGTCAGGACAGCGGCAGCCATATCTTACATTGCCTGGACGACTTCGTAGGCTGTCACCTCTCAGGATTCAGAGACAATGCGCTCGCTGTGCATAAGGAAGTGCGCAGGGACGAGGCTTGCGCGCCAGCCAGCATGGCACAGCATGAGCGCATGCAGCACAGGGCGGTCCCGCTAGCTCACATGCGCTGCGGGCGCCTGCAGGTGTTCGAGGCGCCGCAGCAGCCGCTGGTCGCCTAGCCCGCCTGCGGGCTGCGAGCGGGCGGGAGGCTCGGCTCTCCTGCAGGCAGCAGGAGGGCCGAGAGTAAGCAGGGCAGAGCAGCAGCTACCGCCATGGCCGAGCAGGGCAGCAGCCTCAATCCTCCTCCTCGCCGCCCTCCTCGTCATCGCCCAAGTGCGCCAGCGCAACCCTGGGGCGCTTGCGCGGCAGCGGCGCCGCCTCCGCGGCCGCGGCGGCGGCCGCTGCGTCCGCGCCGGCGACTGCCGCAGCCAATCCACTGCCGGGCGCCGCGGCGCCGCCCGGCGTGCGCGCGGGCGCCTCCAGCGGCCCAATGAGCGCGCTGGCACCCCCCGGCGCGCCAGGCTCCGCGCGCTCTGCGGCCTGGGCGTCCGCGCCAGGGGTTGAAGCAAGGTCGGCCGCGGCGGCCGTGAGTACGGGGCCGCTGGCGCCAGCCTCGCGCGGCGCGTCAGGGCGCGCAGGCGCAGGGTCGGGCGCCGGCGCGGCCGCCGCGCGCTCTGCGGCCAGCAGCTGCTCGAACTGGGGCGGACGCCAGGGCTCAAAGCCGTACTCGTCCGGCCCGTCGCCGCCGCGGCGCTTGCGGTGGCGCGGCCGGTCGCGCCGCGGCTTGGCGCCGCCCGCGCCGCGCGGCGCCTCGCCGCCGTCGGCCGGCGCCGCCGCGCCACTGCCTGCAACGGGCGGCTCCCCGTCTGCGGCGCGCGCTGCGGCGCTGGCCGCCGCCTCAGGCTCGGCGCGCGGGCCCACCGCAGCGGCCTCCGCGTCGGGCGCAACCGCCTCGGCCCCCGGGGTGGGGTCGGCGTCCGGGTCGGCGTCGGGGTCGGGGTGCGCGGCGCGCGTGTCGAGCGCCTGCTGCAGCAGCGCGGCCACGGCCGATCTGGTGGTCAGCGACAGCGGCGTCTGCTCGTTGCGGTTGGTCGCGCCCGCGTTGGCCTTGCGCGCCAGCAGCAGCTCCACCGTCTCCTGGTGCCCTGCGCTGGCGAGCGTACGTGTAAGTGTGTGCGCGTGTAACTGCTTGGCGTATGTGTAACTGTGTTCGTGAGAGCCCTTTGCAGCGGGGTCGAGTGATGACAGCACCAGAGCGGCGACAGCACCAGTGCAGTGTGATGCGCATACAGGTGCAGGGCCGGCGCGCGCACCGCCCTTGGCCGCGAAGTGCAGGGGCGTGAAGCCGCGCCGCGTGCGCGCGTTCACCTTCAGGCCTGCGCCCCGCAGGCGACAGGGCGCAGCCTCAGTGCCTCCTTGCACACACCAAGCTGTTGGCATGCTGTGGAACAGGGCGTGCGCGGCTCCAGGGCCCGCACCAGCCTTCAACATCAGGCGGCAGACTTCTGTGCGCCCGGTCTGCGCCGCAAAGTGCAGCGCGCTGGTCTCGTCCTGCGCCGTGGCCTTGAACTCGCAGCCTGCGCCGACGAGCTCCTGCACGCACTCGGCCTGCGCACCGTCAGGCGGCTTACACCCCGTGAAGATTAGCAAAACAATTACCCGTGATGCAACCACACACTGAGCACTGTCATTCTTGTTAAGTGGCATGCACTTCACAGCGCAACCGGAGCAGTGCTGAGAAGAATAGTGGGAGGCTAGTGATGGCCTGTTGATGGCATGCTTCAGAAACTACAATCAGCATGTCTTGCTATGTAGAGCTTGTACCGCGCACCTTGCCGGCCCAGGCTGCGAGGTGCAGCGGCGTGCGCTGGTGCTTGTCACGCTGGTTCAGGTTGCCGCCGCCGGCAATGAAGGCCCGCAACGCCACCAAGTTGCCCTCTCGCGCGGCAGTGTGCGCATCTGCCATTGCTGCAAGTGGGGACCAGCCAAGCTCTCAGTAGCAACAGAAGGAAAGCAGAGTAGGGAAAAAACAGTCCTATTCGGCTGCCTTTCAATCTAGCTAGGCAACTCGGAGTAGGCCAGTCCCTTGCTGTCCCTTTTTAACTGCAGCCTTGGCTGAAGCGCATTGAGTTCTGACACCGGATGGGTTGCAACCAGAGCGCTTGACCACTTGGTTGACGGCGCCCAGCGCAAGCCTTGCAAACGGTCACCTCCGAGTGGCTCGCTTGGGCGTAGCCGTGTGCCACGCAAGCGCCCCTGCATGGCGCTGCGGACGTTTGCAGTGCGCCACGTGCTGCGTCAAGCAGCTTGTCATGGTCGGGCCTTGCCTCAGGGACAACGTCTCTTGTTGCCAGGCAGCACATGCAACAGAGCACAGCGTACAGGAGTGTATTGCTGCCGGCACCGCCTTGAGGCAGATAGCCCGCCTCATGAGATGCTGGCCGACAGAGGTGAACGGCCTGCGCGGTGCAGCGGAGGCTACTGATCGGCGCGGGCGCGCTCGGCGTCAGCGCAGTCACCGCATACAGCGACGACCTGACAGACCTGCAGTTCGATGCAGCGTCCGCGGCCGGCCACCTGCTCAAGCTGGCGGACGCGGAGAGCGCGCACAGCTGGGGCATCTGGGCCGCCAAGCACGGCCTGGTGCCGCGCGAGCGGCGACCCGACCCGCTGAGCTTGCGCACCGCGGTCTGGGGGCGCGAGTTCCGCAACCCCATCGGTGCGGTCACACGCCTCTGTAGAGGAGGGGCGCAGCCAATCCTGCGGCCCTGGCCCTCAAGCACAGGCGCTACCAGCTGGCTCAGAGTGCTCAGTAGACAGCCCCGGGAGCCGCCCGTGCCGGTCCGCACACTTGGCACCTGTCTCACTGCCTGTCCCGGCGTCCGCACACCAGACAATTGGAAGTATGCTTCATGTTGCCTGCTTTGATGCACCTTTGCGTGGAGGTCTGATGCATCCATCTTCACAAGCACACACTCTCACATGAGCTGCTGGCAGCCACCCTCATGGTGTAAAGCTGTCCGGGGTGGCAGGGCTGGCGGCGGGGTTTGACAAGGACGCGGAGGGCGTCGAGGGGCTGCTCGGCATGGGGTTTGGCTTCGTGGAGGTTGGTGCGCCGGCCCCTGTGGTTCTGGTGTTTATTTGCGCTATCCCTATATGCAGTACTGGCTCCTCACGTCTAAAAGGGCAGTGCTAAGCAGTTGTGGCTCATGTTCACCTGGCTTTTATCAAGGTCTCTGCGCTTGGCTGGCCTGTGCAGCCTGTGCACAGCGCTGCTGGCCTCCGCCGAGCTTGACGCGGCCTTGGCGCCGTTCCAGGGTCGGTCACGCCGCTGCCGCAGCCGGGCAACCCCAAGCCGCGTGTCTTCCGGCTGCCCGAGCTCGAGTGCGGCGCAGCCCTGTGCCTCGCCCAGCATGCCTTCACGCGTGTCAAATGACATGGTCGCGCCTGACTGTGCACACACGCACTGCCTGACAGGGGTCCTGCATTGGCCCCGAGCTGTGTGTTAGGGTTAAGTTAGGGTGATGCGCGCGGCCAGACCTACAAGAACCTGCCGCGCACTGAGCTGGGTGACGCCGCTGTGTGCACATGTGCGGCAGCGCAGCCGTACCTCAGGCGGGTCTGGTCGGCAGCCGAGTGGGTGGGCAGCATGTGCGTGCATAGGCCGTCTGTGCGGCATGTGCTGACATGCAGATCGCGGCCGCAGCGCCAATATAAACCGGTACGGGTTCCAACCACCAGGGCACTGACGGGCAGCATGTGCATGTGCTGGCCGTATGTAATGCAAGGCGCTGACATGCAGCGCGGGGACTGCAGCGCTGTCATAAACCGGTACGGCTTCAACAACAACGGCGTGGACGCGATGGCGGCGGAGCTCGCCGCGTTCCGGCGGCGCGAGGCGGCGGGGTCGGCGGTGGGGCTGGGGCCGTCGCAGGTGCCCGCCGCGCGCGGCGGCGCCGCCGCGCCGAGCGGCCGCGTGGGCGTCAACCTCGGCAAGAACAAGGTGCCGGGGGCGTGGAGGGGGGGGCGGGGGGGTAGGGTATGAAGTAAAAGTTGAGTAAACCCTTGCAAGTTGTGCAAGGGCTTGAAGTCAATTCGAGGTCACAGTGATGGTAGATCTCAGCCCGGCATGTGTTGCATCAGAGGGTGCGTGCCACGTGGCCGCAGTGTGCGTGCGCCGTTGCGGCAAGGGCGGCAATGATAGCATGCGCCCGCGCTTCACCAGCTCGTGGCGCTCCACCAGTGCGCGGCGCGCAGGCGAGCGAGGACGCGGCGGCGGACTACGCGCTGTGCGCGGCCAAGCTGGCGCACTTCTCGGACTACCTGGTCATCAACGTCTCCTCGCCCAACACGCCCGGCGCGCGCTCGCCGGCCCTCGCGCGGCCCTGCAGCCACTGAGGCCGGGCACCGAAGATGCTGCACATCTGTGCGACGAGCAGCACAGCCTGCCGTCGTGCCGGGTGTGCAGTGGTGGTGTAGCGGTCTATTGCGCAGCTGATTGAGGTCATCATTGTAAGGCTTTGTTGCGCAGCCACGCCGTTTGCAATCTGAGCCCTTGGCTGTGCATTGCATCCTAGAGCGTTGCAGGGGGCATGCAGCAACAGGAAAGCTGTCACTGTGGCGAGTCCAGGCCCGGAAAACTGGGTCTGTCTGTGTGAGTATCGGCTGGTGGTTCGGGGTCGGGAGCGGCACCGCGGGCTCCAGCTGCATCCCGCATGCGAGCCACCCCTCGTTCCTGCGCGCGCAGGCCTGCGCGCGCTGCAGGGCCGCCGCGAGCTGGAGCGCCTGATCAGGCGCTGCCAGGTGGCGCGCGACTCCGCTGGGCCCTGGGGCGCGGCCGGGCCGCCGCCGCTGCTGGTCAAGGTGCGGCGCGCTCAGCGCGCTCTGCGCTTGCCTCGCAGCCTGGGGCCCGCGCACTGAAGGGCTCTGGCGCATGCGCTGCTGCTGGCGGCATGGGTTGAGGTGGGGCGGGCTCAGCGCGTTCCGCAGCCGCCTTGCGGCGTCTTGCGGCGGGGGGGGGGGGCGCTCGCAGGGCGTGGGCGCATGCGCTGCTGCTGGCAGCATGGGGCCTGCTTCATGCGGGCAGGGCTGCCGCGGCACCTGCCACTAAAACCCAGCAGGCCGCGGCGTTTTGTTCTGGGTTGCCGCTTCAGCACGTAGCGCAGCGGGCCGCGGCGCATTGCTCTTGTCGCTGCTTCAGCTGAAGCGCAGCGGGCCACGGGCTTCCTGTCCTGGCTGCTGCTTTCAGCTCGACCCTGATTTAACCCATGACCCTAACCCTGGCGGCCAGGTGGCGCCAGACCTGACCGACGCTGACAAGGCGGACATTGCGGCGGTCGCCCTGCGCACGGGCGTGGACGGGCTCGTTGTGACCAATACATGCCCTGACCTAACCCTGGCGGCCAGGTGGCGCCAGACCTGACCGACGCGGATAAGGCGGACATCGCGGCGGTCGCGCTGCGCACGGGCGTGGACGGGCTGGTCATCACCAACATAGGCCCTGACCCTAACCCTGGCGTCCAGGTGGCGCCAGACCTGACCGACGCGGACAAGGCGGACATCGCGGCGGTCGCGCTGCGCACGGGCGTGGACGGGCTGGTCGTGACCAACACCACGCTCGCGCGGCCCAAGGACGTCGCCGACCACCCCGCCGGCGACGAG
>JAABUX010009410.1_pt1 | contig 11072 bp, 20 predicted proteins | sample 5561851 | NCBI WGS metagenome assembly JAABUX01 (sample SAMN10711883, study PRJNA513361) | rock metagenome | isolation source: Antarctica rocks | place: Antarctica: Victoria Land, Richard Nunatak red sandstone | collected 2016-01-03 | reverse complement strand
TGCTGGTTATCATGGTATCCGGCCTGCTCGTCATGAACACTGCGTGAACTGACAGTACCGTGGCTATCAGAGCGAGCTCCAGCTGATCTTGACCCTGTTCCGACCAATCCGCTCGTCGAGCCCATGACGAAGACGTCACGCGCGACTACTGCTTTCATCGTCCTCATTTCTACCCCTGCGTCTCTTCTGAGGCTTAGAAACAGACGCTCTTTGTCTCATGGAGGAAGACGTAACGGTCACGGCAAGCACTGACAGCCGAGCTGCCTTTCGCAGGGCACAGATGGCGATACGGCAGCGCAAGAGCAGGCGGCAGCAGCGTCCCTGCCGGACGCCGCCCGTTTTGCGCTCACGGCGGTCCTGGGCATCGTGTCCGCGGCGACAAGCGTGGAGCTGGGAAGTGCGCACTGCTCACAAACAACAGGATAGGTGCTTTGAACTAGCCTTAGGAGTTATGGCAGTTTCTCATGTTTTAAATCTGTAGATGTTTTCAAGTGATTTTGCTCCACATTTTATCAAAACATGCTTTACTCTTCTATTTTAAAAGTCGAAGACGCTTTGAATACTTATTGTGAAGCCGTCTCAGCTCGCTCGCGCATCAGAACCCGGCACGTCAATACAGCATGTGCCACCGCAAACTCTTGCTGACCTTGAACCCGGCATGATCACTGGGTTTACAATCTCCTGTGCAGCGCGTCCGTCTTGGCAAGGCATTTGAGCTCAGCATGTGTGCTCAGGAATCATCGACAACAATGAGTCGGGCGACCAGGCAGGCGCGCGTGCCGGCAGCCAGGACGCGCTGGCGACGGGGCTGCTCAGGTGGGTGCAGCGCGCGTGTTCGCATCCTCAGACTGCAGCTCGTGAATAAGGGGTGCGCGACAAGGCCAGCAGTGCGTTCTGAAATGCGTTCAGTGAGTGAAGCAGATCAGACATTCTGAGGGAAACAGCCTGTTTTGAGTTTTTGGAAATTTGTGCGTGATTTGGATGCTCTTGTATATCCAGCAATGCTGGATTTCTCGCAACGCATCCCCAGGACGTACTGCACATTCCTGACATCGTTCCCTACTCAGGTGGCTGCAGCGGGTGGCGACGGTGCCGCCGGCTCGGCGCATACTGGCGCGCGTCATGGCGGATGCGGAGGCGCCCTGGCCATTGGTGGCGTGCGGCGTCCACTTCCTGGTGCGCTGGTGGGTCGATCGTCATGAGTAATGCAATTCTTGACGGAATCAAATACACCAGCGATCTGTCCGGAAAATTGTGTTCTGAAGCTTCTGCTTCGGCTCCCAATCAAACAGCAAGTGCTCGCCATGCATAGGGCTGTATGTCCTGCCATGAAAATTTCCCACATGACGGGATGCGATAGCACCGTGCACAGACGCTGGTTCGACCTCCTGCAGATGCTGGAGACACGATGCTGTGTTCACTCCCAGGAACCCGCTGCACGCATGCTGGTCAGCACGGCCAGCCTACTGGCGGACACGCAGCTCCCCGGAAATGGCGACGGCGATGCCGACGGTGGTGAGGCCGCTGCACGGCGTGCAGAGCTGCTGCAACGCCTGGAGCCGCATCTGAGCAGGCAAGCGGAGCAGCAGCGTTTCAAGTGAACACGTGTGTCTGGAGAGTGAGCCGACTTTTGCGCGTGCTTGCCGAGTGCGTCTGCTGTCGTCTTGTTGCCATCGAGTGCGCCGTCATGAGCTGGGGGACAGCGGATGTTTGCCGAGATCCTACTGGCTCACTATGCAGCGAAGGCGTCCGCTTTCTTCCGTAGATGAGGGCGCAAGACCGGTGGGTTGTGGACTTGTCAACTTGTCATGCTGTATCACTGGGCTGCGCAGTTTTAACATCCGCAGGCCGTACTCTGAGGCGGGCACCTTCACGGCGGGCTTCAGCGAGAAGGCCGCCCCCGTCTACGTCCGCATTGCGCAGCGCGGCGTCAACGGCGGGGGCTACGACGCCCTGTTCGGCCTGCTCATGGAGGACCTGATGCACCTGGCTCGGCTGCCGGCCGAGGCGCTTGCCGGGGCCTCTGCGATGCGGACAGGCACAGACGCAGCGCCGCTGCCAGCCTTAAGAGGCAGCGCAGATCACGTCAACGGTGTGCCTATTCCCTGATGCTGCCATCTTCGTGCTGTGGACCGTGCGGCCCAGCCACAGCCAGCCACAACCCACCTTGGTCGTTCTCCAACGTCTCTGAACCCGCCTGATACTGAACCCCTGATCAACCACGCATGTGACCCGAACATGCACATGTGCAGGTGACAGCAGCATGTCAGCGGCCGCTGCGGTGGGTGCGGTGCCGATCACAGCGGCCACCGATGGTGCAGCCGACGGTGCCGAGGAAATGCTGGAGATCCCGTCGGTCACTTACAATGACGCCCTGCCGAAGCCCATGTGGGCGGAGACGGCGGACCGGCAGGGGAGCTGGATGGAGCTCATCCTCGCGCTGCTGGGCGGGCTCCGAGGTCCGATCATCAGAGAGGCAAGCACGCTGCTGACTCGGATAGCCCGCGGTGGCATGAGGCTGTTCCTGCCTCATATACGCTGTCCTGCGTCAGCACGTGCAGCGCTTCCCTCAAAGCAAACAATCATTGCTTGATGGAGCCCCTGACACCAGTGTGGCAACTCTATGCAGCGCAGATCGGTATGTTGCCATGTCAGCGACTGAGGCAGTTCAACAAGGGCTCGCCGTCGCAATGCTGACGCCTGTGGCCCCCCGGCCGGCGCAGATCGCAACGCTGATCCTCCTGCTGCTGCACGACACGCCCTTCAAGCGCACGTTCACGGGCTTCCTCCTCAACCGCTACAGCCGCCTGCTGCGGCTCAGTGAGGAGCTGCCTTCCATCGCCAACTTCCTGGATCGCATCACGGTCCACGTGTTCAACAAACAGGTCAGCGTCTATCCAATGGATGGCAGACCCTGTTGAGCCACTCTCTGTGCTTGACCACATGACAGTGTTTACTAGCTGGTGGTAGCCAGCTTGATGGTGTACTGCACGTATCAATAGGCCAAACTCTGGTACTGCGCATATCTTAACCGGCCCGCTCATGTTCATAGGATGAGCCTTGCGTTGCGACCGCTCACTGTGTCAGCTCATGTGTTAAGCCACATTTGAGTTGCTGCCAGCTTTGCTCCCCTGTGGCGTGGCCCCTTTAATGGCCAACCAAGGAATTGCGGTACATGCTGACCGCTGCTCCATGTTAGCAAAGAAAGTGGTAGCCGCCCGCTGGTCACGTGCAGGACATCACAGAGGAGGCTGTCGAGGATGCCAACATTCTGGAGACCCTGCTCGGCGTCCTGTCTGACAGCTTCTTCGAAGCCCTAGACCCTACGGACCAGACAGGCGTCATCGACATCGAAAGAATCTCCATACGCAGTGAGGCCGCTGCCCTTCTGAGCAATTTCTGCAGCACATTGCCGCACATTGCCTGCACAAGCCTCTGCGCAGCAGTGCGACTCAGACATGTGCGCGCCAGGTGTACACTAACCCGGTACTGCAGTGCTGACCAGTGCCACACTTCGCTCAGACCAAGTATCCGCACGCTGCATTGTGTGCAGATTGCCCCCTTGGCAAACCAGCTGTGGCTTGACACGTCCCCTCCAGAGCTTCGCTGGATCGACGTGGTTATGAGCATGGCAGCCCTGGACGCCACCTGACCGCTCAGCTACTCTGATGCATTCGTGTTGTGCTGACAGCCATACCCTAACCCTAACCTTAACCCTACCCTAACCCCAAACCCTAAACTTAACTGTAACCCTACCCCAACTTTAATACCAACCCCAACCCCAATACCAACCCTAACTTTAACCCTAGCCCTAACCCTAGCCCTAACGCTAACTCTAATCGTAACACATCGTTGACAGGTCCGCGATATTCTCGCGCGGCTGCGGACGTGCGCATGGTGCTCGGCCGCCTGGACAACGCGCACGTGCTGCTGCGCCAGTACGCGGACGGGGGCAGCTGCTTCGAGGACCTCGTCCTGAACACGCTGCAGTGGATGCAGGTGGACTCACGTCGTTCGCCGCATCTCATACCTCCGTCCCGGTCTGCGGGTGCCCAGTTGCCCTTAATCCTAAACCTAAACCCTGACCCTGACCCTGACCCTAACCCTGACCCTAATCCTGGCCCTAACCCTAACCCTGAACCTAACTTGACCCTTACCCTAACCCTAACCCTAACCTCAGCAACAGCCCGTTGCTCACCTGCACTGCCCTCTGCTGGACCATTGTCAGCTGCTGTGAACACCCTGCAGGGCATGCAGTCGTACACCCGTGAGCTGGAGCAACACGTGGAGTTCGAAACCAACGGGTGGCTCATCGCTAAGCAACTGGAGGTCTGCTCTTGCTCTCTCTCCCTCGAACACGGCATGGCTGGCTGAGATAGCACGTTACACGAGCATCATATCAGTTCCCAGCTTGACACATATCCCTTCGCAGCAGATCCGATGACTGCTTCAATTCTCAGTTCTTGGTCATTGTGTCCAGAGCGTTGTCCATGCCCACACAGCATCGGGGCTCCCCATCTTGTCGGACTTCATGATCTGGTGCAGCGCAGATCGACATGTACGAGACCCTGTGCGCCCCGGTCGTCGCTGCGCTGGAGTCCAACCCAGTGGTACGGCCATTCACTTTCGCGCGCTGTGCCATGTCCTGCCTTACCTGTACGCAATGACCTTTCATGTGCACAAACCCCCACATCCAGCATGAAGTATAGATGGCAGGTGATATATTGGCATGCGCCAACGTGGTGGTCCAGTACTGCATCTTTCATAGGCATATTTGCAGTTTCCCCCAGCAGCCTGCCAATCGTCGTAGACACGCATGTGGGGACTGCAGCAAATGTGTCAGGGTCACTGTCAGACACTGGCCTTTAACCTCAACCCTAACCCTAACCCTTTTTCAAAACCTAATCCTAACCCTAACCCTGACATCAGCACCACTAACAAAGCCGTTTGCGTGCAGGAGCTGCTGGCGGTGACGGACGTTTTTCTGGAGAAAAGAATTATCAGTTTAAAACAACGATCAAAATACAAACGTGATTATCAAATTTCTGTGACAATGCTGAGTTTTTGCAGGAGCTGCTGGCGGTGATGGACGTTTTGCTGGAGCGACTGGACGCCGAGGGCGTCGTGCACTGGACCTTCAGCAGCAGCGAAGTGCGGGACGGGTCGGTGTACCCCATGATCTGGGACCACCTCCTGTCTGGTGACGCTGAGGTGAGGGCAAACCAGTGGACACCTCTCTTTTTAGCAGCTCGCGTGTGGGCTTCCTTGCTTCTCCCGTTCAATGGCGCTTCGTGACGATGTTCCCCAAGATAGCACCGAAATAGTCACTTCAGTCTGCATGGGATAAGATTAAGTCCGGTACATGAGCACTATTCTCAGTGTGCACTTGCTGCTGGGCAGGTGTCAGCGCACCTGCCAGTCCATCGCTACGTCGCGTCGCTCCTCGCGGCGTTCGCCCGGCACCCTGATCTGTCGCCGGAAGACCTCGAGGCTTGGCGCCGCTGGGCAGAGGGACCGGAGTTTGCCGCAGCTGACGCTGTCAACAATCTCGGCACGGACCAGCCACAGCCCCTGACGCTGGCGACGCTCGCCGTGCGGCCGCTGCAGATCCAAGCCTGGCATGCGCAGGTGTATCAGCTAAAATATGCCCCTCTGCAGTCCTTGGCGCAGCGCAGGCAGACACATTGCACCCCTGCAAGACGTGCGTACGTGTAACTTTCCGCATCCGGGATGTTGCGTTTGCTGTCTGTGATTGCTAATGACTATTGCGGTTACAAGTGGCCAACCAGCCACGCAGGCTCTCACATATGCTGTGTTGGCCTGACGTAGATCGGGTTCGGGCTCTGGGTGCGGAACGGAGGCACAGTGTCAAATGTGCGTCCAGTCCCGCATGCAGTCCTCAGCTGCTGACTCGACAGTGTTCTCCGTACTGAAGCATGGCAGACAGGGAGGTGTCTCACATGGTTGCCGTTGCCCTGCTCATCATCTTTGCCTCTATCAGCGACGATTGTGCAACTGTGCAACATCATTGCCAGCGGCACAGCAGGGGTCGGTGCAGCCCATACATATTTGGTTGAATTTTCAAAACGTACTGCAACATGCATGTGTCTTAGTTCATCGCTGCTTTCCACTATCCCGATTGTCCGAAGGTGCACGTGGCTGCAATGATGTCAAATCATCCTGCATGCTTGGCAGGCCCAGAGCTAGAGTCAACAACTGCTATGCAACCTTGCTTGCAGGTGAGGCATGTCTACGACACCGTGCAGCCGGAGCAGGCGCGCAACATGGACCTGCTGCTCATCCAGGCATGGCTCGCCGCAGGCGACCCAGACAGGTGCCATACCCTGACCTCACAAAATCCTCATCCTACCCCTAAAACCTAACTTGAACCCTCTGCTAGGAAGTTTGTACGGCAAATTCGCGATGACAAGGCTACATCAGGCCGTGGCCTTCCACCGCCAAGAGCTACAGAGCTGCGAACTGCGCATATTTGAGACGACTGCAAAGTGCTGAGATCAGCAAAACCCTACCCAGTCCTTTTTAGCACTTTGCCCTTGCGGATGGTACCCTGCTAACCCAGTGTGAGTTATCATGATGCATAGAGCAGCATGTACGTGGAAGCTCTGCGTCTCGCCCTCTGATAATCCGTCGGCAACCCGGATGACTATGTGTGTCCGCAGGGTCGTCAGGGACTACTTCAGAGCCCTTGGTGCCGGCAACCTCATCGAGGTCGCGGGTTGGGATCCCAACACGTCCAATCACAACCCTCCGGAGCTGCAAATGGACGCGCAGAAGCTGCACTTTCTGCTGGGCGCCACGCGGCTGCTGGTCTGCCTGCTGCGCGACAGGAGTTTGCATCTGAAGAAGGTGACTGCCCTCACCGTGTCCCAAATCCTGACCCATCGGTGTCCTCGGACCACGTGCCCCGCAGCTCAACAGCTTGACGCAACCTGCAACTGAGGGCGTATCCGCGTCGTGCTACGTGTACGCATGGCATCGTACCTCCGATGAGACTCGAGAGTCACGCAACGCATGAGGCTAAAACCATACGTGTTTGTTAAATGCCTGCAGCGTCGAGTGAGACACGGCACTCATCATCCCTCGTCGGCGTGCCAGCTACAATGTTGCGTGCTGACACGACTGTGCTTGTCTGCAGCCTTGGTACTGACTATAACCTGAAGTGCTTCGTCTGTGTGGCATCAGTGTGAGCATGCTGTGGCAGGACGACCCGCGCATGATCCGGCGGCGCATCGTGAACAGCCTCGCCGGCGGCGACGAGGTGCCGCGCTCAATCCTCGAGGAACTGGCGGGCGCCGGGGCCGGGACCAACCTGGGCCCCAGCACAAACCACCAGCTCGATGAGGTCCGTCCTGGGTCACATGGGCTTTGCAGCTTCCGTGCTGTGCGGGACTGCCGCGGTCCTGATGATGCCTTCCCACCGCCAGTGTTAGGCCTGTGCACGGATCCAGGCTCGTCTAAAAGCGTAACAGAGCACCACTGTGCCATGAACGCAGCATGTCCATGGTCACTGTTGATGCTGTTATCGTCATTAACATCTTCAAATTATACATCCCTTGCACTCTCGTCTTTGGCAGTTACTGGAAGAGGTGGCCGTCTACAAGCCCCCCACGGTGCAGCAGCCCGGCACCTACAGCCTGAAACCAGCGGCGTTCGCGGAGTTTGATCCGCTCTTCTGGTTTCGCGACGGCAAAAAGGCGGAGGTGCGCAGGAGTGTTTGTGCGGCAGGGTTTCCTGTCAGGCAATAACATGTCAGAATCCCTGCACTACCCGATCGCTCCACTCGGCATAGCTCGCGCAATGATCCTGACCCGGCCTGGCATGGCGTGGAGCTTCTGTACATGACATGTCGTTGGTCTGCATGCTAGGCACGCCAACAGCGATACAGGCAGGCTATGAACTTGCAGTCCGTCTTGCAGTCCGTCTGGAGATGCTGATCAGCGCCGTATTGTGATGCGCAGAAAGCAGTCGAAAACGCTATTGCCAATGGATGGAAGCCAGAGCAGCAGCTTGCAATGCCTGCGCATGGGGGTTCGCCCGTGTTGTTGGCTGGCCTCACAGCGCTGCCGATGTGCCGGACGCTCGTGATGTGCGTGCCCGCACATCACTTGCACCCCATTCACCTCGACCCAGACTGTCTGCCTGTTGTAGCTGTACGCCCCAAGTTGATGTCTCAGTGCCGGGCGTACATTACTTCAGCGACGCGGCAGCCAGTCCAGCCTTTTTACGAACCCTCTGTTGCCACATAGGCTACCATACGCACACAGCTGTCATGCCTGCGCGCAGGTCCGTTCGCGACATGCTGTTCCTCGTTTGCTTGTCAGACGAGCTGCCGGATGGGACCGTCGACGACCTGGCGGTCCTGGCGTTGCACCTGCTATCCTTGGCGATCCGTGCGTGCCGATCGGACGGCACTGATGCGGTAGGCACGCAGCTTTCAGAGGCTCGTCCCATATTGTCGACACGCTTGATCGCCCGATGAGAATCTGTATTTGCGTATTAGGAGTTGTTTGATCCATGAGGTTTGAAGCAGGTTATTATATTTATAGTTTGCAAGCCGAGCCTCTCAAATGGCGAGCTCTGAGCAGGCCCCATGGGAGGTCCCTGCACATTCCCACCAGCAGTTGCCTGCCTTTCAAAACTGACGTCGTCCCCGAGTTGCCACAGGCCCGCGCAAAATTTGCCGACATGTGCGGCGAAATGCAGCGCACGAGGATACCGTCCATCGAACAGCTCCTGCGGGTGAGCATGAGCGTGAACGATGTCACCTTGCCAACTCCCAGCTCGACAGATCTGCGTTCCAGGCCGCAGGTTGTTCGTGAGCTGGTAAGCCCCTCCACAGACATTGACCTGCCGCAGCCGACCTGCGGATACTGGCGCAGATGAGGTCTTCCTGAAGGCGCTGAAAAGGCGCAAATGTGTCGAGAGCCAGAGGGTCGGCATTAGGGTCAGGGTCAGGGTTCGGGTGATGACAAGGGTATAGCGGCCGTACCCTAACCCTTGCATCAAGTCCGCTGACCCGTGCAGTGTACTGGGCAGGGGCTGGTCGTGATGGAGAGGAGGAACCCGCAGGTCTCCGCGTGCGCCGCCGCCGTGCGGGCTGAGTGGCACACGCTGTACCCGCCCACACCTGCGGACCACGAGCCCTCGAGTCTGGTGAGACCGCTGTGACTTGCCCTGCTAATCTCGTTTAGTGTTGTGTGAACATCATATCAAGGTGCCAATTTCAGCCACTCAATCAACCTATAACGGCTCTGGTTGTCAACATCACTGTTCCGAGGACCCTTTCGGTGTGGTCTGCATCGTTTCAGAGGTGGTCAGAGGTCAGTGGTCAGAGGCACTGCCGACAGTTCAATGAGGGTGTTCGCTGACTTGGCCGTTTAGGGTGTGACTGAACATCACGGCGCTGGATATTGGCAGGCGGCCAGCATGTGCGTATCATGTGCAAATCCTGGAGCTCCAGATCGTGCAATGTCAAGGTTCATCTGTTTAAGGACTTACCAAACAGACACTTGTTCGCTTGTAGGACCAGAGCGGCGGCGAGCAGCCGAAAGGCGAGCAGCTGAGCTCGCCCGCTGCGGCCGACCAGCCGGACGGCGCTGCTGCGGTGGAGCAGCCACAATCTTTGACGGACAAAACGAGCGCGCACAGCGCGAAGGAGGCGCAGCAGAAGGCGGCTAAGGCTCGTCAGGCCGCGGCCCTGGAGCGCATGCGGGCGCAGCAGGCGGAGTTTGCCCAGCGTGAGCCCGCCGCTGCTACATGTATGACTACGCGCCAAAACAATCTGACTGCATATTGATTGATTGATTACATCAATACTCTCGTAGATCAACCCTGATCTATTGAGAGGCCCACGCGGGCAAATGGCGTTCTCACCACGGCTTGCACTAGTACTGGTTAACGGGGCTCCCGCAGGCGAACTCTAATTCAGGAAAGTGATGATGTGTTATCGCGATCGTTAAAGAACAGAAGCAGCTGCTCCGGCTGGCATGCTTAGCCGGCAGCAGCGACTGACCCTCAAATTCCGCGTCCTGTCGTCGGCTTGCGGCCACACATGCTATCCGCTATCATGCAGTCGTCTCATATGCACTCATCACAGATAATGGCGCATCCTGACTGTCTCCAAGCATCCGGGGACGCAGCAGGTTATCTATGCGCAAATCAAACGTAGCTTTTAAACAACCACGGTTTGTGCGGGTTTGTGTACAGGCTTGGCGGCGGAGGGTGCGGCAGATGGTGGCAGTCCCCTGTCGCCCCCGCACACGGCGGTCACTCCCTTCACCCGGACCATGTCGGAGGTGGCCGCATCCTACGCGCGAGGCCTGCCCGAATCCCAGTCCCCCACAGCTGCCGCCGGCGCCTCGGCAGCACGGCAGGCGGCTGGTCAGTCTAGCGGTCCCGAGTCGCAGCAGCTGCCACGCGGGGGCTCGGACGCTGAGAGCTGGCACAGCGCGATGGAAGAGGATACAGGCGCAGATGCCGCTCACGGTGCGAGCCGTGCTCGACCTCGTCTCACCTGCTTGCTGCTGTATGCAGTGTTTCTCGAACAGGCTAGCGTGCCAAAGAAAGCTCTCTCCAAAATAGCAGAATGCGGCAACCTAACAATCAGATGCACGTCGCATCATGGCTTCTGCTCTCTTGCTGGAGTAAGGGTCCTGTCGGTTGCCTGTGAGGTAACATAGCTAGTGTGCATGGCGTCCAAGTGCGCGTTCTCTTGCAGGCGATGGGGTGCAAGCCATGGCCGTCGATGGTCAACCAGCCAGCAGCAGTGCCGTGGCCATGGACGCCACAGACGGTCCACAGACAGCCGCAGGGGCAGCGCAGGATGCTGCGCATCAGCCGGTTGCTGTCGCAGACCTGCCGCCCAAGCTCCAGCAGCTGGCGGCGAGCTGGCCGTCCAGTCAGCAGCGGCTCGCGGAGTTCCTGGCCACGCGGCCCCACGACCGCCCGCCTGACACTGCCTGCGCGACGATCTTCTCGTATGGCGGCGAGTGCGCGGTGTGCCAGCAGCGGACGCAGCCCCTCTTTGCTGTGGTACGCATTCATTGTCCGTT
>JAABUX010009409.1_pt1 | contig 11072 bp, 11 predicted proteins | sample 5561851 | NCBI WGS metagenome assembly JAABUX01 (sample SAMN10711883, study PRJNA513361) | rock metagenome | isolation source: Antarctica rocks | place: Antarctica: Victoria Land, Richard Nunatak red sandstone | collected 2016-01-03 | reverse complement strand
AAATGGCCTGAAGCCGCGCGTGATGTAGTCGTCGGGGGTGATTTGACCCAAGACGACTGGCGCTTCTTGGGACAGCAAACTAACGCCAATCAGCAGCGAGAAGGCGAGCGAACAGACGCCCAGAGCCGCCAGCGCGTAGCCGGATTTCAGGCGCAGGCTGAAGGCTTGAACGAGAACGTAGCCTGTCAGCAGGCACAGCACGGGCAGGGTCGGCAGCAGGTAGCGGACGTACTGCATGGTCACGGCCCAGAGCAGCAGCGAGCCGAGCGCGAACAGCGCCAGCGCTTTCACGGCAACAGACGCGCCGCGCAGGAAGACGGGGAAGAAGAGCGCTCCGAGCAGGACCGGCGTGCAAGCCCCAAGTGGCGTCTGGTAATCGTTGAACGGCTTCTGGTAGGCGGTGATATGGCCCGGCAGCAGGAACATGATGAAGTTCCACGGGATGAGCGCGATGTCGGAGAGGCTATGGCCCATGCCGAACGCCGCGTTCCAGTTTGTGTAGTAGTCGGCAGCCGATTTGTCCCAGCCCCGCCCGCCGAACACGCTATAGAAGAACGGGTAGACTGGATTGCCGGTCAGAATGGCGGATTTGATGAGCCAGGGCGAGCCGACGACCAGTGCCAGCAGTCCCCATAAGATTGTGGATTTGACGGCGGCAAGCGGCGTTTCTTTGAGGCCGCGCAGACGCCAGAGCAATAACCCAAGAGCAAGCAAAACAAGCGTTCCGAGAGCCGTCGCTTTCGTGGACAGCGTCAGGCCCATCAAAATCGCGCTGAGGCGCAGCCAGCGCGGGTCACGAAGCGTCATCCCCTGCCCCAGCGCAAGCAAATTCAGCGTGGTGAAGAACGTCGTCGCTAAATCCACATAAGCCGTTCCCGCTTCCCAAAACACAATCGGCGTGGACGCCAGCAGCAGCGCAGAGACTTTGCCGACAGTGGGTGTGATCTGCCGCGCCCCCAGCACATAAACCGCCAGGCAGGTGCCGACGCCGCAGGCGAAATGGAACAGCTTGGCGAGGGGAACACCCGCATTAACGCCGCCAAGAAGCAGGCCGTACAAGTACCACATCTCGGCGGTAAACGCGAAATTGGAATGGTCTTCCCACGGCAGATAAACGATGCGGTGCGCCGCCAAATACATCTTGGGATCGGCCAGATGGTACGCGATGCTGTCCCATTCCAGGCTTGTTGTCGGCGGTGCGAAGCAGCCGACCAGTGAGACCAGGCCAAACGCGCCAAACAAGAGTGTCAGCAGCCAGCCCCAGCCTGTGACGCGAATGGTTTTGGCCCAGTCGCGCAGGTCAGCGGCCATTTGGACGTGCTGACGCCCGCCAATCGCCAGCAGGAGCGCCAGCGGAACCAGCCCCAATAGCCGGTACAGGCCGCCCAACAGTCCCAGCGCCAGCATGAAAGCAGCCAGCAGGCCGAGGCCGAGCGCGAAGCCGATCAGCGTCCGCTCCAACCGGGGCGTCTCGAAGCGAAAGCCCAGTAGGGCTAAAATTGTCCGGCCTGATGCCGCCGCCGCCCATGTGGTAATGAGAAATAAGAGGAAGTCAAGCACAGGAAACATCAAACTCCGTGAGCAAAATCCGTAGAGTCCCCCGCCCCCAATAATGGGGGAGCCAGAATAAGATGGACTTGTAGGGGCACCGCTTGCCGCGCCCTCTTTCTCCTTATCTTTTCATGCTCCCCCATTGTTGGGGCGGGGGCCTCTACGGCAAATTCACCAGCCGCCCTGTCACCGCCGGCTTTTCAGATTGATTATTCCAGGTCAAGATTGTCTCGCCAAGAAAATGCCCGAACCATCCCGCCTGCACAATGGAAACGCCGCCGCCGACTTTCGGCTCGTGCAGCTTGTTGTGGCTGTGGCCGCCGATAACGAGGTCCAGCTCCGGGCAGGCGGACGCTAGGCGCTCGTCTTCGCGCAGGCCGATGTGCGTCAGGGCGATTAAAGCGTCTACATCCGGGCGCAGGCGGGCGATTTGCTCTTGGGCCGCTAAAACGGGGTCGTCAAAGACAAATGCGCTGACCAGCCGGGCAGTCATGCGCGGCGTGACCATCGGCACGGTCAGACCGAAAATGCCGACGCGCAGGCCGGTCGGCAGCGTCTTTTCGAATGACGGCACGGTCGGCAGGGTCTCGCCTTTGTCTTCGCGCCACCGAATGTTGGCGCAAAGTATCGGGAAAACCGCTTTGCCGATTTTCAGCCGCAGCAGGGCGTCGGCGACATGAAATTCGCGGTTGCCGAGCGTCATGGCATCGTATCCGGTCTCGGACATCAAAGTTAAAATCGGCTCGCCGCCGGGACGCACCCCGACATTGCCTGCCGAAATCGCATCGCCGGAATCCAGCAGCAGGACGTTGTCGCGCTTGTCTTTTTCCTGCTTGATAAACGCGGCTTGGGGTGCGCTCAGGCGGTTATGAAAATCGTTGGTATGCAGGAGGGTCAGGGTTGTCATTGCCGCGCCGTTTCTGCCTGCTTGACGGTTTCGAGATACGCTTGGATTGCCTCGTTCAAGCGGCCCTGACGGCGCAAAATTTCGTCAATCGCGTCGCGCACAGCACCCTGTCCGCCGGGGCGCGGCGTGACCCAATCGGCCTGCGCTTTCAGCGCATCCGACGCATCGGCGACGGCGATTTTGACCCCGGCGACTGCGAACGCGGGCAGGTCATTGATGTCATCGCCGACATAGGCGGCTTCTTCCGGGCTTAGGTCGTACTTTGCCAGCAGGACTTTCAGCGCTGCGGCTTTATCGCCGCAGTTCTGGACCAAATCGGCCACTTTCAGCTCCGCCATGCGCTGCTCGACCGCCCGGCTTGCCCGACCGGAAATGACGGCGATTTTGAGGCCCGCCGCCTGCGCCATGACGATCCCCAAGCCATCGGCAACATGAAAGGCTTTCGCTTGAACGCCATTGTCACTGCAAAGAAGCGTTCCATCGGTCAGCGTCCCGTCTACATCCAGGGCAATCAGTTTGATACTGTTCACGTCTAGGTAATCCCCGCTTTGACTAAATCTTTCAGCGTCAGCATTCCGAGGGGGCGGCCTTCGGCGTCTACCACGGGGGCGTCGCCCGCTTTCTGGCCGGGCAGTGGATGGAAGTCATCCAGACGCCGCAGGCCTTCGGTCGCCAGCAGGTCCGGGGTGACGACGCCGGGGTCAATCGTCATCGCTTCGGAGGCCGGGCGGGACAACAGCTGCGGATTGTCCAGAAAATGCCGCCGGATGTCGCCGTCGGTCAGCAGGCCGGCGGCTTTTCCGCTGCGATCTATAATAATCGCCGCCCCGGCATGGGCCTGCGTGATGGCGAACATGGCTTCTAGGACAGTGCAGTGTTCCGGCACAACGGCCACCGCGTCGCCGGTTCGCATCACATCGGCGACGCGCAGGGTCAAGCGCCTGCCGAGCGTTCCCGCCGGGTGCAGACGCGAATACTGCTCCGGCGTGAAGTCGCGGGCGGCCATGACGGACACGGCCAGCGCATCGCCCAGCGTAATCATCGCAGTCGTGCTGGTCGTCGGCGCAAGGTTCATCGGACAGGCTTCACGCTCCACCCAAACATCCAGAACCAAGCTCGCGGCCTGGCCCAGCGTAGACTTCGGATTACCAGTGATGGCGATCAGCGGCGTGCCGATCTGGCCGAGCGCCGGGAGAATCGCCAGCACTTCGCTTGTTTCGCCGCTGTACGAGAACGCGATGACGGTGTCGCCCGCTTGAAGCATTCCGAGATCGCCATGCACCCCTTCCGCCGGATGCAAAAACTGAGCCGGGGTTCCCGTGGAAGACAATGTCGCGGCCAGTTTCATGCCGACCGTGCCGCTTTTGCCCATGCCGGAAACGACCACGCGGCCTTTGGTCTGCAAAATCAGCCGAACCGCCCTCGCCCAAACCGGCCCGTCCAGTGTTTCCGCCAGCCGGTCCAGCGCCCGCGCGGCTTCCCAAAGCACGCGCTGTCCTTCCGCCCGCCATTCTTCTTCCTTTTCTTTTTCCTGTGTCTCTGCGCTATTCATTGCGGTCTATTATACAAAGTTTGCTTGCGAATATGCAAGCCATGAAGACTGAGACAACTTGACGCTTTGCCGCATGGCGAAATAGAAAAAAGTACGGTAAAATTACCGGGACTGCCCACCGCGAAAGGTTTCTTGCGAAAGGTCTTTATATGCTTCACCGTTCACTTTCTCCGGCTGTCGTTCTCGCCGCATCGCTTTTTGCTGCATCGCTTTTTGCCGTGCCGTGCTTTGCCCAGGCTCCGAATGCGGCAAGGCAAAAGTTTCAAGACGGAGTTTCCGCCTATCGTCAGGGGCAGTTCACGGCGGCTGAGGCCGATCTGCGCGACGCTGTTCGCCTTGACCCAAAGTTTGCCGACGCGCATAATGCGCTGGGAATTGTTTTGCAGCGGCGCGGACGCACTGCCGAAGCCATCGCGGAGTTCGAGGCTTCGGTGCGCCTCCGGCCCGGCAGCCCGGACGCCCATTACAACCTGGCGCTGGCGCTGGACCGGCAGGGGGAAATAAAAGAGGCTGTCCAAGAGCTGAAAACGGCGACCACTTTGCGTCCCGACTTTCTGCCGGCCCACTACGTGCGGGGCAGCCTGCTACAAAAGCTGGGGCGTCACGAGGAAGCCGCCGCCGAGTTTCGGGAAACAATACGCCTGCAGCCTGAAGACAGCCGCGCCCACTACGTCCTTGGTAATGCGCTGGACGACACCGGCGCGCACGACGCGGCGATTGCCGAGTATCAGCGGGCGATCACGCTCGCCCCCAACAGCGCCGACGCTTACAATGCGCTCGGCAATGTCCTGGATGTCGAGGGCCGCCACGAAGACGCGGTGGCCGACTACCGGCAGGCGCTGCGCGTCAGGCCCGGCTTTGCAGTGGCCCATTATAACTGCGGCCTGGCTTTAGATGCTTTAGGCCGCCACGCGGAGGCTATCGCGGAGTTCAAGGCGGCGCTCAAAAGCGACCCGTCTCTTACTCTCGCCCGCATCTATCTCGCCAAAGCGCTCTCCGCGCAGAACCAGGCCGCGCCCAGCCAGGCCGTTTCCACCGTCGCCATGCCATCACCACAAGCGGCACCGCTAGGGAAAACGTCTTTGCAGCGGGGCCGGGAGCTTTACAACCAGGGACATCTGGCCGGCGCTGCGATAGAACTCAGGCAAGCCGTCGCCGCCGCTCCGGCCAGCCCGGAAGCGCATTTTTATCTAGCCGCCGCCCTGGACGATCAAGGCCGCCCGGCGGAGGCAGTCCGGCAGTACCAAAAAGCGATTTCACTGAACCCGAATTATGCCGCCGCCCATGTCAGCCTCGGCACGGCGCTGTATTTGGCCGGGGACCATGCCGGGGCCAGGCAGCAGTGGCACACGGCGCTTCATCTCGGCGATGCCGCGCAGGCATCCGAGGCCGCCCAGCTTCTGCGCGAGTACCACGGCAGCTAAAGTATTACGGCTGTTAAGTTTTCGGAGACCTGCTTTTCGGGAAACATTTACTTACCCGCCGTCGTCCCGTTTGCAGGAGAACACTTTTTCAGGAGAACACCCATGAACATCAAAGCCGCCCACTATTTCGCCGCCGCGATTTTTCTGCCGCTTTTTGCCGGCCCCAAAGCGTTTGCGGCCGCCGCGCCGCTCGCCGCTCAGGCCGCGATCCAGTCCGCTTACAGCCAGCTCAACACGGCATTTACCCAGCACGATCTTGACCGCTTTATGACGTTCTTCACGCCCGACTACAAAGTGGTGGATGAAAAGGGCGCGACCTACACCAAAGAGCAGACACGCAAGCAGTATGTGGACCAGCTCAAGCAGGTGAAGACCATGCAAAGCCGCTTTACCGTTCAGAACTTCACGGCGTCCCCGGCAGGCGTGGAAGCCGAGATGAAGCTGCACACGCAGGGCATCGGCGAGAAGCGCGTGCTGTTTATGAAGTTCAAGGGCAACTACACCGACGACCTCTGGGTGCATGACCTCTGGGTCCAGACCCCGCAGGGCTGGCGCATCAAGTCCCGCAAAACGCTCGCCGATAAGCTGGTGACGCATCCCGGCTAGAGAAGGCAAAACAGCGAGAAAAACGAGGGCGTGATGAGACGAGGGCGTGAACGCCCACGCTGGGATTTTATTGGGGTAGGGTTTTATTGGGGTAGGGTTTTATTGGGGTAGGAGGCGAAGCGTCAAGAATAACATAATTCTGCTCTTCGTTTTCTCTCTAAACTGTCTCCGCCGGTCTCGCCAGCGGTTCCCAGCCCAGCAGGCGTTTTGCTTTTGCCAGGCTCATCTGCGTCTGGCCGTAGTCACCGCTGATGGAAAATGCTTGAAAGCCTGCACGGTATTCCAAAGCCGCCAGCAAAGCGCGGGCCGTATCCTCCGCCGTCGTCCAGGGGAACGGCTTGCCTTTGCCCGCTTCCGTCCGCCATTTTTCTTCCGGGACCGGAAGGTACAGCCGCAGAGCGTTGACACTCATGTCCCAGGCGCGGCAGGCATTTAGGCAGACTTCTTCGCCCAAACGCTTGGTGAAGCCGTAGATATGCCGTGCATCCGGCGGCAGATCTTCATCACTTAAATAGCGGCCCGCGCCGTTCGCGTGGTACACCGACAGGCTGCTGGTATAAACCGCGTGGGAGATGCCCGCCTGATACGCGGCATAAAGAGCCAAGTACACTCCCTTGACACTGACGTCGAAAGCGTCCGCGTGGGACTCGGCGCGGCCCCAGTCGTCGCCGTTGAGACGGACATGGCTGCCCATCGCCATAAACAGCACGGCATCCATGCCTGAGACGGCCTGCGCCAGAGCGGGAGGGTCGGTCACGCTGCCCGAAACATACTCCCAAGCGGGATCGGCGGGCGGATGCAGGTCAAATACCCGCAGGTGATGGTGCTGGGCGAGAAACGGCAGGACCAATGTGCCGAGATAGCCTGAACCACCGATGACGAGAACACGCATAATCTACTCCCCTTCATAATCTACTTCCCTTGTGCCGAATTGTCGAAAAGCTGGGTCGGGCCAATGCCTTGTTGCGGCCCACATGGATGCTCTTCATATGGATGCTCTTCATACTGCCCAGCGGTGTAGCTGCCGATCACTTTGCGCCAGAAGACAGTTGAAGCCGGGTGCGCGGCGCTTTGACTGACTTCCCACTTACCGGGCCACAGGTCGAAGACGAAGACGGCCGCGAAAGCTCCTATGCCCAACTTGCGGTATTTCCGCATTACAAAGAACTCGGCGATTGACCACCGATCTTCACCGCTAATCCCGTGCCGATTAACCAGGATAAAGCCAGCAAGCTGACTGTCCACGCGGATCAGATAGGGATGGCGATCAGGCTCCGTCCAGTAGTGGTCGAGATAATTATAGCCAAATAAGCCGTGCGGCCCAACATCCGTGCCCTCAAACTCGCTGAAATCGTACTCATAAAGTTCTAGAAGTTGGCGCAGAAGTGGCTTTTCGTCCAAAACGGCTTCGCTGATCTTGATGTTGTCAGTAGCAATCATGCCCCGGACTCTCCCCAAAACAAAGCCCCCCTATTCAAGTAAAAATGAATACGGGGGCTGATACGCTGCGGTGAGGGCGATTACTCGCGTGTATCCTGCAAGCCTTCGTCGCTGGAGTAGTAGCCAAGCTCGACTAAAAGGTCGTCTGGGTTGGTGTCCAGAAAGCGCGAAATCGCGTTGATGAAGTCGGCGGACGGGGTGGCGGGCTGCTCGGTGCCGGGGGAAAGCATCTCTGCTTCAATGTTCATAGTGATCTCCTTGAAAACTATCGCTGTTCTCTGTCAATGTCATTCTGTCAATGGCGTTCGGCAAAAACCCTTCCTTTATACCACACTCCGGCCCGATTTTAACAGTAACTAGCCCCAGGCTTGCGGTTTTTTCTTGAAATAGTTTTTCTTGCAATATCTTTCGGCTTTCGGTATACTTGGCTTGGTGTGACGGAAATTATTGACAATCAGGAGCAGCGGCTTGTCCTGCGGGTGCGCGATTACTTGGAGGCCGGCGCGGAGAGCGCACGCCTCGCGGTCGGCTACCTATTTCTGGATGGTCTGGTTCCGCTGCGGGCGCAGATCGAGCGCTTGGAGTGCCTGGAAATTCTGATCGGCAACGTCGTGAACCGGCTGACCGAGGAGCAGGTGCGCGAGGAAGCGGCCCTCCGGCAGCGCGGCGGGGAAGACTGGGTGCGTCCGCAGGAAGATGTCGCGGCGACGCTGCGGGGTTCGCATGACCGGGCGACCGCCGAAACCGCGCTGAACCTGCGGGGAACTCTGGCGGCGCTGGACCGGACGCCGGAAATGCGGGCGCTGCTGCTGTGCCTGGCAGAGGCAATTGCGCGGGGCAGCCTCAAAGTGAGGCTGTATACGCACGGCAGGATTCACGCCAAAGTCGCGCTGATTGGGTATCCGGCAGGCCGCATAGGCACGCCCGGCGTGGCGGTCGTCGGATCAAGCAACTTGACGCTGGGCGGCGAGGCGCATCCGACCGAGCTAAACATCGCCTTGTCGGATGCAGGCAGCTTTCAGGAAATGGAACGGTGGTACCAAAGCCTCTGGAACGTGTCGCAGGACTTCCACCGGGAGCTTTTTACCGAGATTGGCCAAAGCTGGGCGCTGGGCACAGCGGGCCGCTGATAACGCGCAGATCGTCTGGGTCATCGTCGCGCCAGGGCTGGCCTGCCATCCGGTCGGAGCGGCATAAATCCGCCAAATAATCATCACGCAGATCGTCCTGCGTGTCAAAAAGCGCTTCCGCCTGGGCAGGCGGAACCGTCATCAGTGGTTTCATGCGACCTCCTCGTCGTGAAACAAGTAACTTCAGGGAATAAACACGCGGCTTCATTGCCACGCACGCTTTTTAGTTTACTCAATTTTCACGAGTTTGACACGTTTTTTTGGGGTTCTTGTTCCGAGTATCGGAAAAAACCTCCGACAAAGTTATCTATGGCCGAAATTGTCTTCCCGGAACCGCACCTGCCCGCTGTCCTGCCGTCCCTGCTGGCCCTGCCGCGCGGGGCGGCGGTTCTCGTGCTGGGGGCGACGGACAGCGGCAAATCCACCTGGGTTCGGGAGGCCGCGCTTGCGCTTGTCGGCGCAGGCAAATCCGTCGCGGTGGTGGACTGTGATTTAGGGCAAAGCGAAATCGGGCCGCCGGGGACAATCGGCATGGCGCTGGCCAAGCCCGGCGCGGAGTTTCGGTTCCTGCGCGATTTGCCGCAAGCCGCAGCGTATTTTATCGGAGCGATTTCCCCGGTCCGGCATGGGCTGGACGTGTGTGTCGGCGCGGTTCAGGTGACGCGGGCCGCCAAAAAGCAGCAGCCGGACCTAGTGCTGATTGATACCGACGGCTTTGTGTCGGGCAGCGCGGCCCGGCAGATCAAGCGGCGGATGTGCGAGCTGCTTCTGCCGCAGGTGGCCCTGGCGCTGACGCGCGGCAGCGAGCTTGACCCGCTGCTGGCGCTGTTTGCCCGGATGGACGCGCCGGACGTTTGGCGCATTCCCGTCAGCGGCGCGGCGCAGCGCAAAACGACGGCGGCGCGGGCCACCCGTCGCACGGCGCGGTTCCTGGCGGCTTTGGACCAGTCGGAGCCGCAGACTTTTTCTTTAGATCAAATCACACTGCTGGGAACATTTCTCGGCACCGGCGAGCCGCTGCCGCATCATCTGCTTCAATTTTTAAGCCAGTCGCTGGGCCGGCCTGCGCTTCATGCCGAGCGCTCGGCCACTGGTCTTTCGGTCGTGGTCAACGGCGAGAACTGGGACACATCGGGCCTTGCAGCGATTGAAAGCTACTTCGGCATTCGCAGCGTGTCGGTCACGGCGGCGCAGAAGTTCGCGGGCCTCTTAGTCGGCTTCGTGTCCGGCAGCGGCGTCCTGCTCGGCATCGGGCGCATTGACCGGATTGATTTTTCCCGTAGCACCCTCACTGTCCTGACCCCTTGCCGCAAGCCGGCTGCAGTCGCGCAGATTTGGCTTGGCAGCCTGCGCCTGCGGGCCGACGGGCGCGAAAACGGCGAAGTCCGGCCCGGCGAGATTTAGGTTTACGCCGCAGATGAATTTAGGCGGCAGATTGAAGGCGCAGCAAAGGACGCGAGGCTTGCGGCGGGTTGGCGGGATAACCGAACAAAAAGCCCTGCAGGAAGTCCACGCCGGCGTCCCGGCACATCTGCATCTGGGCGTCCGTTTCAATGCCTTCCGCAATGACCTGAATGCCGAGCTGCTTTGCCTGCTCAACAATGATGTCCAGGCTTTGCCGGGCGGACGGCTTATGCTCCGCCTGGACGACCAGGTCCCGGTCCAGCTTGACGTAATCCGGCCGCAGCGCCGTCAAATACTCCAGGCTGGAGAACCCTGCGCCCATGTCGTCTACTGCTGTGCCTGCCCCGCGCTCCCGGTAGTAGTCTAAAATCTTGTGCAGCCGCTTCATGTCCGGGATATGCTCGGTTTCCACCACCTCAAACACGAGGTCCGACAGCGACATCCCGCATTCTTCCACCGCTTCCAGGGTTGTCCGCAGGCAGACTTCCGGGTCATAGATTGTATTCGGCATGAAGTTGATGAACACCCGCATTTGCGGCAGACGGAGCGCGGCGGCATTGCGAATGGCGGTTTGACGCGCCCGCTGGTCAAAGACATGCTCGATGTTCAGCTTCACGGCGGCGTTAATCAACGGCCCCGCCCCGATAGTTTCGTCAGTGTTGGGGTTCTTTGCCCGGATTAACGCTTCATACGCGAAGACGGCCCCAGAGTCTGCATGGACAATGGGGTGGAACAAGCTGAAGAGCCAGTTGTCGTCCAGAGCGTCCCGCACCCAGTCATGCTGCGCCCGCTCTTTCAAGCTGGACAGCGGCTCGGCCCGGACAAACGCGGCCAGCGCACAGCCGGGGTCGTCCAAATCACCCGAAAAAAATGTTCCTTTGACATCCGCCACGGTCGCGTCGGGCAGGGCATTCAGAAACGCCGCCGTCACGCCGCTGATCCGCTCCCGCAAGGCCGGCAAGGCGAGAACATGCTCCCAGGCGCGGTACGGCGTGTTTGCTTCTTCTAAAGCGTTAATCAGCGCCTGCCGCGCATTGCCGTTGGGCGGCCCCAGCAGC
>JAABUX010009408.1_pt1 | contig 11074 bp, 7 predicted proteins | sample 5561851 | NCBI WGS metagenome assembly JAABUX01 (sample SAMN10711883, study PRJNA513361) | rock metagenome | isolation source: Antarctica rocks | place: Antarctica: Victoria Land, Richard Nunatak red sandstone | collected 2016-01-03 | reverse complement strand
ACCGGGGTCGACCGGGTGGGACTACTTCACGACCACCAGGCGGGCGACGAGGCCGGTGGCGCTCTTGATGCCGACGATCTCACCCTGCTTGCCGCTGGTGACCGCGGAGGTGGCGGCCTTCTGCTTGGCGGCCCGCACCTTGGTGTCGGGGCCGAGCGTGAAGGCGGGGGAGACGGCGCCGTCGGCGCTCTTCACCGTGACGCTGGTGCCGGTGACGGTGAAGGTGCCGCGGGCGACGTCGACGGTCTGGTAGCCCTTCTTGGTCTTCACCACGCCCTCGCCGTGCAGGACGCGCCCGAGGGCCTGGGCGCCGAAGCGCTGGTGGGCGCCCTTGCCGGCGTGGCCGGTGTCGCCCGTCGCGGCCGGGCCGCTGGCCGAGGGGGAGGGCTTGGTCTGGGTGCTGCCGCTCGCGGCAGCGAACCCGAGGCCGCCGACGAGGGTGGTGCCGAGCACGCCGACGGCCAGGCCGGTGGCGAGGGTGCGGGTGCGGCGAGCCGGGGTGGATACGGGCTGGGTCACGAGGTTCCTCCGAAGATCTGGGTGGCTGACACCGGGTCAACGGGTGCCACCTGCCTGTCGACTCCCGCCGCCGTGTCAGGGCTGTGTAAGCGTCGCCGGCGTCGATGGCGACCGACGGCGAGGCCGACGATCAAGGTCAGCGCGGTCCCGAGGCTGATCAGGTCGCCGGACGCCGACGAGGGGGCTCGCCCGTAGCAACCGACCTACGGCCCACGGCAGGAGCGCGTAGCCGAGCACCACGCCGACCTGTCCAACGACGATCAGCGGATGATGCCCACGGACCTTGGTGTAGCCGAAGAAGGCGCCCGTCCCAAGGCGCAGTCGGTGCTGAGCAGCCTCGCCACGAGCAGCGGGCCAGTAGCGCCCCATGGTCGACCCCGGGCCCCTCGAGTTACCGCGGCACCGTATGCGGGAGGAGTAGGCGCAGTCCCTCGGCGCTCGCCTGGAAGGACTCGACGAACCCGTTCGATGCAGTCACGTCTGCACGTGCCGGCTCGTAGTCCCGCCAGTCCACCGCCGCCGTCCACCGCTGCGCGAAGTCCAGCACCGCCAGCAGCGCCCCGCCCCGCCCCGCCCCGTTCGAGACCCCCGACAGAGCGGCCAGGTAATTGTCGCGAATACACGGTCGGGATCACGATGCGGACCTGTCCCGCGACGCTGAGCTCGGCGTTCACGAAGACCCGGGCGACGCGGCCGTTGCCGTCCTCGAACGGGTGGCACTCGGTCACCAGCAGCGTCATCGCTACCGCCCGGGCGAACGGGTCCACGGCCTCGTTGAGGGCAGCGAAGCCCCGACGGAGAGTGCCCTCGACCAGCTCGGGGTCGACGAACCGGTAGCCGCCGGCATAGTTCGGCACCTCCTTGAACTGGCCCGGGTGAGTGTCCGGCCGTCCAGCCATGAGCACGGCGTGACGCTCGCGCAGTCCGTCGACCAGGTCGTCAGCCGTCCGTGGGGACCCAGGACGCGGACCACGGTGCCGGGGAGCTGCAGGCTGCTGTTGCGGGCCGGGGAGGGGTGCGAGATGAAGACGGAGCCGTTCACGGGTTCCCCGCCGGCGAGTGCGGTCTTGCCGGTGAGTACGGCATCCGGCCACAGGTGAGCGATGAGGGCGAGCCGGTGCTGACGGGCCGCCGCCTCGGGCGGCAGGGAGGCCCCCACCGCGTACGCCCCTGCTGCCAGGCGAAGCGCTTGGCCCGCCTGCGCCTGCCGGCTCAACGTGGCGCGCGTGACGCTCGTGGCGAAGACGAGCCACCCCGCCGGTGGTGCAACAACCATGCTGTTTACTCTCCCCGAGGATGGCGCCATGCAACAAACAGTGCCGATACGCCGCCCCGATGCAACAAATCTCTACTTTACTCGTCGCCCGGCAGCTCGACGCACCTGCCACTCGCGTGCGTCCATCGGCACAGCCGTTATGACGCACAGGGCAAACTCGGAGTGGATCATGCGAGGTACGGGCCTGAGCCGACTGCTTGCCCGCCCCGTGGTGATCAGATCAGTCGGTGTCGCCCCGAGCGCGCGCAGGGGACAGGTCCAGGGCGTCCGGTTGGCCATCGCCGGTCACCGCTGGCGTCGATGGCGACCGACGGCAAGGCCGACGATCAAGGTCAGCGCGGTCCCGAGGCTGATCAGGTCGCCGGCGAGGGCGACCGGCCAGTGGGTGAACCTGACGGTCTCGGCCTCGGGGCCGATCGGGAAGCTCATCGTCCCCTGCGGGGTGCGGGTCGGTGGGACCGCTCCCATCCGCCAGGCCGGGTCGTAGGGCTCCGCGAGTTCCAGGGTGCCCGCGGCGCCCGCCGGGACGTCGTAGCGCACCGGGGACCGCTTCACCACGGCAGCGTCGCGCCTCCCGTCGGCGGCGACCCTGGCGCCGAGGTCAACTCTCGTGGTGACCGCGTAGAGCGTCAGGTCGGGGGCGTCCAGGGCCACCCGCAGGTCCCGCTGGTCGTGCAGCCAGTCGAAGGACTGCCAGTCCAGCGTCTTGGCGACCACGACATAGCGAACGCCGACCGCGGCCACCGCACCACCGAAGTCGCTCTGGGCGGCGCCTTGGGCGTAGCGGCTCTGGAGGTAGCCGGACCGCGTGGACGTGCTGGTGCTGTAGACGCCGGGAAGCTCGACGTTGTCGCCGACGATGACATCGCGGTGGAACAGCACGGGAGCCGGGTTGGCGATGACCCCGTGGCTCCATGGGAAGCCGAGGTATTGGTGCCACGGCAGGACGAGCACCTGCTCGGGTCCATCGCCCATCAGCCGGTCGGCCTGTGCGAAGCCGGCCGGCACGGTGACGCCCTTGACCTGGCCCGACAGGCCGTTGATGAAGGTCGGGGAGTACGCGAGGGGCAACGCGACGACCAGCGCGCCGAGGGCGACCCGCATAGCCCGGTCCCGGCGTGCCCAGTCGAGGAGCTGCCCTGCGCCCCAGCCGAATAGCACGGCGTAGGCCAGGGCGGTTAGGCAGAGGAACTTCTGCGGCTCGCGCATGACCTGGAAGAGCGGGACGTGGTCGAAGAGGAACCGGAAGAGCGGCCCTGTCGGTCCTTGGGTCCCCAGTGCCAGGAAGTAGCCGGCGGTCCCGCTCAGCAGCAGGACCCCTGCCAGCGGGCGCCGCTCGGCGTCCCTGAGCGCGGAGAAAGCCCCGACGGCCACCACGACGAGGATCGCGGCGAGGAGGTAGGGCCACACGTGGACGACGTCCTTGGGCAACTTCGGCCCCTGCCGCCAGAAGCCGTAGAGCCCCAACACGTTGCCGTAGAGCCCCAGCTGTGGGTCCGACCGCGTGGCGTACGCCGCCACGTCCGTAGCCCCGACTGTGACGGGCCGCGTGACGCCGAGCTGCGCGAAGAAGAGGTACGCCGAGAGCACCGCCACCGTGCCGACGCTCGCTGCCGCCCAGAGCAGCGCCCGTGGCCGGGCCCTGCGGACGACCACCACGGCGAGCACGACCAGTCCGCCGATCCACAGGAAGTGGACAGAGAACGCTGCCATGGCCGCCCACCACCCGGCCGCCCCCAGCCGCTCCAAGCGTCCCGCTTCGCTAGCCCGCAGCATGCTCGTCACGGCGAACGGCAGCAGCGCGTACCCCAGCAGGACCCCGACCTGCCCGACGGCCACCCGGTCAAAGACGAACGGGTTGAACGTGTATAGAAATATGGAGAGTCCACTTGACGTTGGCGTCACGCCGACATCGACTCGCGCGAGACGCCGAGCGCCGGCTGCGGCAAGCGGCAGCACTGCGACGAACGGCAGCCAACCCTCAATGTGGCGGGGGAGATGCCCGAGGATCCCGAGGACCTCCGTCCACGGAAGTGCTGCCGTGATCCCGCCGTCAAGACCGTACGCACCACGCTGCAGCAGCGGCCCGCTGCCAGATGAGGCTTGCCAGTCAAGCAGCAGGAGGCGACCCTGCAACAGTGGCAACAAGGCGCATACTGTCCCGAACAACAAGGCGGCGGCACTTGTCGTTATGGCTGAACGATCCAGAGTCGAGAGCAACAACCGTTGATACCAACGTTGCCGACTGGTGGACCTATGGCTCGATCCGCTCCGGTGTCGAGCCATTCGCCCCACGGTACGCGACGAGTCCAAGGGTGCAGCTGTCTGCCGCCTGATGCATCATGGGCGGGTGCAACAGGCCGGGCTGGCGGGACGACCCAAGGGACGTGGGGCAGCACCGCAACGAGCAGGGGGCAAAGAGTGAGTCGCACGAAACTGCTCCTGCGGTCAGCGAAACTGGATGCGTGGACTATCCGAAGCCCACTTCTGTCCCGTCGCGAGAAGATTGCTTTTTTGGGCAACAAGTACGCTTTGCTTGCCCGACACGCTGTACGTCCCTTCAACTTCGGTCATGATTGGACTGACTTCGACGGGCGGCAGTTCTACTACGAGTCACCTTACGGATTGGCTTCTCTGCAAGGGACTCTGACGTCGCACATGGGAGCACTCCGCGAGGGGGGTGCTGCGGATATACGAACTGTTGTCGACGTAGGTGCTAACGTGGGAACTTTTGCCATTGCAGCCCGCAGGGCCTACCCGGCCGCTCAGGTGCATTGTTGCGAACCAGTGCCCGAAGTCGCAGACGTGCTCGAGCGCAATGTGCGTGGTGACCAGCACGTGAAGGTGCACCGGGTAGCGTTGTCAAGCAAGTCTGGCACTGCGCATATGACATACGACCCTGGGCACTCGTTGATCAGCCAGCTCGACGACGCAGGCCCGCTGCGGGTTGCAGTCACGACCCTGGATGAGCTAGCTGATTCGCAGAAAATTGACGTCATCGACCTCCTCAAGATCGACACTGAGACTTTCGAGGCCGAAGTGCTGGACGGCGCCGTAGTTTCGCTTTCCGCCACTAGGTATCTCTTCATTGAGATCACCGTCGAGGGCAACCCGCGCTACACTGTGAGCTCGCTATTGGGTCGTCTCAGCTCCGACACTTACGACTTTCAACTCATCGCGGCGCGTAACTGGAGCGGCCGATCCGAAGGGCCAGTGCCTATTATGGACGCCTTGTTTGTAAATACCAGGCCGGTCATCAATAGGTCAGCCGTGCGGTGAAAACCTGCTGGTCCGGTGGTGCGCGACGATCGGTGGCCACGACGGTGCGCTGGAACAGGTGCCAGCTGTCGCTTATCGGGGGGCCAGCAGCAGCTTACAGGAGACCGTCCCCCGCACGCGTGGGAAGGCGGTGACCGCGCCCGCGCTTACCCTTCATCGCGAAGGGCTTGCTGCCGTGCTAAAGCGCGTGCCGAGGTGGGCGCGGCACCTTCTAGTCCTGGCCGCGATAGGCTTGCTATGCTTCCTCGTAAACCCCGTTCCAATCGGCACCTTTGTCGCGCAGGGCGACTTCTTCCAGTCGACTCGGCTAGGACACAATCTTTCGACCAATCTCTTCACCTGGTTCCACCTGTCAGGCCAGGGCCAGGCGAACACGCTCATCAGCACTTGGCCATACTATGCGCCGCAGGCTCTTTTGACCGCGCTCGGCGCCTCGACGTCGACCGTGGCCACATCGCTGGAGTTCGCGTTCCTTGCCGGGAGCTACCTCTCCATGTTGGCGGGCATTCGGATCGGCCTTCCTGCGGTGGACGGGTCTCGCTTTGGCGCATCTGCCGAGGTGGCCGCCTGCCTGGCATATGCCCTCAACCCGGTGACCTTTAACGTCTTGTCGCAGGCCTGGGGCTACCTGCACCACAACCTCTTCTACGTTTTCGCGCCCGTGCTGCTGGCGAGCACGTGGCGCGTCGTGGTTACGCCCGCCCGTCGGGCCTGGGCGGTGCACACCCTGCTCTTTGCCTTAAGCACCGTCACGGAGAACAACTTAGCCTGGCTCTTCGTCCTCATTCTCTTGCAGGTCTGCCTGGCCCTGCTAGCGCTGGTGACTCGCAGGGCGAGCCTCCGCGCGCTTATCTGGAGGTCGATCCGCCTCTACTTCGTCGAGCTGTTGTGCTCGAGCTATGTCGTCATACCCGTGCTGGTGGCACAGCGTGCTTACGTCTCCAAAGCGACCACGAGCTTGGCCTTCGGTGGAGACGTGGCAAATGTGATTCGGGCAGAACGCACCCCCACGCCCGGGATACTCGCTGGCGCGATCGGCGGCCCGTATCACTTCCCCCGCTTCGACCTCATAGGCGAAGGCGGGGTGATCGCCTTTCTTGTGCGGCTGCTGGCACCCCTCCCCTTCCTCGTCGTGCTGCTGACCCTCGCGAGGCCGCGGAGAGCAGCTGACGCCGGTGACGCATCACGGGGCCGTAGCGCACTGTGGGTGCTTGTCGGGGTAATCGCGCTCTTCCTGCTGGTGGCGCGGCAGGACTCACCTGCCGGAGATGCCGTGGTCAGTATCCTTACGAGCGGGTCGCTCGTGCTGCTCCGGAGTCCGGAGAAAGTGTTTGTGCTGCTCCCCCTCGCTGTGCTGCTTGCGTTGCTGGCGGTTGCGCGGCTCGGGAGACCGGGCTGGGTGACCCGGATGGCGTTCGGCTCGGCGCTGATTGCGATTGCGCTTCCGTTTCTCTCCGGTGGGGTTTCGACCTACCTCGGCGCACGCTTGTCGAACGACTTTCTGCACCCCGACCCGACCGGCTACAGCCAAGCAGTGCGCTTACCACCGTCCTATACCGCGGCCGCCATGACGCTTAATGCCGACTCCCGCGGTGGCGCGCTCGTTTCGCTGCCCTACAGCTCCGAAAACTCGATTAACTGGTCGAACTACCCCGGCTGGGGCTTCGTCGGCGCCAACGTGCTCTCACAGGTCTTCGACCGCCCCGTGATCACCGCAGACACGCCGGACCATCCGGCGCTCGAGACGGCCATGTCCTTCGAGGCACTGGACGCCCCGAACGTCAGCAGGAACGGCGTGCTCCATCAGCTGCAGCGATTTGGCGCCCGCTACGTGATCTTCCACCTCGACGTACCGGCAGACAAACTCGTCTCGGCGAAGCCACTCCGGGCGGCGCTCGACGGCCTGGTCCGCCAACACCGTCTGAACCTCCTGCGCGCGGATCCGATGTTAGTCCTGTACCAAGTGCCCGACTCCCTGATCACGCCGCTGGTCGCGCTCCCACCCGGCAGTTCATTCACTGAAGAGAGCCCAGTCGACTACAGCCTCGTAGTGCACGGACTCCGCGGTTCTTTCGACCTGCGTTTCCTTCAGTCGGAGAACGTGGGTTGGAAGCTCTTTCCGCAGCCCTGGCGCGCTGTAACGTGTCCGGCCGTAGCTTCCTACCAGGTCGCCCCCGGCGTCACCGGGACAGAAGCTGAGTGTTCGGGCGGACGGGCGCTGGAGGTGGGGCGCGGCCTAGGGCTGCAGGCGACGGCTCCGACAGCCGACTCTTCCCACCGGCTAGTCGATGATTTCGCTAACAGCTGGATCCTCGACCCGGTCGTGCTGCGGCGGACCCTCCCGGCTGGTTCCTACACCAACAATCCGGACGGCAGCATGGACCTGCGCCTGCAGCTTTACTACCAGCCCCAGAGCTATTTCTACGATGGGTTGGTCATGCTGGCCTTGATCGTCCTGGCCGCTGTTATCGTTCTGCTACTCGACCTCAGCCGGTCCACGGGCCGCCCCATCAAACTCGAGGAGGTCCGCGAGGATGTCGAATGGATCCCGGTAGGAACGTTGATGAGAGCAACTCTTTCCTGTGCGAGAAGCCTAAGTACCGGTGCGGGCCTGCGCGGGGCGGTGTCCGGCCGGCTCCGGACCATCGGCTGGCGCACGATGGTTGGGATGGCCGTGCTCGAAGGTGGGGTCCTTATTGGCGTGCTGACCGGGCCTGCCGCGGGCGCCGCATACACCGGCTTGGTGGTTCTGCTGCTCGGCGTGCCGGAAAGCGCGCTGGTCGCTGGTTGCGCGGCTGTCCTCGCGTTGTCCGTGCTGCAGGCGGCGCCGTCGGGAACCGGCACCGGCGACGGCGAGGTCGCTGGCGTAGCGCTGGTGGTTCTGCTGGCCACGGCCGTCGTCACCGCGTTCCGCCGGAGCTCCTTGGCTCCGCGCTCCGTGCCGGACTCATATGATCAGCAGCCGACCGACCCGGCAATAGATCTGCACCGTGCTGCCGATCTCGCAAAACCAGCAGAGGCAGCAGAGTCGCCGCAGCAGTGACAGCCGCCACAGTCAGCACGACCACGGCGAGGGCGTGCGGGCTTGGGCGGGCTAGTGCGGCCACCGCACCAATCGCGGCGGCCGCGATCCAGGGCGCAAGGGCCCAGGCAGAGCGGCGTGAAACATTCGCGTAGGTCGCGAACTCCACCAGTGCCATGAGGGCGGCGCCCCCGGCAAGCACCGGCAGGGTAGCGACGGCCTCGCCGTACGAAGGACCGAAGAGCAGATGCACGACCGAACTGGACGCCACGCACAGGCCCGAGGCGACCGCAAGTGCTATAGCTACCACGCCGAGGGTGAAGGTGCGGACCTGCGAGCGGAAGCCGAGCCCGGTCCCCCACGATCTCGTGAGGCGCGGATACGCGACGACCGCTAGCGCGCCGGGCGCGAAGAGCGCGACGCGCGCGGCTGTCGCGGAGGCGACATAGAAGCCCGAGGCAGCCGGCAGAAACAGCCGTCTAGAGGCCAGCGCGTCTACCGAGGTGAAAGCCGCGAAGCCCATGAGAGCGGCGAGCGCCAGCAGGCCGTCCGCGCCTGACGGGCGCACCTGCTCGCGGTGGGCTCTTGGTGTCCGAAGCTGTGGCGCCGGCCTCAGTGAACGAAGGAGCAGCGCAAGGACCACGGCTTGCCCGACGACCGAGGCGGTGAGCGCCCCAGTGACGCCGCCGCCTGCCGTGACCAGACTCAGCCCGAGCGTGAGCCGGAGCGTCGAGCCGGCGCACAGCACTAACGCGACCCTCATGGTCGCCCCACGGGCAATGAGCACTCCCTGGGGCGCGGTGCTCACGGCGGCGAATCCTACGTAGACGGCCAGAACGACGACGGGTATCACAGAGCCTAGCCGCAGGTACTTGGCGACCAGGGGGGACGCAAGTGCGCCGGCGGCCGTAAGGGCCGCCCCCACCGCGATCGCCCGCACCAAGACGACGCGGACCCCGGCGCCAGGGGAGGCCTCGGTGGCGGCTCGGACGGTGGCAAGTTGTGCCGCGTTAAGGGGAACGCCGACGACCAGCAGTAGCGCAAGCAGTGAAGCGAGAACGCCGTAGTCGACGGGCCCAAGTATTCGGGAACATAATACAGTATAGAGAAAGCTCGCCACGTTGATGAACGCTGAGGCGCCGACGTAAGCGAGGGCCCTGTGCCGGTCCCCCGGGGCGGGGCTCATAATCGATCGAGCTCGACGAGCAGCGGTGCGTAGACGCTCTCTGGTCGGTAGGCCTCGTGGAACGCCGCGGCTCTCCCGGCGAAGCCGTCGAGGTCCGCACCCCGCCATGCCCGGAGCGCTTCCGTTGGGTCGTCTTGGGAATAGACCGCTCCGAGGTGCTCCGCCGCGACCTGTGCGGCGATCTCGGGGACGTCAGACATCAGCACCGGAACGCCGCTGGCGACGTATTCACTGACCTTCATAGGGGAGCAGTAGCGGGTCCAGCTCATGCTGCTGTTATAGGGTGCCAGTCCGAACCCGGAGAACTTCGCGAGCTGAGCCACGACGAAGGGGTGCGATTTGTGGCGGTGTAGCTCGACGTCGATCTCGATGTCACGGCAAAGCGCCTTGACGCGAGCCCAGTCGGGCCCGTCGCCGATGACGACGAGGCGCCGCATCACGGGCCGGAGAACCTCAATCAGCTCGTGTAGGCCGTGCTCGCGCGTGACCGACCCGACGTAGATGAACGCCCCGCGGTCGATAGACTTGCGGGGCACTGGGGGCGGCACCGAAGCGGGGTTCGGCGTCACTAAGCTGCGAGCCGGTGCCAGCCCTCGTCCCAGTCGCGCGGCTTCCGCTCGTTGACTGTTGGAGACGACCACATCGGCATGCCGCAAGCAAAAGTCCTCAGTCCATCGGAAGACCTGCTCAATCACGGGGTTGTCGAAGCGCCGGTCCGAGTAGTCGACGGCAAAGTAAACGACCCTCCCTCGGGGACGGCGCAGCACCTTCCGCACAACCAGTACAGTCGCAGTGTCGAGGTTCGTGTCTGCGAGAGTGACATCGCCCTGATACCGCAGCAGCAGGAGGACGTTTAACAGCGCGTCGATCACGAGGTTGGGTGCGAGCTTCCCACGGCGGCTCAATGAGCAAACGACGTGCCCGTCGACGGTCACCTTGGAACTGCGGCCCGAGTAGCCGTCGAGCGGGTGCCGGATCATTGTGATCAAGTGCCCCGTAGCAAGCAGCCTGAAAGCCAGCTGGTCCGACGGGCCCGGCCGGCCGTTACTGTGCCCGACCATGAGAACGCGCGTCATGTCACGGGCCGTCCGTGCTGTGCACCGATCATTGTGAGCAGCTGCTCTGCCCGGTTGCGGTATGTGTGGTCGCGGGCCACTCGACGTCGGCCTGCTGCGGCAATAGCTGTGCGCTCTTCAGGGCGGCCCAGGTAGTGGTCAATCCGTTCGAACCACTCCGCAATCGTGGCCGCTATAACAATCTCCTCTGGACCAAAGTAGCTGTGCAGACAGGCAACGTCGTCGGAGACCTGAAAGCCACCGGCAGCGGGGATCTTGAACGCGCGCTCGTTGCAATCCCCGCCGAAGCAGACCTGGTGCCTTTCGTGCAAGTTCACGCACACATCGGCGGAGGCGTACAACACGCCCTCGTGGTCCGGCGTCATCGCCGGCCGCTGAAGCGCGCGCAGACCCGGGACGTCGAAGTACTGGCCGACACGCTGTGCCTTCCCCCGAAGCCGCGCCGCGCGCGTCCAGTCCTGGCCGAGTATCGTCAGGCCCCGGGCATGCAGTGGGTAGAGTCGTTCGGCGAAAGCGTCCCGCTTGCCAGGTAACCACGTGCCAAGGAAGACCACCGGATTCGCCATCGCAGGGTCAGGCTCCGCCTGGAGCAATCGCTCATCCGCGGCCAGCGGCACGGTGTGCCACGGCCGTCCGATCGCCTCTCTGAAGCCGGCCATCCGCTCGTCGTCCTGCTCTACGACGTGAGTGAAGGCGTCACCGAGCAGGTCGGCGTC
>JAABUX010009407.1_pt1 | contig 11075 bp, 20 predicted proteins | sample 5561851 | NCBI WGS metagenome assembly JAABUX01 (sample SAMN10711883, study PRJNA513361) | rock metagenome | isolation source: Antarctica rocks | place: Antarctica: Victoria Land, Richard Nunatak red sandstone | collected 2016-01-03 | reverse complement strand
GTGCCGCGGTCCATGCCCTGGCTGAGACCCTGGCCGCCGCCGCCGCCGCCGCTCCCCCGCGACAGTGGCGATGCTGCAGCGGTGGGGACGCCGCCGACGGGGCCGTTACCCAGCGCTGCGGGCGGTGGCAGCGGATTGTGGTAGCCTCCGCCGCCGGCGCCGTGCCTGCACGAAACAGCACCTTGTCAACCTGCACGCAGGTCGATCACTGTGCAGGATAGTGCGTCAGGCTGCATGTGGGCTCCACTGAAGTTGATCGCGGCCATTGGTGCTCGACATGCCGGGCCAGCACAGCGTGGGCAGCACGACGAGGCAAACTGGCGAAACTGGCAAAATGATGATGTAACCCCTCAGCGGACGGCCGCACATTGACAGGTTTAGAGAGAGCAGGGTCTGAGAGCAGGGTCTGCTGCGATGCTCGGGTGGGTGACAGAAGGATATGCAGTATGTGTCCGCAGGCGGCAGCAGAAGCATGATTTAATATTCTGTATTTGTATGGTGGACAGATGTTGTAAATTCAATTGATGCAAATTTAAGCTAGAAAGTTATCTGTATGTTTGAATGAAATTATTAGACGTACGCCACTAACTTGATAAACCAAAGAAAAGTATGTATTTATGTCAGCAGCTCACCGGTAGCCACCCTGGGTGGGGTCCATCGGCGACGAGGCCATCGTGGGGATGGCCGGCATGCCCAGCGAGGCGCCCGGCTGAGGCGCCAAGGGGCCGTGGGAGCCGTCCATCTGCTCGAAGATGGTCACGTTGCTGGGGACCGGCGACGCCCGTACCTGCCATAGCATGACGTGCAGGCTCAAATGTTGCACCCAGACACGATCTGCTCGGGGCTGTTTTTACGTTTTGAGGGCAGCACGGCACTGCAACCACTGAGTGCAACGCACGAAGCACACAAGCCGAACGCCCTCACGCCACGTGTGACCGAGACACCTGAGCTAAGATGTATGCCTCATGCAGACGACCGCTCTGATGCCTCTGCATATGTCGGCTAGTCTCTGGCCAGCAAATATTGGTGACAAGTCCTGCCGAAGCAGCACCGAGTGTGCGAGGGGGGCGGAGCGCACGATGCCGGCGCTATTGGACAGCTGCATGCCGCCGAAGGCGGAGCCCATGCCGCCCAGGTCCGCCTCCCACCCGCCCGCCGCCCCGGTGCCGCCGCTGCCCGACTGCGAGCGTGGGCAATGGAAGCGATTAACCAAATGTATGTAGGGACCTATCGCCATTTTCACGCAGCAGGGTGTGTGCAGCCGCCGAGCTCGATTGCGGCATGTACGTTGCTGCCTGGATTGCAGGCTGCAACTCCGTAGTTTTGATGCCACCCAATCCCACTGCCAAATGGTGGGCAGAGGGAACTGGACAAGGATGACGACTGCATATAGACAGGTCGACGTACACGTCTGTGCGGGTGTCTGCGCTTTGCATGCAGGGGCGTGACAGGCCATGCCTCCTAACAGTAGGAGTCCAAGCCGGATGGTCAGGGTTAGTGCGGTCAGGGTTAGGGTTGGGGAAGGGGCTAGGGTAGGAACGCTGCAGCACCTGCGCCGGCGACGGGACCTCGGAAATCTCCGGGTACCCGCGCAGCATGGCCGCGAAGTCCTGGCTGTGCTGCTGGTTGTACTGCACCAGCGCCGTGCTCATGTCGGCGTTGCTGTGGGCGCCGCCCCCGCCGCCATGACCGCCCGCCGGGTGGTGGTTCCCGTCGCTCATGCGCTCGCCGCTCTCCTGGTCGCTGTGCAGCTCGTCGCCCGCCTTCGACGCCCGCCGCTTCAGCTTCTTCCGCTCTGCGCGGGCAGCGCTCACAGCGGTGGATATAGACGCATCCACCTCATCGTTACATTTTAGAGCGGAGGCTCTGCAAGCAGGACCCACATTGGCATACGTGGAGATAGCACTGCTCGCAGCTGGCCATGAACATCCTAAAATCATGATGCCACAAGCTCCGACCATAACATAGACAGGCCCGAGATCCGTAGCTCAGTGGCCAGGCGGTCGGCAGCTCAGCACAGACATGGTCTGATGGGCCCGTGCAGGAAGCGGTTGCTGCTGCAGACGCAACTGTAGGCCAAATGTCTTTGCAACAGTACTGGCTAGCTCCGCAAGTGCACTGGGGTTGCTGACGGTCCAGCTCAGCGCAGCTTGCGGAGCTGGTCGTGCATGCTGCAAAGACAAATAGCCTAAACGTATGGCAGCAGCAGCTGTCATAGAGACCCACCGACACCAGCCGCGGGGCAAGTTCGTATTTACTGTTCGAAGCTGCGCTGTATACCAACCACGGGCAAACCATACAGTCGTAGAAGGGGCGCACGTGTCCTGCTGGAGTTGTTGCCGTTCTCCAGGCGCCCGATGCTCTGCCGGGAGCTGACCAGCTGCTGCAGCATGCCCGGGTTCTGGAGCGCCTTGCTGAGGAAGGCCATCATCTGGTTCTGCCGCGCCTCCGCCACCTCCACCCGTTGCTGCGCGCGCACACCATGACATACGGTCGGGCGTCCACCACTTGTTCTACCGACACCAGAGTGCAGTCAGATCTTCAGCTCGCCAAAACGTGCGCATGGGCCCGCATGCGCTACGTGGATCAACCACTTGTCACGGCCCGAACTCCCGCGGGCATAAATGGTGTCGGACACAACCATGCACGGGTCAGCCCGGTTAGCTCCGGCTGCACTTGCTCGGTTCACTCCTAGCAGATGCTGTGGACTGCATGCCTCCAGAGAGGTTTCCATCCATTGGCAGGCGGAGCGCTTGTGGATGTTGACCTCTGGGTGGGATGTAGCACACAGCATGCACGAGGACCGAACGATGTGGGCTTCATCTTGAGCGACCATGCTGGCAATAATCCGTACGTCGTGGGAGAGTGCATCAACCACTTGCAATGTCATGTTAGGTAGCCCTGACCATGCTGCCACACGTGGGCCATATTCCTGACCCTTACACCAGACCCACAAAGGGTCTCTTCGGAAAGTTTTCGTCCCCACAGACCATTCTCCGGCAAATTGGCGCCCTGTACCTTCTGCTCAAACAAGGAAAAAGCACCTGCAGCTGGCGGACGGTGTGGTCGCTCTGCGCCTGCTGCTGCCGCAGGCGCACGAGCTCCACCATCAGCACATTCTTGTCGCGCTTCAGGCCATCGATCTCGTCCGCGATGCCGCCGAACTGGCCCACCTGCGGGTGCACGCGCCAAAATGAACCCCCGAATCGTAGGCGAGGCTCACCTTTCACAGTGTGTTGGCGTGCAGCACACCACCACCGGAGCTTGCAAACGCCAGAGTCATGCGCTGAAAGCTTCGTGAGATACCTGCTCGTGACTTGCCGGGACATAGCAGGCACGCTCAGATGAGCTGAGCGGCAAATCAGAAACCTCATTCCACCACAAGCAGCGGATCGCAATGCTCAGCCGTACCTCGATGGCCGTCCGCGCGACCTGGCCGGCCGGCGGCGCCGACGGCTTGCGCCGGTGGATCTGGTGCAGCAGGTCCCGCCGGCCCTGCTGGAAGTTCTCCTCGTAGAACTCCCACCGGTCCGAGTCCACCTTGCGGAAGCCCTGCGACGATGGCGGGTCGCAAATAAAGGCCCGTGTAAAGGCCTCACACAGCTGGAAACCGGCTCATTCTTGCAGAGGAGCGACGCGGGTTACGCGGAAGCCCTGCGCGGACGACGGCGTACACATCAAGGCTGATTCACAGCCCACAGAGCCTAAGGAGGTCTCCGAGACAAGCCTATTCCACTCGAGCGGTGGAGTGTTGATCCCATCTAACGACATATACCGGCTTAGGTCCGAACATCGACTCAGATGCAGCTGTGCACCGACTCAGTCTTGCAGAGAACGACGGGCGTCACGCTGTACGCAAAACGATTGCTCCATTTATGCCGGTCCTCGTGCGCGGACAATTACGAGTTTGGTACGGGCTGTGCGGTGCCGTCTGCAGGAGAGGGCAGCCGCAAACGGACATGCAGGTCGACACAGCGGCGACATTCAAGCGGCGCACGTAGGTGTTGAGCTGCCGCACGAAGCTGCTGAAGTTGTTGTGCTTGAAGAACTTGCCCAGGAGCTCCCGCGAGAAGTCCTCATTCTTCCACACAGTAAAGCTGCAGGCGCAAGCACAAGCACATCTGGCATGCGTCAGACACAGGGTCCTGTCGATCGCCTCACAACAGGCTGCGCGTCAATTGATGCTCACCGTGCACTGACGGAAACCTGGTTGGCCGACCTATCCGAAACGTGCTTGAAGACGCACACTTTCTAGCGCACGTGTGGCAGGGCTGAGGGGTGAGCACCTTTTGCCGCCGTTGCTCCAGGAGACGATGTCGTCGGTCGCCGGATCGCTGACCAAGTCGTACCTGCAGATCAGACGGGGTGGCCTTGAGCGGCGCGGTGAGCCTGCCTACAATGGGGTGTGGGTGCTGAGAATGCCCGTGCATGAGTGGGGGGTGGGGGGCGCGGGGGGCGCACGTCTTTGTCAAGAACGGTGGTGGCTGTGAATCCAGGCCGCTGGCGCTGGCGCTCGAGTGAGCGCCTCGCCGGCTCATGCCAGCGGCCCTGCGACGGCTGGCCGCGCCGCGCACGACCTGCCGACGAGCTATGCTGGCAACGACGCGGCTTTTGGCAGGTCGGACACGGGTGTAGCTGACTACTGCAGGGTGCGGGGCCCCTTGCGATGCAGCAAGCCTGCAGATGTCAGGTTCGGCTCCGCCTGATGTGCCCAGAACTGGCCGTGCAGTTCCGGTGGTTCGCCAGGTGTTGGCCTGGGTTCAGCTACGAGCTGCGATTACACCGATTGGCTTTCTTAATACTTATCGGTGTGCATGAGCAAGCTGGGTTCCCCACCTTTGAGCGCGGGTCTGATTGGCCCGAGGGGCTTTGCCTCGGACACGAAACTACTTATGCTCAGCCGACATTTGCAATGTCCCCCATCGACATCATTGCCGAGTCCGCAGCGCCATGAACGCGGTGTGTAGCCTGAGTCTGCCCTGCGTCGCTTTTAGCTTTGCTCTTGGGGTGAGCGCATAGTCTTGCAGCGCGTTGGGACCGTGCCACGACACAAAGGCGCTAGAGCGCGATTGATCAGGCGCGACGCCAGTGTATTTCATAACCATAACGGGTTGTGCTTGTCCGGCCGTTGAAGACGGTGTCGCACCTGAGCAGGAGGGTCGGTGGCGCTACAGTTCAAGGGCGACACCTGCTTGTGAATGCCGCGGTACGGCGCAATGTCTGGATGCTCACTAGCGGCGGGCCGGCACTGCGAGGTGACTTCTCAAGGTGTGGCATTTGGGTGATGTTGCAGCCGCGCCGGCGCAACCCAGCTTGATCAGGGGAGCACGGCTCCAACGGAGCAGCGGACCCCACATGACAGCTGCTTGCGGCATGATGCTGGTCGTTTGGTACGGCGATGGCCTGTGCTGTGCAGGCGGCACTGTACAACTGCGGGCATGTCCGGTTCCATGCTATGGTAGCTCACGCGATATGATGGTCGCGAAGACACAGCGATCATCGTTTACGCCGGGCGTGGGTCAGACCCGGCAGACCCTTGAATCGGCATAGAAGTCATCACTACTGACGCTTGCCAGCAAGGACTTTTGCGATTGCGTGCCTGTAATTTGTAGGCACAATGAAGGGCGCAATAGCTGCAATCGTCGTGTTGGCATGCGCCGGCCTGTCGTTTGCGAAAGACACCCCACGCCTGCGAGAGACACCATGGCGACCAACGGTATCGAGCGATGGTCTGGGCTCAGCGCTGATGGAGGGGCCGGAGCGGGTGGCAGGATACTTCCGGCTCAACAGGACGTATGCCGGTATGTCACGCTTGTTGGAGACTGGTAATCGATCGTTGCGATCGCGCACCTTTCGTCCCTGCTATGCTCGCAGCTTCTGCTGGCGACCGCGGTCTTGCCCTGCCGTGAGATTGATATGGATGCATGTCTGCGCTGGGGTCGTTGAGGCGTCCCCCCTTCCCCCCGGCGTGATTCGCGCGTGTGCGCTGGCTGCGTATCTGCGACCCGTGCTGATCCTCATGTGCTGTCTGCATGCAGCCGAGATGTTCTACTTCTACTTCCAGGTACGCGTCATGCCTCCGATGCCACGTCCGGACCCATGGGCTGCATGCTCGAGCTTGCAAGTGCCTCTCTACATGCCGTGATGTCATTAAACAGTGAGTCGTCATGATCAGGAGCTGACACCCTCACGCGCTGCTTGTCGCAGTCGCGGCAGAACAAGAGCGATGATCCACTGCTCATCTGGCTGACTGGTGCGCGCAGTGCAGTGCTGCTTGTGCAGCACGCTAGTCATGATACCACTGATCGCAGCAAGGTGTGATGAGACTACTGCGAACATGGCCTCGCTCGCCCTGATGCGACCTGGGATCGCCGGTGTACACTCTGCAGCGTTTACAGGACCATGCTCTCAACCTGACCGACCCTTATTTGGGACATGAAGCCCCGCTGAGAGAAGCGCACACATGTGTATGCTAATTTGTGCTGTCTGCAGGCGGACCTGGATGCTCCTCGGAGCTCGCCGTCTTCAAAGGTGCGTGGTCAGCGTTGCGAACCTTGCTACAGCCACCTCCGCTATGTGCCGCTTGCAACTCCACCGCGAATGCACGCGAAATCGTGTTGCATCCTACGCTCACAGTCCATCAAACATGCTTGCACATGTCCGCAATGTGATGTGCCCACGGTTGGAAAACACCCTGTAAGGAGTCACCATTGTAGTCGAAGAGACGGAAGACCCCGTGCTGGTATAACCGCTTGGTAAAACACGAGCGTCATTCGTCTACAGAGAACGGGCCCTACGTGCTGACGAAGAACGGCAGCGTGGAGGAGCGCGAGCACGCGTGGGACGTGACCAGCAACATCATCTTCGTGGACAGCCCCGTGAACGTGGGGTACTCCTACTCGGACGACCCGAGGGACCGCGTGTTCGACGAGAAGACCGTGGCCGCGGACCTGCTGGACTTCCTCGAGGAGTTCCTCCTGGGTGAGTGCAGCTGTTCACCACGTTCATCTGAGTTCTGACATCCGCTCTGGGTGAGGAACCCTGCCCTTTCACATGCCCAAGCAACGTAGCTCTCGCCTTCGAATCAGCTTTCAATGCGCTGTAGTCAGCAATTTGCACGCCATGCTCTTGGGGACAATGGTTGCCGAACCACAGCGCAACCATCAAATACGAGGCCTGTGCACGAAGCACCTGCTATGGGGAAACAGCCGGGTAGGCTAGCCGACTGAGACAGTAGATGATGTTTGGTCACTGATGAATTGTTCACGATGTGCAGCGCGTCCAGAGCTGAGGGAGCGCGACTTCTTCGTGACTGGCGAGTCGTACGCGGGGCACTACATCCCGGTGGTCACGCACCACATCTGGCACACCAACAAGGCCAAGGCCGAGGGCGAACGCATCAACCTCGCGGGCATGGCCATCGGCAACGGCATGTGCGGCTGCGGGCCTACCCCTTGTCATGCCCTTCCTAAACCCTGACCCCAGCAGCAAACCCCAGCCTGACTCTAAACTTGGATGCAGCCTTGAAGACCAACTGGCCACCTTTACACGCCCGTTGCTGCCTGCGCGGCTGTGCACAGTCCGGTACATCGTCAACGGCTGCATAGGCATGCAGGCCAGCGCTAAACTTTCCCAGCGCACCGTCATGGAAGCATACCTTTGGATGTTGACCTCACTGTTCATACTCTAAACGATGCGCACTGCGCTGCAGGACGGTGCCGGAGCTGCAATTCGGCGCCTACAGCGAGTTCGCGAAGCAGCGCGGAATGATCACCCAGTCGGAGGAGGATGGCATCAACCAGGCACGCTGACATGGCTCGTCTGGATCAGAGATGGCATTAGTGCGCCTCATTTTGATGCATCCTGATGATGCGCCTCGACGAGCAAAACGAGCCGAAAAACGGCGAATATGGCCATATTTCGGAGTTTGGGATCTTTATGACCGGGGATGCATCAAAATCGGCCAAATGCATCCTTTTGATGCACCATTCAAAATCCTAGTGCCATCTCAAGTTTGGATTAGAATTGTAGTACTTGAGCTCGCAAGATCACATCTCGAAGCACACTACTCACTCATCCTCACCGCAGCATCAGTAGCTGCACTTGGTTGGTTCCTAACTCTTGTTCTGTTCGTAGCCGTAGCCATAGCCCTAGCCCTGAGCATAACCCTACCCAGTCGACCGAAAACTGATATTTGACGGTTCTGGCTGCGCAGCTGTGGCCGGCGTGCAAGTTCGGCATCCACGTGTGCAACATGGGCATCCCGATCCTGTCGGACGTTTTCTGCCAGGGCTCCCTGTACTTCTGCCAGATCACACAGGTGCGCGTGTCTGCGTGTTTGCGCCCTGTGTCCCAACCCACCTCCTGCGGCGTCGTTCCCCAAGTGGCTCCTTTGCAGGACATTGGTGGCTCGTGCAACGTTGCATGTCAGCAGAACACATCCCGGCATGACATCTGCCGATGATGTTCATGCATCACACGATGCTTGCATCCAGCGGCTACTGGATCTGATAGGTAGTTCACCTACCGGGGGCCACTGTCGCTGACCATCGCATAGGCACACTTGCAATCATGACGGCTAACATCGCTGTCCTCGATACCCGCAGTTCCAGGCGGTCATGGGCTTGGTGGGCAACTTCAACGTGTACGACATCCGCAAGGAGGTGTGGCGCAGCTTGAATCTACAAATTTGGAAATTTCATATAGAAACTTTCTATTAAATTATCTATATTCGCTCCAAATTTTAACTTGTCCTTGTAATTTAGATATAGATATAGAATTGACTAATCAATCATCTCTCAATCGTAATAGTACAGCTAATTTAATAGTATAGCTCTTAGGAGGACGTGCTGTCAGTCCGCTGCTGTCGTTTGTACACTCTCCGCAGCCAACCATGCCGTTGTTGCCACACCGCAGCCGGCCATGCTTTCGCCCGCTCGACGAGTTTGTCTTTCGGTTGCAGTGCTATAGCTCGCACGGCAATGGAGTGCTCCAATCACCGTGATTGATTCACGCTGCTGAAGAACGAACACTCCCCCGCAGTGCATCGGGCCGCTGTGCTATGACTTCAGCGACATTGATGCATACTTCAACCGGCCGGAGACAAAGAAGGAGCTCGGAGTGCCGGCAGAGCGAGAGTGCGTTGACAGCCCATTGCGCCGCCCTTCTGTAGTGTCCTTTGAGTGCTGGATGCCACTCAACAGGCGATCACGTTGCGTTTACCCCATGCAGCCATGCAGTTGTTGCGGCATCAATTTTCCATTGTTTCTATTGCCAGCAAAGCCAAGCGAATGATCTCATATGTGCGCTGGAATATGTCAACTGGTTGTGCTCGGCTGCCTGGCTGCATGGCTGCCATATACTGGTGCACAGAGTCCTGCAGGTCATCGGTGCGCATTTTCGTGATTCACTACGTCTCTTTACATGAGCGCCATTTGGCGCGGAGCAGGTGGACGGAGTGCGACATGGCTGTCAACGCCGACTTCCACAGCGACTTCATGCTCAACTACAACCAGCTGCTGCCGCCTATGCTGGCCGACGGCGTGCGCATCATGATCTACATTGGCATGCAGGTGAGTGCGGGCTGGTCATTGTCACAGCACAGCAGTCCTCGTGCCGACTCTGACAGGCCGACAGTGGCTCTTTGCGCCCACCAGCGTCAAGTTGCCTTCCGAGGTTTTTGCCGCAAGCCGGGCAGGTTTACACTGAGCGACAGCGGTTGCTTTGGCTGTGGTGCTGGTTGCAGCCATGATCACGTATTTGCAAGCGCAACCACCGACGGACCTCGACCTTTCCACCTTGTGGAGATAGAGATGGCCGTAGGCCACCGGCTAACTGTGCTCAGCACATTCCCTCAAGACTCGTCCGTGCTGCAGGACTTCATCTGCAACGAGGTCGGCAACCGGTGGTGGGTGGAGGCGCTGGAGTGGGAGCGCGCCGCGGACTGGAACGCGGCGCCGCGGGAGGACTGGGAGGTGGACGGCGAGAAGGCGGGCACGTCGCAGGTCGCGGAGCCGCTGACCTTCGTGACCGTCGACGACGCGGGCCACATGGTGCGTTTCCGATTTGGTGTGTCACCTTGACTGACATTCGGCCTGAACTCTGTATACATAGCAAGCCTGGTGACTCACAGCCAGGCCAAGAATATTTCTGACCGAGCTGCTTGATGTCGGCCTCGGTGGTATACCGAGTTGTTCGCTAGCACTGTCGATTCCTGCTGGCGCCTAGTTCAGACGTGCAAACAGCTGGGTTGCAGGCTGCGCAGGGTTGCAATCAGCTTGCATAGAAGCTGACGGTTGGTTATGCGAGCTACAGGTGCCCATGGACCAAGCGAAGAACGCGCTGGACATGATTACGCGCTTCACTCGCGGCGAGGACTTCGGCAGCCGAGACTCGGCGAAGCTGGTCATCGCCACGAGCCAGCAGGCGGAGACCGTGGCAACCGCATAGCGTTCCGGCCTGCTCTAATCTGTTCTGTATAGCGAACGAACCAACTAATTGTGTGTTCGGCATATTCATCGTGACAGAGGCACCTAGATGTTGCTTCAAGATGCATGTCTGCAGCATACACTGAGACCACGATCCTCAGCAGCGTGTGAGCAAAATGCCTTTGTCCAACAAGTGTCGTCATCGCAGCCGCTGAGCGAGCACAAGCTCCAACATTGATGCATATCGGACTTGCTGGGCTGACATGTGAGGCATGCTGCCACTGCCGGGCATTTTGCCCGTTGTTTACGTGATGCTTGGCGAGGCTTTCAAGCGAGAGATCAGACGGGGTGGGGTACCGGCATGCACAGCGCCCTCATCCTCGGCATTTGACAATGGTGCTGCCCTGTGTAGTCACCGCACTGCTGATCATTGCTGCAGCTTCAGCAGCTACCACCCCTCGCCTTCGCGAGCGTGACCTCCGTGGGATCGCGACACTTCATGGGAATGCAATCGAGCCCGAGCGCGTCGCTGGCTACTTCCGCCTCAACCGGACGCACGCAGGTGGGGCATGCTGCTGCTGCGGCGATCCTCAGTCCATTCCATGAGCAGAGTCAGATCTGCTCGTGGCAGACCACCTCCCAGTCCCG
>JAABUX010009406.1_pt1 | contig 11077 bp, 7 predicted proteins | sample 5561851 | NCBI WGS metagenome assembly JAABUX01 (sample SAMN10711883, study PRJNA513361) | rock metagenome | isolation source: Antarctica rocks | place: Antarctica: Victoria Land, Richard Nunatak red sandstone | collected 2016-01-03 | reverse complement strand
GATCCGCATCGGGTCAGCCAGGTTAATCACGCGAAAGATAATCTGACGCTCGCGGACCGTCGCCCCTTCCTCGATCTGGAACTGCTGTTGTTTGACTCGTTGCGGGTCGTTGGCGTGGACGATCAGACCGTCGCTGGGCGCGCGAAGCTGGCACCGCTCGACCTGCCGTCCGAGCTTGGCGGCTTTGATTTTCTCCAACTCCCAGGAGGTCTGCTTGGTCATCTCGTCGGCCCCGGCCTGCTCGACTTCACGCTGGAGGCGCCGGGTCGTCTTCGCCAGTGTGTACGTCTTGAGCAGCGCCTGTTGGCCCTGCGTCGTTTCCAGGTCGAGGGTCAGGGCTTGGAGGTCGAGTTCAGCCGCGTCGAGGCGATCGGCGACGGTGAGATGGGCCGCGATGTCGGCGGGCGTCTCGGGTTGGGACCGTCCGACGGTTTCGAGCATTCGCTGGCGGGCGAGCTTGGTCCGCTCCAGGCGGGCTTTGGCCTTGTTGATGCCGGCCTGGCCGTGGGCAATCTTCCCCTGGAGGTTCGCCAACTCACGAGGAGCGATCTCCTCGGCGTACTCCTTGAGGGCCAACTCGGCGTCCTTGAAGGCCACCCTCGTCTGCTGGTAGGCTGCCTCCGCCTGCCGCACGAAGCCCTCTTGATTCGTGAGCCGGTCCCGGAGCGTGGCCGAGTCGAGTTCGGCGACGAGATCCCCCCGCTTGACCTGCGTCCCCTCGGGCGAGATCCGGAGGATGGTCGTGGTCCCTTCGACCTCGCTGAGCACGTCCCGGACCCGGGAAGGCTCGACAACCCCGCGCTCGGCCAGGGTGAAGTTGAGCTTGCCGGGCTTGACCTCGACGAAGGACGGGTCGGCGGGCGGCGGGGACGCCTGGGGTTGCGCGACTAGCCGAGTGCCCGCGCCCGATCGACCGGCTTGATCCTGGGCGATCAGGCCCACCCCCGAGGCGACACCGAAGACCAGGAGGAACGCGAGGGCTTGGCCCCATCGAAGCATCATCATGGCGAAAATCACCTCCCGGGCGAGCGCCGCGGCCGAGCCCGGGACGATCGCCCGGGACGTGGCGAACCGGACCGCGGCGGCGGTCGTGCTGTCGAGCAAGGTCAGCGGGATCGAAACGTCGAGGGCTGGGCGGATCGCGAGCCAGCCCAGGCCGGGGGCGACCCCCCGCCGCTTGAGCCGGTCGCGGAGCCGCTCGCGGGCGCGAGCCTGGCGGCTCTTGACGGTGCCGACCGGCCAGCCCAGGTCCAGCGCCGCCTGCTCGTGGGTCCGCCCTTCGAGGTCGCAGAGGACCACCGGGACCCGGTAGCGCTCGGGGAGCCGGTTAATCTCCTCGTGGAGGACCCGGGCGCGGTCGGCGTCCCCCTCCGGTGGGGCGGCTGCCTTTGCCTCGGCCACCGCCACCCGACGATCGAGCCGTCGGCGCCGGGCGGCGGTCGCCCGGAGGCACGACGCGGTCCGGTAGGCGACCTGATGGAGCCAAGGGGCGAGCGAGTCGCGGGTCCAGAGCCTCCCCGCCTTTGCGACCAGGACCAGGAACGTGGCCTGGAAGGCGTCCTGCGCGTCGTGGGGGTCGGCGAGCACCCCCCGGGCGACGCGCCGGACAATCGGGCCGTGGCGCTCGACGAGGGCCGCGAAGGCCAGCTCGGCCGCTTCGCCCCGGCCGGTCGCGAACCGCTCCAGGAGTTGCCCGTCGGTCAGGTCGCGGACCCGCCCCAGGTCAAAAAGCGCCTGAAGCCGCCGACCGACCGCCCCTTCCTTGCCCGTCGCCACCGGTCACGTCCTCCCGCTGCGCCCTGAGATGCCTCGGCCCCCCCTTCGACGGGCGGACTTGAGTAATGTCGCGAAGGGGGCCGGCGGTTCCGACTTTCCGCTCGGGATCAGCATTCGCTCAAGCTGACGGGAATCTGGATGGCCAGGCCCCCTTCGGAGGTTTCTTTGTATTTGGTGTTCATATCCTGGGCGGTGGCCCACATCGACCGGATCACGGCGTCGAGTGTGACCCGAGCGTTCCGGGGGTCGCCGGCCAGGGCCATGTCGCAGGCGGTGATGGCTTTGATGGCGCCCATGCTGTTCCGCTCGATGCAGGGGATTTGCACGAGGCCGCCGATCGGGTCGCAGGTCAGGCCGAGGTGGTGCTCCATGGCGATCTCGGCGGCCATCAAGACCTGATCGACCGACCCGCCCGACACCTGCGCCAGCCCCGAGGCCGCCATCGCGCTGGAGACGCCGATCTCGGCCTGGCAGCCCCCCATCGCGGCCGAGATGGTGGCCCCCTTCTTGAACATGCTGCCCACCTCGCCCGCCGTCAGGAGGAAGTTGACGACATCGTGGGCGAGCGTGTCGGCGGATCTCCCGGAAAAGCAAACATGGTACAGGAGGACGGCCGGGATCACCCCCGCGGCGCCGTTGGTCGGGGCGGTGACGACTCGGCTAAACGCGGCGTTTTCCTCGTTCACCGCCAGGGCGAAGCAACTCACCCAGCCGAGGACGTCGCGGAAGTGGTGCGTCCCCCCCTGGATCGCGGCGACCCACTCGTCCACTCCCGGCATCACCCCCGACTCATCCTTCAGCCGCCGTCGGTTCATGGTCGCGGCGCGGCGGACGACGTTCAAGCCGCCGGGCAAGATCCCGTCGATGTAGCAGCCCCGGTGGACGCACCGCCGCATCACGTCCCAGAGCTGCGCCAGGCCGGCGTCGATCGCGGCGTCGGTCCGCCAGGTCCGCTCGTTGGCGCGGACGACCGCGGGGATTGTCAGCCCGTGCGCTCGGCAGTGGCCGATCAGGTCGCTCGACGTCTCGATCGGCATCGGCAAACCAGCCAGGCAATTGCCGGCCGACTCGTCCCCCTCGCGGACGACGAACCCGCCGCCGATGGAGTAGAAGGTCTCCGCGTGGGTCCGCCCGTCATCCAACATCGCCTCGAACCGGAGGCCGTTGGCGTGCTGGGGCAAGGTCACGTCGCGGTGGAACTGCAAGTCGGTCGCGTACTGGAACGGGAGCAACCGGCCGCCGTCGAGGGGAAGCTGCCCCGAGGCCCGGATCTGGGCAACTCGCGGGTGGATCGTCGCGGGGTCACACGTCACCGGGTCCTGCCCGCTCAAGCCCAGCAAGACGGCGAGATCCGTCCCATGCCCCCGCCCGGTCTTGGCCAGGGAACCGTACAGGTCGACGTGGAGGCGCTGGACCTGGTCGAACTCGCCCCAAGTCCGGAGGATTGCGAGGAACTGCTGCGCGGCCCGCCACGGCCCCATCGTGTGCGAACTCGACGGGCCGACGCCGATCTTGAAGATGTCGAAGACGCTGATCGACTCCACGGCTTCCCCCCCCCCCTCAAACTCGCGAGCACCGGGCGCCTGCCCCTTCCCAAGGGTATCGCGAACCCCCTTGGACGTCGACTCCGGGCGGTCAAGCTCGAAGAACGAGCCGAGGAACGGTCCGATCCTGATCCCCTGAGCGAACGCCCAGCAAACAGAACTGACGCAGGATTACTCCGGACCGACACCGGGTACTTCACATGCCGCAAAGGTCGGGGACGGGACTCCAGCTACCATCATAGCAGGCAGCCGCCCGCAGCCTGCGGCCCCACCTTGGGGCGATCCGTCCGGTTAGCCTCGGCCAGCATAGCGAGTTGGAGCCACAAGCTGCGTTTCTGCGCCTTGGTCGCGACGCCCGCTTGGATAAGGTCCCTGATCCCGGCGTGCCCCTCGGCGTCCGGCCGCTCATCGTGGTGCCACTCGACTTCGAGAGAGGCCACGGCATCGTTCTCCGGGTCCGGCCGCACGGCCCTGATCGCGTCGGCGTTTAGGCGGGCGATGATCGAATCGGTCATGCTATTGTTGGAGAGCGCGAGGACGTGAACGTCGGCGGTCATCCGGGCGGCCCAGACTGTCAACCGGTTCTTCGGGTCCTTCTTGTCCTCGCTCGAAGGTTCGAAGTGCTTCTCACTGATGTCCCCGTCCAGCGTCATGAGCTTTTTCTTGCACGCTCGCTTGACCCACTCCCCGTCCGGCAAAGGATCGCCGTCCGCGCCTCTCCGAAATTCGTCCATTGGGGCGTCTCACGGGATCAAACAAAAACCCCACGGCAGGGCGGTCGCCCGACGCCGTGAGGTAGTATACACAAAAACCGGTCGGATTACCGATCGGACTTTTCGACGAAGATCGTCAACTTCTCGATCACCTCGTGCGGGACGGTGCAGGCTGCCGGGTCGAAGTCGACCGACCAGATCTTGCGAGTGCGATGATTGCGATAGAAGGCTTCCGCCGGCGCACCAGGGCCGACTTGAATCGCGAGGTAGTGCTCCTCCCGCTTCCAGATCAAGAGCAGTTCGCCGTCCAACCCCGGGCCGACATCGGGAATCGACAACTCACGTGGGCAGACACCGAACAGCTTCCACCACAACCGCTGCGTCTCGCGGGCGGTCTCGACACTGATCTGCGGCTCGCCATCTTGGGGTTTCGCCAGGCCATCAATGAACGAGCGGAAGCGGGCGAGCCGCTGACTCCATTCGGCCCTGATGGCCGACACCGTGCCGTCGCTCCGCACGGGCGCCCAACGATCCATTCGAGGAGTCAGCGGGCTGATGAAGGCCAGGACCCAATCATCACGCCGACGTTCAGATTGACGGCCCTTGTAGGGAGGCTGCACCGTCGCGTCGCCGCGACATCCGTGAGGCAAAGTCGTTGAGTTGGCGTTGGTCATCATGGCACTGCCCCTTCCGCGGGCGGAAAAAAGCCCCTCAAGACTCTCGTAAGCTCTTCGGGTGCCAGTCGAAAAAAATCCACGATTTGGTCCGGGGCGAGTTCTGGGCCGTACGTCTTGAACGACTGATCGAAGAAGATGGCCGGGGGGGATGCGATCGGCGGCGAAGTCATGTCGCTGATGAGGTGGCTCATGCAGCGCAGCCAACTGTCTACCTCGATTCGCCCGCCCAAGGTGACGAACTTCCTGGCCAAAAACTGGTAGGCAGCCACCCCATCGAGTGGTCCAGTGACCCAGCGTTCCTGACAAAAATACCGAGAAATGGTTCGAGCCGAGTCGTCGTCCGGGCTGAGCCACAACACGCTGCATTCCACATGCGCCGTCCCGAGGGGCAAGAAGGCACGATACCCGTTGAGGAGCCTCTCCGCCAGGGTCATGTGGGCTTCGATGTTGATCGGCGTAGATTCCGAAGGTAACTCCCTGAGCTCGATCCGCTTCGGGAATGCACAAAGCTGAAGATTCCCGGCGGCGTTCTGAATCAGAATTTGGATCTGATCGCCGTCCGGGTTCTCGGGTGGGTCGAACGAGACCGGCTCGCCGTCGAAGAGGTGCGAGTAGGTTCTGAGGAAGTAACTGAGGAACCGGTTGCTGCCAACGCTGATCCCGCCGGTGTACAGGACCGCGCGGGCGGCAACTGCGTCGGTCATGTTCATCCGGGGAACGATTGGGTCCACAGCCACCTCCAGGTACACTTGACCCCCTCATCATACGCCGCAGGTGGCGCGGAGGGTACACTCTGTCCCCAAAACTAGCAAGTCGATCAATGTCTTATCTAATTTACCTTAATTGCCAAATTAGACAGGTTCTTGAACGTCTCGCTTTGAACGCCTCGCCGGGTCACTTGGACTTAACAACATATAATTAGAAATATTAGAGAACACCGTGGGTGTCGGTTCTATTTTTGACGCAAGTCTAAGTTGCTATGAAAGTCCAAAAATTCGGCGGGCTCGACGCGGCCGGGGGTCACGGTTCGGGTTGGTCGAGTTCGGCGAGGGGGACGGCGTCGTCGAGCGACATGGTCGCGTCGAGGAGGGTGGACGGCTTGGAGGCGGTATAGAGCCACGATGCGGGAGCGGGGCGGGACTTTCCAAACCAGGCGGATGCCAGCGGCAAAATATCCGGCGCGTTTGCGGGCCACTTCAGCGCGGGTGTTCGACGGGCTGAGGACCTCGACGGCGATGTCGGGGACGACGGCGACGAGGAAGTCTCAAGGAATAGCCGTCGAGTCGAATCTCGGACCAGACGGACCGGATAAGGGCGGTCCGTCCGGTTGGTGCGGATTACTTCTTGCCCATCGGTTCGCGGACTTCGACGAGGCCGGCGTCGATCGACTGGCCGCCTTGGGTCTGGTGGCAGTGAATGGCGATCAGGTTCCGGCCGGGTTTGAGGGTGCCGGCGGCTTCGGGGTTGATCGCCACGTCCTCGTAGCCGCCGGTGTGGCCGGTCAGTCGGGCCGCGAGGACGCCGTTGAGGTAGATCTCGGCGTCTTCGTCGTGGATGGCGGTGATCAGGAGCCGCGCGGGGTTGACCTCGGGCAGGTCGAACGACCGCCTGGCCCAGACGTCGGGGGTGTCCCAGGTGGTCCGGACCTCGGCCCCCGGGGTGTTCTTGGTCCCGAGGACGCCCGGTCCTTCCTTCCAGGCGGAAGCGTCGAAGTTGGCGGTTTCCCAGCGGTCCGACGGGCGGTCGGTGGTGTAGCGCCAGGTCAGGCCCTTCGCTTGCGAGGTCGCGACCACCGGGCGGATCTCGGCGACGCGGGAAAAGTCGCCAGTGTTCACGGCGGCGGCGCGGTCGAGGTCGACCTTGAGAATGGCGCGGTCGTAGGTCAGGAGGCCGTTGGCCTCGGTCTCGACGTCGGTGATCTGGGTGTAGACCAGGGCGTTCAGACCTTGATCCCCCTTGAGGTTGAATCCTTCGCGGATCAGTTGCTCATACTTCCGGGTCAGCTCGCCCGAGGATTTGGTCCCGGCGTAGCCCCAGATCTCCTTCTGCCAGGTGTGGCCATCGACCCCCAGGCTCAAGCCGCCGAACTCGCCGAGGACGCCGGCGCGCTTGGCCTCGACCGGCGGGGCGCCGGGTCGGGGGTACTTGTGCATGTCGTGCAGGTCCCCCACCCCGGCGCGGTCGGCCCAGCCCGAGGCGGCGTCGACCAGGCGGGTCGGGTCGTACTTCTTGGTCCAGTCGGCCACGCGCTGGGTGTCGAACTGGCCCCAGCCTTCGTTGAAGACGACCCAAGTGACGATCGAGGGGTGGGCTTGCAGGCCGTCGATCATCTCCTTGAGTTCGACGTCGTACTGCCGGGCCGACTCGGGGGTCCGGGTGATGTCGGGGTCCTCCGGGCTGATCGACTTGTCGCCCGAGGGCATGTCCTGCCAGACGAGCAGGCCGAGCTGGTCGCACCAGTAATACCAGCGGTCGGGTTCGACCTTGACGTGCTTCCGGGTCATGTTGAACCCGAGCTTCTTGGTGATCTCGACGTCGTATCGAAGGGCTTCATCCGTCGGCGCGGTGTATAACCCGTCGGGCCAGAACCCCTGGTCGAGCGGACCGACCTGAAACACCACTTGATTGTTGAGCCGAATCCGGTTGACCCCCTTCTCGTCCTTGGCGATATTGACCTTCCGCATCCCGGCGTAGCTGCTCACGCGGTCGAGCGTCACGCCTTTGCGGGTCAGCTCGACTCTCAGGCCGTAGAGGAACGGGGTTGCCGGGGACCAGAGCTTGGGGTTGCCGATGGCGATGTTGACGGCCTGGCCGGGGGCTTCGGCCGCCTCGCCGACTTCCTGGCCGTTGTCGGTCATCACGACCGAGACGCTGAGGTCCTTGGTCTCGTCGCCGACCACGTTGGCGATGACCACCAGTTGCTTGTTGTCGATGTCGGGGACGATCTTGAGGCTCTCGATCCGCGCGGTCTTGTTCACCGGTTCGAGCCAGACGGTTTGCCAGATCCCGGTCGTCGGGGTGTAGAAGATCCCGCCCGGCTTGTTGACCTGCTTGCCATGGGGCTGAGTCCCGCCGTCGGTCGGGTCGAACACCCGGACGATCACCTCTTGATCGCCTTCGGACTTGAGGGCGCTGGTGATGTCGTACTCGAAGCCGTCGTAGCCCCCTTTGTGGGTGCCCAGTTCCTTGCCGTTGACCCAGACGGTGGACTCCCAGTCGACCGCGCCGAAGTGGAGGACGAGCTTTCGGTCGCGATAGGTCGGCGGCACGTTGAAGGTCCGGCGGTACCAGCACCGGCCGCCTTCGACCGGCTTCATGATCCCCGACAGGGCGGACTCGACCGGGTACGGGACGAGGATCTTGTCGCCCAGGTCCTTGCCCACGGGGCAGGGGTCGCCTTCCTTGCCGAAGGCGAATTGCCAGACGCCGTTGAGGTTGACCCAGTCGGGCCGGACCATCTGCGGGCGGGGGTACTCGGGCAAGGGGGCTTCGGGCTTGACGTCCTTGGCCCACTTCGTGGCGAGCGGGCCGACGACTGGCGTGCCGTCGCCGGCCCAGGTGGGACTCGTGGACCAAAGCCCGGCCAAAGTCAGCGACGCCACAAGCGCGGAGCGTCGCCAAAGCCAGTTGCGAATCATGATTGAGTCACCCACGAGAAGGGAAAGAGACCGCCGGAACCCCACGACACCGAGCGACCCCGGCGATCCCGCAGCAACCAGGATGGCCAACCCCGGCCGATTTGTCACCGGGCCACCCCGAGATTAACCCTGGCGCGCACCGGATTAAGCCTCTTTGCCGGGGAACGGACTCCCTCGGGGTTCACTCCTCTCCGCCGGGGCAATCGTGGCTCGACCCGCTCAACCTCGCAGCCGGGCGGCCAGTTTTTTGAGGTCGGGCCGACGCTTCGAAGGGTTGGACCGGCCTCGACCGGTGGGTTTAGACTCCCAGTGGGCCGAAAAACCCAAGGGCGGCCCGATCGGGCCGGGTTGAGGTTGCGGTTCCGGGAGAGTGGCACGCCCGATCGGGGGCAAAAATGGGTTCGTCTCGGCGTTCGATGCGATCGAAATGGGTTCGTTTCGGTGGGGGGCGGCCGGGGCGAGGGTGGGTGGCGCCTCGGTCGGGGCGTCCAGGCTTGGTCGGGGGAGGTGGTCGGGGGGCGCGAATGCCTCGGGCTGGATGACAGTGGGTGGCCCACCGGCGTGGAATTGCTCGACATACCACTGGAGCCGCTTTTCCAGGTCGCGCTCGTACCGCCGGAGCCGCTTGAGGTCGGGGGTTCCCGCGTCGTTCCGGTCCGCCCGCACCAAACTCCGCGCGACCTCGTCGGCTTCGACCATCCGTTCCCGGAGCGCTGCCAGTTCCGCGATCGTTTCCCGGGCCACCTCCGCCTGAGGTCGAAGTGGGAACACCGGGCGTCCATCGGCGTCGATGATCTGTTCTGGGGCGTCGTCGCGGACTTCCAGCGGCGTCCCGAGCAAGTTGTTCGCCAGGGTGGCCTGCTCGGGCGTCCAGGTTTGGCGGTCGGCGACGTTCGCCAGCATCGCCCAGCGGTCGATCAGCCAGTCGCACCCGTCCGGCGACCGGCGCAACTCGGCGACGACCCGCGCCGGGTGCCTGGGCAACTTCTCGGCCAGCCGCTCGACTTCGAGGCGTTGGTCTTCATCCCAGCACGTCCACGCCCGCCAGCACGCCTCGTCGCGCAACCGCCGCTCGACCCGCGCCGCGCGGTCGAGCCGGACCGAGGTCAACGCGATCGCTTCGCTCAACCACGCCTGCCACTCATTTTTCGGCCGGAGGGCAAGCCGGAAGTCCTCCGCTCGCTCCCGCCAGTCTTCGCTGTCGACGGTGTCCACCGCCACCGCGGTCAGCCCATGCTTTAAAGCATTCCGCCGGGCGACTTCCTTCCCCTCCTCGGTCCTTGGCCCGGTACTTCGCAGCGCGTTCCGCCGGTTCGCCGCGCGTCGAGCCTCACTGACGATCATCGTGGTAAGTCCTGGTTGGATGCGAGGTTCGGGTCGACTCCCAGCGAACTTCAAGGCTTCCAACCAGTAATATCTTTCTTTTCGCGAGTTCTTATTGGGCTTTCTGGCCAAAACACGAAAGAAAATCGAGGTCAGTTCACGTCCCTGAGGTAGAGGAGTGAACTGGCCCCGATTTTCCCCACCGCTTCGAGCGGGTGGGCTGGTCGGCTGAGGGCTGCGATCAGCGTTTGCGGTAGTAGTCGGCCAGGGACAGGACGCCTTCGGTCACCAGGCCGAAGACCAAGTGGGAGACGAGTCCTCGGGCGTGGGTTTGCCAGGGGAAAGAACTGGGTCCGGGTGTCAGGCCGAGGGCGGGGTTCAGGCCCTCGTCGCCCAGCAGCCATAAGGATGCGCCGAAGCCAAGCCCTTTGGTGATCGCCGGGGCGGGGATGTGGTTGCGGATCGCGCCGTAGACCGCTCCCGAACCGGCGCCGATCCCAAAGTGGACGGCTCCCTCGGTGGCCAGCTCTTGCTGCTTGGTCATCCGGACGCCGGCGGTGTCGGCCAGCTTCCGCGCGGCGACCTTGGTGGCCGATTGGCCGCGGCGCGCCCATTCTTCGCGGAAGCGGTTCGTGTGGCTCGCGTTCGCGTAAAGCAGCTGCGACATCCCGCTCAGGGCGAACGTCGCCACAGTCCCCGCGATCGCCCCGAAGGTGAGGTCGCCGGCGACGCTTTGTGGCTCTTGACTCATGGTTAGCTCCCAGCTTAATGGATTTTGAGCGGATGGACGGACCCTTGCGCTAGGGTGAGTATCATTTGTCGTGCCGTCGCCGACTGCGGTGACGACCAGCCCAGGGTCGAGCCGTCATCGCAACTGGCCCACGGTTTGCCTTAAGAACGGTGAATCTCCCCCTGTCCCCGCGTCGGGGTTCGAACCTCTTGCCGAGGAGCAGACCATGTCGGATCGTGACCAGTTGCACATCAGTCGCCGCGCGGTGTTGAAGACCGGGACGCTCGCCGTCGGGGCCGCGTCGCTGGCGGGTTCGCCCGCCCGGGCCACCGAAGAGCACGCCGCCCCCAAGGCCCCCGAGGCGGGGCAAGTCGAGTGGCGGAACAAGCAGCCGGGGATGGCTTACCGCCGGCTCGGGCGGACCGGGTTGATGGTGTCCGAGGTCGTGGCCGGTGGCGACCCGATTACCCTGGAGAATTACAAGCATATGGAACTGGCCCTGGAGATGGGCCTGAACTACCTCGACATGGCCCCCGCTTATAACCACGGGGACACGGAGCGCGCCTTTGGCAAGTTCCTGGCGGAGTCGTCGTCGAAGCGCGAGCGGGTGTTCCTGACGACCAAGATCAGCGACTTCTCCAAGACCCGCGAGGGGATGTACCAGGAAATCTTCCAG
>JAABUX010009405.1_pt1 | contig 11077 bp, 8 predicted proteins | sample 5561851 | NCBI WGS metagenome assembly JAABUX01 (sample SAMN10711883, study PRJNA513361) | rock metagenome | isolation source: Antarctica rocks | place: Antarctica: Victoria Land, Richard Nunatak red sandstone | collected 2016-01-03 | reverse complement strand
CGCCGTAATTGGCGACAGCTTCATAGCTGATGAAGTCGTCGATGCGGTATTCGATGAAAAAGGGGTGCTCCATGCCGGGGAGGACCAGCGCGGATTTTTCGCGGTCGAGCTCCTGCTGCATGGCCTGGAGAATTGGGTCGCTGGTGGGCTTCTCGGTCTGCGCAGAGATTGTGCTGGTTGCTGTTGCAAATAGGAGTGCGGTGGTTGCGCAGAGTGTTGTGGCGTTACGAACCCAGGTAAGCGACGGTGAGGCTGTCGCGTACCTGGGGCACCCGGGTCTGGGGCTGGTGTAGGGCTGTGGTGGTGAAGCAGATCCCTCCGCTTCGCTGCGGAATGACAAGCAAATTGCGTTGCGGAATGACAGGGAAGAAAGGAGGGACGACGAGAGAGGGGAGCGAAGCTTGCGAGAGATGGGTCGGCGCATTAGCGGGCCTCCTTTGCGGGCGTGGCGGAGGCTGCGGCTGCTGGTGGGGGCAGGATGGGCGGACGGGCGGAGCCCTGGGCCTGGCGCTGTGTTTCGATCTCGCTGACGAGCATGGCGGGAGCGACGGCTGAGACGGGGATGGAGCCGGACTCGGCGCCGCAGATGCCGTTGAAGATTTCCTGGTGATCGCCGGTGGCGACGATGCGGGTGAGCGCGGCCTGGGGCGTGCCGACGATGGAGACTCCTCGGACGAGTTCATCCGGGCGGCCGTCGACGAAGACGCGGTAGACGACGAGCGGGATGACGGAGAAGGCCTGTGGGCTGCGGCGCGTGGTGACGGCGAAGCCGGAGGAGATGTCCTCGAAGAAGAGGCCGTAGGGCTTGTTCTGTTTCTTCGCTTCGTCAATGAGTAACTGTCGCAGTTGCTTATCGGGGACGGTCTTCGAGGATGTAACGATGAGGTTGCCCTGGCGGCCGGTGGGCATGTGTCCTGCCTCTGCGCGTCCGTGGCCGTTGGAGGTGGAGAAGCTGGCGATGGGAAGGCGCGACATCAGGAAGGTGTCGAGGACGCCGTCTTTGATGAGGTCGACGCGACGCGCGGGCTGGCCCTCGTCGTCGTAGCTGTAGTGGCCGCTGAGCGGATGTCCTTGAAAGGTGGAGAGCGTGGGGTCGTCGGAGACGGAGAGAAAGGTTGGGAGGATGGGTTTGCCGAGGAGCTTGGTGAAGGTCTGACCTTCTTCATCGCCGCGCTGCCGCTGACCTTCGAGGCGATGGCCGAGGACCTCGTGGAAGAATACGGCGGAGGCGCGGCCGGAGAGGATGGCCGGACCGTCGAAGGGCTCGGTGATGGGAGCGAGGCGGAGGGCTTCGAGGTTCTTCGCCATGGCGGAGGTCTTTTCGGTGAGGGTCTTCTGGTCGGGCAGGTGCGCGGCGGAGTCGGCCTCGAAGGTTTCGGCGCGAAAGAGGTCCATGCCGTCCGCGGCGCGGGTGCGCGCGATGACGATCAGGCGGGCGACGCGGTTAGGTGTAGCGGTGCGGGCGCCCTCGGAAGAGACGAAGTAGTCGGTTTCGGTGGAGGTCTCCATCATGACGGAGTTGTAGAAGACATCGGGATATTGCTTGAAGAGCGCGGAGAGCTCGCGGATGCGGTCCGCCCATGCGGTCTTTGCCTTTTCGTTGAGGTCGAGCGGAAGGCTTGAGGGCAGCCAGGCTTTGACGGGCTGCTCGACGGAGAAGTCGGCGGAGGCGTCTTCTTCTTTTGCGCGAACCTGTTGATCGGTCTTGACCTTGAGGTAGCTGTCGAGGGCGTGGGCGTAGCCGCGATTGGTGGCGAACCAGAGCGAGCGCGCGAGGGCGGCGCTGTCGTCGGTAATGGGCAGGGGGACGGTCGAGATGGCGGAGTTGCGATGATCGCCGTGCGTGTTGTCCTCTGCGGGTGAGCCGATACGGACCTGGACGTCGGCGATGCGGCGACGGTTGTGATTGTTGGAGGTGAGGGCGCCGAAGCTGGCAGCCATGACGACCGAGTCAGAGTCGGAGATGGCGTAGCTGACGAAGTATGGCTTGGGCGTCGGCTGGGTTCCCGCGTCCGCACTGAGGCTGGCCGGCTTAACGGAGGGCTGCGGTGCGGATCCTAGCGACGACATGGCCCGGCTCAGCTCGGTCTGCATGGTGTCGATCAGGACGGCGTCGGCGGATTTTGCGGGGGCGTCGGCAGGTTGATGGCCCGAGGCAGTTGCGGGTCGTGGGGAGATGGTAGAGATGAGTGCAGCCAGGGCGAGTGTAAGGGGGGAGAGAGTTCGTGCCAAGTGAGACCCGCTTTATGTTTGTTGGTACAGGATGAGCCGAGTGTATCGGAGTTACGCGTGCCAAGGGATTAGACGAACGAGGTAGCCGGATCGTCGGCGGCGTTGCCCGAAGTGGGACGGTAAGGGAGAATCAGAGCTTTGCGGAGATGGCGAGATGAGTGTGGTGCGTTGGCGAAGGATGGTGCTGCTGTTGGTGATGACGATGTGCTGGACAGCAGGGGCCCGGGCGCTTGATCCGACGCCGGACTTCGGCCGTACGCCGACGGAGGCAAGGGCGCTGCGAGAGGCGAAGGGCCGGATGGCGACGGCGTATACCTTGCCGCCGGAGAAGCTGGCCAAGGCGCGCAGGAAGGCGGGGATCAATCACTGGCTTCACTTTGGCGGGGAGGCATGGGGTCTGCTGCAGGTCGTGCTCCTGCTCGGTCTTGGCGTTGTGGCGTCCATGCAGCGAACGGCGCTTCGCGTGAGCAGGAACCGCTGGCTGCAGGGGCTGGTGTTTCTGGGGCTGTTTCTGCTGGCAGGGACGGTTCTGGACCTGCCGCTGGGGATGATTGGACACCAGGTGTCGCGGGTGTATGGCTTATCGGTGCAGGGCTGGGGAAGTTGGGCGTGGGATCAGACGAAGGGCTTTCTGCTCGGGTGGCTGATTGGCTGGCCGATTGTGATGCTGCTGTTTTGGGTGATCCGGCGATCGCCGCGGCGCTGGTGGCTATGGTTCTGGGCGGCGACGATTCCGATGGTACTGCTGGCGATCTTTCTGGTTCCGGTGGTGATTGAGCCGATGTTCAACCATTTCGAGCCTTTGACGAAGGCGGATCCGGCTTTGGTGGTGCAGTTACAGAAGGTTGTCGACAAGGGTCACATGGGCATCACTCCGGATCGCATGTTTCTGATGAAGGCGAGTGAGAAGGTGACGGGGATGAACGCGTATGTGACGGGCTTTGACGCGTCGAAGCGGGTTGTGGTTTGGGATACGACGATCGCGAAGGCGACTCCGGACGAGATTCTGTTTATCTTCGGGCATGAGATGGGGCACTACGTGTTGGGGCATATCGTGAGGGGGCTGGTGCTCGCGATTGCAGGACTTTTCGTGACGTTTGGGCTGGGGTATCTGTTTGTGGGGTGGTCGTTGCGGCGGTATGGGGGGCGGTGGGGGATTGGGGGACAGGCGGAGTGGGGCGCGCTGGCCGTGCTGGTGCTGGCGTTCAGCCTGTATGGCGTCCTGTCGGAGCCGGTGGAGTCGACGCTGAGCCGGGTGCAGGAGCATGAGGCGGATGTGTTTGGGCAGGAGGTGGTTCACGGGATCGTTGCTGATCCGCAGGGCGTTGGGCGGCAGGCGTTCCAGGTGCTTGGCGAGACCAGTCTCGATGAGCCGATGCCGAGCACGTTGCTGGAGTTCTGGACTTACAGCCATCCCTCGCTGTCGCGGCGGGCTGCGTTTGCGGAGGTATACGACCCCTGGGCGCCGGGTAATGAGCCACGGTACTTCGGGAAGTAGAGCGCGCTGCGGGAGCCGGGTAGAATCGGGGGCATGGCGGCGAACTGTCTGTTCTGCAAGATTGTGACGGGAGCGATTCCGGCCAAACGGGTGTTTGAGGATGAGCAGAGTCTGGCCTTTGCGGACATCCATCCGCAGGCGCCAGTACATTTGCTGGTGATCCCGAAGCAGCATCTGGAATCGCATGCCCATGCGCTGGCGGAGCACACGGCGCTGGTCGGCCACCTATTCGCGGTGGCTGGCGACCTGGCGCGGTCGGAGGGTCTTACGAATGGCTATCGGCTGGTGGTGAATACAGGCGAAGATGGCGGCCAGACGGTGGGGCATCTCCATGTGCATGTGCTGGGGGGGAGGCCGATGGGGTGGCCACCGGGGTAGTCGAGGGGAAGGGGCAAGTCAGGCTGAGGCGCATCTTGCCGTTTGGGTGTCCCGAACCGCGTTGTCGATGTGCCCTTTCCCTGTACCCTCCCCCCCGTACTTTTATGCCAAAGTATACAAACTCTGAGACTTAGGTTCGGACGCCAAAGTCCAGACGACGTCCTTGGCATGGAGCGGTTTTGCGCTCAAAAACAGAGACCCGACTCGGAGTTGGAGTCGGGCCAAGGCTGATGTCTTAAGTTTACCTGAGGGCTGAGTGAGGTTGCGCCAGCGCCGAGGACGAAATGCTGTGGTCCTAGCTTCGGCTCAGAACGACAGGGCTTGAGAGTGGATCTCGCGTGGAGTGTGGTCGCACGGGCGAAATACCGGGATTCTTGCGCCTCGGCTCAGAATGACAGGGTTGGGCGCTATTGGTTGAAGTTGGCCTCTTCCTTTTCTTCTTCGAGGCCGTAGCGGCGAAGGAGGTTGGGGAGGTTTTGCGAGAAGGCGGAGCGGGGCATGACGGTATCGCAGCCAGCCTCGACGGCCTTGGCCTTGAGATCGCCCTGGATGTGGGAGAGAAATCCGACGATGGAGGTGGAGCGCTTGAGCTTGGCCTTGAGTTTGGGGATCAGGGTCAGGGGCTTGGCGCCGGCGTTGTTAAGGTCGAAGACGATGAGGCCGGGGCGATTCTCTTCTTCGCCGCCGGTCAGCTTGGCTAACTCTTCCTTCTCGTTCTTGACGAAGGCGACCTTGACGCCGAGCTTGCGGGCGGTCTCCTGGATCTTGGCGACGAAGAAGAGGTCGTCGATGAAGAAGAAGATTTTGGTGGGGGCGTCTTCGGCGATGGGAACGATGCGGCCCTGCGAGTAGTCGATGGGTTGCGAATCGTTGGACGTGTGATAGCTGCGGGGCCGCCCGCCGCCGGTATTTCCGTGCGACTCGATGGTAGAGGGCGGAGCTTCAAGGAAGTTTCCGTTGACCACGCGATAGCTGTGGTCCATGGGACCGACGAAGCTCCGTGGGCCGCGATCGCGCTGTTTGCCGCCACCGCCTCCTCCGCTATTTTTGCGGGACTTCCAGCCTTCGACACGGTTGCCGAACTGGTGGGTATCGCGCGGGCCACCGCCGTTGCTGCTGGCTGGGCTGCCAGCACCACTGCCGCCCGGGAAGGCACCGGCACCGTTGCTGCCGGCCTGGTTGCCGGGATTGTCATCGCGGCGAGGGCGGTCGCGGTCACGGTCGCGGAACTTCTTTTTCCAGCGTTTGCCGCTGGCCGGTCCGCTGCCTTGGTAGTGTCCGCCTTCGCCCCTGGAGGGGGCTCCTCCGGAGTTGCTCCCCTGAGGTGGTGTGGAGGCCTGGACGGAGCTCAGGGTTCCGGGTTCTGCCTGGGATTGCTGGGCGGGATTTTCGGCCGGGGCGCCCTCGCTACCTTTGCTTTTGCGCTTGCGGCGCCGTCTCCGGCTGCTTTTGGACTGTCCCATGCCGTGCGGGACGGATAGTCCAGGGTCCCCTTGACCGTTAGAAGCAGATTCCTGATGCCGGGGGGTGAACTGTTGTTCTTGCCCAGCGTTGTCCTGCCGAGCTGTATCGTGGCGGTCAGAGGTTGGGGGCGGGCCTGCGTGCGATTGCACCTCGGGCACATTTTGTTCTGCGCTCATGCTTCCACTTCCTATTGCACGACCTGTTGCATGTAGCAGCCGAGTTTTATCGGCTTGATGATGAGGCACGGCGTCCAGCTCTGCGGATGTCGATCGCTGTGCTGGGCACGAGAGAGGGACGGGCCGGAGGCTTTGGCGTGGGAAGAAACGGGTGTCAAGTTGCGCTCGAACAAACGTCCTTTGGTCAGTAATGAGCAGCGACGAGCGGCATGACCTGACGGCTTGATTGGCAGCCTGGCTCCGGCGTCGAACTCACCCATCTATATACCTGTTGAGCAGCGAAGCGCCCAAAAGCCCAGGAGGCTCGCACAGTGAATGGCACCCACAGCCGCTTCACAGGGCAATCCGGATAGTACAACAAGCAAAAGCCGATGGCAAGCACCGATGTGGGATAGACAAAGGTGGCGAGTGCCGATACTGACCGCTCCTTATCGTCGGAGCGGTCGTTTTTGGGAGAGCGGTCATTTTTGGGAGCGGTCGGTGGGGAGTTGCGATGGCCAGTCACTGGCCTCCTGAAACGACTCTCTCTATAGGAGAGCCTGCTCTTCTGATCCGGCGGCGACTTCCATCTTTGATCTTTGGAAGCACTTCTTACCGGGGGAGCGATACATGACGTATGAGGTCTATGTCGAGCATGATGGAGCAATTTTTCTGCCAACTGCATGTGGCTGCCTTTAGAAGGTTTAGAGCTGGCGCGGAGGCGGCGGGTTCTGGATTGTGGAGGGCTGGCGGGCGTTGGCTCCCAATTTCTGTATGGGGAGGGGATCCACCGAGACGCAACCTCCGTTTGACCCGTTGCCAACCTGGGACCTATAATTTGAGTGTTCTGGCAGCCCTTTCGCGGATGCTGGCCTGCTGAGAGTTCCGGGCCGAGCGGAGGATGGAAGCGGATGTTACACGCTTCCATATGGGTTCAGGGCGGAGCCGAGGATCCCGCAGAGGCGGATCGAGGCCGGATGACAAGACGCGAGCAATCGCATTTTCCAAGGAGCAAGACACTCAGCATGAAACGCAATCTTTTCGCAGTAACGGCGCTTAGCGTCGGTATTTCGGCTGTCACGGCTGTTGCACAGGCTCCAGCCACCCCCGCTACAGCAGCCGGAGCCGCTGCTCCGGCTGCTGTTGCACCGCAGGCGATTCCTGCCAAGGTGGCGCTGATTGCGTTTGAATCGGCGGTCGTCTCGACAAACGAGGGGCAGCGCGCAGTGCAGGAGGTCCAGAAAAAGTTTGAGCCGAGGAAGGCGCAGATCGACACGCTGGCAGGTGAGGTCGACAGCTTAAAGAAGCAGCTGCAAAGCGCACCGGCGACGCTTTCGGACGAGGAGCGGCAGACCCGACTGAAGAACGTTGACACCAAGGAGAAGCAGCTGAACCGCGATGCCGAGGATGCGCAGACGGCCTATAACGCCGATTTGCAGGAGGCGTACGGCAAGGTAGCGCAGAAGTTCTCGGGAATTGCGAAGAATTATGTTCAGTCGAATGGCTTCACGCTGCTGCTGGATGTGAGCAATCAGCAGAGCAATGTGATGTGGGCGCTGCAGTCGACGGATGTGACGCAGGCAGTTGTGGATGCATACAACAAGAGTTCGGGTGTGGCGGCTCCGCCACCCTCGGCGCCTTCGGCCAGCCGGCCTGCGGGGGCGACGCCTCGGCCGACAACCCCGCGGACGACGACGACCCCCCGGACAACGACGACTCCGCGATAGGTGTTGAGAGTGCGCAGGATGGGGAGGGCTTCGGCTCTCCCCATCTTGTTTGGCTAAACACGAGTTTGTGTGGAAAAGGCTGTGGAAGGTTTTTCCGTGTCGGACTTGTGGGTTGGTCTGAGGAGGTTGCTTCGCGCGCAGGTGATGGGACTAAGTTGTTGCAATTATTAGTCGAACGGAGGCATTTCCAGTGTTCGGCGGAGGACAACGGAGGATGGGCGTTCCAGTAGCCTAGAGGTTGTTTTCCCACAGACGGGTATTACGTTTCCGTGACTTTCGCGCGGAAGGGAGCTACTTTTGGGTGGTTACCTGGTGGTAAAGTGTGGTGCGGTTGTGGTGTTTGGCTTCCCTTCGCCAGGCATGTGGATCAGTCTTCGCTGACCTTGAGGACGGCGAGGAAGGCCTCCTGGGGGATGTCGACTTTGCCGATGCGCTTCATGCGCTTTTTGCCTTCCTTCTGCTTTTCGAGGAGTTTGCGCTTGCGGGAGATGTCGCCGCCGTAGCACTTAGCGATGACGTTTTTGCGGATGGCGGTGACGGTCTCGCGGGCGATGATCTTGGAGCCGATGGCGGCCTGGATGGCGACCTCGAACATTTGTCGCGGGATGAGCTCGCGCATTTTGGAGACAAGGGCCTTGCCGCGGTCGTAGGCGGCGTCGCGGTGGACGATGACGGAGAGGGCGTCGACGGGGTCGCCGCCGATGAGGATGTCCATCTTGACCATGGGGGAGATCCAGGAGCCGGCGAGCTGGTAGTCGAGGGATGCGTAACCGCGGGAGACGCTTTTTAGGCGGTCGTAAAAGTCGAGGACGATCTCGTTGAGGGGGAGCTCGTAGGTGAGCATGACGCGGGTTTCGGAGACGTATTCGAAGTTCTTCTGGCGGCCGCGCTTGTCTTCGACGAGTTTGAGGATGCCGCCGACGTACTCCTCGTTGGTGAGGATTTTGGCGATGATGACGGGTTCTTCGATCTGTTCGATCTCGGTGGAGTCGGGCCAGCGCGAGGGATTGTCGACTTCAGTTACAGATCCGTCGGTGAGGGTGATTTTGTAACGGACACCGGGCGCTGTGGTGATGAGGTCGAGGTTGTACTCGCGTTCGAGGCGTTCTTGAATGATTTCGAGGTGGAGGAGGCCCAGAAAGCCGCAGCGGAAGCCGAAGCCGAGGGCGACGGAGGATTCGGGTTCGAAGTTGAAGGAGGCGTCATTGAGGCGGAGTTTTTCGAGGGCGTCGCGGAGCAGGGCGTGCTCGTGGGAGTCGACGGTGTAGAGGCCGGCGAAGACCATGGACTTGATGTCTTCGAAGCCGGGGAGGGCCTCGGCGCAGGGGCGGTCGACCTCGGTGAGGGTGTCGCCGACCTTGGTGTCGGCGACGTTTTTGATCGTCGCCACGAAGAAGCCGACCTCTCCGGCGGAGAGCTCGGTGAGCTCGACGGGCTTGGGGGTCATGACGCCCATGCTTTCGACGTCGAACATTTTGCCATTGGACATGACCTTGATCTTCATGCCCTTGCGGAGTTTGCCGTTGATGATGCGGGCGAGGACGACTACGCCGCGATAGGCGTCGAACCAGCTATCGAAGATGAGGGCCTGGAGGGGGGCGACGGGATCGCCCTGCGGGGGCGGGAGGAGATTGACGACGGCTTCGAGGATGGCCTCGACGTTGAGGCCGGTTTTGGCGGAGACGGCGATGGCGTCGTCGGTGGGGAGGCCGACGGACTTTTCGATCATCTCCTCCGTGCGCTCGATGTCGGCGGAGGGGAGATCGATCTTGTTGATGATGGGGATGATTTCGAGGCCGCCGGCGATGGCGAGGTAGGCGTTGGCGAGGGTCTGGGCCTCGACGCCCTGGCTGGCGTCGACGACGAGGAGGGCACCCTCGCAGGAGGCGAGCGAGCGGGAGACCTCGTAGGAGAAGTCGACGTGGCCGGGGGTGTCGATGAGGTTGAGCTGGTAGGTTTCGCCGTCGTGGGCCTTGTACATCATGCGGACGGTGTGGGCTTTGATGGTGATGCCGCGCTCGCGTTCGAGGTCCATGGCGTCGAGGACCTGGGCCTGCATCTCGCGGGAGGTGACGGAGCCGGTGAGCTCGAGCAGGCGATCGGAGAGGGTGGATTTGCCGTGGTCGATGTGCGCGATGATCGCGAAGTTGCGAATGTGGGACGGATCCATGAAGGGTGGGCGGAGCCTCAGGGTCTATCTTAACATTCGGGCGAGACGGGTCGAGATGAACGCTATGAGGTCTGACGTATAGTTTTTCGAATCAAGGTGACGGAGCCGTGCTTGACGCTTTCTGGTGGTGATATGAAGAGATTGCTGAGCGCAATAGGTTTTGCTGGGCTGCTGGCGATTGCTGCGCCGTGTGGGTGGACGCAGACGCAGCGTAGCGAGGCGCAGATGCCTGCGTTTGAGGTAGCCTCCGTGAGGGCTGTTCCAGCCGGGCGCGCGGGGCAGACGACGATGAGCCCTTTCGGGGCGGCGCAGTTTGCTACAACCAACGCTTCGCTGGAATACCTGATTCAGCTGGCGGTTGACGTGAGGGGCCAACAGATCGCAGGAAAGCCTGGCTGGCTTTCCTCGGAACTTTACGACATATCCGCGAAGCCCGAAGGTGACGGTGGGCTGAGCTATGAGCAGCTTAAGCCGTTATTGCAGCAGCTGTTGATGCAGCGATTCCACCTCGCTATCCATCGTGAGACGAAGAACATGCCGGGGTATGCGCTTGTGGTCGCGAAGGGTGGGCCGAAGCTCGAAGCGAGCAAGGGGACCTCTGGAATGGGCGCGATCATGGCCGATGGGTTGCGCGCCCAAAACATCAGCATGCAAGGGATCGCGGCGATGCTTTGGTTTCCGGCGGGAGCACCAGTCGTCGATAAGACTGGGATTATGGGAACGTACGACATCAGGCTAAGCTTTGCACCGGAAGAATCGGTGGATTCTGCTCTCCCTTCGCTGTTTACAGCGGTGCAAGAGCAGATGGGACTGAAGCTGGAGGCGCAAAAGGTGCCGGTGCAGATGCTTGTGATCGACCACGTGGACAAGGTTCCTACGGACAATTAGTGCCGGCAGAGTCCGTCCTGTGCCTCTCAATCTTGGACCAGCACCTGATGCGGCGGGGATCAAGGACTAGGTGCTTACGGCTGGGCGGAGCAGGACGGAGCGGAGACGGGTGAGGACGATGGCTTCGACGATGAGGCCGGCGAGTGAGGTGAGGAGGCCGATCGACAGGTAGAAGGCTGAACCTTGCGAGTGATGCGTCTGATGAGTACGGATGATGCGTCTGATGAGTACGGATCAGCGAACCAAAGGTCGATAAGCGAAGTCGGAGGTGAACTTGTAGGCGGCTGCCGGAAGGAGAACGCAGAGCGCAAGGTTTCGCGTGGTGCGCGCCAGTAGCAGAGCAGCTGTGCTGCAGGCCAGCAGAACGAAGATGACGTAGGGCGCATGCGGCAGCCAGGTCAGACAGGCGCAGGCGAGAAGAGATGTGCAAAGGGCAGCGCTCATCCAGGCGAGGCGGTCACGAACGCCGTACCGGGAGACTGTGAGCGCAGCATTCGTGCTGAGGCACACGGCCACGTTGACGAGGTACATGGAGCAGAGGATCCAGGGCTCGATGGCGGAGGGT
>JAABUX010009404.1_pt1 | contig 11077 bp, 9 predicted proteins | sample 5561851 | NCBI WGS metagenome assembly JAABUX01 (sample SAMN10711883, study PRJNA513361) | rock metagenome | isolation source: Antarctica rocks | place: Antarctica: Victoria Land, Richard Nunatak red sandstone | collected 2016-01-03 | reverse complement strand
GGGGTTGTTGCCTCACGAGATATCTTACCGCGGCTGCCTCATAACGGCCGTATCAGGTCGGCGAGGACGGCCCTGTGTCAGGACACAGACGCCGTCGAGCCCCCCGCCTGACACAGGGCCGCCGCAGCCGAAACGGGGTTCAAGGGGCGCGCCCCTTGGTCCGGCGCAGCCGGACAGGGGGCGCGGGCCGGTCGGCTGATCACGGGCGCGTGCGGCCGGACGGCTAGGGGCGCACGACCCCGCGTGGCCGACCGCCTGTGCCATAGATCTGGACACCTATGTGCCCTCCACCGGAAACGCATCTGTTGTATAGAGCTACAGCACCAGCGCGTTACGGTGGGCAGCTTGTCACTGTGGTCGATAACTGGCCCGCTTTCCCCCCGCACCCGTGGCGGCTCCACACATGCCCCTAGGGGAGAAAAGGGGCGCTTGACAGACGTCACGCAGGTTTTCTATAATACCTGCGTGACGGTCTCAAAGGAGGTCGAAATGGCGGTCAAACAGAAACGCATCAAGTGCGCCCGGTGTGGCGAGCGCGAAACGGTGATGAGAGGGGAACGGGGACCGGCGTCGATTTACTGCGACCTCTGCCGCGATGAGGTGAAGCGCGAACAGGCCGCGCTGCGCGCCCAGGCCTACCGCCAGCGCAAGGCGAGCTACGGGGGGATGCGCTGACCACACCCCCATCTCGTTGCTACCCCGCCCCGGTGCGGTGCCGGGCGCGCAGGGCTTGCATGCGGGCGCGGGCCTGCGCGCGTCGCCGCTCGGTGCCGCACCGGGCGCAGTAGGCTGACGTGCGTTCCCGCTCAAGCGGGAAGACACTAAAGAGGTCGCCGCAGTCCTGACACTGTTGACGCCGTTCTTTCCTTATGCCATCTGTGTGTGTTCGCTCGGCCGTGGGTCGCTCCGGCTGAGCCGCGAGCCAGGCGTCGCTGGGGGGTGTCTCGTTCGCGCATGGATCCGCGCGGGTGTCCGCCTCGTCCGCGCACGGATTCGCGCGTGTGGCGTTGATCTGTGCCCCCCGCCGCTTGTGGCGCTCGGGGTGCGGGGGCCTGAGGCGTGCCTGCAGGCTCACGCCCGCCCCTTGCTCCACCGCCGCGGCACGGGGGAGGATGAACCGCACCGTCGGCGTCGGCATCGTAGGGGCGGGCGTGACAGCGTGCCGCCACGGCGCCTCCTGTAAGAGGTGGAGTTGCCGCAGCGCCTGCACTGGATCGAGCGCCTCAGCGAGCGCCACGAGGCGGGCGCGGGACGCCTCGTCGAGGACAGCGGCCGCGCGCAAGCGCTGCAAGGGGGTCTGCGCGGCATCATAGCGGCGGTAGACCTGGCTGCCCTCCCGCCGCTTGAGCACCAACTTGAGCGAGGGCTGGAAGATGTTGACGTACAGGCGCAGGGCGCGGTACACCTCGGCAAGTTGATGGTAGGCCAGTTCGCCCTCGAAGCGGTCGTAGCCCACGATCTGCCGCACGATGGAGCCGTTCTTTTGCTCCACGTCGCATTGGTCGTTCTTGCGATAGGCGCGGCTCCGTGTGAAGGTGATCTGCGCCCGCTCACAGTACTCTAGGAGCGGGAAGTTGAGGAACTCGCCGCCATTGTCGGTGTCCAGGCCGCGCAGCGGGAACGGGAGGAGGCCCCGCACCTGATCAAGGGCCCGGAGCACGTCGTCGTAGCCGTGGTGCAGGAGCGGCAGGCACTCGGTCCAGCCGGTGGCGACATCGGTGAGCACGAGGGACGAGAGGTAGGGGCCCTCTGCCCGCGTGCCGCAGTGCGCGACCAGGTCGGCTTCCATGAACCCGGGACGGACATCGTCCCACTCGGCGAAGGTGCGGATGGGGACCTTGTGTTTGAGCAGCGTCCCGGCCTTGGTCGTGCCGATGCCGCGCGGCCGGGCGCGCTCCCGCAGGGGCCGCAGCAGGCGGTCGGCCGTGGCCGCGCTGAGGCTGAGTAGTTGCGTGCGCACCTCCAGTCTCAGCGCGAGATGGCCATGGCGCTCCAAGGAGGCCACGAGTTCCGGTAAGAAGGGCACTAATCGCTTGGCGCAGACATAATTGGTCGCCGCCCAGGCCACGGTGAGGGCCTCCACGACGGCGGGGCCATACGGCCGCATCCGGGGGCGCACGATGGGGCCGGGCGGGGGAACGACGGGCTGTCCCAGGAGCCGGATGGCATATTTACGGGCATAGCCGGTCGCGGCGACGAACTCATCGAGGATGGCGCGCTTCTGTTGTGACGGTGCCGCGCGGTACCGCGGCCCCGTCTGCGCCAACAACTCCCGCTTGGCCTGAAAACTCATGCTGGACCTCACTCTTCTGCCCCCTCCGCTCTGCCATCGGCATGATTGCTTCGGGTTACATTATTCGTGAGGCAACAGCTCTCCCTGGGTTACTTCTCCCGTGAGGCAATGCGACGTTGCACGGGCAGGGGCGTCACATCGGTGGCTCCTCGCGCGTTTCTATCAACGGGGCGGGGGATGGGCAGAGGGCAGCGCCGGTGTCTGTGGGCTGATGGGCAGCGGGGCCGTGAGCGTCCTGCCTGATCCCCCGCCCTTCGTCGCGCTGGCATGCTCCCTGGTCCTCACCCTCCGCCCCGTCGCTGCGCGCGGGGCCGGCCTCACGCACGGCCTGCGCAGGAGTGTGGCGCTACCCTCCCCCATTTTCACGCTCAAGCGGTCATGAGCGACTGGTGGTATCCGGTCTCATGGGGCATCTGCCAGTAAATGCCCGTGAAACCGGCAGCCTGCACGATGTCGCCCCACTCGTCGCGTCGCAGGGCGCGCAGTAGCCAGCACAGGTGTCATGGGCGACAATCGCGCGGGAGCTGGACCGTGATGCGGGCGCGCAATTCGACCCCGCCCTGGTTCCCGTGGCCCTGCGCGCGCTATGCGGCCACCTCGCGGGCGCTGCCTAAATGCTTCCATGTTGAAACCACGGGAATAGATCACGCGTGGTAGCCCGCGCCTATCCCGCCATTACTCATTGGAAGCATTTAGTGAAAGTCGGACGTCGATAGTCGAAAGGTCGATGGTCGGCCTGCGAGTGGGTATTTATCCGCAAGCGGTAGCCACCAACGCTCTAGCGACTATCAACGCGGTCACGCCGCGAACAGGGCGCGCAGCGCGGGGTGGCGCAGCTTGTTGAGCGCTTTGGTCTCGATTTGACGCGCGCGTTCGCGCGTGAGGCCGAGCGCCGCGCCGACCTCTTCCAGGGTCGATGACGCGCGACCGTCGAGCCCGTAGCGCAGGGCCAGCACCTCGCTCTCACGTGGCGTCAACATCTCCGCCAGGGCCTGAGCCATCTCCGCCCGCAGCAGGCGGTGCTCCGCCTGGCGCTCCACCGCCTCGGCCGCGTCGTCAATCAGGATGTCTCCGAGCACGCCCTCGTCGGTCTCGCCGACCGGCGCTTCCAGGGAGAGAGTCGGCCGCATCGCGCGCATCAGCCGGTGGACCTCTTGCCGATCCAGGCCCAGGGCCGCGGCGAGTTCGCCGTCGGTCGGCTCGCGGCCCAATTCTCCGCCGAGCTGTTGCGCCGTGCGCGCCAGCGTGCCTAGCGTCTGTTGTAGATGCGCGGGGAGCCGCACCAGGCGCGCTTTGTCGTCGATCGCCCGCGTGATGGCCTGGCGTATCCACCATACCGCGTAGGTCGAGAACTTGAAGCCGCGCTCGGGGTCGAATTTCTCGACGGCGTGCAGCAGCCCGATGTTGCCCTCCTGGATCACGTCGTCGAACGAGAGGCCGTGGTTAATATGCCGCCGGGCCACGCTGACGACGAGCCGCAGGTTCGCGGCGGCCAGCGTGCGCGCCGCTTCTTTGTCGCCCGCCACGACGCGCCGCCCCAGCGATAACTCTTGGTCCGCCGTCAGCAACGGCACCTGCCCGATGGCGCGCATGTACGCGCTCAAAGGTTCGATCGACTCGGCCACACCGGCGGCCGCTATGCCCAACGGGGCCAGGGTTTTCATCGCCGCGCTCCTCGTGTCTATCGTCGTCACACGCCGGGGTATGCCGTGGATACACGAACGCCACACGCCGTACCTACGCGGTAGCATAAACCGCCAACCGGGTCATCTGGTATAGCCCATTCGGGCTATCGCGTACGATGTTCCTACGTCGATGCTGTTATGTGCGTGCAAGAGGGCGGCCCACTGGGAGCGCCCCCGGGAGCGCCGCCAACGCGCCGGTCATGAATCATCCACGCGAGATCCCCGCCTTTCAACAGCCTGCGCCGGACTCTTGCGGCATTGTAAGACCGTGGGGCGCGCTCCTTGCGCCCCAGGAGGGTGCCTGGTTGCCCCACCATACCACGGCACACAGGCGGTCAGCGACAGCAGATGTGGGTAAGGATCAGCGCACCGATGCTGTGCGACGGCAACGCGGGCGACCAGAGCGCGTCCGACGCCACCGTGACGCGCGGGCGGCGTCGGCCCAGGCGCGCGCAGCGCGGGCCGTGGGACGGCGTGTCCGACCACCGCCCCGTCGTCGCCACCTGGGCCCTGGCCGGTCGCTAGATCGCACGGCCGGCGCGCGACAAAAGGGGGATTGCCTGCGGGCGTCACCGTGCCTAGCCTGAGCAGCAGACGCCCGCACACATGCGGGACGTCTTGATCGCACCTGTGGAGAGGCTGGGGTAGGATTCGATGCGCCATGCGCGGCTCGTCTTCGCGATGCGGCTCGCCATGATCGCGGCCGGCGGGGGCGTGGCCGTCGCGACCGGCCGGGGGACGTTCACCCCCGCGTCCCTGGCGGGCCTCCACGCCGACCGCTGGCTGGCGCTGGCCCTCTTCACGCTGGCGGCCATGGTGGCCGAGACGTACCCGATCCGCGTCGGCGACGACACGAGCTATGTGCTCTCGGACGCTGCCATCTTCGCCGGCGCGCTGCTGCTGCCCCCCGGCCTCCTCTCGCTCATGTGCGTCGCCGTCGGCGTCGTCGGGGCGTTGCACGATCCCCGCGCGCACCGCTGGTTCAAAGCGTCCTTTAACACCGCCACCTGGCTGCTCGGGGCGCAGGCCGCCTCCGCCCTCGTCGCGGCGACCGGCGCGGCGCGCGCCGATGGCCCCGTCGCCGTCGCCTGGCTCGTCGCGGCTATCGTCGTCAACCTGGCCATCATCCACCTCCTGATCAGCGCAACCGTCTCGCTGGAGTCGGGGATTCCACCACACAAATTGGAGGGGAACCATATCCGCTACCTCGCCGTCGACGGTTTAATCCAGACCATGGGCGTCCTCAGCGCCCTGCTGTGGGCCGCCCATCCCTGGGCCGTGGCCCTGATGCTCGCCCCGCTGACGCTGCCCTACTGGCTGCTCAAGGGCATCCAGCTCGTGCGCCTGGCGGACATAGACCCCAAGACGAGCCTGCACAACCACCGCTATTTCGAGCGGGCGCTCTCCGCTGCCCTGACGGAGGGCGCACGCACGGCGCGGCCGGTCGCCCTCCTCTTCGCCGACCTGGACTACCTGCGCGCGGTCAACAACGCGCACGGCCACCTGGCCGGCGACGCCGTCCTGCGCCAGCTCGCCGACGTGCTGCGCGCGCATATGCGCCAGAAGGACACGGTCGCCCGCTGGGGCGGCGAGGAGTTCGTGGCCATCCTGCCGGGCACCGACCTCGACACGGCCGTGGGGATCGCGGAGCGCCTCCGCGCGGACGTCGCCGCCCACCCGTTCGACGTCGGCGGCGAGCGACCGCTGCGCTGCACCACCAGCATCGGCGTCGCGGCCGCGCCGGCGCACGGGTGGGATCGCGAGGGCCTGCTCGGGCAGGCCGACCGCGCCGTGTACGCGGCGAAGGCGCAGGGCCGCGACAGGGTGTGCGTCGCGCCCGACACGACGCCGGGACAGGGCGCCATCTCGGACGGCGTCGCCGCGTCGGTCGCCTAAGGGCCGGTCCGGTCGCCTCTGGGGTGCGCCGCGACAAAGCGCGCCCGCTCCGCGGAGGCGGCGGGGCCCGTGGCAGCGGTAGCGGTGTGCGCACCGGCGGGGCCGCCGCCCGCCCGGACATGGCCCGCCCCGTGGACGAGCCATCGCTCCACCACCGCGCGCCCCCGCGACGTCACGGCACACTGTGCGCGTGTAGCCGCGGCCAGCCGCGACGTGGCCCGTCGCCGCGCCCGCGACGCCCCGGCGGACGGTCCATCGGCCCTATCGCGGCATAGATCCCCTGACGCGTGAGGGCCATGAGGCGATGGTGCGGGCCCGCGCGCAGCGAGGCAAGCGCGTCGTCCACGCAGCTGTCGGACAGCGGATGAGAGGGTCGGTTGGGAAGCCGCCCTGTGCGTGGGTCGGCGTGCGGTAGCCCGCATGCCGGCGCGCGCGAAGGGCTGCAGCCGGGCACGCGACAGCGCTGAGGGGCACGGGGACGCGTGGGGCCGGGCTGCGTAGGCACCGCGCCGCATGAGCATGCATGACTGCTCGCGCAGGGCCGCGTCGGACGGGGCGCCGCGCCGCGCCGGCGACGGTAGGGAACGGGCGTGCTAGAGGCGCATGGCTGCATACCCCTGCCTGTCGGCCTGGCCGCGCACGCGGGATGCCGCCGTGAGGACGACGTGTGAGCTGAGTGACGGGACAGCGCACGCGCCGTCGCCGGCCTGCGGCGCGTGTGGCTGACCCAGCGGGCCGCGCGGCGCCTCCCACATGTGGGCGACCTCTGGCGCCGTCCACCCTCAGCTGGTCCCCGACCGCCCGACGCGCCCCTTACCGGCGTCCTTGGCCGCGTAGGCCGCGCGGTCGGCCGCGCCGACGAGCGCCTCCCCCGTGCGCGCCTGCTGCGGCAGCGCCGCGACGCCGAGGCTCGCCCCGACGCCGACCGTTGTCTGGTCGGTCGCGACCCGGACCGCCGCGATCGCCGCGCGGGTCCGCGCGGCGACCCCCATGGCCTCGTCGAGCGTCGTCGCGGGCAGGATGACCACGAACTCATCGCCCCCGTAGCGCGTCGGCACGTCGGCCTCGCGCACGCTGGCCCGTAACGCCGCCGCCACGGCCACGAGCGCCGCATCGCCGACCTGGTGCCCGTGCGCGTTGTTGATCGCCCCGAAATCGTCCAGGTCTACCATGATGAGGGCCAGGGACCCGCCCGCGCGCCCGGTCCGGGCCACTTCGTCGTCCAGGCGCGCCTGGAAGGCCCGGCGATTGGGCAGGTCGGTGAGCCCGTCGGTGGCGGCCAGGGCCAGCGCGCTGGCCGCGCGTCCCTCCGCCGCGCGGGCGCGGGCGCGGGCGCGTACGGCCAGGGCGACGACGACCAGCGGCAGGGTCAGCAGCCCGAGCGCCACCGGATCGTCCCGCCAGGTCAGCGCGGCCAGGACACCGAGCGCGAGGTCGGCGAGCGCGAGCGGTGCGAGTGGACGGTGCTGCTCCCCCCATAGCCGCCACGGCGCGCGACCGGCGCTCAGGGCGTGGACGACGAGGAGCGGGGCCACGTCGAGCGCGTCGTCCAGCGCGCCCAGGAGCGCCAGGGCCGGGAGCGCCCCGCCGAGGTGGCCGGGACGCGCCAGGGTCGTCAGGGCAGTGACGCGGGCGCACAGGGCATCGGCGAGTCCCACCGTGAGCAGGCCGTGGGCGACGTTGAAGGCCCATGTGCGGCGCGGGAGGCGGGCGCGCCAGCGCCACCCGCGCATCACGAGCATGGCCGGCAAGGCGACGAGTAGGGGCAGCGGCCATGGAAAGGTCAGGAGCGCGGCGACATAGAGCGCGCTGTCCAGGCTCCACCACAGCAGCGCGGTAACCGGCAGGACCTGCCACTCGGCGAGGAACGCCAGGGTGGCGAAGAGGGTGACCCCCGGCCACAGGGCACGATGGGCTAGCGCGAACGGGTCCCCATCCATTAGCGCCAGCCCTGCTCCGACGACCAGGGCGACGGCGCCCGCATAGGTCGCCCACAGATAGACCCGTAGGGCGCGTGCTACGCTCCCCACCGTGCCCGCACCTCCCTCCCTGCGCGCTACCCCCGGCAGGGGAGCATCCCTCCCCGTCATGGCGCGCCGACGTCCCCGCGTCGCTCTCCACGCGGTGGGGCGGAGATGTCGGCGAGACCGGCGACGCGAGGGGCCCAGGGCGAGGACTCCAGCCAGCGGTCCAGGGACGGCAGCGGTAAGGGGCGGCTCATATAGTAGCCTTGCGCCATGTCGCCGCCCAGCGCCCGGACCTGCGCCCAGGTCTCCCGATCCTCGACCCCTTCGGCCACGACCACCAAGCCCAGGTTGTGCCCCAACTCGATGATAGAGCGGACGATCGCCGTGTCCTTCGTCGCGTCCGTCGTGCCCATGCTGTGCACGAAGGATTTGTCGATTTTCACGGCGTCAACGGGCAACTGCTTGAGATAGGCCAGGCTGGAATAGCCCGTCCCGAAGTCGTCGATCGCCACGCGCACGCCGAGCGCGGATAGGCGCGTCAACACCGCGCGGGCCTGCGTCGGGTCGGCCATCAGCACGCTCTCCGTGATCTCCAGCGTCACCTGCTCCGGCGCGATCGCAGACCGGCGTAACAGCCAGGCCAGCGTCTCGGGCAGGTGCTCGTCGTGCAAGGTGCGCACGGACAGGTTGACCGCCACCGCGAGGGGGCGCCCTGCCCGCGCCCAGGTGGCCTGTTGCGCCAACGCGTGCTCCAGCACCCATCGCGTCAGCGGCACGATCAGGCCGGTCTGCTCGGCCAGCGGGATGAACTGGTCGGGCGCGAGCAGCCCGTGCGTCGGATGCGCCCAACGAATCAGGGCTTCGACCCCCGTGGCGCGGCCGGTCCGCAGATCCACGGTGGGCTGGTAGTGCAGGACAAGTTCGTTCGTCGCGAGGGCCTGGCGCAGCTCTGCCTCGCGCATCAAGCGCCCCGCGCTGTAGCTGTCGTGCCGCGGGTCATAGACGGCATAGCCGCTGCCCGCGCGCTTGGCCACGTACATGGCCACATCGGCGTGGCGCAGCAGCACCACGGCCTCACGCCCGTGCGCAGGCGTCACCGCGATCCCAATGCTCACGCCAACGTGGACCGTTTGGTCCTCTACCGTCACCGGAGCCACGAGCGCGGCCTGCACCGTCTGCGCGGCGCGCACCGCGCCGTCCCGGTCGGCTCCCGGCAGGAGCAGCGCGAACTCATCGCCGCCCAGACGCGCCACGGTATCGGAGGCGCGCACCGCGTCCCGCATGCGCGCCGCGACCTGCCGCAGGAGCGCATCACCGGCCTGATGCCCGAGCGTGTCGTTGACCTCCTTGAAGCGGTCGAGGTCCAGCAGCAGCAGCGCCAGCGACGACGCGTCGCGCTCCAGCAGGCGCAGGGTGTGCGCCAGGCGGTCTTGCAGCAGGGTGCGGTTGGGCAGCCCGGTCAGGGCGTCATGCAGGACCTGATGCTGGAGGGCGTCGGTGGCCTGCACCGCCCGCGCCCGCGCCCCCTCGGCCTCCTGGCGTGCGCGCTCGGCGCGGGCCTGCGCCGCCAGGGCGCGCTCGAGCGCATAGTACACCAGGGCGATCGGTCCTATCAGCAGCAGCGGCGCCCAGAGAGCCTGCGCCGCGGCCAGCGCGCCGACGAGCCCGAGTAGATATTGGGCGCCCTCGTCCAGCCACGCTGCCCGCGCCACGGTCACGATGACGCCGAGCGGCGCCTCGCCGGTGAGGGGCGCGAGCACGAGCGGCGCGGTGACGATATCCCCCGCCTCGAGGACGATAGCGGCGACGACCAGAGCCAGGAGGTGGGGCAGGACGGCCGCGGGCAGCTGGGCGACTGCCGCCCCGGCGAGGAGCACCAGGATGCGCCGTCCGACCTCGCTCGCGGTATCACCAACCCTGGTGCGCCGCGCACGGCGTACCGAGAGCTCGCCCAGGAATGTGGCCAGGGCGCCGACCGTGGCGGCGAGCGGCGGCGCGACGAGGACGACGAGCAGGTAGAGCGGGGCGCTCGCCAGGTAGATCTTGGTCTTGGGGCGGACATGGAGGGGGAACTGATACGACGCGATGGTCACGCCGGCCAGGCACACCGCGACCAGCAGGTCCCGCGCGGAGAGGATGGCCGTCCCGGCCGCGGGCGCGCCGCGCCATGCAGCCAGCAGGGCGAGCAACCCGAGCGCGGCCGTCAGCGCCCCGATGAGGGGCTGGGGCCACCACCGGCGGAGCGCCCGCGGGCCGGTGGTCGCGCTCACCAGTCACGCCCCCGTCTAGGGTCGTGGCGCTGCGGCACACCCGTCTTACGGCGCGAGGGAGATGCGCAGGTTTTCATTGGTGGCCCCCGTCGCCGCTCCGGTCGCGGGCAGGCCGAGGAGGGGGATCACCGTGGTCGTGGTCGTGACCGCGGCGCCCCGCGTGGACGCGTCGACCCGCGTCACGGTGTCATAGCCGTGCGATGTGTTGTCGGCGAGAAAGGACAGCGTCTCGCGCACGCCGAGCGAGATGACGCTGATCACCTGTGTGCCCACCGGCGCGTGCAGGGTGTAGGCGATCTGCCGCACCGTGGAGGCGTCGGTGTCGGCCGTCGTGCTCAGGTCGAGGGCCGTCCCGTTGGAGAGGACGACGATGGGGTCGCCCCCGCAGCCCCCGATAATCGCGTGAGCGCGCGGCGCCAGGAGCGGACTGGCGAGGAGACCGGCGGACAGGAGGGCGGCGCTGCCCAGGGGGCGGACTAGACGTCGTGTGAGGCACACCATGGTGGAGCCCTTTCGCTCGTGGATACGTGATCAATCAACGGCAGCGGATCGCACGGGTCCGCGCCGGCCGCCAGGCGTCCACAACCGGCGACCCCTCGGACACTAACGCATCTTTCGTGCCACCAGTATTGCACGCGCGCCACAGAAACGCAAGAAGATCGCGGGGAGCGGCCGCGACCAACAGGGGCGACGCGCGCGGCGACCGCCGCGTCGCCTGCGGGTACGACGCGCCCCGCCCCGCGATCGAGACGGGCGGGCTAGCCCGATGCGGGGAGCACGATGCGGGGATACATGGCCCTGGCATCGTCGCCGATAGTAGGCCCTGCACGGGCCTCTCGCCGCAGCGGTCGCCGTCCCGTGGTGGCCGGCCACGTCACGCCGGCAGCGCCGTCTGTCACCGTCCCGCCGCGTCCGGCGGGAAGAGGTCGAGGCCGGTCTTGGCGGCGGCGCGGGCGAGGTCGAGGC
>JAABUX010009403.1_pt1 | contig 11079 bp, 9 predicted proteins | sample 5561851 | NCBI WGS metagenome assembly JAABUX01 (sample SAMN10711883, study PRJNA513361) | rock metagenome | isolation source: Antarctica rocks | place: Antarctica: Victoria Land, Richard Nunatak red sandstone | collected 2016-01-03 | reverse complement strand
CGTTTGCGAGAGACGACGGCGCAAACGGACGGCGCTCTGCCGCTCCCGCTTGGCCGAGCCGTACAAGGTGCGCACCCACGGCAGCGGACGACGCAAGGCGAAGTGATCGTCGCCATGGGCGTGCATCACGTCGAAGCCGCGAAGATCAAGCGCGTTCAAGACGAGCGGCGTGATGGTGAGCCGGCCCGGTAGTAGTTCGCCCCACCGACGCAGCGGCAATCGACGCGCCTCGTACAGCGCATCCGGGGGCGCGGGGTCGTACGAGAACATAGTGAGTCCATGCCCCCGACCGGCGAGGGTGTTGGCGAGTCGGTGGACGACATAGCTCACTCCGCCCTCTTTACCGGACCTGCCGCCGGGCAGCGTCGCATGGTAAAAGGCTATATTCATTGCTGCCCGTCTTGCCGCTCCCGTTGCTCAACGTAGGGCAGGGCGAAACAGAGCCCGGCCAATGCCCAGAAATAAATGTTACCGGGCGCCTGGAATAGAATCGGCCCGGCGACCCATGACGAGGTCAACGCGACGCTCGACGCCGTGCAGGCGAGGGCTACACTCTTAAGTCCGGGGTCGGACAGTCGCCGATAAACTCTCCAGCCCTGCACGACGAACATGACGGCGATAGCGCTCAACAGGATAGCCCCGACGAGGCCAAGCTCGGATAGGATAGCCAGCAGCATGTTATCGTAGCCGATGCTCGTGATCGAAGCGCCGCTGGCGGCGATCACGCTCCCGGAACCGGGCCCGACTCGCCCCATACCCTGCCCCAGCGGATGGTTGAGGGCAAGGGGGATGATCTGCTGGATCAGCGACGTCCGCCCGCTGTCTTTGAGCGCTTGCGCGGGGTTAAGTAGGGTAGCAGCGCGCACGATAGCGGCCCCATTGGTGAGCGAGGCGGCGGCGTTGAGGGCCAATATGGCGAGTCCAAGTCCTACCAGCGTTGGCACGATAGCCCTCCGCCGCCCTGCGAGAACCACCACGAGGAGTCCGATGATTGTGCTGGCGATAGACAGGCGGACGCCGCCGGCGATGATCGATGCCGCTAGCACGACAATCAAAGGCGCGGCCAGGACCACGTTTGCCGTGCGGGCCATGAACGTAGCCCGATAGATCAAGATCGCCATGAGCAGCAGCAACGCTATGATGTAGCTACCACCACCGCCGACGACTGTTAGGGGTAGATACCCCTGGTGTTGCCCACTGGCGTCGATGTAGGCGTTGCCGGGGTTGAGCGCGGCCGTGGCGAAGGCTGGCCCGAAACTGGCGACGCGTTGCGGCCCGATAGCCACGAAAAAGAGGGTGAGGATGGCGCCAAGGACCGCGAGGGCCACAGTCGTCGTGATAAAAACGCTGATTCGCCGGCGCGTACGCAATTCAGTGAAGGCGATGGGGAAAAACACCACAGGCAATATGTACGAGATAATCCCCCCTAGAGCGACGATAGGGGTGGTCAGGGGGGAGAACATCATCAACACCGACAGGGCGACAAAGGCGCCGACTAGCCGTACCAGCGGCAGGCGTGCCAGACCCACTCCGAGATTAGCTCCGTTTCGCCCGCGTTGGGCACTCAGCCATCGAAACAGGACGGATAACAGGACAAGGGTCGGGCCAAGGTGCACGATCGTATTGTAGGCGGCGACGAACTTGAGGAGGGGAGAGAAAGCCGAGTACGTGAAATAGATAATCAAGCCCCACCACGCGGGGGCCAGGAACAGCGCAATGCCGCAGGCGGCGATGAGGGCGATAAGAAAAGGTGTTGTATCGCCCGTCGAAATGAGCGCGCCGAGAGCGACGACGATGACACAGGCGGCAAGGATCGTTAAGATGGGTGTCCGTGACCTGTAGTACGTGAAGGCGGTTGGCTGCATAGACGCTATTTGCCCCCTAATTGTCTATAGGCGTGATCCGCCAGCACATCGTCATAGACGCGCGCGAAGTCGTCCGTCATCCTCTGTACGGTGAAGCGACACTCCACCGTCAGTTTAGCAGCCTCACCCAAGCGCGCGCGCCGCGCGGGGTCGTCAAGGAGGGTCAGGATCGCCTCCGCCAGCGCGGCGGCGTCGCCGGGCGGCGTCAGCAACCCGTCGCGTCCATCGTCGATGATCTCTAGCGGGCCGCCGGCCGCGCTCGCCACGACGGCTTTGCATTGTGCCATGCCCTCGACGATGACTTGGCCGAAGGATTCCCCCTCGGTCGACGCGTGAACTACGACATCGGTCATCGCCAGGATGCGCGTGATGTCGCCGCGCTGACCCGTGAAGGTGACGTTCCGCGCGATCCCGTCGTGCGCGACCATAGCGGTGAGCGTCGCTGGATAATCGCTGTCCTGGCTCAACAACGCGCTGCCGACTACCAGGAAGTGGGCGTTGCTCTGCTGTCGCAGCACCATCGCGGCGGCCTCCAGGAAGACGTGCTGGCCCTTCCCTGGCTGCAAGCGGCCCACCATCGTCACCACCGATACCCCGGTTGGGATGCATAGTTCCTCCCGCAGGGCCGCCAGTGCACCCTCTGACGTGTCGGAGAGCATGGCTGGCTCGACCCCTGGGTAGGCGACGGCCTGCCGAGGAAAACGTCGCGACCGCGTGTATATGCCCAGCGATCCTTGGCTGTACGCGATCACAGCCGCAGTGGGCACGAGCTCGGCGGCGCGCGCCCATTGGTCCGACGGCGCGATGTATTCTTGCACGAGCAAAATCGCCGGGATGCGCGCGAGCGCTGCGGCGAAGCCACCATACAGGTGGCTCTTCCCGCTGCCGCTCTGCACTAACGAGATCTGGTACCGCTGGATGAGGCGCCGCAGGTGCCACAGGACGGCGAGGAGCCTGTGCGGCCCACGGAATCGGCCCGACGGGAACACATACGTGCGGATGCCCCGGGCGCGCATTTCCGCAGCGAGGGGACCTGTCGAGAGCAGGACGACGATGGGCCGATACCCCCGCTTCCGGATGGACGAGGCCAGCTTCAGCAAGACAATCTCGCCGCCGCCACGCTCGGCCACGGGGCTAACGTAGAGGATACCCCTGTCTTCCCTGTCCTTCACCAATCTACCCGTCACCGGACGACCGTGCCGCCTCTGAGTGTCCTCCACAGCGGCTACCCAACCTTCCATAGACTATCGTAGAGCTTTTCGAGCGCGTCGATGAGCGTCGTCGCGCTATATAGCGCCGAGACCCGTTCCAGGCCGCGTCTACCCATGGCGCGCGCCTCCACCGGGTCTTGCAAGAGGCGACAGATCGCGGCGGCCAAGGCGTCGACGTCGCCAGGCTCGACCAGGATGCCGGTTTGCCCGTCGAGCACGATCCGCGCAGGACCCTCTACCCGTGTCGCGACAACCGGCTTGCCTGCGGCCATGGCCTCGGTGACGGCCAGGCCGAACGGCTCACCGAACGCGGGATGTACTAATAACTCGCACATGAACAGGAGGGTGCGGACGGTCTCATTATCGCAGAATCCTGTAAAAATCACCGCATCATTGAGTCCCATAAGCTGCACAGTCTTCTGTATGTTCCTCCCGTACTCCTTGTGCATACCGAAGAGACTTCCGCCGACGATCACAAACCGTGTGTCGGGGAACGCTTGCAGGATGTGTGGCGCGGCTTGCAAGAGAGTGTCGTGCCCCTTTGTTGGTTGTAGTCGGGCCAGCATGAGCACGACGCGTGTGGTAGCGCCCAGGCCGAACTGCGTCCTCACATCCCCATCAAGCGTCGTGGAATCCCCTGTCATGCCGGGTTGAACGCGATCACTGGCGGGGTAAAGCATCGTCGGAGAGGTGACCGTTTTACCCTTGAGAAACACGTCGCGCGTGATGTCCGCACTGAAGACATAACGCGAGGTGGGCAGGCGCAGATAGAGCCACTTGATGATGCTCTGCCGCCAGGAGAGGGCGGTTGGTGGGTCATATATTTGCCAGACGGAACGGCAACGCGCCAACAGCGCCACGAAGCTGCCGTATAAGTGGGGGCCGAACCCGTTGCTATGGACGATGCCGGCCTTCTCTCGCCGGGCGATGGCGGCGATGGCCAGGATGACCCAAGCCACCTTCCACGCGTGCCTACGGCGATGGCGCGGGAACACATAGACGCGTACGCCTAGCTCTCGTAACTGCCCCGCGAGGGGACCAGGTGAGAGAAAGACAGCGACAGGTCGGAAGCGATGGCGGTCCAGGTGGCGCAGATAGGTTCGCAGGACAACCTCCGCGCCGCCTTCTTCCGCGAAGGCATCAATCAGTAGCACCGTCCGCTTCACTCTCACTCCTATACAAACACGATACGCTGGCTTGCCGTCACTGTCGTGACAGTTCCTTGTCCGGACTACGCGGTGTTACTGGCGCTACCGTTGTGATGGGCTCCTCATCCCTATCCAGGCCGCCCAATTGCAGCAACTGCTTACTGATTAAAGGCCAGGAGAACGCACGTTCGGAGAGATCGTGACCACGCTTGCCAAGAGCCCACCGCGTGAGCGGGTCGCGGAGCAAGTCCTCCACGGCCCTGACGTAGCCTTCCTCATCTCCGATTGCCGTCATCGCTACGGCATCCGCGAAGAGGGCGCGATCCGTCGCCGGTCCGACAGTCGTGACAACGGGTAGGCCGTGTTGTAAAGCGGCCATCACCGATCCACGTCGTGTCGAGACGCCATCAAGGAACGGCGAAAGAAAAATGTCCCCACAGCGTAGGTAAAATGACACGTCATTGTCGGAGCAGTATCCCGTGGCAACAACGTGCTGTCCTATCGAGCCATTCCAATCCTTGACCCGTTCAAGAACGGCGTCTTTTTGCTGGCCAATCACCAGCAATACAACAGGATAGCCACGGGTGTAGAGCATTCTAAAAGCACGCAGGACCATGCCGAACAGCTTCCCTTCGTGTTGTGAGCCGAAATAGACGAGGGCTACGTCGTCGGGCTCAATGGCTAAGCGCTTCCGCCGCGCGGAGCGTTCCGGCTCGGACATCTCGATCAGCGGAATGTTCGAGAAGACCGGAACAGTGTGCATCTTGCTTTGTGCAAAAGGAAGCCAGCGCCGCAACATGCGCGTGAGCGAGGATGTGCTCGTCGCGACGCGCGTGCAGGAGACTATCAACACGCATAGGGCAAGACGCTGCACGAGGCCGACCGCAAGCAGCCGTGGTCTCTTCGACCAAGGAATGTAGGCTTCATGGACGATAGCGACGACTCGATATCCCTTGAAAGCCAGCCACAGGGCAAATAAGGAAACACTAACTCCAGGACCCCTTCTCCAGTACATATAGGGCACATACTGGATCAGCACGACATCCGGCTGTGCCGCCACAGTTTGCCGATAGAGTGCCGGCATCCCCCTCAGGGACCAGTGCGCGATCGTCGGGCTGATGTGTGCCCCCGGAAAAGTGTCTGCTACGGGACCGGGACGGGTCACCACTGTCGTCCGTACCCCTAGCGCCGCTATCTCGGTGCCCAGGACCGCGGTGTGGCCGGCGAGGCCACCCTTATCGGGTATGTAGTGAGGGCAGATAAGGACGACCGAGGCGCTGTCAATTTTTTTCATGCCGCGCGCCGCCCATATTGCAGATAACAGTCGATGATAGCCGCGCCATAGTCGGCGACGGCATGATGGGTGCGGACAAAAGCCCGCCCCCGTGCGCCGAAAGCACGACGCTCCCCATCGGTCACCGAGACGGCCGATTCAATAGCGCTAGTCAGACCGGCGACATTGGGCGGAGGAACCAGCCAACCAGTCTCCTTGTCGCTCAACCACTCAGGTATAGCGCCTACAGCGAAGGCAATCACGGGTATCCCATGGGCCAGCGCCTCGACGCCGGACAAGCCGAACGTTTCTGGTACGAGTGATGGGACGACGACAGCGTCCGGCGCTAGATCAATGAGCATGCTCACGTTGTCGACCCAGCCAAGGAAGGAGACACGGTCTCCTAGTTGTAGCTCTGTCACCTGCCGTTCCAATGTGGGACGGAATGGCCCTTCTCCCGCAATGACAAGCTCATACGGTTGCTTGACATCGCGCACGGCCTGCAGGAGGATGTGGACACCCTTTTGGCGAACGAGCCGTCCAGCGAACAGGAGACGCGGCACGCCACGCGCGCGCGGTTGCAGCGAGAGGTTCGCGGAGGGCATCGTGCTACCCAGGGGAATGACGGTGATCCTGGGCGCGGGGTAACCGGCGCGCAGGAGTTCGGTGCGCATGTAGTCCGAGGACACGATATTCATGGCGATGTGGGCGTTGACCGCGCGGTGCGCCGTCAACTCGGCCAAACTGCGCGTGACGTAACGCATACGCATGCGGCGGCCGTCGTTAGTGCGGGTACAATCCTCGCGCACGGAACTGAGGAAGCACAGCGGCCCGAACGCCTGCGTGCAGATCGTTTCCGGGCCGTGCTTTAGCTTCTGGCCTCCTGGACAGATTAGAGCCACGGTGTGATGGGTTCGGAAGACGGGGAAACAGTCGCTCAACCTCTTCGTCGCCAGAGGATCGTGCATGTGGTGCAGATGCACGACATCGGGGCGCCACGCCTCGACGGCGGCTAGAGCGGCGGGTAGGGCGTGGAAACGGGCGGGGGACGGCAGCGATGGGAAGAGACCCGGCGCGTATAGACGCTCGACGGCCAGATCGAGCTGTTCCGGCGACGGATTCAGCGGAGAGGAGTCGGCGTCGGCGTGCGCGACAGCTACGGTGTGGCCTTGTGCGACAAGGACGTTGCACAATGTGGCCACCGCCCGCTCGGTCCCGCCGATCGGCCGGATGAGGTCAGTGACGTGCAGAATACGCATCAGGCCGACCTCCTGGTCAAGGCCGCGTCGGCAGTAGGGACCCGCGCGTCGAACGCCGCGAGCATGCGTCGCGCGACGGCCTCCCACGTCCAGTGTCTCGCCACGTTCTCTGTCGCGGCAGCACTCATGGTGAATAGAATGGCGGGTTGATCCAGCAATTGGCGCAAGAGGGCCGCCAGGGCGTGGGGCGAGTCGGCGTCGCACAGCGCGCCTGTAACCCCATCGTCCACGATCTCTGACGCCGCGTTGCGACGCAGGGCCACGACGGGCAAGCCGTAGCGCATGGCCTCAAGATACACTATACCAAAGGGCTCGTACAAGGACGGCATGACGAAGAGCGTTGCCCGTGCGTACAGGATCGCGAGATCCTCTTTACCGACAGGGCCGAGCACCGTGACGCCGGGCTCATCCAGCACAGGCTGGCAGCCTGCGACGATCAAGCGCGCATCGGGAATCGCTTGTCGTAACGTCCTGAAGGCATCGACAAGGAGTGGACCGCCCTTACGCTCCCACTCATACCCGACGAACAGCAACGTTCCGGGTTCGCGGCAGGGAGCTGGGACGGCGGACGAAGGTGGCTTGATGGATGCGCCAAAGCCTACCGTAACGACACGCTCGGGCGTGGCGCCATGCTGCCGAATGATCGCGGCGCGCGTCCATTCGCTGGCCGTGAAGACGAGCGAAGCTTGCCGAAAGACACTGTTCTGCCAGGCCCATTGCTCACGCCAGGTGCGCGCATGGATCTCATAGCCGCCAGGGAAGCCGTGGCGCCGCGCGTAATGCATGATGTTTGCCATGCATTGATCGACGAACAGGGTGACGGTTCGTCCCGGTAGGTGCGCGGGATGCAGGTGATCGCCCATGGCGATCACGCGAGAAACGTGTGGGTAGCATTCCAGACGATGCGCGGCGACCCGACTCTCGTGTGCCCGAGCAAGGCGTGACGGGACAAGACATAATGGTGGCATATGAAGCGTTAGGTGTAGTGCATGGTAATCTACCAGACGCCGTAGTCGCACGGGTTGGCTTTGTATAGGAAGGGTAGCGACGCCCTGAGCAGCTAAGGCAGCCGCAAGGTTAGCCGGGATACCAGACCAGGTATGCGCCTGATGAGGGTCTTCACGGGCAACAAGAGCAATAGGGGCAGGAGTACTTGTTTGCATGAGGCTTGATAAGAGACCAACCATCAGATGAAACACACCCTTATCATTTTCTTGCAACGATGGTGTACAGAGAATTTGGGTTTCTGTCGACGATAGTTGAGGAATACCCACTTGCTGCAAGGGTCTCCTGGACTGCTTCGTCTGTGCCCCCGGACAGAGCGAGTTGCGGCGGATGGACTTCGACTATCCAAATACACGAATGCTTGTCCAGTGTGTGTTTCGCCCCTTTTAACACTTCTAATTCGTATCCTTCAACGTCTACTTTTATAACTGATGGCACTTGGTCTAATTCCCCCAGCAACGAGTCTAATGTCCGCATTTGCACCAACGTCGACGTTATTGCTCTGCCTGGGTTAAGAGCCTCATTAATTTCCGTAACTTCTCGGAGAAATGAAGCTGAAGAGGCAACGCCTTGGGCGAAAAACTCGCTCACCGCGTCCTTGCTACCCAGCCCAATGTTATATGCCTTTACTGCTGAGCAATAGCGCGATGCTTCGGAAAGATGCTCGAATACAGGTGGTGAGGCATCACATGCCACAACCCGCCCAGTAGGCGCAACAATCTTTCCAGCGAACAAACTCCAATATCCTACATGCGCTCCGATATCAATAAACATATCCCCTTGTTTTAAGTTTTGGCGAAGGAGTTGAGCAATATAGCTTTCATATCGCATTCTGAATCCAGGCCAAATTGATAAAGGTAGTTGCAACCATTTGCCATTAAAATATGTAATGCACGAATTGGCTCCACAAACAGGAGCCACATGCTTAACGCTTCTATACGCGATGTTGAAAATCATATTGACCATTTTCATCTAAACGCTCCAATTTCTGGTTGGGTTGTTCCCATACCCCATGACGGAACAGGGCCTGTCCGATCCTGTTGTGGCGAGGACTGAGAATAACCATGCGATAGCCGTTGGTAGTAATCAGCATGTTATGCTGTGGGAAGCCTCTATCCTTAAAACGATCACGCAGTTTCCCAAGACCAGCATGGTGCGCTAGAGAACGAACTGGACGCACAGTGTGTCTCCCTATGCTGTATTTATCCATTGCTCTCCACTCCATACCCGACACCTCTTACCAACCGGCCAAGTAGTTGTGTGGTGAACTGTCCGAATACTTTGTTGCATGCTGCGGATGTTAGATCGCGGCGCTGCGTAATCCAACTCCGATCGTATTGAAAAGCGTGGTACGCGGACGCGAGGGACACATATGTATCGTTTGTTGAGCGATACCCAAAAGCGCACAGCGCATGCCAACGAGAAAGTGCGGCACCGCGCAGTTGGGGAAAGTCAGGATATATCGCCGATGCGTTGCGTAGAATCTTGTTCAGTTTAGCAAATGCAATGATGTTCGGTACGTCCAGCGCCACTGCTGCAGCGAGCAGTTCGTTGGAGAACTGCTGGGGATTGTATATATAGTCGTAGTTGAGCGACGACGCCATATCTAGATATTTTTTCGCTTTGGCCAGTTCGCTGTCGGCGAGATACTCCACCGCGGTCCGAGCTGCGGCAGAGACCAGGCCAGCACTCCTTACTTTCGGCAGGCATTGGTCAGCGAACGGTGTGTCGTAGAACGCGAGCAACGCTTCCACGCGCTCGGCCCACGAAGCGTAGTGGCTGGCGACCGTCTTCCCGCCCGTCCAGGCGCGGAAACACGCGTGAACCCCGTCGATTCGCCTAATTGGGTATCGTGCCGCTAGATGGAGCCAAAGATTGTAGTCCATGACGTAGTGCAACTCCTGGCATAGCCCCCCCACGGCGACCAAAGATGTCCGTTTGACCAAAGCGGATTGGTTGGGTATGCACGATCCCCTGACGATGTCCGACAGTGTGTACGCAGGCGCCGTGCAGCGGCTCAGGTACCGCCCACGTTCGTCCACGACATCGCAGTCTCCAAAAACGACAGTGACGTCGTCTCCGCGATGGCCCTCGACCAGCGCGCTGATCGCTCTAGGTAAGTAGTAGTCATCGGAGTTCTGCCAGCCGATTAGCTCGCCGCGAGCCATAGACAAGCCCTTGTTGAATGCATCGGACTGGCCCTTATCCTTTTCGCTGATCCAGCGGAAGCGATCCGGGTATTTCGCGCCATACTCTCGCAAAATCTCAACCGTACCATCGGTCGAGGCGCCATCGACGACGATGTGCTCGATATAGGGATAGTCTTGTGCCAGCACGCTCTCGATGGTCTGGCGGATATACTGCGCCTGGTTATAGGATGGCGTGATCACCGAGACGAGGAGCCTCTCGTCTCGCTCTCTTCCGTTTAGGCTATTACTTACCCAACCACTGCTATACATCAGTCAACGAGCACCCTTAACACTACGTTCCGGTAGATTAATCGAAATGATCGTGCTACAATTCGTATGCAACTTAGAGTTCGCGGTCCGAGGAGCAATCGTAAGAGCATGAGCTGTGGGATGCGATGCCGCAGCCACCATCGATCATAGGTGAGTGCGTGAGCCGCCTGTGACACTGTTGCGCGGCGTAAGTGTAGATGGCGACTTTGTGATGATCGATATAGGTGAGTGAGCGCGATTAGTTGATGACGATATGGTGTCTGTGCTAACCCTGCCTGCTCCAGCATGGTCACGGCACGCATTGGGATGGTGACATCGACGCCATGGTCGTCGTACCCTGCCGACAGATTGAGGAGCCGTTCAATGAAGTACGCCCACTGTGATAGAGCGGGGTCATAACGCAAGAGGTGCTGCATTAAGCCTGCCACATCGTCGTCGTATCCACGAAGCAGCGCCTCTACTATCGCATCGAATATGCGGTGTAGGAGCGACGTGTGACCGCGCTGGCGGAATTGCGGAGGAAACAGACGATCATGCAAAGCGTTTTCGACTGTCGCAATCTGTTCCTGTAGATTGCGATAATAGTTGGCTTGAGTTTTTGCAGTAGGTAGGACGCGCATCGCTCCACGCACGCCGGGCATGTAGATGATGCGATGCATAAGCCCTAATCTCAGCCATAGGTCGTAATCCATCGTGTAATGAAGCGTTTTCACCAACCCGCCACATGCAAGGAGAGCATCCCGGCGTACGAATGTTGCTTGGTTTGGAATGTAATCGATCTCTAATAGACGTGCATAATCAAAAGGACCAACTGCTGGCCATTCGCCAAGCACTCTGCCTGCCTCATCGACAAACTGAC
>JAABUX010009402.1_pt1 | contig 11079 bp, 8 predicted proteins | sample 5561851 | NCBI WGS metagenome assembly JAABUX01 (sample SAMN10711883, study PRJNA513361) | rock metagenome | isolation source: Antarctica rocks | place: Antarctica: Victoria Land, Richard Nunatak red sandstone | collected 2016-01-03 | reverse complement strand
AAAAACAGGGAAACGGCGACTGGAAGGTCGTCATGGACGCCAGTGCCGACGAGCCCGCCGGCGCCGGGGAGTGCTGCACCCTGCCCAAGCCCTGATCGCACCCACGCTGACCCAAAAGTGGCAGTGTGGAGCAACCACGCTGGCCCTACTCTTAAGAAGCCGATGAATTCACTTCTGGTCAAAGACGAAGCTCTTCGGGTAGAAGCCCTCAACCAGTACGAGGTCCTCAATACCACGCCTGATCCCGTCCTCGACGACATCACGCGCCTCGCCGCCCAGCTCTGCGACGCATCCGTCGCCGCCATCTCGCTCATCGGACCCGATCGCATCTGGCTTAAGTCCCGTTGCGGCATCCACGCCACCGAGCTCTCCCTCGGCAGCATCCCGTGCGAAACCACCATCCTCGGCGACACCCTCTACGAGCTCACCGACGCCCGCCAGGACCCCGACTTCTCCCCCAACGGCATCCAAATCGACGGCCGCGACATGCGCTTCTACGCGGGAGCCCCCCTCACCACCCCCGGCGGCATCAGCATCGGCGCCCTCTTCGTCCTCGGCGCCCACCCCCGCCGCCTCTCCATCCAGCAGTCCGACGGCCTTGCCGTCCTCAGCCGCCTCGCCGTGAACCGGCTCGAACTCAACGGCCGCATCCGCCAGATCGACCGCTCCGCCCGCGCCCGTCAGCGCGTCGAAAATGCCCTCACCGTCGAACGCAACTTCGTCTCCGCCGTCCTCAACACCGTCGGCGCCCTGGTCGTCGTCTACGACACCGCCGGCCGCATCGTCCGGTTCAACCGCGCCTGCGAGATCGCCTCCGGGTACGACTTCAACATCCTCGTCGGACGCTACGCCTGGGACAAGCTCATCCCCGAGGAAGACTTCACCGAGGCCATCAAAACTTTCGAGCAGATCCGCTCCGGCAGCTCCCCCGCAACCTTCGAAAACCACTGGATCAATCGCAACGGCACCCTCCGCCGCATCGCCTGGTCCGCCACCACCCTCAGCGATCAACAGGGGCAGCTCGCCTTTGTCATCGCCACCGGCATCGACGTCACCGTGCAACGCGCCGCCGAGGTCACCCTCCGGGAAAGCGAGGCCCGCTACCGCCAGATTGTCGAAGGCTCCCTCGGCATGGTCTGCATGCACGATCTCGACGGCGTCCTCCTCTCCGTCAACAAGCACAGCGCCGAAAGCATCGGCAGGACCATCGACCAGATGATCGGTCGACCCCTCTCCGATTTCATCCCGGAAGACAAAAAGAGATTCCTCAAGCCCTACCTCAAGCAGGTCAGCACCGCCGGCGAATCCCAGGGCCTCCTCCACCTCTGCCACGCCAACAACGAGACCCGCGTCATCGCCTTCCGCAACAAGCTCATCGACGTCCCCGGCCGCGAAAAGTACATCCTCGGCTTCGGTGTCGACATCAGCGAACAGATCCGTGCCGAAGGCCGCCTTCGCACCCTCACCCGCCAGTCCGATTCCATCCTGGAGTCCGTCGGCGACGGCATCTTCGGCATCGACCTCAGCGGCCGCATCACCGTCGTCAACTCCGCCGCCCTCCAGATGCTCGGCTACAAGCGCGGAGATGTCCTCGAGCAAAGCATGCACCAGCTCATCCACCACACCCACGCCGACGGTTCACCCTACCCCAAGGCCGACTGCCCCATCGAAAATACCCTCGCCAAACGCTCCTCCGTGCGCATCAGCAACGAGGTCTTCTGGCGCAAGGACGGCACCAGCTTCCCCGTCGAGTACGTCGCCCGCCCCCAGATCGAAACCTCTTCCGACGGCAGCACCGAAGACGGCAAGCCCATTGGCGTCGTCGTCGCCTTCACCGACACCACTGAGCGCCGCGCCCTCGACCGCATGAAGGACGAGTTCATCTCCACCGTCTCGCACGAACTCCGCACACCCCTCACCTCGCTCCGCGCCGCGCTCGGTCTGGTCACCGGCGGAGCCCTCCGCGCGCGCCCCGAAAAGATGCACCAGATGCTTGAGATCGCGCTCGGCAACACCGACCGCCTCGTCCGGCTCGTCAACGACATCCTCGACCTCGAGCGCATCTCCAGCGGCAAGTCCGAGCTTCAACTCAGCCTGTGCAGCGCCGCCGGCCTCCTGGAGCGCGCCGCCGACCTCCAGCAGGCCGCCGCCGCCAAGGCCGAGATCCGCATCTCCACCTCCGCCGGGGACGTCAGCGTCTGGGCCGATGGCGACCGTATCCTCCAGACCCTCACCAACCTCATCTCAAACGCCATCAAGTTCTCCCCCGCCGGCAGCGAGATCGACCTCACCGCCAGAAACCTCGACGAAAACGAAGCCATCCTCGAGGTCAGGGATCAGGGTCGCGGCATCCCCCAGGACAAACTCGAACATATCTTCGAGCGCTTCCAGCAGGTCGATGCCTCCGACTCCCGAGCCATGGGCGGAACCGGCCTCGGCCTCGCCATCTGCCGCAGCATCGTCACCCAGCACACCGGCCGCATCTGGGCCACCAGCGAGCCCGGCAACGGAACCACCTTCCACCTCACCCTGCCCATCAAGCCCAGCGTCAAACTCCGCTGATCGAGCGTCACAGGCCGATAGAACTCAGATTCCGTGCGCCATGAAGAACTCTCAAGGATTCTCACCGGACGTGACTCCGCGTTGTAGACCACGAGATACTTGCTCCCCGGTATAACGGCCCGGAATCTCACGTCGCGATCTGAAAGCCCTGGCCGCCGATTGCCGAGATAAGGTGATCGGGAGATCTCGTTGCAGACAGCAAAGACCCGGTCCACCATCCGCGTTGCCGCTTCGTAACTGCCGGCCTCCAGATACACCGCAAGCTCCGCGGGATCGCCTCAGGCGAGAACGTCACCTTCATGCACCCGTAGGAACGCCGAAGTGCGCCCGCAGCTTTCGATCCACCTGCGTCCGAGCCTCTTCCTCCGCATAAACATCGCCACGTTCCGCAGATGCCCAGCCTTCCTCAATCTGGCCCCGGATGCTTTCCCGTTGCTCCGAAAGCCACCGCTCCCGCTCGTGCAACTCCGTCACTGCTCGCGCAACAAAGTCAGACACACTCGCATACGCGCCACCCGCAACATCCTGCTCAACAAGGGCCTCAAGCTCGGGACTCAACTGGATCGTCATGGTCACAACGTACCAACTTTTTGGCCTTCTGGTACACGGTCTTTTACTCCTCATTCTCCCGCAGCTTCGCGATCACCCCAAAGTCCTCGAGCGTCGTCGTATCCCCCTTCACCTCGCCCGTCGCCGCCAGCTCCCGCAGCAGCCGCCGCATGATCTTTCCCGACCGCGTCTTCGGCAGCCCGTCCGCAAACCGAATATCGTCCGGCCGCGCCAGCGCCCCGATCTCCTTTGCCACCCATTGCCGCAGTTCCTGCCGCAGCTCCTCGCTCGCCTCGTGCCCGCCCTCGAGCGTCACAAATGCCGCGATCGCCTGCCCTTTCATCTCATGCGGCCGGCCCACCACCGCCGCCTCCGCCACCTTCGGGTGCGCCACCAGCGCCGACTCCACCTCCATCGTGCCCAGCCTGTGCCCGCTCACGTTGATCACGTCGTCCACCCGCCCCATCAGCCAGAAGTACCCGTCCGCATCCATCCGCGCGCCGTCGCCCGTAAAGTAGCTCCCCGGAATCTCGCTCCAGTACGTCTCCTTGTACCGCTCATGGTCGCCATAGATCGTCCGCGCCATCGACGGCCACGGCTTCCGAATCACCAGCAGGCCGCCATGCCCCGCCGGAACCGGCTCGCCATTTTTTGTAACCACCTCCGGCACAATCCCGAAGAACGGCCGCGTCGCCGACCCCGGTTTCGTCGCCACCGCGCCCGGCATCGGCGCAATCATGATCGCGCCCGTCTCCGTCTGCCACCACGTATCCACAATCGGGCACCGATCCTTCCCGATCTCCCGCCGGTACCACATCCAGCTCTCCGGATTGATCGGCTCCCCCACCGTCCCCAGCAGCCGCAGCGATGCCAGCGAATACGGCCGCACCCACGAGTCACCCCACTTGATAAACGCCCGGATCGCCGTCGGCGCCGTGTAAAACACCGTCACCTGGTGCGCGTCCACAATCTTCCAGAACCGGTCCGGCTCCGGCCAGTTCGGCGCCCCCTCATACATCACCACCGTCACCCCGTTCTGCAGCGGCCCGTACACCACATAGCTGTGCCCCGTCACCCAACCGATATCCGCCGTGCACCAGTACACATCGTCCTCACGCAGATCGAAGATGTACTTGCTCGTCAGATACGTCCCTACCGCGTATCCACCCGTCGTGTGCAGCAGCCCCTTCGGCTTGCCCGTCGTTCCCGACGTGTACAGCAGGTACAGCGGGTCCTCCGCCTCCATCCACTCCGGCGCGCACACCGCCTCCACGCCCTCCACCGCGTCGTGCCACCACACGTCGCGGCCCTCCTTCATCGCAACCTCCGTCCCCGACCTCCGGGACACCACCACGCTCTTCACCGTCGCGCACCGCTCGAGCGCTTCATCCACAATCGCCTTCAGCTTCACCTCGCCACCGCGCCGGTAGCTCGTATCCTGCGTCAACACCGCCACGCAGCCGGAGTCGTTGATCCGGTCCACCAGCGCATGCGCCGCAAACCCCCCGAAGATCACCGAGTGCACTGCCCCGATCCGCGCACACGCCAGCAGCGCAACCGCCAGCTCCGGACACATCCCCATGTACACCGCCACCCGGTCCCCGCGCTTCACCCCCAGCCGCTTCAACCCATTCGCAAACCGCTGCACCTCGACGTGGAGCTCACCGTACGTGATCCGCCGCACCTCCCCCGGCTCCCCCTCCCACAGCAGAGCCACCTTGTCGCGTTTGCCCCCCAGCGCATGCCGATCCACGCAGTTGTGGCACAGATTCAGCTTCCCCCCCGTAAACCATTTCGCCTCCGGCCCCGCACCCTCGAGCACCGTCTCCCACGGCTGAAACCACTCCAGCTCCCCCGCCACCTCCGCCCAGAACGCCTCCGGCTCCTCCACGCTCCGGCGATACCTCCGCTCGTACTCCTCAAGCGTCCCGACATGCGCCTTCGCGGCAAACTCCGCCGGCGGCGGAAACACCCGGCTCTCCTGCAAACTGGAACTAAGATTCTCGTGGGGCGTCAATGTCGTCCTCCGGTCACCGCATCCAACCAACGGCACGCTCAGGAAACGCTACCCTACCCACACGCTCGCGGCAACTGCCCTCCCCCGCAAGTGACCTATCCGCACGCGCACGTTTACGATATGCTTGGCCGCGCACTGAGCAAAGATTCAGTCAACCCAGCAAACACCGACACTCGGGCCTTTCCCTCAAGGGTTACCCAGGAGCTCCCATGGCACTCAGCTTCCTCGATCGCGATCGTTCCGTTGCACCCGCCGGATATAGCCGCTGGCTCGTCCCGCCCGCCGCCCTCGCGATCCACCTCTCCATCGGCCAGGTCTACGCCTTTTCCGTCTTCAAGAACCCCCTGCTCGCCCTCCACGCCGCCGACGGCAGCGCCTGGAACCTCAAGGAAATCGGCTACATCTTCTCCATTGCCATCGCCTTCCTCGGCATCTCCGCCGCGCTCTTCGGCGCCTGGCTCGAAAAGGCCGGCCCACGCCGCGCCATGTTCTACGCCGCCCTCTGCTTCAGCGCGGGCTTCTTGATCGCGTCCGTCGGCGTCAGCACCCACCAGCTCGCCCTCATCTACCTCGGATACGGCGTCGTCGGCGGAGTCGGTCTCGGCCTCGGCTACATCTCTCCCGTCTCCACGTTGATCAAGTGGTTCCCCGACCGCCCCGGCCTCGCCACCGGCCTCGCCATCATGGGCTTCGGTGGCGGCGCCATGATCGGCGGCCCCCTCGCCAACCAGCTCATGGCCTTCTACAAGGCCCATGGCCAGCCCTCCATCCCCTTCACCTTCATGACCATGGGCGCGCTCTACTTCGCCTTCATGATGTTCGGCGTCTTCACCATTCGCGTCCCGCAGGACGGCTGGAAGCCCGACGGCTACGTCCCTTCCACCAAGCAGTCCGCCCTCATCTCCACCCACAACGTCGCCGTCACCGAGGCCTGGCGCACACCGCAGTTCTGGCTCCTCTGGATCGTCCTCTTCACCAACGTCACCGCCGGCATCGGCATCCTCGAGCAGGCCGCGCCCATGATCCAGGACTTTTTCAAGGGCCACATCGGCGCCGGCGCCGCCGTCGGCTTCGTCGGCCTCCTCAGCCTGCTCAACATGGCCGGCCGCTTCTTCTGGGCCTCCACCTCGGACTTCATCGGCCGCAAAGGCACCTACGCCATCTTCTTCGTCCTCGGCGCCGCCCTCTTCTTTTTCCTCCCGCTCACCCGCCAGGACCACCTCAACTCCGTCCCCCTCTTCGTCCTCGTCGCCGCCGTCATCATCTCCATGTACGGCGGAGGCTTCGCCACCATACCCGCCTACCTCAAGGACCTCTTCGGCGGCTTCAACGTCTCCGCCATCCACGGCCGTCTGCTCACCGCCTGGTCCGCCGCCGGCATCATCGGCCCGCTCATCGTCAATGGCATCCTCGACCACTACGTCGCCAACAAGATGCCCAAGGAAGCGGCCTACCCGGTCATCCTCCACATCATGTGCGGCCTCCTCGTGGTCGGCTTCATCGCCAACCTGCTCGTCCGTCCCGTCAGCGAAAGGTTCTGGCTCAAAGGCGCTCCCCAAACCGAAGCCGCCGGCGCCGCCCACTAGGCCGCGCCGCTGCCCACCAACCCGCTCCCCACTGAAGCGACCAGACCAACCCGCAGACCGACTCCGCACACCGACCCGCAGCGAAAAAGGACCCGCACCCATGGCAAGCCCCGCCACCACCAGACAAACCTCACCGCTCCTGATCGCCGCCGCCTGGATCGTCGTGATCCTCCCCGCAAGCTGGGGCCTCCGCTACACCGTCCAGAACGCACTCAAACTCTTCACCGCCCCCGCAGCCACGGCCGCCCCTGCCGCAGGGACGCCCGCCCAACCGTCGCCCACCACCCCCGCAGCGCGCTAACCCACCATGAGCTTCACCGCCACCGCAGCCATCGGCTTCTTCCTGGGCTTCGCCTTTGGCGTCGGCTGCGCCCTGGCCGTCATGTACTCCATCTACATGGGCGGATACCGCGCCGCCGTCAAGGACTCCGTCCTTCCAGACCCACCCGAGCGCTTCCGCACCGCCGTGGAGAAGGCCCTGGCTCACTAGTCCTACCCCTGCCCCGCCAGCCTCGCCCGCAGCTCCCGCACCTCGATCGTCAACGCCCGCACCGCTTCGGCAATATCCGCACGCTGCTTGTCTTCCGCGCTCGGCTTGATCGGCTCGACGTAGAACGTTCCGTTCGGCTCCAGCACACACCGCTCCACCTGCTCAAACGAGTCGAGACCCTGCTTGTGCAGCACCGACAGCAGCTCCAGCTCCGTCAGCGTCTCCTTCTTCATCGCCTGGACGTCCATCTTCCCATGCCGGATCAGCACCGTCTCCGTCCCCTCCAGGGCCGCATTGATCCTCGGAACGCGATACAGAAACCGCATCAGCAGCCAGTTGATTGTCAGCAGCGAAAACGCCCCGATCAAGCCCCCCGTGATCGAGTTGTCATCCCCGATGATCGCGTTCTGCACCGTGTTCGATAGGCTCAGCAGAACTACCAGGTCAAACGGATTCAGCTGCGCCAGCTCACGCTTTCCAAACAGCCGCAGAAAAAAGATCAGGCACAGGTAAACAATCATCGGCCGCAGGATCTTCTCGATCACCGGCAGCGAGAGGTGAAACATGCTCTGCGCCATGGACATCGGGCCCTCACCCGCCGGCAACATCATCGCGATCACGCTGCGTACCTCTGCTGGTGCCACGCCCACGCGCTCGCGATAATCGCATCAAGGTCCGCGAACCTCGGCTTCCATCCAAGCTCCGCCTTGATCTTCTCCGAGCCCGCCACCAGCACCGCCGGGTCGCCCGCCCGCGCCGGGCACTCCTCGACCCGGATCGGCCTGCCCGTCACCCGTTTCACCGAGTCGATCACCTCGCGCACTGTAAACCCCTGCCCGTTGCCGATGTTGTAGATCAGCCGCGTCTCCTTCTCCAGCGCATGGAGCGCCAGAAAGTGCGCGCTAGCCAGATCCTCGACATGGATGTAATCCCGCACGCACGTTCCATCCTTTGTCGGGTAATCCTTCCCGAAGATCTTGATGCTCGCCCTGCGCCCCAGCGCCACATCCAGCACCAGCGGAATCAGGTGCGACTCCGGCTCGTGCGCCTCGCCATACCCTTCGATCGCACCGGCCACATTGAAGTACCGCAGGCTCGCATACCGGAACCCATGGCTGCGGTTCATCCAGGTCAGCATCTGCTCCACCAGCAGCTTGCTCTGCCCATAAGGATTCGTCGGCTGGAGCTTCGCGTCCTCCAGAATCGGCACCGTCTCCGGCTCCCCATAGCACGCCGCCGTCGAGCTGAACACCAGCTTGTTGTGCCCTGTCGCCAGCATCGCCTCCAGCAGCGTCAGCGTTGTCGCGGAATTGTTACGAAAGTAAGCCTCCGGACACTTCATACTCTCGCCCGCCTCAATCAGCGCCGCAAAGTGCATCACACCATCAAAGGCCTCCCCTCGCAGCGTCCCCTCGATCAGATCGCGATCCGCAAGCTCCCCCTTGACCAGCGTCACACCGTCTGCGACCGCGCTCTCCTTCGCATGGCAAAAATTGTCAAACACCGTCACATCATGGCCTTGCGCCACCAGCAGACGCGAAACCGTGCCGCCGATATACCCCGCTCCACCTGTAATCAGAACCTTCATGTGTCCCCTCGTAAGCACCGCTACCACCAAAGTACCAGTGTCAAGCCCGACCGCCTACGGCACACTGATTGCACGTTGATCCGCTTTTGGCGAGGACAGGAAGTCGCCAGGTACCTAGGAATCGTTTGCAAGACTTGCTCCCGGCACCAACCTTTTTCAAGGCTCCCCCCGTCTCTTTCTATATCCTTAGAGACTGGTGGCGCAGTAGCTAGAAGCTCCATACCAGCTCGGTCTGCACCTTGAACCACCTTTCGGAGTCTGATCCTTAGCTCCCTGATCGCACTCGTTCCGCCTGTCGAGGAGCCGGTGCACATTCGCCTCTCCCAAGACGGGGCACCTCAAGGAAACCTCATTATGCCAAAGCCGCTTCGCAGTGAAGATCCCGCCTCGCAGAAAAGCATGCAGTTCGCTCACTTCGGTGTGCTCAACGACGGTCAGCAGAGCAAAGCGTCGCTCTTCACCTCCATCTCCCTCAACATCATCATCGCGCTCGTCGTGATCATCATCGGCGCCGCCGCCAAGAAGACCATGGACCACCGGGTCAAGCTCACCACCCTCACCGAGCCCATCCCCATTAAGCCGCTCGAGCCCGAGAAGCCCAAGATCCTCCCCAAGCCGCTTCCGCCCACACCCAAGATCAAGATCGATCCGCCCAAGATCAAGGTCGCCGAGGTCAAGCTTCCCGACCTCCCCAAGCCGCCTGAGATCAAGATGACCCAGCCGACGCCGGTCATCGCACCCGCCCCTCCCAAGCTCGTGACGCCGCCTCCCGCTCCCAAGGTCGTCAACCTGGGCCAGGCCGCTCCAGCCACCGTGGTTGCCACTAACCACCCCGCTCCCGTTGCCCTCGGGCAGCAGAACAACCCTATCGCCCCCTCGAATCGCCCGGCTACCTCCGCCATCAACCTCGGTAATCGTGGCATGGCCGGCATGCCCGCCTCCAACACCGGCGCAGGCGCCACCAAGGTCTCGCTCGGCAACGGCTCGCCCACCGGCACCAACATGGCCGGAAACGGAATCCACGCCGTCCAGGGCGTTAAACTCGGTGTCGTCGGCGGCACCGGTCCGCTCAACTCCACCGGCAAGGTCGCCGGTCCAGTCAACCTCGGGCAGAACCAGCCGCCACCCGCGCCCAAGCCCCAGGCCCCCACCTCCAACGTCGCCCGGACCGGCCCCAAGGTTCTTTTCAAACCTCACCCTCAATACACCGACGAAGCCGTCAAGCTCCACCTCGAGGGAACCGTCTCCGTCCGCCTGCGCGTCTCCTCCTCCGGCAGCGTCCAGGTCCTCGGCGTCACCAGCGGTCTCGGCCACGGTCTCGACGAGTCCGCCCGCGCCGCTGTCCAGGCAACCCGATTTCAGCCCGCCACCGACGCCTCCGGCCTCCCCATCGATTGGGAAGGGGTCGTCAACGTAGCCTTCCAGCTCGCCGGTTAGACTTTGTCCGGCCGCTTACAAATGAAGTAGCATCAGTCACATACGCTGGATTCAAAAGATTCAGCGCAGGAGCCGTAATCATGATCTTCCGGAAATCCCATATCGCCGGTCTGGCGCTGGCAACCTTCGCCCTCGTTACCCTTCCTGCAGGTGCGGCCAGCATCCCTCTGCTGGGTAAGAAAAAGAAGGTTGAGGATAGCGCACTCCCCTCGCGCAAACTCACGGCCAACCAGAACGCCCTCATCGACAAGTCCATCGGGCGTGAAAAAGAGGTCGTCAAGACGGTCAAGGATCGGGCTCCGCTCGTCGAAACCTATATCCAGAACATGCGCCCCGATCCCCTCCTCAGCCAGGTCCCCGAGTCCGATCAGCACTTCCTCGGCCGCGTCCAGTTCTCCAAAATCATCGGCGACAACGCATACCAGGTCAACGAAGACACCGCCCACGGCACCCAAAGCGGCGGCAGGTTCGGCCTCGGCCGCTTCAAGCACTCCGCCTCCTACATCACCGGCCTCGGCAACAGCCTGCACCTGAACTTCCACGAGTCCGGCTTCGTCCAGATGTTGCTCATGGACTCCAACAACTTCGATCGCCAGCACTACGTCTTCAGCTACGTCCGCAACGACTTTCTCGGCAGCACCCCAACCGCGGTCTTTGACGTCGCTCCCCTCCCCACCAAGGGCAAACTCTCGCTCGGCGGAAGCACCACCGGCCGCTTCTTCGGACGTATCTGGATCGAAACCCGCGGCGGCAACGTCGTTCGCTTCAACGGCGACTTCGCCGGCACCGAAGAGGCTATTCGCGAGTTCTACCACTTCGACAGCTGGCGCACCAACGTCCAACCCAACCT
>JAABUX010009401.1_pt1 | contig 11079 bp, 11 predicted proteins | sample 5561851 | NCBI WGS metagenome assembly JAABUX01 (sample SAMN10711883, study PRJNA513361) | rock metagenome | isolation source: Antarctica rocks | place: Antarctica: Victoria Land, Richard Nunatak red sandstone | collected 2016-01-03 | reverse complement strand
CCCGGCTGCGCAGGATGTTCCTGCGCGTTACATTCCAGGATCGTGAAGTCTAGTGCAAGACGCCTTTCCCAGCGTCAAGACTACGGAAATCCCCGTCGCGCCGCTTCTACGTCAGCACGCGGACGAATAGCATGATCGAGGTCCACTGGAACCGGCCATCGTTCAACACGACGTGCCGCCGCCTGCGATCCGCCCCCGATGGCACGGTGATGCTGTCCACGAGGTACTCGTACGGCAGGGTGTGGAAGTCGATCGGATCGACCAGCGCGAGGTTCGCGAAAGGTGTCACCAGCTCGCTCACGATCTCCGAGGGCGTGAAATATTCCGGATGCGAATACTCCTCGAGCAGAAGCATTTCCGTCGCGATCGCCACGATGCCACCTGGACGGACGACGCGCGCCATCTCGCCGACGGCCTTGCGCGCCGCCGCGTGGCCGCCGAAATGCTCGATGGAGGACAAGCTCCAGGCGAAGTCGAAGCTGTCGGGCGGATAATCCAGGGCGGTCCCGTCCTGGTTCTCGAAGACGATCCTGGACAGATCCAGTTCCGGTGGGCACTGGCGCTTGCTTTCCTCCACCAGCGCCGGATCAGCTTCCCTGCCACGGTCGGCGCTCCATGCCGCCTCGCCATAAAGGTCGGTCGCGGTGACCGAGGCGATGCAGCTTGCCAGGTAGAAGATCACGCATTCCCGGCCGGCGCCGACGCCGAGGGCGCGATGCCCAGGCTGCAGCATCCCGAGCCGCCGGAGCCCGAAGAGGCAGTGCGTCCATTCCCAGCCCTTGCGATAGATCTCCCCGCTGCTGCCCTGGAAGCAATGCTTGTCGATGGAATAGCGCTCGAGATCGTGGTGCAGGGCCAGCCAGTCGGCATCCAGGTAGTGGGTCGGATCGACCACGCCGCACAGCCGTCCGACATGGCTGTCCGGCGCCGATGACGGCGTCGCGCCGGCATCGCGCAGAAGCCGGTTCTCGGCCAGCAGCCGCTCGCGGTCGGCGAGCAGGCGCCTGATCGGCGGCACTGTCAGCGCGAGCATGCGCAGGGCGGCGCGGACGCGAGACAGGCGCATCAGCAGGCCCTCGTGGTCGTCACACGCATGTCATAGCTAGCGTCTTCAGCGCCTGGCCTGACGCATCATGCGTGCGGCCAGCACGGTGCGATGCGTACCTGGCATGGACCCTGGCATGAACAACTCGCGAGCGGCATCGACGACCTGTGCCCGGTAGGCCAGGTTCAGGTCGATCGTGTGCGAGTGATAGTCACCGACCGCGCGGAGCAGGTCACCCTTGGTCTCGTCGAGGTAGTTACGCATGATCGCGCCTGCCGCAGCGATGTTGTAACATGGTTCGTCACGCAGACGCCTGAACACGACGGCTCCCGACGTGTGCGTGTAGCGCGACAATGATCCCAGCCAGCGCGTATTGATCTGCATGACCCCCAGATCTAGGGTCCCGTCGGTGTTCGGGTGCATGATGCCTGGACGTCCGCCCTCCACCTCCTGGATGGCGGGAAGCACGCGCGGCGGCAGATGATACAGCGAGGCGACGAGCGCCATGCAGGCGACATACGGAACCAGGACCAGCCCCTCCAGCCGTTCGAGCTGTCGTAGCGAATGTATCGGCTGATGTCGACGCGATCCGGGATGGACACGATGCCGGCGCCAGCCCGCGGGCAAGCCCGGGACGACGAGCAGGGCTTCACGCTGATCGAGCTGCTGGTCGTGATCGCCATCCTCGGCCTGCTGATCAGCCTGGTCGCACCGGCGGTGCTGCGCCAGCTCGGCGGCGCCAGGGTATCGATCGCGCACCAGTCGATCGAGCGCATGGGCTCGATCCTGGACACCTACAAGCTCGATGTCGGCAACTATCCCACGACCGAGGACGGGCTGGCGGCGCTGGTAACCCGTCCTGGCGACGCCGAAGCCTGGAACGGCCCTTACGTGAAGGGCAGCGTCCCGGTGGATCCGTGGAACCACCCCTATTTCTATCGAAACCCCTCGACGCGCGAAGGGCATGACTACGACCTCTGCTCCCAGGGACCGAACAACGGCGGATCGAACGGCAGCGCCAGCCCGGAGAACGAGATCTGCAACAAGTAGTCCCGGGTCGGGCGGACCGGTCCGGGCGTCGGGGCTCATCGCAGCAGCAGCCAGCATCCGAACAGGGCGGCGGCGAGGCCGGGACCGAAAGCTACCCGCCGATGTCGGCCTGGGGCGCGCCGCAGCCACGCCGCCTGCCCGAGCACGCCCAGCAGGGTGAGCGCCGCCCCGACGCAGACCACCACCGGCAGCGCCGCCGTGCCGAGCCAGGCGCCGGCCGCCGCCAGCAACTTGGCATCGCCCTGCCCCAACCCCTCGATGCCACGCAGGCGGCGATAGAGCAGCGCGATGCCGCGGAAGGCGAGCCAGCCGAGCAGGCAGGCCAGCGCATGGTCGCCGAGCGACGCCGGCTGTCGCCAGCCGGTCGCCAGCAGGCCGAGCAGCAGCAGCGGAAGGGTGATCGCGTCGGGCAGGCGGAAATGCCGCCAGTCGATCAGGGCCAGCGTCAGGCAGCCCCAGCCCAGCACGCAGCCCGGCCACAGGCTCGAAGGCTCGGTGCCGGCTGCCGCGATCACCAGCGATGCCACCGCCAGCGCCGCCAGCTCGATCGCCGGGTGGAACCATCCGATCGGGGCTGCGCAACCGGCGCAGCGCCCGCGCAGCATGACGTAGCTGAGCAGCGGCACCAGTTCGGCGGCCGGCAGCACCCGGCCGCAATGCTCGCAGGCCGAGCGCGACCACGCCCAGCTTCGACCCGCCGGCAGGCGACGCACCAGCACGCCGAGGAAGCTGCCGACGAACGGCGCCAGCATGAGCGCCAGCAGGCCCGGGAACGCCGGCAGATCTGGGAACGCCGGCAGGCCCGGCGAATTCATCGTGCCTCCCATGCGATCGACCCCATGTTCAACGCTTGCACTTCACACGCACCGGCAGCAATCGTCCGCATATGAGCGAGATCCTCGATCCCCGACGTGTCGTCCAGCAGCAGATCACGGAGCAGGCTGCCGACCTCGATGCCGATCCCGTCGAACGGCTCGCGCGCCTGCTGCTTGAGGCGGGCCAATGCGACGCACGCACGCTGGAGCGCGGCCGCCGGGTCGCCGACGAGAGCGGCACCCGGCTGGACGCGGTGCTGCTGCAGCTCGGCCTGATCTCGGAGCGCGGGCTCGCCGACGCCTATTGCAGCCTGCTCGGCATGACGCTCGCGACCCCGGAGCGCTATCCCGCCGAGCCGCTGCTCGCCGAACGCCTGACCTCGCGCTTCCTGCGCGAGGTGCGCGCGCTGCCGGTCGCCGTCGAGAACGGCACCCTGGTCATCGCCTGCGCCGACCCGCTCGACAACTTCGTGCGTGCCGCCATCGCCGCCGCCACGCTGCTTCCGGTGCGTCGCGAGGTGGCGGTGCCGATCGAGCTGGAAGCTGCCTTCGACCGGCTCTACCCGAGCCAGACCAGCGAAACCGGCGCCCAGGACGACGACTCCGCGCCGCTGGAGGAGGACGCCGAGCGGCTGAAGGACCTCGCCAGCGAGGCGCCGGTGATCCGCCTGGTCAACCAGATCATCTCGCGCGCCGTCGAGACCCAGGCCAGCGACATCCATATCGAGCCGTTCGAGGACCGCCTGCGCGTGCGCTACCGCCATGACGGCGTGCTCGTCGAGATGGAGAGCCCGCCGGCGCGGCTGATCCCGGCGATCATCAGCCGCGTCAAGATCATGGCCCGGCTCGACATCGCCGAGCGCCGGCTGCCGCAGGACGGCCGCATCAAGCTCGCGGTGCGCGGCCAGGAGGTCGATTTTCGCGTCTCCACCATCCCCTCCCTGCATGGCGAGACCGTGGTGCTGCGCGTGCTCGACCGCTCGGCCGTCACCTTCGACTACGCCAGGCTGGGCCTGGCGCCCGGGGTGGTGGCCCAGCTCGGCGAGCGGCTGGAGCTGCCCAACGGCATCGTGCTGGTCACCGGGCCGACCGGCTCCGGCAAGACCACCACGCTGTATACCGGCCTGCTCGGGCTGAACGCGGTGACGCGCAAGGTGGTCACCGTCGAGGACCCAATCGAGTACCAGCTTCGCGGCATCAACCAGATCCAGACCAAGCCGCAGATCGGCCTGACCTTCGCCTCCCTGCTGCGCTCGATCCTGCGCCAGGACCCCGACGTGATCATGGTCGGCGAGATACGCGACCTGGAGACTGCGCAGATCGCCGTGCAGGCGGCCCTCACCGGGCATCTGGTGCTGTCCACGCTGCACACCAATTCCGCCGCCGCCGCCATCACCCGGCTGCGCGACATGGGCGTCGAGGACTACCTGCTGACCGCGGTGCTGCGCGGCGTGCTGGCGCAGCGCCTGGTGCGCCGCCTGTGCCAGGAATGCCGCGAGCCGTTCGAGGCGCCGCCGGCGCTGATCGAGCGCTTCGGGCTGGACCGCCGCACCACGCAGCGCCCGATCACCCTGTTCCACGCCAGGGGTTGCGCGCATTGCCGGCAGACCGGCTATCGCGGACGCCAGGCGATCGCCGAGTTCCTGGTGCCGGACGCTGCCATCGAGCGGCTGATCTTCGCTCGCACCGACCACAGCGCCATCGAGCGCGCGGCGGTGGAGGGCGGCATGGTCACCCTGTTCGACGCCGGCATCGAGGCAGCACTCGCCGGCAGCACCACCCTGGAGGAGGTCGCCCGCTCGATAAGGGCGGAGAACTAGCGTGCTCCTTGCCTAGCTACCGCTTCACCGCGATCACCCCGGCCGGTGCGCTGGTGCGCGGCGTCACCGAGGCGGCCAGCGAGGCCGATGCGGTCGCGCACATCCGGCGCCAGGGCAACATCCCGATGCGCACCGGCGCCGCTCGCGGCAGTGCGACGATCGACACGCTGCTGCGGCTGGATTTCTCCCGACGCACGCTGCGCCGGAGCGAGGTTGCGTATTTCACTCGCGAGCTGGCGGTGATGCTCGGCGCCGGCCAGGACCTCGACCACGCCCTGCGCTTCCTGGACGAGACCGCATCCAGCCCGCGCGTGCGCGCCGTCATCCTGTCGCTGCGCGACCAGGTGCGCGACGGCGCCACCCTGCATGCCGCCCTCGGCCGCCATCCCGGCAGCTTTCCCAGGCTGCATGTCGGGCTGGTGCGCGCGGCCGAGGCCGGCGGCAACCTCGCCGCCACCCTGGAGCGCATCGCCACCCTGATGGAACGCGAGCGCACGCTCGCCGCCACCCTGCAGTCGGCGATGATCTACCCGGCGATGCTGAGCTTCGCCGCGGTGGGCGCGATCGTGCTGCTGCTGACCGAGGTGCTGCCGCAGTTCACGCCCCTGTTCGAGCAGAACGGCGCGGCCCTGCCCCGCTCGACGCAGCTCCTGATCGATATGGGCGCGCTGATCAGCCATGACGGGGTGTGGCTCCTGCTGGGGTTGGCCGCCGTCGGCCTGCTGCTGCGTCAGGCGCTGCGCAATCCGCTGTGGCGCGCGCGCATCGACGCCGTGGTCCTGCGCCTGCCGGTGATCGGCGGCCTGCTGCGCGAGGTGCTGGCCGCGCGCTTCACCCGCACGCTCGGCACATTGCTGCTCAACGGCGTGCCGCTGATCGCGGCCCTCGGCATCGTGCGCGACGTGATCGGCAACCGGGCCGGCCTGGCCGCGGTCGACCGCGCCACCGAGAGCGCCAAGGGCGGCGCCGGCCTGGCCCGGACGCTCGGCGCCACCGGCATCTTCCCGGCGCGCATGATCCACCTGCTGCGGCTCGGCGAGGAGACCGCCCAGCTCGGCCCGATGTCGCTGCGCGCCGCCGAGATCCACGAGGAGACCACGCGCGTACGCGTGCAGCGCCTGGTCGCCCTGCTGGTCCCGGTGATCACCATCGTCATGGGCGCCGCCGTGGCAGGCATCGTCTCCTCGCTGCTGCTCGCCATGCTGAGCCTGAACGACCTTGCCCAGTAACCGCCCCGCGGCGCGGAGCCCGGAGGCACAGGCCGGCTTCACCCTGCCGGAAGCTGCCTTCACCCTGCCGGAAGCTGGCTTCACCCTGATCGAGATGATCGTGGTGCTGGTCGTGCTCGGGCTGATGGTCGGCATCCTGGTCTCGCGCGGCCCGACCCGGTCGGCGACCATCGACCTGACCGCCGCCTCGCGCACGCTTGCCGACGCGCTGCGTCATGCGCGCGGGCAGGCGATCATCACCGACCGGCCGGTGCGGATCAGCGTGCTGCAGGCGCGCGAGGCGCTGGCGCACGCGGCGCACCGCAACCAGGCCGGTCCGATCGAGCTGTCGCTGCACAGCCCGCCCGACGACCCGCATCAGGACGGCACGCTGCGCTTCAATGCCGACGGCAGTGCCAACGGCGCCCGCATCGTCCTGGCGGAGGGCCACGAAGCGGTCAGCATCAGCATCGACTGGCTGACCGGCCGCATCACCCAGGGTCCGATCCGGCGCGACGATGCATCGTGAACCGGCGGACGGCGCGCGCTCCACGCAATCGGGCTTCACCCTGCTCGAAGTGCTGGTCGCCTTCGTCATCGCGGCACTGGCGCTGGGAGTGCTGTTCCAGGGCGCGATCGAGGGCCTGGCCGCGGTGCATCTGGCCGACCGCACCAACGAGGCCGTGAACCGGGCGCGTTCGCACATGGCCGCGGTCGGGCACGGTATCCCGCTGCGCACCCAGACCCAGCAGGGCGACGACGGCGGCGGCTTCAGCTGGTCGCTGTCGATCCGCCCGCTCGAGTCCGCACCCATGCTGCAGGGCGGCGACGCGCAGCATCCAGCGCGCGAGACCCTGTTCGAGGTGCGCGTGACCGAGAGCTGGGACGGGCCGGAAGGCAATCGCGGCACCACGCTCACCACCCGCCGTGCCGCCATCACCCCGGCGCCGCCAGCATGAAGCCGCCGCGCCGCGACGACTTTGGCTTCACCCTGCTGGAGATAATCGTCGCCCTGGTGGTGCTGGGCGTGCTGCTGGTGACACTGTCGCAGGGCGTGCATTTCGGCTTCGCGGCCTGGGGCCGGCAGGACCAGACGCTGCGCACCGGCGAGACGCTGCAGGCCACCGACCGCACGCTGCGCCAGCTCATCGAGCAGCTCTACCCCGGCACCGAGCGCGACGCCGCCAAGTTGAGCGGCCACGCGCACGCGGCGGCCTTCACCTCCAGCCTGCCGATCGGCCGCGACGGCGAGCCGTTCGCCGCCGACGTCAGCCTGACGGTCGATCATGACGGCCGCCTGGTGCTGTCCTGGCTGCCGCATCTGCACGCGCAGCTCCTGCAGGCGGCGCCCGCCCCGCACGTCTCGGTGCTGCTGGAGCACGTCGCGGGGCTGCAGCTCAGCTACTGGTCCGACAGCGCCGGCCAGTGGTCGCGCGAGTGGAACCAGCCCACGCTGCCGGACCTGATCCGCATACGTATCGACTTTCCTGCCAAGGACAAGCGGCGCTGGACCGACATCGTCGAGGCGCCGATCCGCGAGCAGGCGCCGGGCTGATGGATGGAATCAGGTCACGCTTCAGGAGAAATCCACGGTGTATCCGGACGCTGCATTCGATACGATGAACCAGGACCTTCTGGACTGGGTTCGAGCCAACGGAGGCTCGACCGGCTCGCTCGCCATACGACGTTCAGCCGGAATACGCGGCTTGCATCTAGAGGATGCCGTGGCCTCCGGAGGTGAAGTTCTGTACGTGCCGCGGCAACTGGCCATCACCGCTGATGTTGCCAAGAGTTCTTTGGTTGGGCAACAGATTGCGGCAGGCGGAAGGAATGTTTCCGAACGTGGTTATATCGCAGCATTCTTGCTGAGCATGAGAAAGAAAGATGGTTTCTGGAAACCTTATATCGATATATTGGAGAATGCCTTGTTCACGCATCCTTTGTTCTTTTTTTCTGAGAACAAGGCTATTTTGAACAAGTGGTTTTATACAAGCTCGTGCATAGTCGCATTCAACGACGAGTGTGAACGCGAGTTTGCCAACATAACAGAGTCTCTTCGTGCAGCCGACCGCTTCACGATTCAGGAATTCACCTGGGCTTTCTGTTGCGTCATGAGCAGGGCTTTCACCATCAAGACGGGAGATAGGAAGACCATCGCGTTGATGCCTCTACTGGACTTGATGAATCACTCTTTTTCAGAAAATTGCACATACAAGTTCGAGGAAGATGGCTGTCATATTTCGGCGCTCAGAACGGTAGGCGCGGAAGAGGCTTGCAGTATCAATTATGGCAACATCGGCAATCATCAACTCTACCCTACCTGGGGTTTCCATATAGATGGAAATCCTTATAACTCAGCTTACATATACTTTCCATCGGATCAGAAACTCTTCCTATGCCCGACCGACTATGACTCCCCACCGGTTCGAGAAATGTTCTCGTTCCTGAGGGATAAACACATCTCATCGAAGTCCACGCCGGAGCAGAGCGGTGGCCCATCTGATCTGATCAGGCGAGAAGTGGAGCTGGCATCTCTCAAGGACTTACTCCTCGTATGCAAGTGGAACATCAAGAGCCGTGAAGCCGTATTCGATCAGGAGAACTTCCCGCCGAATGCCATGCAGTCACCTGGTTTTCATGACCTGATCTTCGCGTATCGCAATGAGATGCAGATAGTCGAACATTATTTGAAGCTTGCGACACTGGCAATTCGATTGCTGCAAAATCTACCAGAAGACCCGGATTGCAAAGAAGACATATCGAGGCTGGAGCCGAAATATTCTGCCTTTCTCCGGGATGCTGCACTTTGTTCATGAAGCAGAGCAGCGGCCTCGCGCGCAGCGGGCGGCCGCGAGAGCCGAGCCTTGCGTACACATATGCCAGCCGGTAACAGGCATCAGCGGCTCAAGGACGCGATCATGGCTGCCCGCATTGCTGCGAGCCTGTCGCAGGCTTCGCCATCATCCACCCGGTCATCACGTGCGAAGACAATGGAGCAGACAGAGATGGCTGACACGGTTGCCGACCAGATGGTCAAGGTCCTTGCTGCGGCCGGTGTAGAGCGCATCTACGGCATCGTCGGGGACAGCCTCAACGGCTTCACCGACGCGCTGCGCCGCCATGGTGGCATACGATGGCTGCACACCCGTCATGAAGAGGTGGCGGCGTTCGCTGCCGCCGGCGACGCCCATGTCACGGGTAAGCTCGCCGTGTGCGCCGGATCGTGCGGCCCGGGCAACCTGCACCTCATCAACGGCCTGTTCGACTGCCACCGCTCACGCCTGCCGGTCGTGGCGATCGCCGCGCACATCCCGTCACCGGAGATCGGCTCGGGCTTCTTCCAGGAGACGCATCCGGAACAGCTCTTCCTGGAATGCAGCAGCTATTGCGAGCTGGTCTCCAATCCGGCGCAGATGCCGCGCGTGCTGGAAATCGCGATCCGCCGGGCCGTCGCCGAGAGCTGCGTCTGCGTGATCGTCATTCCAGGCGACGTGGCGCTTCGGCCGGCCATCGACGGACCAGCCCCAAGCCCTTCGAGCCTGCTGCTTCTCCCGCCGACCGTCACCCCGCCGCCCGAGGCGATCGGCAAGTTGGCCGAGCTGCTGAACAGCGCCAGCCGGATCACCCTGCTGTGCGGCCGAGGATGCGAAGGCGCGCATGACGAGCTGATGCAGGTGGCGGATGCCCTCAAGGCGCCGATCGTCCACGCCATCCGCGGCAAGGAGCATGTCGAATGGGACAACCCGTTCGACGTCGGGATGACGGGGCTGATCGGCTTCTCCTCCGGCTACTACGCCATGGGCAGTTGCGACGCGCTCCTGATGCTGGGGACCGACTTTCCCTATCAGCAATTCTATCCCAGGGGCGTGCGCATCGCGCAGGTGGACATCCGGCCGGAGGCGATCGGGCGGCGGACGCCCATCGAGCTCGGCCTGATCGGCGACGTGCGCTCGACGTTGCAGGCCCTGATGCCGCAGATCCGTGCCGGGCGCGATGACAAGCACCTGCATACCTGCGTCGACCACTACAAGGGCGCCCGCAAGAGCCTCGATGATCTCGCCACCGGTAAACCCGGCGGCACGCTGCACCCGCAGCACGTCACCCGCATGGTCAACGAGCTCAGCTCGAATGATGCCGTGTTCACCTGCGATGTCGGCCTGCCGACGGTATGGGCGGCGCGCTACCTTCGGATGAATGGGCGTCGGCGGCTGGTCGGCTCGTTCTGGCACGGCTCCATGGCCAATGCGATGCCACAGGCGCTGGGCGTGCAGGCGGCGTGCCCGGGGCGGCAGGTGGTCTCGCTGTCCGGCGACGGCGGCTTCACGATGTTGATGGGCGACCTGCTCTCGGCCAAGCAGCTCGACCTGCCGATCAAGGTCGTGGTGTTCAATAACGGCGCTCTCGGCTTCATCGAGCTGGAGCAGAAGTCGTCGGGGTTCGTCGATACCGGGACCGAGCTGCAGAACCCGGACTTCGCCGCCATGGCCAACGCGATGGGCATCCACGGCGTGCGCGTCGAGGATCCGGCGGAGCTGGAGGCGAAGCTGGCCGAGGCGCTGGCTCATCCCGGCCCCGTGCTGATCGACGCCGTTGTCAACCGGATGGAGTTGGCGATGCCGCCCAAGGTCACCGCCGAGATGGCGAAGGGCTTCACGCTCTACATGCTGAAGGCGGTGATGAACGGACGCGGCGACGAGGTGATCGAACTCGCGCGCTCCAACCTGCTCCGCTAGAGCAGCGTCAGTCTGACTGGCATCGCTTCGCGATCCCAGTCAGCTGATAAAGCTGCTCTTTCCTCAGTCAAGCAGAGCATGATCGAAGTGATCATGCTCTAGCCCACCGACCGCTCGGGTTGCGTCAACCCCGGCAGTACGGGCTCGGATACCCGCCGCCGGCTTCCGCCTGATGATGCAACATGGCGCGACTGGCTGATACAACAAATAAAATCAAATCGGCAGGAGTCGTAGGTCAGATTTTGAGACATGGCTATATCTTGTGGCTGCCCGCGGCCAAGATAAATCAATCTGAAATAGTTCGGATATCCCTCAAGCATCCCCTCATTCCGCCCCTCATTCCGCTTTACTGACGGCCGGGGGCGGAGGGGGTGCGAAGCCAACAGCGATTCCAGGCGGCTGGTCTGA
>JAABUX010009400.1_pt1 | contig 11079 bp, 8 predicted proteins | sample 5561851 | NCBI WGS metagenome assembly JAABUX01 (sample SAMN10711883, study PRJNA513361) | rock metagenome | isolation source: Antarctica rocks | place: Antarctica: Victoria Land, Richard Nunatak red sandstone | collected 2016-01-03 | reverse complement strand
CGGCTACATTCTGTCCAATGTCATTGTTCTGCCGATGACCGCCTGGCTCGGCCAGCGGTTCGGACGCAAAAATTACTTGGTCTTTTCCATTGGCCTCTTCATTGTGGCGTCGTTCTTCTGCGGCACGTCCAAGACACTCATCGAGCTTGTTTTCTGGCGCATTTTGCAGGGCGCAGGCGGCGCGGCTTTGCTGTCTACGGCCCAGGCGACGCTCCGGCAGATTTTCCCGAAAGAGCAGCAGGGTCTGGTGCAGACGATCTTTATTCTCGGCATTGTCGTCGCCCCTACTCTGGGGCCACTCGCCGGCGGCTACATCACCGACAACTACAACTGGCGCTGGGTCTTTTTCGTCAATATCCCCATCGGTCTCGTGTCGGCGTTTCTTGTCGGGACTTATCTGCACGATGCGCCCGGCGGCCAAAAGGCCGGCAAAATTGACCTCGCCGGCATCGGCCTTCTGACCGTCGGCCTCGGCTCCCTACAGTATGTTTTGGAGGAAGGCCAGCAGGATGACTGGTTCAGCAGCGTCGCGATTACCCGTCTTTCCATACTTGCGTTCGTCAGCCTGTCCGCCATGCTGGCGTGGGAACTGTCGCCGCGCAACAAAGCACCTGTGGTAGATTTCAAGGTACTGAAGAACAAGGACCTTTCAGCGGGGCTGGTACTTTTCTTGGCGCTCGGCTTCGGCCTTTACGGCGGACTTTTCATCTTCCCACAGTTTACGCAGAACATCTTGGGATTCACTCCAACGGCCACCGGGTTGGTGCTGCTGCCGGGCGGTCTTGCCACCGCCGTTGCGGCCATGCTCTGCGGGCGGATTAACAGCCTGCCGAGTCGTCCGGTTGACCCTCGGGTGCTGATTATCTTTGGCATGGTGATATTTACAGTCTCCATGTGGCAGCTTGGACACCTCAGCACAGCGTCTGGTGAGCCGGATACGCGCCTGGCCCTGATTGTTCGCGGCTTCGGCCTCGGCTTCCTGTTCTCAACGCTGAACGGCGTCGTGTTTGCGTCCTTGAAGCCCCAGGAAGTCCAGCAGGCGTCGGGCCTGATCAACTTGTCCCGGCAGCTTGGCGGCTCATTCGGCATCGCGTTTCTGAACACCTACATTTACAATCAGGAAGCCTATCATCGGGTAAATTTGGTGACCAACTTCTACTCAGGAAATCCTTTGTATGACCAGCGCATTGCTGGAGCAACAGCAAATTTTGTCTCAAACGGCAGGAGCCTCTCCGACGCGCATGACATGGCGCTGCATGCACTGAACGGCACGGTCATGGCGCAGGCTGCGACAATGTCTTATAACGATGCGTTCCTTCTGCTAGGCCTGACGTTTGTTTTTGCCGTTCCCGCCGTGTTCCTCCTGCGGAAGCCCAAAAAAGCGCCTGCTGGCGGTGGAGGGGGACATTAGGAACCCACCCCGGTTCGCTAAAGCTCACCACCCCTCCCTGCTAGGGAGGGGCTTTGGATGGGGACATAGAGAGCGGTAAATAGCGCCCCTGTCGCTTTGTCCTTTTCCTCATCCCAACCCTGACAGGGAGGGGTGGCGAGCCTTAGCGAACCGGGGTGGGTTCTTGTAACATTCGCGCCCGGCCCGTCGTATGGAATAATAGCTTATGGATATTATCAAAGGACATTTTATGCCACACCGTCCGCTTCTGCTTGGCGCACTCGCCGCCACTTGTCTTTCTCCCTTTGCCGCGCAGGCCGCAGTGAAACCCGCACTGCCACTCCCATTTGATGTGTCCGCTGCCGCGCTTCTGAAATCGGCTCCTGCCGCAGCGGCGTTTCCAGACGCGGCGGCGATTACGCTGCGCGATGAAAGCGTAGTCCAGGTTAACAGCGACGGGACAAGCGTTGACGTGACGCACGAGACGTTTAAGATCTTTAACCAGCGGGCGCATGACAAAGCGGAAATCACTATTCCGTTTGACGCTGGGACTGAGAAGATCACCAACGTCCACGCCCGGACAATCAAGCCGAACGGCACGGTTCTAGCGGCTGCCGGAGGCGACATCCACACCAGCGCTCCGTACTCGGAGTTTGCCATGTATGACGACGCCAAAGTGACGGGCATTTCGATGCCGGGCGTGGAAGACGGCGTCATTATTGACTATGTCTACACCCGCACGACCCACAAGTCGTTTTTGCCGAACCAGTACAGCGAGACTTGGAGCTTCCGGGACGGAGTTGACCCGGTTGCGCTGAGCAAGATGACTTTGACCGCGCCGGCTTCCATGAAGATCAACACGCTGCCACGGAACGCCTCGGCAATGACGGCGACGGTCACGCCGTCGACAGACGGCACACGCAAAACCTACGTTTGGAAGATGACCGGTCTTGGCACGATCATCCCGGAGCCGATGATGCCGCCTGCCTATACGTTCCTGCCATCGGTTGAAATCTCCACAATTCCGTCGTGGCAGGTCATTGCCCATTGGTATCAGGGCCTCGCCGCCGGGCAGATGGCCGTGTCGCCGGAAATCAAGGACACCGTCAAAACGCTGACCGCCGGCAAGACAACCGATACGGACAAGGCGCGGGCCATCTACTACTGGGTGGAAGGCCAGACCCGCTACGTCGCGCTGGAACTCGGATTGTCCGCATTCCAGCCCCACCCTGCCGCCGATGTCTGCCGCAACCGCTACGGCGACTGCAAGGACATGGCGACTCTGCTGCTGACCATGCTGCATGAAGCCGGCATCAAGACCGCCTGGCCGGTGCTGCTTGGCGCGGGCAGCACGCGGGCGGTTCAGGACTATCTGGCCGCACCATCGTTCTTTAACCACGCGATTGTCCGGGCCGACATTGACGGCAAGCCGTACTGGTTCGACTCGACCGCCGCGATGTGTCCCTTCGGGGCCATCCCCGGCGGAGACCGGGGCGTGGATGCCTTTGTGATTCGCAATGGCACCGGCAGCTTTGAGGTCATCCCGGTGGGTACGCCGGAGCAGAACAGCGAGACCACGACTACTACGGCGGACCTGCACGCCGACGGCAGCGCCGAATGCAGGACAGCCATGAGCCTGAGCGGCGACAACGGCCTCGGCGCACGCCTCTCGTTTCGCGGTCTGGAAGCGTCCCAGCTCAAGCCCGGCTTCCAGAACATGGTCAGCGGGTTCAGCCCGACCGCCTCGCTGCTGGATTACTCGCTGTCGCCGCTTGCCGACCGGGACCAGCCTGTTGCCATCGGCCTGACTTACCACGCGCCGCTGTGGGCGACCCGCACCGGCCACCTGCTGATCATTGACGGCAAGAGCATGTCGAGCGCTCCGTATGACCGCGACTCGCGCGTCTTCCCCATCTACGAAGACAAAGTTGGGCAGGCCGTTGAGGACCTCATCGTCACGCTTCCCGCCGGCTACACGCTGGAAGACAAGCCGGACGACCTGCACGAGAAGATGCCGCTCGGCGACTACGACCAGACCGTCACGCAGACCGGCAGCGTCGTTACCGTACATCTTGTCGTGACCTCTCACCCCGGCGAAATCATGCCGGCCGATTACGCCGCCGCGAAAGCCCAGTACGCCCAGGTCGTCACCCTCCGCAAGCAGCCGCTTGTGCTGCATCTCGCCGAGCAGCCCGCCGGCAAGTAAGGCCTCAGCGCAGGGGAACAAATAACAGGAGGACAAGCAATTTGTTTGTCCTCCTGCCGTCTTTCCCCTACCCATCGGGTAAAATAACTTCCAAACCACACTGCGTCAGTGCCTGCCCGGTTGGGTACGAAAGGAATTCTATTTTATGCTTCGCCTGAACCGAGGCTTGCTTTTCTCCGCCGCCGCGTTCGCCGCCGGCCTGCTGGTGTTACCCCTATCCGCGCAAACGCCGGATCAAGCGCCCGCCCCGGCTCAGTCGCCAGACCAAGCACCGTCACCCGCTCCATCTCGCAAAACGGCTCATCACTCTCCCGCCCCCACGGCAAGCGGCCGCCTGAATGTCCGCCTGCGGCTGGGTGATGGACGCCAGACGTGGCATCCGACCCGCAAGAAGCTAGGTGTTCGCTACGCCTCCGGCTCCGACACCAGCGGCGCCGGCTCCTTCAAGTTTGCTGTGGACCGCGCCGCGCTTCGCAGTTACCTCGCAAGCATCGCGCCCTATGTGAAACGCCACCCAAAAGACGCCAAAGTAGTTGTCGGCAACATCGGCGGCAGTGACAACGGCATGGGCGAAGTTCCCGCCCATGTCGTGCCGGGCTACGACGGCGGCGTCCTGGATGTCAGCGCTGCCGTAGACACGATCCAAAAAGCAATCACGGCCAACCCTGGCGTTCTGCATATAATCTTGCCGATTAAAGCAAAGAAAGCGCAAATCACCGCCGCCGCTGTGAAGGGCATCAATTCCCGCATCGGCTACTTTGTGACCCGCTTTAACCCTGGCGACGAAGGCCGGACCCAGACGGTTCGGCTGGCAATTCAGATCATTGACGGGACAGTTGTGCCGCCGGGCGGCGTGTTCTCGGTCAATCAAGTTGTCGGGGAGCGGACGGCGGCGAGAGGCTTCGGACAGGGACACGTCTTTGTGGACGGCAAAATGGAAGTGCAGCAGGGCGGCGGCATGTGCCAGGTTGCGACAACGCTGTTCAATGCCGTCATGCTGGCCGACCTGAAGATTGTCGAGCGCCGCCAGCATGTCCGCACCATTCCCTATGCCGATCCGGGCCGGGACGCGACGGTCTACTACGGCCAGAAGGACTTCAAGTTCCAGAACGACACGCAGGCCCCGGTCTTTGTGTCCTACAAAACGACCCGCTCTCATGCCATTGTGTCTTTGTTCGGCGCTGCCGTGCCGGGCCGCAAAGTGCGGCTTGTAGACCATTACGAGCGCCTCGGCGAGCGGCACTACAAGGCCAGCTTCTACCGCGTTGTGTACGAGAACGGCATGGCGCACAAAGACCCCACGTTCCTGAGCAACTACAAATGGACGCCTGCGCTCGACTTCAGCCGCTGAATTCTGTGGGCAAGAAAAAGGCCGGGAAGCAATCTAGTTGCTTCCCGGCTTTGTCTTCTGGTGCCGACGCTTCGTGCTGGATTTCGGCGTCTTCCGCAGCGACATCCGAAATCTAAGCATCTGCCGGTACATCTGCATTCGCGACGCTGCGCCTTTGACCCAGCCCAGCTTTTCTTCTTTCATCGGGTGCGTCACGCCGCGTAGGGTAACGTCGCGCCGGACTAATCCCTGCCGGTGAACGTAGTCATTGATTGCCAGCTCGATCCCATAGCCGACTTTTTCCAAATCAGGGATTTGCAGAAAGACGTCGCGCCGGATGGCCCGCTGCCCCGTGATCGCAGGCGCGAAGAACTGGGCCATATCGGTCCAGAGTCGCCCGCCCCGGAAGATGCCCATAGTCATGGTCGCCTCTCCGGCGCAGACCGGAGCCAGCAGGTCTTCTACATGGCGGGGCTTGAGGCCAATCAAATCGGCATCAAAGAACAGCAGGACATCGGCCTGAGCGTGCAGCGCCCCGGCCCGCATTGCGCCGCCCTTGCCGCCATTTTCAGGAAGTGTCAGGACTTTTACTCCCGGAATAGACTGAGCGGCGGCCTGGGTTCCATCTGTCGAACCGTCATTGACGACAATGACGCTTCCGACCATTGCCACGGCTGTAACTGTTGCCAGGACGGCGGCGATCCGGTGCTCTTCATTGTAAGCCGGAATAATCGCGGCGACTGTCACGACCGGCCTCGGACTGCGGGAACCGAGGCTGGATGACGCCAGCAGATGTGGGGAGGGCGACCGACTCACTGATGGTTTTCCGTAATGACCGTCGGCTTGACTGCCGGCTGCGTTTTTGCGGCCGTGTCTGGATTGGGGGCCGGAATGTTGGTAGACAGCACCAGCAGGTGATAGTCTATGTCGTGTTCTTTGGCCGCAACCCTGTCTCCATTCGGGTCGTAAGCTTCGGAAACATACGTGCCGTGGTCGGCCCGCAGCTCGCGAAGCTGCTCTTCGACGCGCAGGATACGGTTCGAGTTAATCGGGTGGTCTAAAGCGTAGCTTGGCGCGTCGTTATGCCCATCTTCCATCTTGTCGAATATCTGGAAGGTGCGGACCATGCCGGTCGGGTCATAACCCGCATTGTAGGCAAACCGCTCGCCCCAGCGGTCCGCCTCAAACTCGGCGGCGCGGCTGTAATGAAGCTGGTCCAGCTCGAACAGTGTGCCGCCGACCTGGCTGACGGCGTTGGAGCGGCTGAGTACCGAGATGAGGTCAACCAGAAAGCCCTTGTTTTCCGAGTCGGAGATGGACTTGACAACGTGGCGGCGCACGACATGGGCTGATTCATGCCCAATAATGCAGGCCAGCGCATCGTCATCCGGCCCGATTTTGTCCATCAAACCACGATAGATATACACATAGCCGCCGGGAATGGAAAACGCATTGACTTCCGGGCTGTCAATCACCCGAATACGAAAAGAGACGTCAGGGGCTTCTTTTTGGGCCTGAGCAAAAATCGGCGTGGCAATGTCCAGAACACGGCGGTTCGTTTTGCCATCCATGACAAACTTCGCCTGAGAGTCGATCTCAGACGCATATTCGCGTCCGAGCGCGTTCTCCTGCTCGGTGTTCATTACGTTGTTGTGGATCTGACCGGACTGACAGCCGGCGCTGGCAAGTGCTACGCCGACTGCCGCGCCGGCAGCCAGAGTTAAGCGGGTTTGAGATAACAATTTTTTAGATAATTTCATGGAAGACCTTCTTGCTGGTTGAACGAAAAGCGTTGGCCTGGTTTCGCAGATGTTTCCACCGGCTTTGCAGGATGGAGAGGCTTCCTCGCGCCTCCGGCGTGTGTCTCTTAACAATTACCTGCTTCGGCAAAGCAACATTTTGCCGGGCTTGAAGCTGCGTAACTTGCTGCTGCAACTGCTGCACTTGAAGCCAGTTGTATCCGCAAGCGGCAATCAAAATCAGCATCAGTACCCGCGTTAAGAAGCGGCGGATCATAGATTAATCACGGGTTCTTCTTGCGGCGCATCCAGGCTTTGCCCCGCTGCTCCACCTGCGTTTCCACCGCTTGCGCCTGCTCTGCCACAAGTGTCCACGGCGTCCGCGAACGGGTCACTAAGCGCCGTAGGTTTTCCTGAGAGCGGCTGGTCCACTTTGCTTTGTACGGCTCATCGCCGCGCAGGAAATCAAAGACCTGGCACTCTTCCTGAATAGCCGCCTGCATCGCCCGTGCCGTCAGCACCGTGCCTAAACTGAGCCGGGCCAGTGTCGGCTCGAAGCCGCCCTGATAATAGCACAGGCGGTTCCCGTACCGAAAGCAGTACAGCGACGCCTGCGTTTCGCCGTCCAGCCGCAGTGTGAACAGCCGCAGCCAGCCCTGCCCCAGCAGCCGCCGGGCCACGTCCCGATGAAACGCTTGAACCCGTTTCCCGGCAAACACCCCCGGCAGCCAGCGCTGGTTCCAGCGGCGTCCGTGCAGCTCGAACAGCCGCGTCAGCTCCCCGTCCAGCGCTGCTGCGTCTGTGACCGGCCCGATCTCGACAGCGTACACTTTTTGCAGCGCCCGGCTGTAATAGCCGACGTTCGCACGGGTTTTCTTGCCTAGTCCCTGAAGCAGCGCGTCCCAAGCCGGCGGCAGCGGCAGAAATGGGCAGGCTTCCCCCGACACGTCCCGCACCCGCAGACAATTCTCAGCCGACGGCAAACACTGCCGGAGCAGACTGCCCTCCCGGAGCTGCTGGAAGTCGGCGATTTGCCAGCCGCCGGCAGACGCCAGATAACTATACAGACTTTTGGCGACTTCCGGTTCCCAACCCGGCGCAGCCAAGACATCTAAATAATCGGACGTGCCGGTTCCGAGAAACGACACACGCCTCAGCAGGGTCGCGTACCAGAACGACGTCATCAGCGGGGCCAGTCCGATAAGCGTCCCCTGCTGGTCTCGAAAAGTCACCAGGCGCAGACGCCGCCCCGGCTGTCTGCCGAAGTGCTTCCACCAGGCCGCGTTCCATTCAAACGTCTGAAACACCGTTGCCGCCGAACACTGAAACGCGAGCAGACGCCACTCCGGTTCCAGCGCGGCCATCTCCGCGGCACGCGAGACAACGTCTGCCTGTATCCGCGCCGTTCCTGTCTGCATCATTCCGACCAAGCCACACCCGTATTGTAGCACAATCAAGTCAAACTGTAAAGTCAGAACACCAATCGGGAAAGTCAGGCAGGAGTTGTACTGCGTGAACGCCAATAGTACCGGCAGTCAACTCTTTTCGAACAATTAATTTCGGAGGTTTCACAAATGGAGCGTTTAATCAAGTCAAAAGTCGAAGCGGGCCAGGTTGCCATTCAGTGGCTCGGCCAAGGCGGTTTTGCCTTCAAGGCCCACAGCGGCGATGTCATTGTCGTGGACCCCTACCTCTCGGACAGCGCAAACAGTGACGGCAACGCCGCCCGACTCGTAGACATTCCGGTGCGCCCGAAAGACGTTCGCCTAGACTATCTCTTCCTGACCCACGATCACATTGACCATTTAGACCCGCAGACCGCGCCGGTCATCGCCCAGATGAACCCGGATGCTCCGGTCATTTGCTCGCCGTCCGCCTGCCGCCATTTGACCAAGCTCGGCGTTCCCACAAGTCAGATCACGACCGCCATGCCCGGCCAGTCCCTGGAGTTTCCTAACTTCGCCGTGCATGTGGTAAACGCCCAACACTCCGAAGACAGCGTCGGCTTCGTTTTCGAGTTCTCGAATGACGGTCCCAGCACCGATACCGCCTCCGTCTATATCACCGGTGACACCGAGTACAACGACGGCCTTGCTGCCGCCGTCGAAGAATATGGCCCGGAAGTCCTCCTCGTCCCCATCAACGGACGCATGGGCAACATGGACGCCGCCCAGGCCGCAAAACTCGCCGCCCAGATCGCTCCGCGCGAAGTCATCCCCATGCACTACGGCCTCTTTGCCGGAAATACCGCCGACCCCGCCGAGTTCGTCAGCCTCCTCGCCGCCGCCACGGGGTCCGACCCAGACATCGTCGCCGTCGTGATGAAGCACAACGGCTGCCACATCTACTGCCCCGCCGAAGCCGTCCAGGGCAAGCACGCCAAAACCGAAGCCCGCGCCGCCCGCGCCAAAGCCGCCCGCACCAGTCACCAGCACCAGGACGGCCAGCGCACCCCCGGCGGAACTCGCAGCCGCTAAATCTCTTACTTTCCGTAGGGGCAGGGCTTGCCCCTGCCCTGCAAAATATAGCAGAAACATGAGGATGTTATGAGAACCGACGTATTTGTCATGGTGCCTTTTGTCGTAGCTTGTTTTTCGGGATGCGCCCAGCATACTACGGTGCTTGGTACTTACCGTGCCTCCTACCCCAACAGAGTGACGGAGAGCATTCAACTTTGGCGTGACGGAACCTATCAGCAGGATATAGGCGACAAGACCGGCAAAGTCATAGAGCATACCGGTCAGTGGAGAATGGGACAGCATGAGCAGGTGGAGGTTCCAGGCTGGATGGACCCTAACAGCATCGCTTTGGGCAGACCAGACGCCGGCATATCTCGCCCCGATATTATTTTTCTAGCACCACTGGCGGATTTCCAGAAGCCGCAGAAGCCTATCAACGTGGTCTATTAGATGCTGAGTAAACCATGCCATAAATGGCACGGCTAATCAGCGCGGACGCTACAAAACACCGCTTCGCGGGGTTAAGACAAGGCACGATCAGATTGTTCCGAGTGCCGCGGAGCGGTATCTTCTTAGCGCCCTTGCTGAATAGCCGTGCGTTTTAACGCATGGTCCGAATGGCCTCTACACGTCAAGGCTGTCCTGCCGGAGCGCAAGCGCCTTTTCGGCGTCGGCGTAGAGGTCTAGGTCGGGCTGCTTTGTAATCTGGCGGAAGATGGCCTGGATTTGGGCGCGGCCTTGCGTCAGCAGGAAGTCGCCGGGCGGGAGCGTTTTCTCGCCAATCGCATAGAGGTCAGGCTCTTGCGGGTGCAGGGACTTGTCGAAGGTGGTGACATCGCGGCGGTAGCCGACATTGGCGACGACGGCGTCCATCGTCATGCGCTTGGTTTCGTGGTTGACTTGCAGTGTGACCTGGAACCGGGTATGGGCGAGCGAGTATTGCAGGGCTTCGACCTGCGTGGTCGGGCTGTAAGTGAAGCCGGCGTGAGGGGTCTCTACGAGCAGGTTGGCTTTTTTCAGCAGCGTATCGCGGCGGATGAGCGGGTCGTTCGGGATAATTTGCAGCGGCAGCGCGGTTCGTGACGGCGTGGCCCAGAGGACGGACGTAGTTGGGTCGAGGGCAACGACTTCGGCCAGAGCGGCGGCGGTTGTGGCGGCGGAGGGGCCGTCGCCGATGAGGAGAACGCGCTTGCCTAAAAAGTGGATGCGGTCGCGGCCCGTGACGTCAGGGATCTGGTGGAAAATCTGGCGAAAGGCCCCCATCTCGCCCATCGCGGGCAGGCCCCCGGCCCCGGCCCAGCGCGGGGTATGGGTCATGCCGCTGGCGTCAATGACGTAATCCGCCGCAAAGACGCGCTCATCGCGCGGGGTGCGGGTCATCAGGCGGAAGCGGCGGGCGGAGCGCTTTTCGGGCTGAGTCTGATGCTCGTCCGGGAACATGTAGGAACGGCCTATCGCCGTCACGCGGGTGTCCAAGTGGACGGCAGCGCCGAGCGCAGACGCTAACGGCTGGAGGTACTGTTCTAAAAAGCGCTCGCCGGTAGGGTGCAGGCTAGGGGCAGGAAGCTTGCCGAGCGGCCGCTGCTTGGCATCGGCGGCTTCGCGCAGGGCCAGCTCTCCCAAAGAACTGCGGTTCTGACTCCAATCGGTGAACATGGTCACGTGCGCCCACGCACGGACATCCGGCGCGATCTCCGGCTCACGCTCAAACAGAAAGACAGTGTGCCCCAGGCGGGACGCATAGAGGGCAGCTTCGAGGCCGAGCGGGCCGCCGCCGATGACAGCGGTGCGGGGCGGGTCTTCCGACTGCTTCTTGCGGGCGAGGAACGCTTCAAGCTGAGCTTGGCGGGTGGGTTCTGGGTTCATCACGCTTATCATACCACACGCTGCAATTTCATACCACACGCCGCGATTTTTGCCTGCCTCTTTTTGCTTGACTTTGACGCCTGAAAAGG
>JAABUX010009399.1_pt1 | contig 11079 bp, 12 predicted proteins | sample 5561851 | NCBI WGS metagenome assembly JAABUX01 (sample SAMN10711883, study PRJNA513361) | rock metagenome | isolation source: Antarctica rocks | place: Antarctica: Victoria Land, Richard Nunatak red sandstone | collected 2016-01-03 | reverse complement strand
CACGAGGGGACCAATAGCCCGTCTGGCGGCGACGGTGGCGTACGGCCATGATTGACAACATAGCCGTCGTCGTGGCGGTGCGCGCGCCGGTCAGACCCGAGGCGGGGGCGACCTTGCGGTGTATTGGTAGGCGGTAGGCAGGGTGCTACGTGCGGGATGCCGGCGGCGTGGGGTCGCTAGGGCACGAGGACGGCGCTGTAGCACGGGAGGGGGAGGGCGGGGCACGCGCGCGTCAGGCGCACATAGTAGACGGCGCCCGCGGGAAGGGGGAAGAGGGAGCCAATGAGGGGGAGGACGCGTAGGGGCGCGACGGGGGCGGGACGGGGCGCGACGTGTGGAGGCGCGAATACCTGGAAGGCGCCGACGAGGGTGGGCGTATCGGCGGCGGCCAGGCTGAGCCACACGATGCAGCTAGCGGACGGGGCGGGGGGATGCTTCACCGCCAGGGGGCAGCCGCGCGTCTGCCAGCCCACACGGACGCCGCGCAGGTAGATGGTGCGGCCGAGCCACGCCCCCGGCTGGCGTTGCAGGCCGGCTTGCACGGTGGCGAGGGGATAGATCGGGGGAGAGGCGGGGAATGCCCGCCGGAGCGCATTGGGGAGGGCGAGGCCGGCGGCGAGGAGCAGGGCAGCGAGCAGGGGGAGGGCGAGCGCGGCGCGTTTCATGTCATGTCCACGGTACGGTATGGCGGGGTTCCCGGCAAGCGATAGCTGGCTAGTGCGCGCCCTGGAGGATGAGGAGGAGAGCGGCGACGAGGGCGAGGATGGAGCCCCGCAGGGCAAGGGTGAGATAGGCGCGGCGGGCGGTGGGCGGGGTGTCGGCGAGGGCAAGGTTGAGCCAGAGGGGGGCGCAGAAGATGGCGAAGGTGTAGGGGGTGATCCAGGCGCGGGCCAACGGGAGCAGTTCCCAGAGGAGGACGGCGGCGGCGACGAGTAGGGTGAAATAAAAGATCTGGCGGTCCGTTTGGGGCTGATACTCGGCCATCGTCATGTCTCCTACGCACTCTTGTACTACCAGCAGGATACCGCATCATGCGCGCGATGCGCGCGGCGCGGAAGCCCTGTTCGCGGGCGGTGCGCACGTTATAGACGTTCAGATAAAGAATGAGAGTCCGCGGGCGATTTCGACGCTCAATCCGTTGCCCGACTCTCTCAAACATTATCTGACAAGCTATAGCTGTGCGCCAAGGTGCGAGCCGGGGGCGATGGCGGCACAGGCGCCCGTTGGTGGGGATCGTGCCGGGCAAGGCGACGCGGGGCGCGGGCACTGTGATAGACTTCCGGTGATAGCTGCGGGAGAGACCATCATGCCACGAGAGAGTGTCAAGGAGTCGAAGAGGCGCGCCGCCGTGTCCAGGCGCGAACGCATGCCCGGCATCCTAATCTCCGCCGTCGTTGTCGGCGTCGCGGGAGGGTGTTACTTCACCGTGGCCGACGCCGTGGCCGTTCATTACCACCTCAGTCATGGCCTTGTCGGCGCGGTGGGGATCATCACGCTGGCGTTTGTCGGCTCCCTCATGGCGCGCGTCCTGCGCGCGACACGGTACGGGGCCGCGTTCAGGCGGTAGTGGCCCGTCGTGCCCCCGCGACCCCTGGTTCCCGGTAGGCCCGTCGCGCGCCTCCGCGGCCCTCGTGGGCTGCGTCCCCAGTCCCGCGTGATCTCTCATTCCTGCCCCTAATGGGCGTGCGCCCCGGTATGGTGTGCTTGAGGGGCCGACATTGGGGCGACAGCTAGGGGTGGCCGTGCACGGCGAGATCGGTGGCAAAGGCGATGGTGAACGTGAGCAGGAGCACGACGAGGACCAGCGCGAGGATGCGGTGGGGGGCGAGGGACGGCGCGCCGACAGCCAGGTGTGCGCGGTGCAGGCTCCAGGCCCAGGTGGCGAGACCGCCGATGGCCGGGCCGATGGTGAGCGGGCCGAGGCTCTTGACGATCATGAAAGCGACTGCGGTGGCGGCGAGCAGGCGGAGGAAGGTTGGCGTCTGCCAGCGGGCTCCAAGGGTTCCCATGGCGATGTTCCTTTCGCGTAGGCACACGATCGCGCCCCGATATGGCGCGGTGATAGCTCCAGTATACGCGAGCCGTCCCACGCACGGAACGCCGGCGACGCGCGGCCCCATACGCGCGTCGCCGGCTGTCGGCGGCAGTGTCTACAAGGCGGCGTGCCCGCCAGTCGCCATGGGGATGCGCCCCGAGGGGCGGGGGTGGCGTCCGTTACGTCCGGTTGTGGCGGGCGAGGACGACGAGGACGAGCAGGACGACAACGAGGATAAGGATCGCCGCGGGGATGAGGGGATTGAAGCCGGTGTACGACATTAGGCACGTTCCTTTCCTGTGCCACAATGCTACCACAAGCGGGCGTTTCTTGCTGGCGCTGTGACCTGTGGGGTGCGCGCCACTTTTTCGCGCCGACGTCGCGTATTCACTGGGAGCGCCGGCGTCAGTCCGCTGACTGTCCAGCCGGCAGGCCGTCGCGGGCGAGCGGGTTACCAGTCACAGACATCGTGGCGGCGACCGTGGGCCGGCTGGCAGCGCAGCGAGAGACGGCGCTCCCAGTAGAGACGACGCGTGCCTCGGTGACCAGCGCGAAAAACTGGCGCGCACCCTGGCCTGTGGGTCTTGCGTCGCCGCAACCGTGGCGCTCATCGGCGTGGCCGCGCGTGCCGACGCCCGCACGTCCCAATCCGCGGGAGAGGCGAGCGGGGGCTAACGGGCGGGTGGGGCGCGTGGGGATATCTCCTCGAACCACGGCGCGCCCGCGTTCTCGTAGGGGCCGTCGGCGCGCACGGGGCGCGAGAGGTGGTCGTAGATGATCAGGTTGGCCCAGCGAAGGCGATCCGCGCGCGTCCGCGTCCGGCGCAGCAGCCGTTGGAAGCTCCGCTCGCCGGGCGCGCCGGCGGCGAAGGCCCAGGCTAGGCCGTGGCCTGGTGTGGCCGCCGCGACGGCGAGGTCGCCCAACATGCGCACGCGCGCCAGCCGCGGGCTGTTGACCGGGATGCCCAGCACGCGCCCACGCGACTCGAACGTGAGCTGGTAGCTGATCCAGTAGTTGGTGTAGATGACCCGCACCCCTTGCGCTTCCAGCGCGCGGATCAGGCCGCCCACCGGGCCGCGCGGCGCGAGGTCCTGGGGGATCGCCCGCGCCAGCGTCATGTTTGTCGCCACCAGCGCGACCAGGATGAGCATGGTCACCCCTGTCGCCCGTCGGGTGGGCTGGCGCGGCACGAGGAGATCGACGACCAGCGGCGTGGCCGTGTACAGGGGCAAGAGGTAGCGCGCGGTGTCGATGGCCGAGTCGCCGGCACCGAAGTGCGTGCCCAGGAAAAAGAGCAGGCTAGTCGCCGCGAAGAGGGCCAGGGCGCCGTCGCGGGGCTTCCCGGCGCGTGGCGTCTGGCGCGCGGACGAGCCGTCCGCCACCGGCTGGTCCGTGAGTAGCGCGGCGATGCGCCGGGGCAGGGCGGGCACGAGCCGGCCCAGCAGATAGAGGCCCGCGACGACGCCGGCCGCGCGCTGCACGGGGTCGCGCGCGGCCAGGCGGGCGAAGGCTCCGTGGTTGGATTCGGGGACGGCCAGGCCCAGCAGGACGGGCAGCGATTCGGTCATCAGGCGCGTGACCGCGGCCAGGTGGTCGACGCGCTGCCCGCCCTGCGCGACGAGGTACGACAGGGTGGCCCAGCGGTGGCCCAGGTTGTACGCCAGCAACGGCGCGCCGCCCACGACGACGCCCAGGGCGAGCGCGGCGAGGGGGCGCGCCGGCGCCATCCGTGCGCGGGGGCCGCGACGGATCGTGAGCAGCGGCCGCGCGTAGGCCAGGCCGAGCGGTAGCAGATACTCGGCCATGAGCGGCTCGATCCACGCGCCGAGCCCGGCCACGAGCCCCATCACCAGTGCGATGTGGAGGGGCATGGCGCGCGGGTCGGGATGGCGCGCCTGTAGGACCAGCAGGAGCGTGCCCAGTAGCATGACCTCGCTGTAGCCGAAGCCGGTGACGTCGCCGTAGTACAGCAGCGCGCCGGGGCCGAGCGCGACGAAGGCGGCGGAGATCGCGGCGACGCGGCGCCCGTAGAGGGTCGCGCCGAGCGCGTAGACGGCGCCCACGAAGAGGACCGCGCAGGCCAGCGCCGGGAGGCGTAACGTCCAATCGCCGGCGCCGCACAGGGTGAAGAGCAGCGCGGCGGCGTAGGCTTCCAGGCTGCCCTGATACGGTTGCCCCGCATACATGAGCGGGTGGTGGCCGGCCTGGATGTGGTAGGCCATCACGCCGATGATGGCCTGGTCGCTGTCGACGTTGGTGTACACATGTCCCAGCAGCCAGAGGCGCCACACGGCGGCCAGCGCCATCAGCGCGAGGGGCAGACCATAGGTGGTCAGACGCGTCCGGCCGTCGCGTCGCCGCGGGCGTACGGCGTGGCCCATCAAAGTCTGCTGCCCCATGGAATCTGTGCTATGCCCCTTCCTATTGGGTGTGCTGCTCTAGCATAGCACGTTGCCCGCGCGGGTCGCCTCTGACAACTGACGACTGACGACTGACGACTGGTAACTGACGACTGGCAACTGTTAAAATGGGGGCATGCGAAACACCGGGTGGTATATCCCTTACTGGCGTAAGCCCACGAGTAAGAAAAAAGGGAAGGTCGAGAAGAGCGGCGGCGACGAGGTCTGGCGCAACGATGAACAACTGGACGCGGTGCGCCAGCGCTGGGTCGAGCGCTACCGGCGCACGGCGCGCGCCCTGAGCGCGCTCGGGCTGTCGGTCGGCAGCAGCAAAATAGATGTCCAGGCGCGCTACGATACCCTGCGCACGCAGGGCCGCACGTCGCGCGATGTTGAAGACGCCTACCGCTACCTGCAACGCGTGTTGCCGCAGGTAGAGCGGCGCAGGAAGAGGCCTCCGCAGTCCGCGCCGTCCACGGCCATGGCCGCCGCCACACGGGCAACCCTCTCCATCTTCGAGACGGAGGAGACCGTGGTCGTGGCGTCGGATGGCGACGAGACTGTCGTCGCTGTGGAGTTGTATGCCGGCGCGTCCAGTATGATGTTCGACGACGAGGACGACGCGGAATCATCCTTTGAGGAAGATGCCGACGACGTGGATCGCGATGATGATGACAGGGACGACGCGCCGGACATAGATTGACATAACCGGCTGGACAAGCAAACGGCGGGCTTTCAATGAAAGCCCGCCGTTTGCTTGTCCAGCCGGTAGCCGGATACGCTTATCGACGTGGTGGGTGGCTACTGGGAATCGAACCCAGATCGGCAGAGCCACAATCTGCAGTGTTAACCTTTACACCATAGCCACCATGTCGCGGCCCATTCAGTCCCGGCGCGCGTGGTGCGCCCGGCGGGACTCGAACCCACAACCTCGGACTTAGAAGGTCCTTGCTCTGTCCGGTTGAGCTACGGGCGCGGGGCCTTTTCGATTATAGCACATGCGCCGGAGATGTAGGAGGGGGATAACCCTGTTTACACGTTGGGACGGCGCTGGTACGCTTGCCCTCATGTGGTACTCCTCCCTATGGCGCCTGAGACCCGATCGTCGGCGGCGCCTGAGACCCGATCGTCGGCGGCGATGGCGCGCGACCCTGGTCGTACTGGTGTGCCTGTCGCTCGTGGTTCCGCTGCGCATTCAGCAGCGCGTGGGCGCCGCGGCCGGCGCCTCCGTCAGCGCGGGCGCGCTGCGCCAACCGGCGCGCGCGGCCATTGAGGGCGCGCTCGCGCTTGCCGCGGCTAACGCGCTGCCCGCCGGCTATCCCGCGCTCGCCGGCGCGCCGCGTGTCCCGCCCGTCTTGCTCAAGTCTATCGCTTGGGTCGAGAGTAACTGGCGGCAGTTCCGCGCCCCGGACAGCCCTCTGGTCGGTTCCGGCGGCGCCTACGGCGTGATGCAGGTCGCGCGGGCCCCGCGCGTGGACGCGGACGGCGCGCCTGTCGACAACCCGGTGGGCTCGGCCATCGCCAACAACTACGTCTACAACATCGCCGCCGGCGCGCGCCTGCTCGCCCACCTATGGGCGACGACCCCGCGCATCGGCGACGGCGCCCCCGATGTGCTGGAGAATTGGTACTACGCTGTCTGGGCCTACAACGCCTGGGGCTGGCGCGACAACCCCACGAACCCTGCCTACACGCGGGTCGACACGCCCGCCACCCACCCGCTCACGTTCCCCTACCAGGAGCGCGTCTTCTACTACGTGGCTCATCCCCCGACCGACGACGCCGGACGCCCCCTCTGGACGGCCGTCCCCGTGACCCTCCCACCCTCTAGCGCGATCGGCCGTACTCCCGCGGCGCTGCCGGCGCCGGCCGCCGCGCATACGGACCCCTCCACCCCCGCCGGCGCGCCTATGGCCGCCGCGCTCGCGCTGCCGTCGGGCGCTGGCGTGGTCATGCGGACTGACTTTGCGCTCCCGAACGGTACGGCCGTGGCGCCCAGCGCGGCGCTACACAAGGCGTGGCTGGTGCGCAACAGCGGCGGCGCTTTCTGGTCGGGCTATATCTGGACCTTCGCCGGCGGGGACCTCATGGGCGCGCCGCTGACCACAACGGTCCCCTATGCGCCGCCATTGGCCGACGTGACGCTCGGCGTCGACCTCGTCGCGCCGTCGCGGCCAGGCGCGTACACGGGCTATTGGCAGCTCCACGATCCCACGGGGCGGCCCGTGGGGCAAAAGGCCGCCGTGTCGCTCGTGGTCGCCACCCCGGACGCCGCGACGCCGGGGGCGGGGGCCATCGTGGTGGGGGATGTCGCGCCGCCCTGTCTGGCCGGTAGCGCTTCACCAAGCGTGATCGTAGCCGAAGGCGATCTCCTCGACAACGCGACCTTCGCGCGCGACCTCTCCGTGCCCGACTGCACGGTCATCGCCCCCGGCGCGGCCTTCACCAAGACGTGGGCGATCCGCAACACGGGGACGACGACCTGGGACAGCCGTTACCACTGGCACTTCGAGGCCGGCGCCGCGCTCGGTCCCACGCGCGAGGTGGCCGCCCCCTCCGCGGTCGCCCCCGGCGCCACGGCGCTGTTCTCCGTGCGCATGGCCGCCCCGTCGCGTCCGCACGCCTATATCGGATACTGGCAGATGACCGGCCCGACGGGGGCGGTGTTCGGCGCGCAGTCGTGGGTCAATATCCGCGTCGGCGCGCCGCCGCCCGCGACCGCGACTCCACCGGCCGGCGCGACTCCACCCGCGACCGCCCTGCCTGCCGCGACTCCACCCGCGACCGCCCTGCCTGCCGTGACGCCGACCCCGGCGCCGTCTCCGACCCCGGCGCCGTCTCCGATCCCTAACGGCGGCGCCGCCCATCCTCCGACCCCCACCGGAACACCTTCGGCGGCGTCCGTGCCGTGGTTCGGACCGGCCACCAACCATGCCTTCCTGGCCGAGGGCTATACCGGCGCCGGCTATCAGGAGTACCTCTCGTTGCTGAATCCTCGCGGACAAACCTTGCGCGCCCAGGTCACCATCTACCGCGCGGACGGCGCCACGCGTGTCCTCTCCCCGCTGCGCCTCGCGCCCTACACGCGCCAGACCTTCAACATCAACGTGTTGGCGCCGCGTGCCAGTACGGCGCTCAAAATCGAGGGCGATGGGCCGCTGGTGGCCGAGCGCTCCCTCTATGCGGGGAGTAACGGGTCCGTCGTCGCCGGCGCGCCGCTGCCCAGCCGCCGCTGGTACGTGGCCGAGGGCTACGTGGGGGCGGCCTTCTCCGACGGGCTGCGTATCTTCAATCCCTACGACGTGTCCGCCCCCGTCACCGTCACGGCCTACCAAAGCGACGGGGCCGCGCGCGTGTCGCACCGCGTCGTCGCCGGCGCCACGCGCCTGAGCGTCGCGCTCGACGACATCGCGCCCACCGGTGGGTCGGCGCTGACGGTCGATAGCGCCCTGCCCATCGTCGTGGAGAGCGCCGTGCGCGTGGCCGGAACCTCCGGCCCTACCGTGGCGCTGGCCCTCACCGCGCCGTCGCGGCTGTGGTACTTCCCCGATGGCGGGGCCAAGAACGGCGACCGCGAGTATATCAGCGTGTACAACCCCGATAGCCGTCACAAGGCGACGGTGAGCCTGCGCTTCGTCACGGGCGATGGCTACCAGGCGCCCCTGACGCTCCATCCAGGGCCGCACGCGCGGGCCGTGTTCGTCATCGGGGGCTTGATCCATCAGGACGGCGTGGCCGCCATCGTCACATCGGACCGCCCGGTCGTGGCTCAGGAAACGCGCTACATGAGTCGGGGCGGCCTCGCACTCGTCGACGGCGCCGCGCGGGCGTCGCGCTCGTGGGCGCTCGCCGACGGCTACGTTGGCCCAAACTTTAAAGAGTGGATCACGCTGCTCAACCCCAACGCGCACGCCGTTACCACGACGGTGCGGCTGATCGGGCGCCACGGCGTGCAGCGTACCATCACGGTGCGCCAGCGGCCCCATTGGCGCGACTACCTGTACCTCAACGGGCGGCTGCCGAACGGGCCGGTCGCGGCCCTCGTCGACGCCGATAGTCCTATTGTGGCCGGCCGCACGCTCCTCTTTAATGGGGGCAAAGGCCTGAGCACGACGATTGGCGTCGCGCTAGCGGGCCGGTAACTGAGTGCTGAGTGGTGAGTGGCGAGTGACTAGTTCTCGCCACTCACCACTCGCCACTCGCCACTCGGAGTTGATGTGCCCGTACCACTCCTGGCGTTCCTCGGCCTCTTTGCCGGCGTCGCCGTCGAGGGCGTCGTGTCGTCGTACCGTCACCACGGCGGGTTCAGGCCGTGGCCGTGCTGCCGCGACTGCGGCCGGCGGGCGCCGCTCGCAGCGCTCGTCCCGCTGCTCGGCCTGCTGGCGGTGCCGCGTTGTCCCGACTCCGGCTGTGGCCGCTCCTCGTGGGCGCGCGCCTTGCAGGTCCAGGCCGCGACGGGGATCGCCTTTGTCGCCCTCGGCGGCCAGTACGCCGCCTACCCGGCGTTGCTGGCCGTGAGCCTGTGCGAGGCCGCGCTGCTGGTGGCGCTGCTCTTCATCGACCTGGAACTGCGCCTGATCCCCACGCTGCTGGTGGTGCTGATCGTCCTGCTCGCGCTGGGCAGCGCGGCGTCCTGGCCGGGACTGGGGCTGGGCAGCGCGCTGCTCGGTGGGGCCATCGGCTTCGCCAGCTTCGGCGTCCTCGTGCTGCTGGCGCGCCTCGTCTTCGGTGAGGGCGCCCTGGGCATGGGCGACGCCAATCTCGCGCTGGCCATCGGCTGCATCACGGGGTACCCACTCGTCGCCTTCACCCTCTCCATCGGCGTCTTCCTCGGCGGCCTCGGCGCGGCGGCCATCCTTCTTGGCGCGGTCGTGGCGCGGCGCGCGGGGGTCGGGCTGCGCACCACCATCCCCTACGGCCCTTACCTCGTGCTCGGCGCCCTCTACGTGCTGGCCCACGGCAACACGCTCAACCCGCTGGTACGTTTCTGAGGCGAGAGGCGAGAGGCGGGAGGCGAGAGGCGGGAGGCAAGAGGCGAGAGGCGAGAGGCGGGAGGCGAGGGGCGAGGGGCGAGGGGCGAGGGGCGAGGGGCGTCCTCTGACACGATTGATGCGATCAATCGAAAATGCGTCGTTGCTCATGCTCGGTTTGGTAGCGGGCCAGGAGATCGCCGCGATGGTTGATGGCGATCAGCTGTTCGAGCAGGGTGAGCAACTCGTTTCCCGCTAGTCCGCGCACTGAGCAGAAAATTGTGTCGCCGCTCGGCTGCTCCGGTTGCCGCAAGGTAACTTGCCACTCGGGGTCTGGCCGCGGCCAGAATTGAAGCCGTGCCGCGAACGGGATATCCGCTATTGGGAGATGATCGATGAGCAGGTGCGCGTCGGTTATCCCGGCGCGGCGCGCCTCGTCCACGGTGCGGTGGCGCGCGAAGAGTTTGCCGTCTTCGTCGGAGAGGGGGACATCGAGCGGGAAGTGTAGCCAATCGGCTGGGGCTATGACCCATGAGTCGGTGGGGCGGGCCGATGTCACCGCGATACTTCTGCTCACCTCGCCGGTTGCCGGATAGGCGAAGCTCAGGCTGACACTGGCGAGGAGATCACCTATCCCTGAGTACCCCGCTTCTCTACCAAACGTCAGCCCGAGGGGATGTCCGTCGAGTCCGTACACGGGAAAACGCGCCGCGCCGACAAGTTCGGCGAGGCGTATGTGTCCACTCTCTTCGCGAAAGCGCCTCAAAGAAGGGGGTAACGGCATCAGTCATATCTCCTAATAGATAGGCAAACTGGAACGGGATAATCTCGCCCGCCTTATCGCAGCTATCGCTGGCTGTTCTCTTCGCACCACGGAAACGGCAAAGCATATGCCGGTATACCGAAGCGGTTGATTAGAATGAGTGAACAGAGCAGGGGTAGTGTTATAGTGCAAATACTGACCGTTGATCTTGCCGAGACTATCTTTATGTTTGTGTCGGTGTAGGAGTGGATGCGCGATGAATGTCGAAGAGTATACGGATGAGCCTGCGACGGCGGAAATCTCGGTGATCTGGGAGCCGTCGATTGAATACGCCCGCAACAAAGAGATCCCGACTTTTTTTGGTCAGCCTCTAGTCAAAGGCTCGTTTTCGCATACGCGCATAGTTTCGCCCTCGCAACAGAGCTATATTTTCTATCAGTACGATGAGGCGCACGGTTACCGCATCACGCGCCCTCTCAACGCCAACCTTTTCATCGAGTCCCCCGACGATTTCTCCACCGCATTCGAGAGGTTTGTCGAGTTCCTGGGAGACCTCAAGAAATATCAGGGACCAACCACTTCCTGGGTTATACTGTTGCATTGAACAGGCTTGACGGCGTTTATTACGTTGACCCGAGACCCGAGATGCTCGTGAACGAACGGCTCCGCGAGCAGATATTTGATTTTCAGAAGTTTCTTGTGGAGGATCTGTGGACGTTCTCGGCTAACAGTCTACAACTGCCAACGGATAACGACGTAGAGGGATAGAGGAGTGTGATATGGATTATCGTTCGCGGCTGGCGCGTGTGCAAGAGGGGATGCGCGCACAGGAGCTGGACGCCCTGATCGTGGCCCCATCGGCCGACTTGACATACCTAACGGGGTTGCACGCCAAACCGGGTGACCGCTTGA
>JAABUX010009398.1_pt1 | contig 11080 bp, 7 predicted proteins | sample 5561851 | NCBI WGS metagenome assembly JAABUX01 (sample SAMN10711883, study PRJNA513361) | rock metagenome | isolation source: Antarctica rocks | place: Antarctica: Victoria Land, Richard Nunatak red sandstone | collected 2016-01-03 | reverse complement strand
TATTCGTGGATGACGTGCATGACGCTCAGAAGCTGACGCTTGTACTCGTGAATGCGCTTGACCTGAACATCGAACAGCGCGTCTGTGTTGAGCGTGAGGCCCTGCGTTTCCTGAACGAACGCCGCGAGAGATGCTTTGTTTGCGGACTTGACGCGGGTGAACTCAGCCTGGAACGCGGCATCTTCGGCGTGTGCTTCGAGGCCGCGCAGCGCATCCAAGTCTGTAATCCAGGCGTCGCCGATGGTGTCCGTAATCAGCGACGCCAGGCCGGGATTGGCTTTCAGCAGCCAGCGGCGGGGCGTGACACCGTTGGTCTTGTTGTTGAACTTTTCGGGCGAGAACTGGTAGAAGTCCGGCACGAGATCGTCTTTAATCAGCTCCGAGTGCAGGGCCGAGACGCCGTTGACCGAGTGGCTGCCGACAATCGCCAGATGCGCCATGCGGACCTTCTTGTCCGCGCCTTCTTCAATAATGGACATGCGGATTTGATGCCCGCCGTCATTGGGCCACTTCTGGGCAACTTCTTCCAAGAACCGCCGGTTGATCTCATAGATGATCTGCAAATGGCGCGGCAGGACATGCTCAAACAGGCCTACCGACCATTTTTCCAGTGCTTCGGACAGCAGCGTGTGGTTCGTGTAGCCCAGCGTCCCCGTCGTCATCTGCCACGCCTGGTCCCAGTCCAGCCTATGCACGTCCATAAAGACCCGCATCAGCTCCGCCACTGAGATCGCCGGGTGCGTGTCGTTCATCTGGATCGCGACCTGGTTCGGAAACTCGTCCCAGGTGTCGAACTCCAAGCGGTAACGCCGGACAATGTCATCCACCGCGCAGGCGACCAGGAAATACTCCTGCAGGAGCCGAAGCTCCTTGCCCGCCGCCTGAATATCCGACGGGTATAGGACTTTGGAAATAGTCTCCGTCGCGATCTGGTCTTCCACCGCCGACTGGTAATCGCCGGCGTTGAAGACCTGCATGTTGAACTCCGACGCCGACCGGGCCGAATACAAGCGCAGGTAGTTGACCGTCGCGCCGCCGTAGCCCGGCACCGGCATATCGTGGGGGACCCCAATCAGCGGCTTCGTGTCCAGCCAAATCGGCATCCATTTGCCGTCAATCTCTCGCGTTTCGACATGCCCGTAGACCGGCACCAGCACGGCCTGGTCAGGCCGCTCAATCTCCCAGGGCGTGCCGTAGGACAGCCAGTTGTCCGGCTTCTCCACCTGGTAGCCCTGCTGTATCTCTTGTTTGAACAGCCCGTACTCATAATTGATGCCGTAGCCAAAGCCCGGCATCCCGAGCGCCGCCAGCGAGTCCAAGAAGCACGCCGCCAGCCGTCCCAAACCGCCGTTTCCGAGTGCCGCATCCGGCTCCGTTTCCCGCACCTCGTCAATATCCACGCCCCGCTTTTCTAACGCTTCCCGGCACGACTCCCACAGCCCCAAGTTAATAAGCGTGTTACCGAGCGTCCGGCCCATCAAAAACTCCATAGACAGGTAATACAGCCGCTTGGCCTTGTTCTCGGTATACCGCTGCTCGGCGGCAAACATCCCGTCCACCATCTTGTCCCGCGCCGCCAGCGCCAGAGTCCAAAACAGCTCCCGCTGCGAGAGTGCCTCGCCGTCCCTTCCGAGCGCATAGCGTGAATGGCGGCGTATCTCCGTGTCAATCTCGTCCGGCGACAAAACCGGCCCCGCCGGTGCTTCAATAGGCATAAATAATTCTTTCTACTCTGCATTCCTCAAAAAATGCACGGCCTGTTACCTGATTTCCCGTTCAAGAGACAAAATGATTTCGACTAGCTCACAGACATGGGTGCAAGGGTTCGCGTAAGCCTCTAAGGCATTGCCCCTTGCCAGATGTGCTACCTGTCGTGCCCGGTCAATGGCTTCCTTCGTGTGTGGCTGCAACTTTTCCTGGAACAGAACATCAGACTTTTCGTAATCGGGGATATGAACTTTTAGCAACCGCATCGTTTGCTGCCGCGTTAGAGAACTGTTCTGGTTTTGATAATGCAGCAGATACCAATACTCAAAGCTAGGATTGGAGATTGCGAGATGGATGTCGTTTCCTTGTGCAAGCTGTAATGCTTCCCGCCAGTTGTTTATGTTGTTTGCTATATGCTCGTCGCCGTCAAAAACAGCCCAAGCCATATCGTTCTCATCCCATGTCTTTTCTTGCTTCCAGTAAGTTCGCTCGTCCAATACTTGTCTGACAATGCTAAGAGGGTCACTGGCTTCCGGCTCTAAAACGATGATTTTGTTCGGCTCCATTCGGAGCGACTTACGAATGTCTTGAAAGTAGCGGTATTCCGTCTCTTCGCCCTCGCAGGAGATCAGTATTCTGCGCCCGATCGAACGCGAACGGCCGGGACGTTCAAAGGCAGATGATGCTCTGGGCCTCCTCGCCATTACCGCGCCACCTCTAAACCTGCCAGCAGGTCTTCCTCATCTGGTAAGATAGGAACCGCCCCAAATCGGCCATCAAGGTAAGCCTTATCAATAGCTAAATCGTTGCGTGGCTTGAAGTCAGTCAGTGGGTAAAGTTCCGTGCTGCCATCATCACGTTTAGCCGTGAACCAGATTTGATCACGACGTAACAAGTTTCTTTGTTGAAGCGTGTTGTCATGGCTCGTGAAAATCAACTGAGCACGCTTCGGGTTGCTTTTCGGGCTTTGAAATTGCCTGATGATCTCCCGTGTGATGTTAGGGTGAATATTAGAGCCTAGCTCATCCACAAGCATCGTATACCCGAAGCGAAATGCATCGATGATCTTGTACGCAAGCACGAAAAGGCGTTGTGTACCCACAGATTCTTCGTAAAAGGGCAACCGAGTCAATCCCAGGGGTGTTTGATGCCAAGCAAAAAGGTCAAAGCCGTTCTCGCTAGGGTTATTCAGCCTCTTCTTAATCTCAAGATGATCAATACCTGTGTCAAACCTGCGTACAATATCGGATACTAAGGCCATGCTCTCCGGCCAATGTGCGCCTATTAAGTCCAAAACAAGGTTATAATCTTGTTCTTCTGCTTCGAGACCAATGCTCGGCCAAATGTTCTTAATGCTGTCGCAAAGAGGCTCAATAGCATCAACCTTCAGATACTTTATCAGCAGCATTAAGAATATTTCATGTTGTTGCAAACTTGCTTCAAGCTGAACGTGAGGACCATTGAAGTCATCACCGTTTTTCCAAACATACTGGCCAATTTTCGGGTCCCAATCCCGTGAAAAAAGGAGATTGTTTTTCTTTCGCTTAGAAGCCGCAGGAATGTATTCTAAACTTTCCTCAATAACACGATCCTGACCTATTGTGAGTAAATAAGTATAAATGTTGTTCTGGCGCACTTGCCGCAAACGAAAACGAGTAGGCTCCAAAGATGTTGTCTTATCGAAGTTAAATGGTGTCAAGAATGGTGCAAAGTGATTACCATTTCCAATTCCTACATGGATCAACGAAAATAGTCTATTCAACGCCTTCAGGACATTGCTCTTGCCAGAAGCATTTGCACCAAAAATGCCAAGCGCAGGCAACAACTCAAACCCACGGCCCTCTACTAGGAAGGCAGGTGCAATTGTGTTATCAGGCTTGATGCGGCGTCGGGCGGCACCGTTCTCTAGGTGATTAGCTTCCCGGCTAGGGTTTGCAATAGCGCTTAGTGTCACTGGCTCTTTGATAGAACGGAAGTTCTCAACAGTGAAATCAATCAACATGGGTTTTAACCTTTTTGCGTGACATTATCACGAAAATCAGCTTTATTCTACCACAGATGAGACGCTTTCTAAAGCGTCTGCCCGATGCCGGTGTCTAGGGCCTGGCCGTACTGGCCGGTGGCGAAGGGTTCGTAGGCGGGGAAGGCTTTGAGGCGGAAGTTCAGGGTGAACGTGGAGCCGGGGCGCAGGCCTTCGGGGGTGTCTTGATAGATGAGGTTCAGCTCGTAGTCGTGCCAGGAACGGGTCAGCTCCAAGCCTTTATAATCAAAGCGGCTGGTGATGCCGTTGTAGCCGGCGATGGCCCGGACGCGGTAGCCGGCGTCTTCGTGGCGGTCTCGGAAGAACGGGAAGTTGGCGTCGCCGTTGATCGTCGTGTAGCGTTTCAAGATGGGGTCGTAGCGGCCGGACAGGTCAAACGCAAGTTGGTCGCCGCCGCGAATGGTCAGGGCGTTGGTCAAATCTTGCAGGCGGCTGTTGTTCAGGTCATAAGACGCCGTGGTGCGGAAGCGCAGGAACTGGACCGGCGTATACAATATTTGGGCGGCAACCGACTGAAACGGCGTCGCGCGGTAGCCGTACTGGGAATGCTCGCGGTTGAAGTCATAGCCGGTGCCGACCGTAAGCTGCACCTGCCGAGAGTCCTGAAGCGCCAAATTGACCCCGGCCAAATTGGAGTTGCCCGCGTAGTCGAACTGGAACGGCGTGTAGCCGTAGGGGCGCAGGTAGTTATAGGTCGCGCCGATGGTGGACTTGCTGCCAATCCGCAGAATATAGCCGGTGCGTCCGTTCAGGACATACTGGGCGGTGTTGTTGCCGTAGAAGCCCTGGTCAAACTCGCCGCCATACTGGAAATCACTGCGGGCGTTGATCCGCTGGGTGGTCGTGCCGAGATTAAGGTCAAATCTTGCCCGCTGAGAGTTCGTCAGAGACGCCGGCTCGTTGAACGCGCCAAGCGATAGATTGACTGTGGCGGCCTTCGGCAGAAACAAGCGCAGGAACTGGTTTCGGACGGCGTCGGTGGCAACTCGAAACTCCGGCAGGCGCTGCAGGCCGCCGAAGAACTGGGAGCCGCCGGAGTTTCGGAGTGAGTTGTACTTGGTGGCAAGCAGCTCGTAATCAAAGACTTTGCCGCGTGCCGTGTAGTCTAAGTTAGAATCAAGCTGCTGCGTGTCCTGACCGCCGAAGCCCGCGAACCCCGGCGAGTTGACCTGCGAAAAGTCAAAGCGGGTGTGAAGCTGCTGGGTAGAAGTCGGCGAAAATGTCTGGTCGAACGACGACGTAAGGTTCTGAGACGTTCCCGCGCCGTAAGAGTTCTGCGTGAGCGTCGTTTGCAGCGCCGAGCTTAAGTTGCCGACGGAGCGCGTGAGGTTCAGCGTCGTGTTCTGGGACTGGCTTTTCTGAAGGCCCGCGTAGTACGAGTTCTGCTGGAACTGGGACGTCAGGTTCGCGGTGACGGTGCCGAACTGCTGGGTGTGGGTCAGGCTGCCGTTCAGGTCTTCCACTTTGCGGCTCTGGTCGTACAGGCTGTAAATCGTGAACAGGCCATAGCCGCGCTTCGGCAAGTCGGACGCGCCGTAGTCCTGGTCGAAGCCAAGCCCCGTGCCTTTCTTCTGGAACTCTTCCACGCGCAAGATGCCCGGCAGGCTGTTTGTGACGGCGTAGCCGAACGCGAACTTGATAAAGTAGCCTTCGTCGGGCGTCTGCCCCACCTGCGGGAACAGCGTCTGCCGAGCCAGCCGATCGGTCAGCGGCACGACCAAATACGGGATGCTGAAGACTCGGTGCCCCTTGCGGTACAGGGACACGTACCTGCCTACTAGCCGCTTGCCCGGAATGATGTACAGCTCGTGAGCGCCGAACGAATAATGCGGCTCGATAAAGTCGCAGGTCGTGAACTGCCCGCCCCGCGCGTCAATGAAGCCGGGCCGGCCCCGGATCGTGCCGCCGTAGACAAAAATCGGCAGAATTAGTCCGATCTGGGACTGCTCCGGCGTGATGACCGACCGCGCTCCGGCGATCTGATACGTTCCCCGGTTCAGGTTAATTCGCAGCACACTGCTTGGCCCCGCCTCGGCTGTCTGCCCGTTCGGCGCGAGCAGATGCACGTTGCCGGAAAACAGCGCAATGCCCTTGTTCGTGTCCACGTCTACCTGGTCGCCCGTGAGCAGATAGCCTTGATACCGGACCCGGACATGGCCGCGTGCCATGAACTTGTCCGGCTCGGTCTGCTCAAACGTGTCGGCGTTGTCCAAAATCACCGAGCGGTTGACGTCTACAGTCGGGTCATTGGAGTAAGCCGGCCTGTCGGCATCGCTCGTTGGACTGCCCGGCAGCGGCGTCTCCGGCGCGATGCTTTGCACCGTGCCCGATGAGTTCGGCACTGCTGGCGCAATCTGCGTGGCGGTCGTGGGGGCGGGCAAAATAGTCCCAGGAACCGTTGGAGGCGGAGCCGCCAAAGAGGGAGTATCGGAAGCAACCGGCGCAGATGTTGCGGGAGTCGAAGTTGTTGGAATGGAGTTCGCGGGAACAGAAGTTGTTGGAGCCTGTGCCTGTCCCGGCGCGAGTGTCGCCAGGAGCAGACCGCAGGCGAGTAGGGACAGCCGGGCGGAGTGCATTTCTTATTATAACATGAGAAAGCCCCCCCCGCCCCAATTCTGGGGAGCCGGAAAAGAGAAGAGGGCGCAGTAAGATTAAGAGGGTGCAGCAAGCAGCACCCCTACGCTCTTTCCAATCCTGGCTTTCCTACTCTGGCTCCCCAGAATTAAGGTTTTGTTGGGTTGGGGCGGGGGGGCTTGTTCCAAAGCGGAGACAGCGCGAAACCCAGCGCAATGCCGGCGTAAGCCGCTAAAACAGCGTTGTGACTGACGCGCTTCTCAATCCCCGGCGTGAACTGTGGCGGCACGACTTTGTAGTCAATAAAGTAGGCGACTGCCGTTCCCAGCAACGCCGTGAACAGATTGCTGCGCGTTTTGGTCACCAGCAGCGCCCCTTCATAAATCACCCCCCACGCGCACATGGCGGTGCCATTAACGCCGATGCCAAGCCAGGACTCGCGGGGCGAGTACGCTGTCGGCTGCACTTTCTCGTCCCCGTCAATGATATGCGCCACGCAGTTCAGCGCGGCCCACGGCGCGTTGTTTTCTTTATCCGACGCCAGCATAATCGCCGCGTTAGTCGCCGCCGCCAGCACGAAGCCGGTCTTCAAGCCGCGCGTCAGGCATTGGGAAATCAGTTCTTTGAAAGTCATAAAGGGAGTGTACCCTAACCATACAAGCGACCTACCTCCCTAATTCTGAGACCTACCACCTTGCTTCACTCATTCTTCGCTCCGCAGGGTTCTCCCTAAAGGGAGGATTAGGGCAACAAACAGAGGGCTTGCTCTCTGCTCTTAATCTTCCCTTTAGGGAGGACCACAGCGAAGCGGTGCAGTAGGTTTCTTCGGGTACAATCGCTTTGCCATGCAAGCCCAAGCCCCGGAAACTGAAGAAGTTCTCGAAACCCTGCGGGGTGCCGTGCGCGGCACCGAGTACGCCGGACGGCTGTTTCTCGTCGGCGGCTTTGTGCGCGATAAAGTAATGGGCCTGCCGTCAGGCAAAGACGACATTGACATTGTGCTGGAAGGCGACGCTTTAGAACTGGCCCGCTTTCTGTGGCAGTTGGGCGCGGCGGACTTTGAGCCGGTCGTTTATCCCAAGTTCGGCACGGCGATGGTCGTCGTCAAAGGCCGCGATGTCGAGATCGTCACAGCACGTATCGAGTTCTACACGCCGGATAGCCGCAAGCCGGACACGGTCGAGCCGGGAACACTCGCCGATGATGCCAAGCGGCGCGACTTCACGATCAACACGCTGCTGCAAAGTTTGGACACTGGCGAGATCACTGACCCGCTTGGCTTAGCCTTTGCCGATATTGAAGCTAAGACCATTCGAACGCCAACGGACCCGCTTGAAACATTTCAGGACGATGGGCTGCGAATGCTGCGGGCCGTGCGCTTCGCGGCCCGGTTCGGATTCAGCATTCACCCGATTACCTGGAAGGCCATGCGTCAGCGGGCTACGCGCATCAATGACATCAACTCAGACCGAACACGGGTCATTTCCTATGAGCGTATTCGGGAAGAGTTCTGCAAGACGCTGGTGACGCCCCGCGCTCCGACGGGGCTGGAGCTTCTGAAAGACAGCGGCCTGCTGGCCCAGTTCGCGCCGGAGCTGATGGCGATGGTCGGCGTGACCCAGAACGAGTTCCACGCCTACCCCGTCTGGGACCATACGCTCATCGCGCTGGGCCATCTGCCGCCCGATGCCTCGCTGACCCTGCGGCTGGCGACACTCTGCCACGACATCGGCAAGCCGCCGACGAAAGCCGCCGGCGAGGATGGCCGGGTCCACTTCTACGGCCATGCCGAAACCGGCGCGGACATCACCCGCCGCCTGATGACCCGGCTGAAGTTCTCGAATGATGAGATCGCCGCCGTAACCAAACTTGTTGCCCAGCACATGCGGATCGGCGAATACAGGCCGCTCTGGACCGATGCCGCCGTCCGCCGCCTGATGCGCGATCTCGGGCCGCAGCTTGATGACCTATTTGAGATCCACCGCGTTGACGTGTCCGCGCTGGCCCCGGATCATACCGACATCTCCCGCGCCCAGGAGCTGCTAGCCCGCATGGCTCCCATTCAAGCCACCCAGGACATCGGCACGCTCACGTCGCCGCTCGACGGGCAGGAGCTGATGGCCCGGCTCGGTCTCAAACCCGGCAAGCGCCTCGGGGAGCTGAAAGAGTATCTGACGAATGAAGTCGTGGAAGGGCGCTTAGCGCCGGACGACAAAGAAGGAGCCGAACGACTGGCTCGTGCATTCCCAGCGTCTTAAGTAAGCTGCACTGTCTCCGGCAGAAGCAAATGGTCCGCTGAACCGACGCCATCCAGATGCACAGCCATCAGCGCCGGCACATCGGCGGCAGTCAGCCCGGCGTACCAGATGCCTTCGGGGTAGACGACGACATTCGGCCCGTGATTGCAGGGCGTGAGGCAGCCCGACGCCGTCACTTTAACCCCGTGCGGGTAGCCGCGCCGGGCGAGTTCCTGCGCGAACGCCGCAAAGACTGCCTTGCCGCCGCGCGGGGTGCACGAGGGCAGGAAATGGTCTTCAGGGCGCTCGTTGGTGCAGACGAAAAAGTGGTGGGTGATGCGTGGTGACTCAGTCATAATAGAGGCTTTAGTTTACCCGAACTGCGTGAAGAACCCGGCACTGGAAGTGCCGGGCTATTCAAGTGCCCAAAGTCCCTGCGGGACTAAATGCCTGCGTCAACAAGTTCGTTTTGTCTTCAGTCGCATAGCGACTTTCTCCGAGTAGCCCGGCATTTCAATGCCGGGCATGATTGCTGCATTCATGCCTACTCATAACTTCATCAAGGAACCTTCATCCATGCCAACCGAACTGCGCTTTGACAAGTACCTGACCTATGCCGAGATTACCGGCGCTTTGCACCAAGTCGCCGATGCCTATCCTGATCTCGTCCATCTCCATAGCCTCGGCAAGTCCTACGAAGGCCGCGACATCTGGCTGGTGACCGTGACACGCTTCTCGACAGGGCCGGCAGAAGAAAAGCCGGCATTCTGGGTAGACGCCAACATCCACGCCACCGAGCTGTCGCCGTCTAGCGCTGCGCTATACCTGCTGAACAAACTCGTGACCGAAGATGGCGCGAATGCCGATGTCACCCGTGCTCTGGACACCCGCACGTTCTACATTGTCCCCCGCGTCAATCCTGACGGTGCGGAGCTTGCAATGGCAAATCCGCCCCGCTGGCTGCGGTCGTCCGCCCGGCCCTATCCGTTTGACGAGGAGCCGATTGAAGGGCTAAAGCGCGAAGACATAGACGGCAACGGTAAGCTGCTGTCCATGCGAATCCCCGACCCGAACGGCTCGTGGAAAGCGCACCCGGACGAGCCGCGCCTGCTTGTACGCCGCGACCCGACCGAGACCGGCGGGACCTATTACCGGCAGCTCCCGGAGGGCCGGCTGACAAACTTTGACGGCGTCCATGTCAAGATGCAGAAGCAAAAAGAGGGCTTGGATTTAAACCGCAACTTCCCGTCGGAATGGCGGCCCGAAGGCGAGCAGGGCGGGGCAGGGGAGTATCCCACCAGCGAACCCGAAGTCCGGGCCATTGTAGACTTCATCGTCAAGCACCCGAACATCTGCGGCGCAGTGACGTTCCACACACTCAGCGGGGTTATCCTGCGGCCCTACGGCGTCAAGCCTGACTCGGACATGATCCCCGAAGACCTCTGGACCTTCGGCAAGATCGGCGACAAAGGCACCGAGATCACCGGCTACCCGAACGTCTCCGTGTTTCACGACTTCAAGTACCACCCGAAAGAAGTCATCACCGGCGTTTTTGACGACTGGATGTACGATCATCTCGGCGTCTACGCCTGGACCACCGAGCTATGGTCCCCCCAGCGTCAGGCCGGCATTACCGATTACAAGTTCATTGACTGGTTCCGCGACCATCCCATCGAAGACGACCTTAAGTTAATTAAATGGAACGACGAAAAGCTAGACGGCCTCGGCTTCATCCCCTGGCAGCCCTTTGACCATCCTGACCTCGGCCCTGTCGAGATCGGCGGCTGGGACTACGCTTACTGCTTCCGCAACCCGCCCCCGTATCTGCTGGAAGCCGAAATCGCCCCGCATTCCGACTGGCTGATCTGGCAGTCTTTGATCTCGCCCAAGCTCGAACTCCTCACCGCCGAAGCGACTTCTATTGGCGACGGTGTCTACCGCGTCCGGCTGGTCGTCCAGAACACCGGCTGGCTGCCGACTTACGTTTCCAAACGCGCAATGGAGCGCAAAAGTGTCCGCCCCGTGCTTGCTGAAATCGAACTCCCTGACGGCGCGACGCTCCACGTCGGACGCCTCCGCGAAGAACTCGGCCAGCTCGAAGGCCGCTGCTACAAAGCCGCCTCCGGCTTCAGCCCCGTCGCCGACCCCACCGACGACCTTGCCCACTTCGACTGGATCGTCCATGCCCCCGCCGGCGGCACCGTCAAACTCACCGCCCGCCATCAACGCGCAGGAGTAGTCCGCGCCGAGGTAGAATTAAACTAATCAATCGGAGGTACAGTTCCCATGCCGCACTCCCTCCATCGAAAACTGCGAAGCCCGCTTATCGGCCTTGCGTTGGTGCTGCTTGTCTTGACTGCCGCGCTGAACCTAAATCTCAACTATCGCTATGCCCATGTGCCGCTTCGGTCTGCGATTATTCCACACCCCTATCCAAAGATGGGACAGGGAGTTGATGGACTCGCTTTTTCTCCTGACGGCAAAACCCTCGTGGCTGCGGACACGCAAACGGGGATGAGCT
>JAABUX010009396.1_pt1 | contig 11080 bp, 10 predicted proteins | sample 5561851 | NCBI WGS metagenome assembly JAABUX01 (sample SAMN10711883, study PRJNA513361) | rock metagenome | isolation source: Antarctica rocks | place: Antarctica: Victoria Land, Richard Nunatak red sandstone | collected 2016-01-03 | reverse complement strand
CGGCCCACCATTCCCCTCACTTCCGGATCGACGAGGGTTCCTTCGAGATCGCCATCCGGATGCTGGCCGAGAGCGCGGCGAGGCTGGCGGCGCACTAGCGTCCTAGAACCGAAGCGCACGTATAGTCGGCATGGTTTGCTGCGTTCGCGCCGCCTGTTACTGCTTTCGATTCTGCTGGCCTGTGTCGGCGCGTTACCGTCCGCCAGCAGCGGGTTGGCCGCCTCTTCCCCGTCTCCGGCGGAGCTGGCCCTCCAGCTAGTCAGCGCCCAAGACCGCGCCGGCGCCGCCCGGACCCAAGCCGATCAGTTGCGCAGCCGGCCGGCCGCCGGCACGCCGCTCAATCAGATGCAACATGACGCCCGGGTGGAGCGCATCGAGTACGACTACCGCCAGGCGCTGCGCGATGAGCAGGAGGCGATCTATCGCTTTGCGTCGGCGCCCGACGCCGAGGCTGCCAACCTGGCTGCTCTGCCGGCCGGCCGGCGGGCGGGGTTCAGCGCCGCCGCCCGGGCGCTGAGAGGCATCTGGCGGCTGGCGGGGTACAGCGATTTGGGCCAGATCCACCCCCGCCACAACCGGCGCTTTCGGGATTCCGATCCAGTCTCAGCCTTGCGCGGGTATTACCAGTCGGCCCAGGATCGCTACGGCGTCCACTGGAGCTACCTGGCCGCGATCAACTACGTGGAGAGCGACTTCGGCCGCACCAACGGGCCGTCCAGCGCTGGAGCGCTGGGCCCGATGCAGTTTCTGCCCACGACCTGGTTAGAGGTCGGCCAGGGCGGTGACATCATGAGCTCGCGGGACAGCATCCCGGCCGCCGCCCGTTACCTGCTCAAGTCCGGCGCTCCGTCCAACATGGACCGCGCCATCCTCGCCTACAACCACGACAACGACTACCTGGCCGCCATCGATGGCTATGCCGAGGCACTCCGCAGCGATAGGAGCTGGCTGGAAAGGCTGTACTACTGGAACACATTCGGCTGATGGTTCGCCCCCGCCCGGTCGCTGCCCTGCTGGCCCTGCTGGCGCTGGTCGCAATGACGGCGTCTGCCTGTGCACCGCCCGGACCGCAGCTGGCGCAACGCAGCAGCACCCGCCCGACTCCGAGCTCATCCGGCTCCAAAACCACGCCCCTGCCCTCGTTATCGCCGCCGTCGGGCAGCGCGCAGGGCTCTGGCTTTGACGCCGCCCACGCCGCCGCAGTGCTCGGTCCCTCAGTCGGCCTCATCATCGTGAGCCTGGCTGGCGGCCACATCGCCGAAGGCAGCGGCTACGTCATCGACGTGAAGGATGGGCAGAGCTACCTGGTGACGAACAACCATGTGGTCGACAAGCAGCAGAAGGTGCAGGTGCTGATGCCCGACGGCCGCCACTTCCTGGCCGCGGTGCAGGGCACCGATCCGCTGGAGGACGTGGCGGTGCTCAAGGTCCCGGACACGCTGCCGAAGGCGGAGTTCGCCGACTCCACGCAGCTGAAGCCCGGCCAGCCGGTGGTGGCGATCGGGAGTCCGCTGGGTGGCCAGGGCTTCGGCTCGGTCACGGTCGGCGTCATCTCCGCCCTGCACCGCACACTGACCGACGTCGGCACGGCCGGAGCCGCCAAGGAGAGCCTGCCTGACGTGCTGCAGACGGACGCCCCCATCAACCCCGGCAACTCCGGAGGTCCGCTCGCCGACGGCGCCGGACACGTGGTGGGCATGAACACGGCGGGCGAGCAGAACGCCAACAGCGTGGGTTTCGCCATCCCCAGCCGCGTGGTCCAGCGCATCGCCGGCAACCTGATCGCGGGGCGCACCCCCGGTCATCCCTACGCGGGGGTGAGCTACCTACCCATCGAGGAGGCGCTGGTCCAGCATGACGTCGAGGGCTACGGCGTGGTGGTGAGCTGCGTTGTCCCCAACAGCCCCGCCGACCAGGGCGGCATCAAGGCCCAGGACGTCATCGAGAACGTCGACAGCCGCTCACTCAACAACGGCCAGACCTTCGCCGGCGTGCTGCAGCTGCACAACCCGGGCGACAACCTGCCCATGAGCGTGCTCCGGGGAGGCAAGAACGTCGACGTCCACGTCACGCTGGGCGAACGGCCGGCCACGCCCGCTCAATGCGGAACCTGAGCCTGCTCACGACCTGAGCCAAGCCGGCGACCGAACCCGGCGACCATTAGAGTAGTCACTCATGGAGTACCGGATCGAACAGTTGGGTCAGACCGCCGGGATGGCGGTCGATACGATCCGCTTCTACCAGGGCAAGGGGTTGCTGGAGCCGCCCCGCCGCGAGGGACGGGTCACTTGGTACGGCCCGGCGCACCTCGAGCGGCTGGGGCGAATCAAAGCGCTGCAGCAGCGTGGCTTCACGCTCGGTGTCATCGGGCGCTTCCTCGACGGCGAGCTGGAGTCCTCGGACGAAGCATTGGTCCAGGCGGTCATCGCCGACAGCGCACCGGAGACCCTGACCTTGGAGGAGATGGCGACCCGCAGCGGTGTCCCCATCCCCCTCTTGAAGAACCTGCAGCAGTCCGGCCTGCTGGTTTCGGTTTCGGGCGGAGATGAGCCCCGCTACCCGGCTCGGGACCTGGAGGCTATCGGGGCGGGCCTGAAGCTGGTCGAGGCGGGCGTGCCGCTGGCCCTGCTGCTCGAGCTGGCCGCGGAGCATGCTGCTTCGATCGAGCGGACGGCGGCACGCGCGGTCGATCTCTTCGACCACCACGTGCGAGAGCGGATTCAGGCGGAGGGACTGCCGGCGGGGGAAGCCGAGCGGCGCCTGCTGCGCATTTTCGAGGAACTGCTGGATGCGAGCGGCGTTCTGGTCCGCCGTCACTTCGAGCGGGCCCTTCTGCGCGCCGCTAAAGAGCGCATCGAGCGCCGGTCCTGACGATCATGCGGGTCACGCCACCGGTGGTCCGCGAGCTGGAGAGCAGCCCGGATCTGGTCAGCCTCATCAGCGCCGCCCGAGATGCCGGGCTGGAGACGATGCTGCTCGAACGGCCCATGCCTGACGCGGTCTCGATCGCAGGCTTGGGTCGACAGTACGATCTCGTCTCAACCACCGCGGGCATGGCGCTGGAGGCGGCTGACGGCACCCGCCTGGACGAGGAGCGCGGGCCGAGGCGGCTGGACGCCGCGTCGCGTCTCTGGCAGCGTTTCACGGCCGGCCAGGCCGATGACGACGCGCTGCCCGGTACGGGACTGGTGGCGGTGGGCGGCTTCGCCTTCGACCCGGACCGGGAGCCGCAAGAGCCCTGGCTGGGTTTCCCCTCCCTCCTCTTCCGGGTGCCGCAGCTGGCCGTGACCAGGGTGCGAGGCCGGACGTTTTTGTCCGGTGACGAGTCGCTGCTGGAGTGCCGGCCCTCGGCGCAGGCGCCCCCGGCTCGGCGGCTCACCGTCGAGAGCGAACGCAGCCCGGAGAGCTGGTCGGCCGCGGTCGCTGAAGCCAGCCACCGGCTGCAAGCTGGAGAGGCGGCCAAGGTGGTACTGGCTCGTCAGGTCTTCGCTCATGCCGATGGTGTGCTGAGCGCGGGAGCTGTACTCCGGTCTCTGCGCGCCTCGTATCCAGCCTGCTACATCTACCTCGTCAGCGGCGCGGACGGTACCGCTCTGGCCGGCGCCTCGCCCGAACTCCTGATCCGCCGCACCGGCACCCGGGCGGTCTCGCAGCCGATGGCCGGCAGCATCGCTCGCGGCCGCAACGAGGCAGAGGACGAGCGCCTGGCGCGGGCGCTGCGGGCGAGCGGCAAGGATTCGGAGGAGCACCGGATCACGGCGCGCTACGTTCACCAGGCACTCACTCGATTCGGAGAGCAGGTGGAGCGGCGGCCGCCGGAGGTGGTTCGCTTGACCAACATCCAGCATCTCGCCACGGAGGTGAGAGCTTGGCTCCCGGAGCCGCGTCCCACCCTGCTCGAGCTGGCGGCGGCGCTGCATCCCACGCCGGCTGTCAACGGCTACCCTGCCGCGGCCGCCAGGGAGCTGCTCGCCGGGTTGGAGAAGATGGAGCGCGGCTGGTACGCGGGCGCGGTCGGCTGGCTGGACTCGCGCGGCGACGGTGAGCTGGCGGTTGCCATCCGCTGCGGCCTGCTTGACGGCGACGGCGCCCGCCTGTACGCCGGTGTCGGAATCATGCCCCTATCGGAACCGGCAGCGGAGCTGGCGGAGACGGAGCTCAAGCTGAGAGCCCTGCTGGGCGCGATCTCAGCCTGAGTCATGGCTGGTTGACCGGCCCGGATCCGGAGCACCGCGATTACAACTCGTTCGCGGACTTCAGCGATCCCGACGGGAACAGCTGGGTTCTCCAGGATGCAGGCGACGGGAGCCGCGGGCATGACCGGGACCATGGCGAACGTGACTTTGGGGATCGCCGCTCAGTCGACGCCGGATCTCTCGCGGCAAGATCGTCGCCGCCAGCCCGTTCCGTTTTACGAGGACGGCGTCAGCGGAGCGCTTCCGCCACCGCTGCCCAGCAAGCTTGGTGGCCGGCCACGCTTTGCTCCCGTGAGAAGCGCGCGCAGATGAGGGTGGAGCGGTCGGCCACCAGGGCGCGCTCCAGCGCGTAGCGCAGGTCTCCGGTGTCGGTGACGGCGCAGAAGTAGAGGCCATAGAGCAACGCCACGTCCTCCAGGCGAAGTCCCAGCGGCGTCGTGAACAGCTCTTGGAAAACGTCCGGGTGCTGCGCCGCAGCCAGGTAGTCGAAGATGCCGCCGCCGTCGTTGTCCAGGACGACGATCACGGCTCGGATGTTGTGCCGCTTGGCCGCCCAGAGTCCGTTCATGTCGTGGTAGAGGCTGAGATCGCCAAGCAGGAGGACGGTGGGATTGTCCGGGTCGGCGGCCGCGGCGCCCAGCCCGGTCGAGACCAGCCCATCGATGCCGCTGGCGCCCCGGTTGGCCAGGAAGCGAACACCCGGCGCCGAGCCAGGCCAGAACGCGTCGACGTCCCGGATCGCCAGCGAGGAGCCGGCGAAGACGGTTGCCGGCTCCGGCAGCTCAGACGCCAGTGCCCGCACGACGTGCCCCTCATGTAGGGCTGACTGATAAAGCTTGCGGTCGATCGCGGCCAGGGCGGTCGCCGAGGCGTCTCGCCACACGCGCTGCCAGATCTCTCCACCCGCCCGCAGCCTCCCCCCCAGCTGCTCCAAGAGCGGTAAGGGGTCGCAGCGCACTATCTCGCCGGCCAGGAGGTCCGGATCCCGCCAGCCGCCAGCCTCGTCGATCAGGATGGTGCGGGGATGGTAGAGGGCCAGGAACTGGTTCAGCGCCTTGGAGGTCGGGGGCGCCCCCAGCCGCAGCACGAGATCGGGCGCGTGGGCGCGAGCCCAGTTGGCGTCTCGCAGCAGAGCGTCGTACGACTCCACGACCCCCAGTCCGGCCCTCCGTCTCAGGTGCGAGGTCGGCTCTGCCAGGAGCGGCGCGTCCAAACGCGTCAAGAGCGCGTCGAGAGCGTGGCGGAGGCGGGCGCCATCCCGCATCTCCCCGGCGACCAAGAGTGGCCGCTCCGCCCGGGCGAGCGCGGCCGCGATCCGCTCTACCAGCTCCTCCGACGGCTGCGCCGGCGCCCGCCAGAGCCAGAGCGGATTCATGTCGGTGGCCACCGCACGCGGCACTCGGCCCGGTGGGGGGCTGAGTGGCTCGCGGAACGGCAGGTTCAGGTGGACGGGGCCGGGCAGCTCGGCCCGGGTCTGGGCGAGTGCCCTGGCCGCCAGCCGGCGCCACCGCACGGGCGCGTCGGCGTGGTCGTCGGGCGGCCCAGGGTCGAAGAACCAGCGGACGGCGTTGCCGTAGAGGCGGCCCTGCTCGATCGATTGGTTGGCGCCGACGTCGCGGAGCTCGGGGGGCCGATCGGCGGACAACACGAGCAACGGCGTGCGTGAGTACGACGCCTCCAAGACGGCGGGATGGAACTCGGCGGCCGCTGTGCCGGACGTGCAGAGCAACGCCACGGCCCGCTCCTCGGCCTTGGCCAGGCCTAGAGCAAAGAAGGACGCGCTCCGCTCGTCTATGTGCATCCAGACCCTGACGCCCGGATGGCGCGCGAAGGCCATCGCCAGTGGCGTGGAGCGAGAGCCGGGCGCGATGCAGGCGTGGCGGAGACCGCTGCGCGCCAGTTCGTCAACGAAAGTTGCCGCGAAGGCCTGCGTAACCTCACGATCAGACATGGTCGTCGCCCTGCATGGGTTCAGCCAGGGACCCGAAAGCTGGGCGGAGCTGGCGGGCATCAGCGGCAGCCCGGAGCCCTGGCTCTGCCCCCAGCTGGCGGCAACCACGCTGCAGTCGGCCACCGGCGAGTTGGAGCGCCTGGCCACCGCAGCCGCGCCGCTCGATCTGATCGGGTACAGCCAGGGCGGCCGGCTGGCCCTCTACGCGGCGGCCACCGGAGCGCTGAACCTGCACACACTGACGGTCATCAGCGCTCACGCCGGCCTGGAGGAGCCGGCGCGAGGAGAGCGCCTGCGGGCAGACGAGCTGCTCGCCGGCCGCATCGAGCAAGAGGGCAGTGGCTGGTTTGCCGCCTACTGGGCGCAGCTGCCACTGTTTGCCGGCCTGCGCCTGCGCCGCCCGGAGCTGGCAGAAGAGCTTGCGATGGTGAGGCGCCGACACCAGCCAGCGCACTTGGCCGCCCTGCTCCGCGGCATGGGCGGAGCGGCCGAACCGCCCTTCTGGCCGCGGCTGGGCGGCATCCAGGTGCCCACGCTCGTCATAGCGGGCGCCGAGGATGAGCCTTATGTGCTCCACGGCCGGCGGCTGGCTCAGATCTTGCCTCACAGTTCTCTTGAGATCGTGCCCGATGCCGGCCATGTGGTGCATCTGGAACAACCGGAGAAGGTGGCGCACTTGCTTTCCCGGCACCTTCACAGGCGGTAACGCTCGAGCGCCGCAGGGTCCAGCTCCAGCCCCAACCCCGGGCCTCGAGGTAGCCGGAGATGGGGGCCTTTCCACTCCAGCCCCACCGCCAGCTCGGCCTCGCTGAGGCGGTCGGTGGCCAACCCGCAGGCCAGCGGTTCCCGTTCCAAGGCGCAGGCGACATGGAGCGCCGCCGCCAGACCGATCGAGGATTCGAAGCTAGAGCCAAGCGTGGTTCCACTGGTCGACCTCTCGGCCACTTCCAGGGCTCTCCGCGGGCCGCCGACCGTAGCCAGCTTCACCGCTGCCAAGACTCCAATCCCAATCAGCTCGACGGCGGTGTCCGGATCGGCCAGCGACTCGTCGGCAGCCAGCCGCACCGGAAACTGCGAGCGCAGATGGCCCCAGTCGGCCGCCGGCGCGGCCGCTGCGAGCGGCTGCTCGATCAACTCCAGCCGGAACCCCGCCAGCGCCCGCAGGCGTTCGGACGCATCCAACCGGGTCAGGGAACCGTTGAAGTCCAGGCGTAGCCGGGCGGCCGCACCGGCCGCGAAGCGAGCCGCGCCGAGCCTCTCCAAGTCCACCTCCAGGGCCCGTCTTGCCGACTTCAGTTTGAAGGCGGAAAAGCCCAGGGCCATCCAGCCCTCGACTTCGTTGACCAGCAGCTCCGGGGATTCGGCGCCGATCAGCGCCGTGCACTCCACCCCATCGCGCCGCGCGCCGCCCAGCAGTGCGACCAGCGGCACTCCGCGGCGTCTCGCCGCCAGGTCGAGCTCGGCCGTTTCCAGGCCGCAGCGTGCCGCCGGACCCGCGGCCGCCCTTCCCTCCAACTCCGCCATGAGATCATCCAGCCCGCGGCTCCGACCGTGCGTCACCGGCGCTTCACCCAAGCCCTGCAGCTCGTCTTCAGAGCGGATCACGATTACCGACTCGCGGAAGCCATCGCCGCCGGGCCGGCGAATCGGGATCAACTCGAGGCTCCCTGGCCGCCTCACAGCACCAGGCCGGCAGCCCAGAGCAGCGCCCACCAGATCTCGATCATGCCGGTGCGCTTCAGGGCGTTGATGAGCACGGCGGGCTCTTGCGAGCGGGAGTCCCGGATGACGCCGCCCACCATGCTGACGGTCAGCACCGGGAGCGCCGCCAGGCGCGGTGCCCAACCTGCGGCGGCCGCCAGGAAAGGAGCCGCCAGCGAGCCGGCCAGCAGAAAGACGATGAATGCGCGGGTACTGGGCCGCCCCATCCGAACGGCCAGGGTGCGCTTGCCGGCCGCGGCGTCCGTCTTCAGATCCCGCAGGTTGTTGAGCGCCAGGATGGCGCAGGCCAGAAAGCCGGTGGCACAGGCAGCCGCCCAGGCGGCGGCGGTGACGCGATGTTCGTGCACGTACACCGTGCCCGCGGTGGCGAGCAGGCCGAAGAAGAGGAAGACGAACAGCTCGCCCAGGCCGAGATAACCGTAGGGCCGGGGACCGCCGGTGTAGAGCCAGCCGGCCACCACGGCCAGCGCACCGAGGGCGATGAGCCGCCAGTCGCTGGCCAGCGCGACCGCCAGTCCGGCCAGCGCGGCCACGCCGAAGGCGGCCAGAGCGGCGTACTTCACCTGGCGCGGCGGAATCACACCGGAGGCGGCGGCGCGAATCGGCCCCACCCGGAGCGGTGTGTCCGTGCCCCGCATGAAGTCCGAGTAGTCGTTGGCGTAGTTGACCCCGATCTGCATGGCGATGGCCACGAGCAGAGCGCCGAAGCCGGGCAGGGTGCGGATCAAGTGGTCGTGCGCGGCGATCGCCGTCCCGGCCAGGACCGGTGAAACGCTCACTGCCAGCGTGGCCGGCCGGGCGGCCAGCCACCAGATCAACGGCTTGCTCAGCGGCCCGCGGGCTTGCAGTGTCAGAGTGTTAGGGACGCTTGGGAAAGCGGCCGAAATCGGGCTTCCGCTTCTGGACGTAGGCATCCCGACCCTCCTGCGCCTCTTCGTTCATGTAGTACAGCAGCGTTGCGTCGCCGGCCAGCTGCTGGATGCCCGCCAGCCCATCGTCGGCCGCGTTGAGCGACGCCTTGAGCATGCGCAGGGCCAGCGGACTGTGCTCCAGCATGCGCTCGCAGACCTTGATCGTCTCCGCTTCCAGTTCGGCGACGGGGACGACCCGGTTGACCAGCCCCATCTCCAGCGCCTGCTGGGCGTCGTACTGCTCACAGAGGAACCAGATCTCCCGCGCCTTCTTCTGGCCCACGATGCGAGCCAGCAGCCCGGAGCCGTAGCCGCCGTCGAAACTGCCCACTCTGGGCCCGGTCTGGCCGAACCGGGCGTTGTCCGCCGCGATGGTCAGGTCGCAGACCACGTGCAGGACATGCCCTCCGCCCACCGCGTAGCCGGCCACCATGGCCACGACCGGCTTCGGAGTCCGGCGAATCTGGACCTGCAGATCAAGCACGTTCAATCGACCGATGCCCTTGGGGTCGCGATAGCCGTCGTCACCGCGGATGCGTTGATCACCCCCGGAGCAGAAGGCCTCGGTGCCGGCGCCCGTCAGGATGATCACGCCGATGGATGGGTCGTCGCGGGCGACGTTGAAGGCCTCGCTCAGCTCGAACAGCGTCGTCGGCCGGAAGGCGTTGCGCACCTCAGGGCGGTTGATGGTGATCTTCGCGATCCCAGGACGCGTGTCGTACCAGATGTCCTGGTGGTCTTCGGCCCGCTGCCAACCGTTCAAGTCATCACTCCAGGAGCGGTCGCTCGCATGGTCTAATGGTAGTGCAGTATGGATCCGTTGAGGCCGCTTGCCGCTCGCCACGGTCCGCGGCGGGCGTTGAGTGACAGAGGCGCCGGCTTCTGGGTCACCTGGTTCGATCTGGATCAGCTGGCCCACGCCTGGGCCGGCAGGCTGGAAGCGGCGGGGCTGAAGCCGGGGGAGCGGGTCGCGGTCCAGGAGCCCGCGGGAATCCGCTTTTCGGCACTTCTGCACGCCTGCCTGCGCTTCGGCGCCGCGATCGTCCCGGTTTCGACCGCAGCTCCGGCCGCGGAGGTGGCCCGCATCCTGGCCGATTGCCGCCCGCGCTTCGTCGTCCACGATGGGGAGCTGGAGCCGGCTGGAGTGGAGCCTGCGAGCGGTGACAAGCGGGATGTATGCGTGCTCTACACCTCCGCCACGACCGGTCCGGCCAAGGGCGTGCGGTTGACTCTGGCGAACCACGAGGCGTCGGCGCGGGGCTGCAGCGCCGCTCTCGGTGCCGGCCCGGAGGACCGCTGGCTGCAGGTGCTCGGACCGCATCACGCCGGCGGTCTGGCGATCCTGTTCCGCTCCGTTTTCTTCAACCAGCCGGTGGTTGCCGTGCCTCGCTTCGAAGTGGGACTCGTCCTGGACACGATCGAGTCCGAACGGCCGACGCTCGCCTCAATGGTGCCGACGATGCTGACCAAGCTGCTGGAGGCGGGCGGCTTGGAAAGACTACGGAGGTTGCGCGCCATACTCATCGGCGGCGCACCCGCGGCCGCTGACGAGGTGGTCGCCTGGGCGGAGCTGGGTTTGAATGTCTGTCCCAGCTACGGGCTGACAGAGACGGGTTCGCAGGTTGCCGTAGTGCCGCCCGGCCGGACCAGGGAGCTGGCGGGGACAGCCGGTGTGGTCGGGCCCCACGCAAGCATCGACATCGAGGACGGCCAGATCATCGTCAGTGGCGCGTGCCTCTCGCCCGGTTACCTGAACTCCGACTTGGCTCCCTCTCCCGCTGCGGGCAGATTTCCGACCGGCGATTTGGGGACGCTGCGCGATGGCGTGCTGACCGTCTTGGGCCGCAGCGACGACACCATCATCACGGGCGGCGAGAGCGTCCGACCGGAGGAGGTAGAGGCCGTCCTGAGAGCGCACCCGGCGGTGAGGGACGTGGCCGTGGCCGGTCGTCCGGATCCGCGCTGGGGCCAGGTGGTGACCGCCTGGCTCGTGAGCGAAGCGCCCGAAGAGGAGCTGGAAGCGTGGTGCCGGCGCCACCTGGCATCCTTCAAAGTGCCCCGTCGGTGGCAGCGTCTGGCGGAACTGCCCCGCAATCCTGGCGGCAAGGTTGTTCGCTCGCTGCTGGCCTGAAGCTCCCGGCCGCATCGTTGAACAGCCGGGACGGCTGAGCCTAACGGAGCCGGACCGGTCCGCTCAGTTGATCCGGGGCTGGCCTGGACGCCACTCCCTGTCGCGGAGCAGGAACTTCTGGATCTTGCCGGTCGACGTCTTCGGCAGCTCGCCGAACTCCACTGCCTTC
>JAABUX010009395.1_pt1 | contig 11081 bp, 12 predicted proteins | sample 5561851 | NCBI WGS metagenome assembly JAABUX01 (sample SAMN10711883, study PRJNA513361) | rock metagenome | isolation source: Antarctica rocks | place: Antarctica: Victoria Land, Richard Nunatak red sandstone | collected 2016-01-03 | reverse complement strand
AAGCAGGGCCTCCGGGCGTGCTCGGACCGGCCTGGGTCATCACAGGGGGCTGGCCCGCTGTCTGCGCACAGCACATCCCCGATGGATGCAACTCTGCGGGCAGGCCTGGCCGGGCCCTGTTTCTGACTGCGCGCCGCGCACTGCAACACTGTCGGATCTGGCTGGGCTACACCCGGCTGCCAGCAGGCTCCTTGAGCAGGCTCTCGGGCGGGCCACCGGCAGCGCAGCCAGTGAGGGGCGCGCAGGGCAAACCCTACCCTATGCTACCCTACCTTAACCTGCGCCGCGCGCGCCGCAGGCTTCACGGTGCCCAACTACTATTTCCAGGCCTCGCTGCTCGGCACGGCCAACAACTTCCTGGTGAACGCGTCGGGCTACCTGGCCTGCTTCACGCCCGCCACCACCGCCGCGGTGCAGCAGTACGGGGCCGGCAGCTGTCCGGCGGACAGCTACTGCATGCAGATGGTGTCCGACGGCCCGCCCTACGCCGACCCCGCCTACCCCTACACCAACGGCAACGACCAGTTCTTCTACTGGCGCGGTGCGCCGGCGGGGCCGGCGCCGCGCCGCGCCAGGCGACACGCGGGTGCCGGCAGCGCGCGGGCGCGGTTCCGCTGGCCACATGCCGAACTCGACCAACAACGGGCTGCCATCGGGCGTGTGTGGACGCGCGTGCCTGCACAGGGGTGTCACGGACAATGTCACATGCGGCCTGAAGGCGCAGCAGCACGCGCTCCGTGCTCCGCGACCGCGCCCGCGCAAACCCGCCTGACACGCGCGCCCTGCAGGGTGGGGCAGCACGGGGCGGCCGTGGTTGGGGATAGGGAGCGGCGACACCCACTACGTCGACGGGCCCTACCTCCACAGCAACGACACCACCGGCGCATACGCCGGCCGGGCGCTCAATGCGAGCTGCACCTGGCTGGGGCGCAACCAGAACGTGACCGCCGGCGGCCAGCTCGTCTACCAGCGCGCGTTCCAGTGCACGTACGGCATGCAGCCGCGATGGGCGCCAGGCACGCTGGCAGGAACCCCCTTGCGGCGTGTGCGCGTGCTGGCCGGCCCTGCCTGCCTCGCGACGTCCTTGCAACTGCCACCCTAGTGCGCATGAACCGGTGATGCGCTGAGGTGCGTGCCTGGGACAGACCGCATGAGCCAGTCGATTGCTGCGCACATGCATGCGCTCAGACAGCCCTGCCCCACCCTCTTTCGTCCACAGAGCGCAGGCAGCTGGTGAGCACACTGTGCACCTCCATGCAGGCGCAATGTGTGACGCTGGAGAGGTGCCTCGCAAGCGAGGGCCCACTGAAAGGGCGCCCCCGCGGCAGGCGTGCCCCGGCTGCATGTGGCGCTGGCGCTGGCGGCGCCGCTGCTGGACCTGCGCTCGGGCGCGGTGCCCAGCGCAGCCAGTGTCGTGCAGCAGGCGAGCGCGGTCGCGTGGGCGCCAGGGGCGCCCAGCGGCAGCGTCACCGTGCAGCTGCTCAACGCCGGCAACCTGACGGCGCGGCCCGCCTCTCCGCGCATGGCCGCTGCTGTGCTCCCTCGTGCGCGGCAGGGTCGCAGAGGCCCACGGCATGCAGCGTGCATGTCCTCCCTGTCACATCGCAGCTCCAAGGCTGGCTGCCAGAGGATGGGCCGAGAGAAGGCAGCGCGAGCGCGCGGAGGGCCTGCTGCATCGTTGCTTTGCCATGTCAGATGCCGCAGAAGGGCAGCCCTGCATGCCGCCAATGTGCAGGTCTGGCGCGCACCGGCTTGAGCGGCACACCTTACGGTCCTGCTCATGCTCGGCGAACCAAGGCGCACCGCCACCGGCGCCACGCGCGCGCCCAGCACCGGCTGCCGAGCAACGCGCAGCGCGCGCCGCGCAGGCGAGCAACCTCACGCTCGCGCCGGCGCCCGGCTGCTGCGGCTGGCGCGCCAGCGCCTGCAGCAGCGCGCTGCTCAACGTCACGGGCCAGGCGCCTACGGGCCGGCTGGCGTGCGCGCCGGGCGCCAACGTGACCACGGTGTTCCAGCTCGCCCTGGCCGGCCCCAACACCGCCGCGCTGGCCGTGACGTGCACCTTCGTGCGCCCCCGGCCCTCAATGCGGCGCCCGAGCTGCTCGCCGTTCCCCTTTGTCTGCTGCCACGTGCGACAGAGGGCTTTGTGTGCCGGGCGCTCCGGCCTGAGCACCGCCTTTTCACCCGCTGCCCACCGCTGCCCGCCGGGCCACGACGCACTGCATCGCGCAGCGGAGCCATGTGGCGAGGGTTGCGGGGACTGAGTGTTGCACCGGGGGAAGCCCTGCGGCATGCATGTCCACCCTGCAGTGCGTGCTCAGCCCGGCTGGCCGGGGCGGCAGGGTTTCAGTGTGGGCTACCAGGCGGGCGCGCCGCTTGTCGCCAACTTCACCATCGCCCCCGCGCCGGGGCCGCCGCCGCCGCCAGGCGCGCGCTGCCGCAGCAGGCACCCCAGCCTGCACTGGCCGCCGCGCGGCGCTCGCCGCGCGACCCCAGGCCTGCCTACGGACGCGCCGGGCCTCGCCTGAGCTTGTGTGCCGCCCGCAGGCCTGCCCGCAAGCCCGCCGCCGCCCGCTCCGCAGCCGCCGCCGCCGCTGCAGCCGCCGCCGCCGCCGCCGCCGCCGCTGCCGCCGCCGCCGCCGCTGCCGCCGCCGCAGAGCCCGGCGCCGCCGCCGAGCCTCCCTGCTCCAAGCCCGCCCCCAGGGGGGGCGGGCCCAGGGGCAGGCGCGCCGCCGCCGCTGCCGCCGCCGCCGCCGCCGCCGCTGCCGCTGCCGCCGCCGCCGCTGCCGTCCAGCGCCCCACCTCAGGGCCTCCCTCCGCCAAGCCCGCCGCCCGTGCAAAGCCCACCCCCACCAAGCTCAGCCCCGCCAAGCGCGCCTCAGTCAAGCCCGCAGCCGCCGCCGCCGCAACTACCGCCGCCGCCGCCTCCGCCAACGCCGCCGCTGCAAAGCCCGCCTCCGCCAAGCGCGTCTCAGCCAAGCCCACCGCCGCCGCCGCTATCACCGCCGCCGCCGCCGCCGCCGCCGCCACTGTCGCCGCCGCCGCCGTCGCCGTCGCCGCCGCCGCCGCCGCCGCCGCCGCCGCCGGTGGGTGTGCCGGAGCTCAACTTCACCGTCACGTTTCTGAACCTGACTGCCGCGGGCGCGAGCGCCATCGCAGACTTCCACGCGCGGTGCGCGCCTCGCGTCTGCTACCTTTAACTTCAGCCATGCCCATCACACACCCAGCCTCGGTGCAAGGCAAACATGCAAGCTTCAGGTGCGCCGCGGTACGCTTTGCACTCGTCTATGCCGCAGGCTCTCCGCTCTTCACACAGCACCTCCATCATGTGCCCCCGCACGCTTCAGGCCAGCTTGCAGGCTCCAGGCTCGAGTGGCCGCTCCGTCGCCTGCGCGCACTGCTCGACCAGCAGCCGGGCAAGCCTGGCCGCCACAGCTGGCGGCAGTGCGGGGCGACGAGCTTCACGCGCGCGCTGGGCGAGAGCTGCCCCCCCTCGTCCTGCAGGCATTCAACGACTGGCCTTGTATGGGCGCCAGGTACCTGGCGGCGGTCGCGGCCGCCGCCGCGGTGCCGCCCGCCGCCGTCGCCGCGGCAGTGCCGCTGCTGGCCCCTGTCGGCGCGCCCGCGCCGGCGCCTCCGGGCGCGCCCGCGCTCACGCCCGCGCCCGCGCAGAGCGGGGCGCCGGCCGCCACGGCCACGCCCGCCGCCATGCCGCACCCGCCCGCCATGGCCACGCCCAGCGCCATGCCGGGCGCCACGGGGGCGCCTGCGGGCCGGCGGCTGCTGCAGGCGCCGCTGCTGGCGGTCCCCACGCAGGTGCGGCATGCGCCCGCTCGCGCCAGCACCCTCTGAAATGTGCCGCAGAAGCATGAGCCCCCTCCGGCCGCTTGTCCCATTCGGGCGCCACGCGCATCTCGGGTGAGCATGCCCGCCAGGTCGGCCTTCATTTCGTTGCTCTCAAAGCGTTTCACGTTCTCTGCATCTCGACATCGCCTGCGAGCGGCATCTGTGCGAGCCACAGCGCGCGGCGTCGCTGCTGTCGAGAGGCGGCACGGCAAGCACATGCATGCAATGACGCGTGAATGTGTTGTCAAACGAGGTCGCTGCGACATGAAGCAACGGAACTCTGAGGAAGCCGCATGCTGCGGCGACTGTTTCTGTAATGAGCGTTGAGGCGCGGTGTGGACTTGCGCGGGCTGCAAGCTGCGGGATGCCCCACGTGTCAGCGCCATGTGCGCTGCACGCAGCGCAAGGGCCAGCCTTGCCTGCGCATGCGCCCCGTCACATGGGTAGTGCTTCCGCGGCGGCGCAGGTCGACTTCGGCCAGGCGAGCTCCATGTCCGCGGCGGACGCGTTTGTCACCGCGGTGCTCTTTGCGCCCGACATCGCCGCGCAGCTGTTCGTCTCCGATGCCGCCTTCCAGGCGCGCGCCCGCACACCACGCGCGGACGACGGCTGCTTGCATGCAGCATGCGTGCTGCACCATACAGACTCACCCGGCGTGCACTACAAATGCCTGTCGGCGGTTAGTGTGGAGCTACCCCATGGGCGCTCGCTTGCGTGTGAAGCCGGCTTGCGCGAGCGAGGTGACAGTCGTGCGGTGACACAGTCCCACGAGACTGACGGTGGACGGGCAGCGCAGGCCGCCGCGGGATCGGTGACCATCAGCGCTGTGGCGCAAGCGCTCGTGTACGCGCCGCCGCCGGGCCCGCCGGCCGTCCCGCCGCCGCCGGTGCGCTGCCGGCAGTGCGTCTGTTGGAACACGGCAGTGAGGCAGCGTCGCAGCGCCTCGCACTGCTGCACGCCCCTCCCACAAGTACAACTGACAACTGGGAGATTCGAAATATCTCGTAGACGTGGTTTGATCCACGGCCTGTCAAAGGCAAGCGGTGTCGCCCAGGGATGACCGCTGCCCAGCATGCATGCCACAAAGCGCCCGTACTCACTTGGCCGCCGCTCCTTCGCATGTGTGGCAGGCAACCTGCACTCCCATCGCATGAGCCCCGGCTGTGCAGCGTGTCTGGAGCGCATGCAGTCCATTTCCTGAAGGCACCACATGAGCGCGGCGCCGGTTGCTGTAGGCTGTGCCTACAGCCGCTCCCTCCCCCCCCTCCCCCCCCCCCCCCCTCGCGCATGCACATGGCAGGCAAGCGACGCACGCGCATGCGCGCGGGCCAGCAGGCCGCATGCGCGGCGCCGCCCAACTGCGGCGGCCACGGAGCGGTGACGCCGGGCTGCGCGTGCGCGTGCGATGCCGGCTGGGCGACGGCGGCCGACCAGGCCGCGCTCGCGGCGGGCGGCGGCGCCGCGGCCGTGTTCTGCTCGCAGGCCGACGCGGGCGCCGCGCCCGGCGCGCCCTGTGCAGGGTCCCGCCGTGCTCGAGCAGATGTTCCAGCAGCACCTTCGGCCGCATGGAACTAGGGGCGCCCCTGCCTCATGTGCTGCTGCTCTGTTTCCGAGGCAGGCTGGATGAGGCCGGGCGCTCGTCGCGCGCTCGCACGGTGTGCGGCTCGCCACGCATGGCGTGACGCGTCTGTCGCTCCGGTCCAGCGCTCGGGGTCCTGGCACCCAGCCGGGGGACAGCCGCCAGACGAGCGTGGCCGGTCGCGCGTGTCTGGCTTGCCTCGCGCCCGAAAATGAAATCCAAATATGGCCCCTTGTTAGCTCCAGGCGTGCCTGGACTCACCAGAGGGTGTGAGCTCCCGTCGAGGGTATGGCATGGAGGCTGGAGGCTGGAGGCTGGCACTGCTGGGCGGCTTTGCGGTCGCTGATGCATCAGGGCAGACAGCGCGCGGGCTCACAGAGCCGCTCTGCTGCGCGTGGCAGCGGCCTGGACGTACAACGCCTCGGCGCCGCCGCCGCCGCTGCCGCCGCCGCAGCTGCCCCGCAAGCTGGGCGTGTTTGCACGCTTCGGCCTCAGCTGGTACCTGGTGCGCAAGGGGCCCCGCGAGTGCGCCTGGGAGGCCAGCCGCTCGTTCCCGGCGTGCCAGTGGCTCTGCTGCGCCATGCCAGCCTGCGCCCCGCCCGCAGGAGGCCGGCGGGGCGCTGGCAGTGCTGGCGGCGCTGCTGGCCCTGGCGCCGCTGTGCTGCTCGCCGCGCTACCGGCGCTGCTGCGGCGCCTGCTGGTGCTGCTGCGGCCGCTGCGGCCGCTGCGCGCTCGCGCGGCTCTTCGCGCGACGCGCCGCCACCGGCGCAGCAGAGGACGCCGAAAAGGATGCGCAGGCACGGCCGAGCCTGCCCCGCGCTCCTTGGGCACCCACCCTGGGCCACGCCTGCTCTGGCAGGGGTCCCCAGCTCAGGCAAGGCGCGCGGGTCAGGCGTAACAGCCCAGGGCATGATCTTCGGCGCGTGCTACGTCCTGCGGAGAGGCCGAGCGCCTGGGGCGCGCAGTTTGACGGCAGGGCGCGGCAGCTGTTTGGCGACGAGGGCGGCGGCGGCGAGGGCGAGCCCGATGCCGCAAACGGCTACGGCTTGGACGCGGGGCCGTCGGCGGCGCCGGACGCCGAGCAGCCGGGCTGGGGGACGGCGGGGGGGCGGGGGAGACAGAAGAAGAGGCGGGGCGGCGCGCCGCGCGCGCCGGTGGAGCCTGATCAGAACGCGGAGCCCGATCAGGACGCGGCCCAGGCGCGCCTGGCCGCCGTCCTCGCATCGGGCGCCGTGCCGCCGCCGGCGGAGCTGCAGGCGCGCCTGCCCCGACCTCGCGCTAGGCCCGCTCGCCCCAGCAGCGCGCCGAGTCGGGCGGAGCGACGGCGCCCGATTGCGCGGCTGGCGCACAGCGCCCCCACCGTCGTGCGTCCCGACATTGCCAGCATGACCGGCGGGGCCCAGCCAGCGCGCGGCGCAGGACACAGGCATGCAGGGGCGTCTGCTCATCAGCAGGCACTTGCGCGCGGGGGCATGCTCATGCACAGGCTCCTGCGCAAAAGGCTGGGCTGCACATGCGCATCCATGCGCACACGCCCACGAGCACGACGGGGCGCGCGCAGGCGCTGCTGGCCGCGCTGGCCGCAGCGGGCCGGCGCCTGGCGCCCGAGGACCTGCGCGCGCTGCAGCGGCTGGTCGCCGCGAGCCGGGGCGCGCCGGCCCTCAACCCTAGCCTCCCGACCGCACGGCCGCTGCCATGGACGCCGCCCGGGCAGGGCGGGGGCCGAGACGCGCGCGGCGAGGCCGGCGAGCGGGCGCGGGGCCTCCGGACGGCCTGGGGGGAGGATGACGGGCGTGATCAGGCGAGCGACGCGCAGGCCGCACCGGCGCCCAGGAGAGGCCGGCGACGGGAGCGCGACCAAGCGGACCCGGTCGAGGCTGCGCCCCGGCACGGCGGGCGGGGGAGAGAGGAGCCTGATCAGGCGCGCGATCTGGAGGCTGACAGGACGCCTGGGGAGGGCCACAGGCGAGCCGCGCCGCATGCGCTGGACGGGGCGGGGCCCGCGGGCCGGGCGCCGCCAGCGCGGGCAGCCAGGAGTCACCGGCAGGAAGAGCCCGACGGACCTGACGAGACGCCGGCCCAGGTGCCGGCGACGCGAGGCGGCCGTGCGGCAGAGGGCGCCGGCAAGGCCGCGCCGCCCGCGCGGCGGCGGAAGGGCGCGGCCGGCGCGGAGCCCGACCAGGCGGCGGGGGGCGCGCTGGGCGCGCTCCGGCGCATGGCGGCGGCCGCCGAGGCGCCGGGCGTGGCGGAGGTGCAGGCGGTAGTGGCGGGCCTGGCGGCGGCGGGCGCGCCGCTGGGCGCGGGCGACCGCGCCGCGCTGGCCGCGCTGGTGGCGGGCGCGGCCGCTGCGCGCGGGCTAGCGCTGCCGGGCGCCGGGCAGGCGCGGCGCCTCTTTTTACCATCATGGAACCCTATATATGACATCATGCTTGGGCGGCTTGTGCATGGCATCGTGCATGGCATGCCGCGTTCCGCATTCGCCCCTGCAGCTGCGCGTCCCGACGGTGCTGCCTGCGGGGGCGCAGCTGCGGCCGCCTGAAGCGCCGCGGCGGCGGCCCGCTCAGAAGGGACCGAGACCGGGGTAGTAGTCGCTGGCCTGCGCCCGCGCCCTCTGGCGCCCTCTGGCGCATGTCCTGTGTCGTGCTGCCTGCTGTGTCCTGACAACAAGTCTGCATTATGAGGTTGTGCGACTCAGGCTCCCGCCTGTTCGGTGCATGCCGTGCTTGGCGTCTTTGGTTCTGCCTGCTGTGCATCCCCTGCATCACTGCGTACAACAGGCAGAACAGGTTGCGCATGGTGTGTGCTGCACCACAGTTAGGTGGTTGTAGGTCCGGTAGGGGTAAGGTGGAACCCGGAAGACAGCGCGGCATGTTCAGATATGTCCAAGAGAGGTAGGGAAGGCGCGAAGGGGTGAGGAGGTGGCTAGAGGCTCCGCTACAACATGTGTACCGGCTGGCCTTTGCCGCGCTGTACAGCACATTGTACGAGGGGTACACGGTGGGCCCGAGCAACCGCACGGGCGGCGTGTACTGCATCAACACAGACTCGCCGCACTTCGTCGTCACCAAGGCGGCGCGCACCCATGCGGCCTTCGTTCTAGAAGCCGCGACCCCGCCGGTGCCCTGGCGTCAGCGCTGATGTGCCAGGGCACCAGCGGGGTCGCGTCCTCCAGAGGAAAGGCCGCATAGGTGCGCGTCGCGCCCGTAACAAGGAAGTGCATCGTGTCCGTGTTGAAGCAGAACACGCCGCCCGTGCGGTTGCTCGCGCCCACTGTGTACGCCTTGTACACCTTGCTATACAGCGCCGCGAAGGTCAGCCGGTACACTGCGCCGCCAAGGGCTCTCCAAGGATCGCCTGGCGCCACAGCAGAGCCGGGGCCGCCTGCGCTCAAGCTGGCCGGCGGCTGCACAGTGCCTGCGACAGCGCACAGGAAGTAGTTCTGGGACCCACTGCAGGTACCTGGCATTGCATCCTGCATTACTTGCATTACATTCGAGCCTGTTACGAGTACCGCAGAGTGGGCCTGCCGCAGTCCGGCTCGCCGTGCGGTAGTGTCAATGGCGAGGAACGGAAGGCATGGCATATGCGGCGTGCGTGCCATTGATTGCGGACCACCCCAAAGTCCCAGCTGTCGGAGACTAAACTTATTGCTTCAATTTCAATTTCAAAAGTCGCTTCAATCGAGCATCCACCCGTCCACCGAGCGTCCACCTCGTGCAATGTTGCGCATCGCGACTGTCCTGCTAGTGGTGGCCGTTGGCCTGCTAGCGACGCGCGTCTTGAGCGGCACAGTGGCGGAGGTGCTGCCGTGCGAGGACAACATTACATGCCTGTCTGACCGCACGGTGGCCTACGAGGTCACCGTCCCCGGTTGGACCACCCCTACAACCGTGAGCTTCGGCAGCCAAGCAGGTACGCGCCTGTTGGTGCCCCGGACGGGCAACATCCTCCCAACCAGCAGTCCGAGCTCTAACAGAACGGGCTGGCGCGCAGGCGAGCTCTTGCCTTGCCGGAACAGTTCTCGGCACTACTTCCTGCACGCCGTCGCAGGCACCGTGCAGCCGCCGGACAGCTTGGGCGCAGGTGGCCACCCTGCCCTGGCTGCGCCGGGAGGAGATCCTGATAAAAGGCCCGGGCGCTGACGCCTTGGCGGCGCAGTATACCAGCTGACCTTCGTCGAGCTGTACAGCACCGTGTACGAGGGGTACACTGTGGGCGTGAGCAATCGCACGGGCGGCGTCTTCTGCGCCAAGACGGGCACAACGCACTACTACACTACGGACGAGGCAGAGACCTATGCAGCATTCGCGCTGGAGGACGCGACCCCGCCGGCGCCCTGGCAGGTCAGCATCGTGCAGGACGCGTCGGCGGCGAACCTGACCCTAATCCCGGGCGCGCCCGCGGCCCCGCAGCCCGCTGCGCTGCGTGCCGCCCTGGACCCGCTGCTCCCCGCGCTCAACCTGACGGCCATGCTGCTGTTCGTCGACACGCTGCAGCCACTGTCCGAAGGTGCCCCTACGCCGCCTGCGTGTGCGGCCGCCCTCGCACCGCGCCTGCCACCGCAGCCCGCCCGCTCTGCACCGCCTGCTGTCTGGCTGGGCGCGCCTTGGCACGTGGCCCGCCCGGTGCCTGCTGAGTTGCTGCGACGCCCCGCGGCGCAGGCTTCCTGGTGCCCACCGCGTTCATCGCCGACCGCCGGAACGCAATCGGCATCAGCGCCGCCAGCTGGCGCGCGTGCTTCCAGTGCAGCCGGACCCTCCTCGTGAGCAAGTGCCTCAGCGTTGACGGCGGCGACGCGCACGACCAGTTTGCGGCCTTCCGGGGGACCACGCTGGCCTCGCTGCTGTCCGCGGGCGGCGCGGCCTGCGCGTTCGCCTCGGGCGCCGGCTCCTCGCTGGCGTCTGCGGGCCAGGCGTCGATGCAGAGCGTCGCGTGCAGCACTGACAGCGCGACGGCCCGGCTCCGGGTCCAGCTGGACGCGCGCGTATACAGCCTGCAGGCGGCTGAGCCCAGCGCCAGCGTCAGCACGGCCGAGTACGGCGCCACCTTCTGGCCGCCCGGCGCCCCCGGCGCCAAGCTGTACGCGGTGCTGAGCAACCGCGGCGGCGCGCCGGGCGCCTGCCGGCTGGAACCCGCCAGCTGCTGCGTGGCGACGGCCGCCGGGGGCCAGGACTGCGGGGCCGTGCAGGCGGCGCCGTCGCCGGCGGCGGCGCTGCCCGCGGGCGCCGCCCGGCTGCACCTGGCCACGCTGACGACCCAAGCGCCCGCCGCGGCCGAGCTGGTCGGCACCTGCGAGGCGGCGGTTGAGTGCGGCGCGCAGTCCACGCAGTTCCTGGCAATCCCGTTCTACCGCGCCGCCCTGCCCGCTGCGGCGCCAGCCGCCGCCCCGCAGGCGCCCTGGCCCGCGACGGCGGTCGCCGTCGTGCAGTTTGACGTGGGCGCGCCCGCCGGCGCGCTGGGCAGCCCCGGTCAGCTCCGCGCCTTCAACCTCAGGCGCGCCCGCCGCCGCCCCCGCAGCAGCAACGCACAGCGCGCGCTCGCGCTGACGCCTGCGCCGCCCGCGGGCCCCGCAGCCTGGTGGCCCAGCTGGCGCAGGCCGCCGGCGTGCCCGCAAGCAGCGTCTCGATCGCGCCGCCGCCCGACCCCGGCGCGCCGC
>JAABUX010009393.1_pt1 | contig 11085 bp, 8 predicted proteins | sample 5561851 | NCBI WGS metagenome assembly JAABUX01 (sample SAMN10711883, study PRJNA513361) | rock metagenome | isolation source: Antarctica rocks | place: Antarctica: Victoria Land, Richard Nunatak red sandstone | collected 2016-01-03 | reverse complement strand
ATCCCGCCGTGCTGGCGGAGCGTGTCGAACAGCGCAGCACGGCCGGTGAGCATCTTGTGGACGTATGCCTGGTGGCCGGTGTCGAACACGATGGTGTCCCGGGGCGAGTCGAACACGCGATGGATCGCCACGGTGAGCTCGACGACTCCCAGGTTGGGCCCGAGGTGCCCCCCGGTGCGGGCGACGGCGGTGACGAGGCGATCGCGGATCTCCTCGCACAGGCGATCGAGATCTGAGCTGCCCAGCTCCTTCAGGTCGTGGGGCCCGGCAATTTCCTCGAGGAGCATCGAGCCAGTCTAGCAACGCCGTCCGGTGCCGCTCCCCGGCCGGCCACGCCACCAGGCGCCGCGGTGCATCATTCCCGGTGATGGACGTGGATCCGCGGCGTGCGCTGCTGACGTGCGCCGCCGCTCCCGGCGGGGACATCGCTGAGGCGGCGCTCTGGCTCGCCGCGGAGGACTGCCCGGACGTCGACGTCAACATGGCGCTGGCCACGGTGGATGCCCTCGCCGCCGACCTCGGAGCGCGCCTGTGCGGTGCTCGCGGTACCCATGCGATCACCATCATCCAGGCGTTTCTCCGCGACCGCGTGGGCCTGCGCCGTTCGGGAGGAGGCGACCCCCGCGCCCACTACCTGCACCTTGTTCTCCAGCGCGGCGCCGGCATCCCCATCAGCTGCGCGGCCCTCTGGATCGGCGTCGGCCGTCGCGCCGGGCTCGCGGTCGAGGGCATCGGGTTGCCGGGTCACTTCGGGGTCCGCGTCGACGGCGTACTCGCTGAGCCGTCGCACGGCGACGTGCTCGACGAGGAGGCTGCGACCAGGCTGGTGGCGGCGGCGACGGGCAGCGACCCGGGGCCGCTTCAGCCGTTGTGGCTGCAGCCGGCGAGCGCTCGTCTCATGCTGGCGCGGATGTCGCGCAACCTCCGCGGCTGCTACTCCGCGCTGGAGCGATGGAACCTGGCGGTGCGGGCCGCCGACCGCTGCGTCGCGCTCTTCCCCGGGGAACCGACCGAGCGGCGCGACCGTGGGCTGCTGCTCTGGCGCACCGGGCGCAACGGCGCCGCGCTGTGCGACCTCCGCCACTACCTCGAGAATGCCTCCCCGGACGCGGCGGATCGCGGCGCCGTCGAGGAGGTCGCGGCGCGGATCCGAGCCGTCCTCAACTGATGTCTGGAGGCGTCAGAGCCGGCCGATCGCGAACGTCATCAGCCAGACGAGCCCCACCAGGACCAGGACGGCCAGCGGCATGACCGCGAACACGATGAACGAGAACACCAACCGTTCGTCGCTGACGGAGTCGGGTATCGCCTGGCGCCGCCGCGCATCGTGGAGGTACCACAGGATGCCGCCGGCGATGAAGCCGAGGAGCAGGGCGAAGATGCCCGAGAACGCCGAGCTCGGTGCGATCACCGCTGGCGCAAGAGTGAGACGCCACACCCCTCCGAAGGTCAGCGCAAGCAGGCCGCAGCAGATGAAGCGGAGCAGCAGGCCCGTGGCCGTGCGGCGCGCCCCGGCGGACGGTGCGGCGGCGGCGATCAGCTCGGGAACCTCCGCCTGCGGGCGTCGCCTCCCGGTGGGTGCCGTCGCAGGCGAGCGCTCGCGACGGTGCTGGGGCGTGGGAGTGCCCATGGGCCGCTGAGTATAGGCGGGGGTCGCGGAGCGCCCCGCGCGCGGGTCGTGCCGCCACCGATGTGGAAGAATCTGCCGCGTCGGCGGGGGCGCAGGGAGACATCGTGAGCATCAGGTCAGCAGCGCCGGACCTCCACGGCGAGGCCGTGCGTCCTGCCGGCTAGAGCCACCGTCCCGTCCCCGACCGGCGCGCTCCTCGAGGAACTGCTGGATCGGCGCATCGTGTTCGTGGCGGGCAAGGGGGGAACCGGCAAGACGACCATCGCCGCCGCGCTCTGCCTGCTTGCTGCCCGGCGCGGCAAGCAGGTGCTGGCCGTCGACGTCGACGCCAAGGGCGACCTTGCCGTCGCACTCGGTTCCAGGGGCACGAGCTTCAGGCCGGAGCTGGCCCAGCCGGGCATCAGCGTCCTTGCGCTCCACGCCGAGGAGTCGTTCCAGGAGTACCTGCGCATCTACTTCAAGGTCCCGCGGCTGGCGCGCATGACCCCGATGTCGAAGGTATTCGACTTCGTCGCCAACGCGGTCCCCGGTCCGCGCGACACGCTCATCGTCGGCAAGATCGCCTTCGAGGAGCGGCGGCGCGACAGCGACAGGCGCCCGGTGTGGGATCTCATCGTGGTCGATTGCAGCGCCAGCGGCCACATCCTCGCCCAGCTCAGGGCGGCCCGCGCCATGCTCGAGCTGGTCCGCGGCGGCCTGATCCGGGGCCAGATCGAGTGGATCGACAAGGTGATCTCCGACAAGCGGCGAACCGCCGCAGTGCTGACCGCCCTGCCCGAGGAGATGCCCGTCGTGGAGACGCTCGAGCTCTACTCGGACATCGCCGCGCAACGCACCGTCCACGTCGCCCTCTCGGTCCTGAACCGGATGCCACCGGAAGCGCTGCCCGCGTCGGCCCGGCGCGTCCTCGCCGACCTGGCCACGGCGGGTGACCCGGTTCGCCGGCGGGTCCCGGGCGTGGCACGGATCGGCGCCGATCTCGAGCTTGCCGCCAGGCTGCGCACGGCGGCCGACGCACAGGCGCGACGCCTGCGAGCAGAGATCGCGGTGCCGGTGCTCGAGGTGCCGCTGGTGGCGGTGCGGGCGGGCTTGGCGACGACCCGCGCCGTGGCTGCAGCGCTCCGCGGCCCAACGGAGGAGCCGCCGTGAGCGCGGTGCGCTCCGCCGCCGCCTCCACCGCGACGCTGAGCGGCCGGCTCGACGATGTCTCCGTGGTCATCTGCTGCGGCAGCGGTGGCGTCGGCAAGACCACCGTCAGCGCCGCCCTCGGCCTGGCCGTCGCCAAGCGCCGCGACAGGCGCGTCCTCGTGCTCACCGTCGACCCGGCGCGCCGGCTGGCCACGGCGCTGGGCATGGGCGACATCGGAGCCGAGCCGGTCCAGGTGCCGCGAGCGCGCCTGCGCAAGGCGGGAGTCGAGATCGAGGGCGAGATGTTCGCCGCCATGCTCGACATGAAGTCGACGTTCGACCGCATGGTCACGCGGATGGCTCCCACCCGTGCCGACGCCCAGCGCATCCTCGACAACCGCTTCTACCACGGGATCAGCGATTCCTTCATCGGGTCCCACGAGTACATGGCGATGGAGGCCCTGTACGAGCTGCACGAGGCGGGCGAGTACGACACCCTGATCATCGACACCCCGCCCTCGCGCAACGCGCTCGACTTCCTCGAGGCGCCGAACCGCCTCAGCGACTTCGTGGGCGCGAAGCTGCTCTCCTGGCTGTCGCGGCCGACAGGTTTCGGCATGCGCGCCGTCACCCTCGCAGCCGGCCCGTTCCTGCACATGGCCGACCGCCTCCTCGGCGCCGACGTGCTCTCCGAGCTCGCGGCTTTCGTGAGCGACCTGCAGAAGATCTACGGGGGGATCCAGCGGCGCGCTCGCGATGTCTACGCGCTGCTGCGCAGCCCAGCCGTGGGCTTCGTCGTCGTCAGCACCCTCGAGCCGGCCGCCTTCGGCGAGGCGGAGTTCTTCTGCTCACGCCTGCGCGAGTACGGCATGCCGTTGCGCGGGGTGATCGCCAACCGCACCCTCCCCGATTCGTTGCGCGACCCCGTGGCGCTGAGCACCGCGCGCGCGCTGGCTGAGGAGCCGGCACTGCCCGGCTGGCTGGGAGAGAGGCTCGGCCATCGCGTGTCGCCTGACGCGCTCCACGCCATCGGCGAACGGTGGCTGCAGTACCACGCGCTTGCCGAGCGCGAGGGTCGCCAGCTCGGCCGGCTGGAGCGCCTCGGAGGCGCGGACGCGGTGCGCATCCCGCTGTTCAGCGAGGACGCCTCCGAGCTCGACGGGCTGGCCAGGATCGCGGCGTTGCTCTAACGCCCGCTGAGCCTCACAGCAGCCGGACGCCGCGGACGGCGCGGCCGGTGGGCTCGAGGGTCGGGGTGGCGCTCGGCAGGGTCAACACCGTGGCGGGCGCCCCGGACACCTGCTGGAGCTCGCTGACGAGGGTGGGATCTGAGGTGCTGAGCACCACCTGGTTGGTCGCCGAGAGGTTCCACAGGAAACGCAGTGCGGCAGCACGGCGCGGCACGTCGGCGCTGAGCAGGGGCTCGTCGAGGAGCAGCGGCACCGCCTCGCCGGCCTCGCTGAGCACCTCGGCAAGGGCGAGACGGAGCAGCAGGGACACCTGGTCGCGGGTGCCGTGGGAGACGAGGTCGAGCGGGACCAGATCGGGGCGGTCGCCCCCCAGCAGTGACACCTGGAAGTGGGAGGTGTCGACGTTGACGGCGCTGTAGCGCCCGTCGGTGAGCAGGACGAGCCGCTGGGCGACGGACTCCGCCAGGCGGGGAGCCAGGTCGCGGTGGATGCTCGCGGTGGCGTGGGAGATCAGCTCCGCAGCCCGCTGCAGCGCACTGAGCTGGCGCTGCCCCCGGTCACGAGCGGCCGCGCACGCGGCGCGTTCATCCTCGAGGTCCGCCAGCGAGGTGGCGTCACCGTGCATCTCGGCCAACCGCGCACGGAGCGCTGTCGCCGCTGTGGACGCCGCCACGGCCCCTTGGCGGGCGTGCTCGACCTCGGTCTCGAGATCCTGGAGGCGGGTGTGGTCGAGGGGTTCAGCGCTGGCCGCCTCTGCCGGGTCCCCGCCCCTGGCTCTCAGCCGGCGCTCGAGCTCCTTCTCCAGGCGATCCAGGGCGGGGCCGTCGGCGGCGAGCGAGCGGTGGCGGCGCAGCTCCGCGAGGCGGCGGAGGGCGGCGTGGTGGCGCCCTCTCCCGGCACAGCCGGCGCGGCAGGCCGCGACCGCGTCGGCAGGAGCGAGCGAGGTCTCCAGCCCCGCGACTGCTAGGACGCGGCGCATGTGCAGGAGCACGGCATCCGCGGCTGCGTCCCGGTCGGCCGCCTCGACCTCCAGGGCGGCCAGGTCACGTTCTCGGTCGGCGAGCACCGCATCCTCGTCCTCGAGCTCCCGGCGACGTCGCCCGATCCCGGCCGCGCCCGCGAAGGCCGTGACGACGGCGCGGATCGTTTCCTCCGCGCCGGCGTGGGGAGCATGCGGTTGCGCCGGCCCCAGCCCGTGCTGCAGAGCCAGGGTGGCCGCTTCCCCTGCGAGGGCACCCAGCTTCGCGGCCGTGACCTCGACCTCGCCTGCCAGCGTCTCGAGGCGCGCCTCCTCGCGCTCCAGCTCGGCATTGAGCGCGCGCAACCGGGGCAGTCGCTGGGCCAGGCGTGCGAGACCCTCGCCATCCGGGGTGACGCCGGGACAGAGCGCGGCGATCCGCCGCCCTGCCTGCTCCGCCTCCCCCGCGAGACGGTGGACGCCGAGGATGGCGACTGCGCCGACCAGGGCGAGGATCCCGGCGAGCAGCGCCACCGCGACGTGGTGCGAGGCAGCAGCGACGGCGGCCACGACGGCTCCGCCGAGGAGCGTCAGGGTCGCGGCCAGGCTGGCGGTGCGGTGGGAGCGGCTCCCACCCGCCACCCCCACGAGCTCGATCGCTGCCTCCACGTCGGCGGCGCTGGTGCCGGCGATCCCCGTCGCCGCCATCTCACGGCGGAGCGCGTCGCGTCGTCCCAGCGAGGCCGCCAGCTCCTGCTCACGCCGCCGTCCCGCCGTGGTGGCGCTGAGTCGGCCGTCGAGCCCGGCGGCTTCTGCGGCAGCCTCGTCGTCCACGGTCGGGGCGTGGGCGAGGGCTCGGAGCCCGGCGCCGATCTCGGCGCGGCGGCGGCGGACGTGGGCCAGCTGAGGGGCGGCGGCTGCTGCCCGGGCCCGGGCCTCGTCGGCCGCGCGCCTCGTCTCCCGCGCCTCGGCCGCGAGCGCGGTGGCACGCTCCTCGGCGTCGATCGGGAAGCCGGCGAGGTGAGCCGTGGCGGCGACCTCAGCCGCGACCTCGGTCAGCTCGGCGGCCGCGCCGGCCAGGTCCTCCCGCTGCGACGCGATGGCCGCCAGCCGGCCCAGCAACCAGCCGCGCTCCGCGCTGTCGCGGCGAGCCTCGGCGCACTCGACCGCGCTCTCGAGGGAGCGCAGGCGCTCCTCCTCCGCGGCGGCCGTCTGCAGCCTGCGCCTGGCCTCGTCCACCTGCACGTCCAGCTGGCGGAGGCGGTTCACCGCCCGGCCGAGGGGGCTGCCCGAACGGCGCTCTGAGCCCACCCGCGAGATCGCGTCCTGGATCGCAGCGAGGGCCTGTGCCGCAGTGGTCCTCTCGCCGGAGTCGGCAAGCCGCTCGATCGCCTCCTGCACCTCACCGGCGCGCGCCGACGGAGCGTCGCCGGCCTCCAGCCTGAGCCCCTCCTCACCGACGCAGGCGCTGGCGCAGAACACCGCCTCATCGATGCCGAGGTGCACGAGTCCGGGTGCCACCACCCGTCCCACTCGCGCCTCGACGGTCACGTCGCCGCCACCGATCTCGTGGACCTGACAGGCCTGCTCGCGCCGTTCGAGCCGCCGGGCCACGCGCAGACGCCGTCCGTCGCCGAGTCGGTAGGTGAGCACGACGGAGTACGCCTGCCCCGACCACGGCGCCCAGCGGGCCCAGTCGCTGCGGTCGGTCGGCCGCCCTGGGCCCCCGGCGTCGAGCCCGTACAGCGCCGCCCTGAGCGCCCGGTGCACGGTGGACTTGCCCGACTCGTTCTCGCCGAGCACCACCGTGAGGCGCGGATCGAAGTCGAGCTCGAGGTCTCCGAGGCGGCCGAAGCCACCGATCTCGAGGCGGTCGATCCTCATCGAAGACCGATCTCCACGCCGCTGAGCGCCTGCAGCCCGTACCTGAGCGTGTCCTCGAGGCTGCAGTGATCCTCCTCGCCGCCGCCCGCTGCGGCGGCCCGGGCGACCGCGGCCGCGAACGCGGAGCGAACGGTTCCCTCAACGCCGACGAGGACCAGGGTCGGGGCCGTGCTGGTGAGGTCACGGGTGCGCACGGATGCCGCGCCGCAGGCCTCGCGGGCGGCGGTCTCGACGGTGAAGGCATCGATCGAGACCGCGTCGTCCACCGCGCCCACGAGGTCGAGCCTGAGCATGGTCCGCTCCGGGTCCGTTCCGGTGCAGGCCGCCCTCGCCGCCACTCCCGCCGCCTCGACGACGTCGGCCGCGCTGCGCGCGCCGCCGACGTCCGCGCTCACGGTGCGGGCGTGCCAGCGGTTGTCGGTGAGCGCCTCGAAGCTCACCGAGCCGTTCCCGGCCACGGTGACCACGACAGGCCCGCGCCCCTCCGACTCGTCGAAGCTGAGCGGCTCCGGGCTGCCCGGGTAGACGAGCCCGAGCGCGGCGTCCAGCCGTCGACGGTGGTAGTGACCGCTGAGTGCCGCGGCGAACCCCCGCTCGTGGATGTGACTGGCATGGAAGGGGCCGTGGATCGACTTGCCCTCGGGGCGCCAGCCCAGCTCGGCCCCGTGGAACAGCGCCAGGTGGACCCCGCCGTCCCCGCCGACCGCCGCGCAGTCGAGGGGGTCGCCCTGCCAGGAGGGCTCGAGGTGGGCGAGCCCCCAGACGGTGAGCCCGTCACCCAGCGGGTGCGGCTCCAGGCAGCTCGACCCGAAGAGGTGCACGTTGCCGGGCCACGCGGTCCGGCTGTAGATGGACCGGGCGAGGAGGGCGTCGTGGTTGCCGGGCGCCAGGAGGACCTGGATCGGCGCCCACGATGCGAAGGTGTCCGCGAGGAACCGCGCGGTGTCGGTGCCGGCACGGTCGTGCTCGTAGAGGTCGCCGGCGATGGTGAGGGCTGCGCAGCCGTGCTCGGCGGCGGTGCGACCGGCTCGACCCAGCGCCTCGCGCAGGCCGAGGCGGCGCCGGATGGCGAGCTCGCCGTGGCAGCCCATGGCGGCAAAGGCGCGGTCGAGGTGCAGGTCGGCGATGTGGAGGAGGCGAGTGCTCATGCGTTGGAGAGGCTGCTGGTGCCGCGGCGAACGTCAGTTCGCTCAGCAACGCTAGCACGCCCGGGCACAACCCACAACCGAGGCTCACCGGGCAGCGGTGCCGCCCCCCGGCCAGGCCGGGGGGCGCGCCGCCGATCCGTCGTATCGTGTCCGCCCGTGACCGATTCCATCGTCGCCGAACGTCAGCCGCCGCCCGCCGACACTGCGGGTGGCCCGCCGAGCGGAACAGGCCGCTTCGAGTACAAGTGGGTGGCACTCGCCGTCGTGCTCAGCGGCACGATCATGACCATCCTCGACTCCACGATTGTCAACATCGCCATCCCCACCCTGCAGCGCGACCTCCACGCCGGGAGCTACACCGACATCGCCTGGGTGGTCACCGGCTACCTGCTTGCGCAGGGGGCGGTCATCCCCCTGGCGGGATGGGCCACCGACAGGTGGGGGACGAAGCGCCTCTACCTGATCACCCTGGTCAGCTTCACCGTCGCCTCGATGCTCTGCGGGATCTCGCAGAACCTCGGTGAGCTGATCGTCTTCCGCGTGGTGCAGGGCATTGGTGGCGGCATGCTCATGCCCATCGGGATGACCATCATCCTGCAGGCGGTGGGGCCCCAGAACATCGGACGGGTGATGGGCGTCTTCGGGGTGCCGATGCTGATCGCACCGGCGATCGGCCCGGTTCTCGGCGGCTGGTTCGTGCAGGACTTCAGCTGGCGGCTCATCTTCTACGTCAACCTCCCGATCGGCATCGCCGGCTTCATCGCCGCCGGCCGGTTCCTCCGCGAGTCGCGCCGAACTGCGAAGCTCAGGCTCGACGTCATCGGGCTGCTCACCGGGGTGCCGGCCGTGCTCGCCCTGATGTATGCGGTCGACCGCAGCACGGAGCTCGGCTGGGGCTCCGCGCTGGTGGTGTCGCTGCTCATCGCCAGCGTGGTGCTGATGAGCGGCTTCATCGTGCGCCAGCTGCGCGCCGCCGAGCCGCTCCTGCAACTCTCCCTCTTCCGCGACCGCACCTTCTCGTGGTCGATGGCGTTGAGCTTCATCATCGTCACCACCATGTTCGGCACCATGCTCCTGCTTCCGTTGTATCTCCAGGAGGTGCACAACTACAGCCCCGTCGAGACCGGTCTGCTGCTGCTTCCCCAGGCCGCGATGGCGGCGGTGTCCATGCCCCTGGGCGGCTACCTCACCGACCGGATCGGACCCAAGTGGGTGGTCGCGACGGGGCTCCTCCTGCTCTCCGCCGGCAGCATCGTCCTCGCCCAGGTGCACTACGACTCCTCGAACTGGCTGGTGGTCATCGCGCTGCTGCTGCGCGGTTTCGCCATGGGGTTCGCGATGATGCCGGCGATGTCCGCGGCGATGGCTCGTGTCCCCCGCCGCTACACCTCGCGAGCGTCCAGCATCACCAACACCTTCCAGCGGGTGTCGTCGTCGGTGGGCATTGCGATCCTGGTCACGGTGCTCGCCGGTCAGTTCGCCTCGGCGGCGACGCGGACCGGCTGCGCGCCCTCGGGGACCGTCGTCGCCGCGGCGGCGGGGATGCTCCACCGGCCACAGCTCACCGCCCAGGAGTACTGCGGCAACCTCCGGCAGCGGATCACGGCGTCCTCAGCGCAGCGCAGCTCAGGAAGCACCCAGCCCAGCACGGGCAACGCTGCGTTGGACTCCTTCGACCACGCCTATGCGGGCAGCGTCTTCAGCAACGCGTTCGACCGGACCTTCGTGCTCATCGCCATCCTCTCGGCGCTGGGCATCGTGCCCGCCTTCTTCCTGAAGCGCCCCGAACGCGGCGCCACCGAGACCGGCGCGGCCGTCGAGCTGGCGGCGTAGCCTAGATCACGCCACGTCGCCGGCGCGGCGGTAGCGAGCGGTGCGGTCGCGCAGCAGCGTGTCCCGGTCCGTGGCGCAGAGCTGGTCGAGGTGCCGGGACAGGGCGCCGCGCAGAGCCGCGATGCACAGCTTCGGGTGGGCGTGCGCGCCGGGCAGGGGCTCGGGGATGAGCTCGTCGACGAGCCCGATGGCATGCGCCGTGTCCACCCCGGGCCGGAGTGCGGCGGCGGCGCGCGCCCGCTGCCCGGCGTCCCTGTATAGGATCGCCGCACAGGTCTCCGGTGGCGCCACCGTGTAGACAGCGTTCTCGAGGGCCAGCACCCGGTCTGCCAGGGCCAGCGCCAGCGCGCCCCCGGAGCCGCCCTCGCTGAGGACAACGCTCACCACCGGCACCGTGAGCTCCAGCATGGTCACCAATGACTGGGCGATCGCCCACGCCTGGCCTCGCTCCTCGGCGCCGACACCGGCATGCGCGGCCGGCGTGTCGACCAGGCACACGATCGGCATGGAGAACTTCTCGGCCGTGCGCATCAGCCGCTGCGCCTTGCGGTACCCCTCGGGGTGGGGCATGCCGAAGTTGTGCAGTGCCCGGGTGAGGGCGTCGGTCCCCTTCTCCTGGCCGATCACCATGACCCAGCGCCGGCCCAGCCGGGCAGGGCCGCCGACCACCGCGAGGTCCTCACCGTAGAGCCTGTCACCGCGCAGCTCGGTCCACTCGCTGAACGCCCCGGCGATGACCTGGAGGGCGCGTGGCCGCCCCGGGTTGCGGGCCAGCTCCACGGCCGCGAACGCAACCCGCTCCCGTTCGGCGGTCTCCGCGGTGACGGTCATCGTGAGCCGGTGAAGGCGGTGAGCAGACGAACGATGGTGTCGCGCAGCGCCCTGCGCTCCACCACCGCGTCGACCATCCCGTGGGCGAGCAGGAACTCCGACGTCTGGAACCCGTCGGGAAGACGGTCGTGGCTGGCCTGCTCGATGACCCGCCCGCCGGCGAAGCCGATGCGAGCCTTCGGTTCGGCGAGGATCACGTCCGCTTCGACCGCGAAGGACGCGGTCACGCCGCCGAAGCAGGGGTCGGCAAGCACGGATATGTAGGGCAGCCCGGCCCGTCCCACCGCGACGACCCCGGCGGTGCAGCGCGCCATCTGGGCAAGCGAGGCGATCCCCTCCTGCATGCGCGCGCCTCCCGAGGTGCACACGGCGACGAGCGCGAGGTGCTCCTCGACGGCGAGGTCGCACGCGCGGGCGAACTGCTCACCGGCCGCGCTCCCGAGCGACCCTCCCAGGAAGGCGAAGTCCATGCAGGCTAGGACG
>JAABUX010009392.1_pt1 | contig 11085 bp, 8 predicted proteins | sample 5561851 | NCBI WGS metagenome assembly JAABUX01 (sample SAMN10711883, study PRJNA513361) | rock metagenome | isolation source: Antarctica rocks | place: Antarctica: Victoria Land, Richard Nunatak red sandstone | collected 2016-01-03 | reverse complement strand
GGCGCGGAGCGCGAACAGCCGCTCCTCGGCCTGCTCCAGCAGTCGCGGGTCGGAGTCGGCCTCGTTGGCAAGGCGGCTCAGCAGGGTCTCCGCCTCAGCCAGAGCCTCCTCCGCGCGCTCCAAGGCGGCGAGCGCCGGGGCAGCGGGATTGTCCGCATCTGGCTGGTTCGCCGGCACGAGCTTTTGCAGGGCGCGGGAGGCGCTGCGCAGCGTGGCGGCCGGGCCGGCGCTGCGACGGTCCTTCGGCGCGATCTCGGCCAGCGCCGACGCGATGGCCTCGGCCCTGCGCTCGCCCTGTTGCAGGCGCTGGCGGTCGGCGGCGAGGCGGTCCTCCTCGCCCTCGACCGGCGCCAGGGTCGACAGCTCATCCAAAGCATGGCGCAGCCAGTCCTCCTCGCGCTGCGCCTCGGCGATCGCCGTCCGGGCCGCCTGCAACGCGGCGCCCGCGTCCCGCCAAGCGCGCCACGCAGCGCCGACGCCGCCGCGGACCGGGGCATGCACCCCATAGGAGTCCAGCAGGGTCGCATGCACGGCTGGGTCAGCGAGGCCCATCTGGTCACCCTGGCCCTGCACCTCGACCAACAGCGACCCAGCCCGGCGCAGCAGCGCCACGCCGACCGGCTGGTCGTTGATCGTAGCACGCGACCGCCCATCCTTCGACACCACGCGGCGGACCACGATCTCATCCTCCAGCGCAACCCCTTGCTCGGCGAGCAGGTCGAGTGCCGGGTGGCCGGGAGGGGGCGCGAAGCACGCCGTGACGCTGGCCTGCTCGGCACCGGCCCGCACCAGGCCGGCATCCGCCCGCGCGCCCAATGCCAGGCCGAGGCTGTCCAACAGGATGGATTTGCCAGCGCCGGTTTCCCCGGTCAGCACCGTGAGCCCGGCGCCGAACTGGAGGTCGAGCCGCTCAATCAGCACGACGTCGCGGATCGACAGCGCGGTGAGCACGTGGGTGTTAGAACAAGCTGCCCAGGGTTCGGGCGAAGAACCCGCCGGTGCGCTCGGTCGTGGGCGTTGCCGGCGTCATGCCGTTATCGGCGAGCTGGCCGTAGCTATCCTCGTACCATCGGCTGCCGGGGTAGTTGTGGCCGAGCACGGCCGCGGTCTTTTTCGCCTGGTCGGTCATACCCAGCATCAGGTAGATCTCGGTCAGGCGGTGCAGCGCCTCCGGCGTGTGATTGGTCGTCTGGTAGTCGTCGACAACCCGCTGGAACCGTCCGATGGCGGCCTCATAGAGCTTTTGCTGCTCGTAGAAGCGGCCGATTTCCATTTCCTTGCCGGCCATGTGGTCGCGGCAAAGGTCGATCTTGAGCCGGGCGTCACGGGCATAGGCGCTCTCGGGGAACCGGTTCACCACGTCTTGCAGCGCCACCATGGCCTGCTGCGTTCCCTTCTGGTCGCGCTGGATGTCCGCGATCTGCTCGTAGAAGCTGAGGCCGCGCAAATAATAGGCATAGGATGCGTTGGGGCTTGTGGGGTGCAGTTGGATAAAACGGTCCAGCGAGCCGATTGCCTCGGTGTAGTGGCTCTGCAAGTACTCCGCATAGCCGTGCATCAACTGGGCGTTCACTGCCCAGGATGAATAGGGGTAATTCTGCTCGACCGCGTCGAACTGCGTCACTGCCGTCGCGTAGCGCTTTTGGCTAAGGGCGTCGACACCGTTGTTGTAAAGTTCCTCGACGCTCTTTGAACTTAGGTCGACCTTGGGGGTCAGGTCCTCGGACTTTCCGGTCCAAGGCAAGACCGAGCTCAGCGTCTCGCAGCCCTGCAACAACATCAAGGCCATCAGACCAGGAATGATGCGCGGGGACAGGATGCGAAATAGGCGGGTGCGTTGCTTCATGACAGCCGCCCTATAGCATGCCGGCGCAGCGGTTAGGAATGCGTTATGCAGCTTCCCGAACCGGCGCGGCAGCCCAGTCAGACCCGGCAGCCACGTCCCAGCCGGACCCGGAGGCAGTGCTCCAATCGGACCCAGGGACATACCGCCAGTTCGCGCCGTCTGCAAACAAAGCGCGGAGCAGGCGGTTGTTCAGCGTGTGCCCGGACCGGTGGCCGATAAATCGACCCTGTAGGCCAGCGTCCGCCAGCGCCAGGTCGCCCACGGCGTCAAGCATTTTATGGCGCACGAACTCGTCCGCCCGGCGCAGGCCGCCAGGGTTCAACACACGCGCGCCATCCACCACGACCGCATTGTCGAGGCTGCCGCCCAGCGCGAGGCCCGCCGCCTGCAAGCCAGCGATTTCGCGGGAAAGAGTGAACGTGCGGGCATCAGCCAGCTCGTGCCGGATCGCCGGGCCGTCGACCGCGAGCGACAACGCCTGCCGCCCGATGGCGGCGGCGTCGAACGCGATCGACACCGACATTTCCAGCGACGTGGACGCGCCCGGCCGCAACTCGGCGTAGGCATCGCCGTCCTGCACGCGCACTGCCTGCAATACCTCGATCATCCGAGCCGGCGCGTCCTGTTCGGCCATCCCGGCGCAGTCCAGCAGGAACACCCAGGGAGCGGCCGACCCGTCCAGCACCGGCACCTCCGGCCCGTCCAGCTCGACGATGACATTACTGATCCCGCAAGCCAACAGCGCCGCCATCAGGTGCTCGACCGTGCCGACCCGGACCTCCGGATGGTCCGGCAACGCCAGCACGGTGCAAAGCCGCGTGTCGGAAACATGGTCGAAGCGCGCCGGAATTTCGATGCCGAGATCCGACCGGCGGAACACAATGCCAGCCCCCGCGGCGGCAGGCCGCAGGGTGACGTTGACCCGCTGCCCGGAATGCAGGCCGACGCCAACGCAGCAGATCGCCGACTTCAGGGTGCGCTGCATCGGGGCAGACACCTGGGAAAGCGTGAGATCCTGCGCCGCTGGTGAAAGCTCTAGCATTCCGTCCATGATACCCTCAACCAGCTCAGTCGCCGGAGTGATCCAATGGACGCCGACTTAGCGCCCCTGATGCAACCTAAGCGGCTGAACAGGGAACGCCAAATCAATCTATATTTCGGAGTATTGCGCCATAACTTATTATAACTAATCCAATTAAGACTTTTGACGCCGCAGGAACGTCGGGATTTCCAAGCCCTCGTCGACCAGCTCCTGCCGTGGTGCAGCAACCGGCAGGGCCTGGCTGTGGAACGACGGGTCGGCCCGCTGCGGCTCGGCGTCCAGTTGCGCCGTGCGGCGGCCACGCCCGATGCCGGTCATGATATCGAACAGGCTCCGTGCCGCGCTCGTCGTGTTGGCGGGGCCTGTCGGAGCGCCCGGCGCGGCGTGGGGCGCATCCGGAGCCTGCGGGCTGGAGCGTGGGGCAGCGCCCTGGCGTTGCGCCGGCGGCGGGGGGGCATAGCGCTGCGGACCCCCCGGCGGGGCATTATGCTGGGCATCATCCTGGTACGGCGTCTCGCTGGCTGGCTCCGGCGCACGGGGCGTCAGCAACTGCGCCGGGTTCGGCACCGGCGCCGACTGGCCGATCACGCCGAACGACGGCGGCATATGGGACGGCGGCGCGCTCGCGGGCGGGGCCGCGGCGACATGCGCCATGCCGCTGCCGCCGACGGCGACCAGGCGCGGCTTCGTCGCCTCGGTCTGGCCGATGTCGATGCCGGTCGCCACCACCGAGACGCGCACGCGCCCGGTCAGGCTCTCGTCGATCGCCGAGCCGAAGATGATGTTGGCGTCCTCGGCGACCTCCTCCCGGATGCGGTTCGCCGCCTGGTCGACCTCGAACAGCGTCATGTCGTCGCCGCCGGTGATGTTGATCAGCAGCCCGCGCGCCCCCGCCATGCTGGTGTCCTCCAGCAGCGGGTTGCTGATCGCGGCTTCGGCGGCGCGTATGGCGCGGTTCTCGCCGTCGGCCTCCCCCGTGCCCATCATGGCCTTGCCCATCTCGGCCATGACGGTGCGGATGTCGGCGAAGTCGAGGTTCACCAGCCCCGGCGCCACCATGAGGTCGGTGACGCCGCGCACGCCCATGTACAGGACGTGGTCGGCCATCTTGAACGCCTCCTTCCAGCCGGTCCGCTCGTTGGCGAGCCTGAACAGGTTCTGGTTCGGGATCACGATCAGCGTGTCGACGAACTGCTGCAACTCGGTGATCCCCGCGTCGGCCGCCTTGGTGCGCCGCGCGCCCTCGAAGGTGAAGGGCTTGGTCACGACGCCAACCGTCAGCACGCCGCGCTCACGCGCCATGCGGGCGATGACCGGGGCGGCGCCGGTGCCGGTGCCGCCGCCCATGCCGGCGGTGATGAACACCATGTGGGTGCCGTCCAGGTGCCGCATCAGCTCGTCGGCGGCCTCCTCGGCGGCGGCGCGGCCGATCTCGGGCTTGGCGCCCGCGCCCAGGCCTTGCGTCAGGTGCGGCCCCAGCTGCACGCGGCGGTCGGCGCGGCTGTGCTGCAACTGCTGCGCGTCCGTGTTGGCCACCACGAAATCAACGCCCTGCAGGTTCAGCGCGATCATGTTGTCGACGGCGTTGGTGCCGCCGCCGCCCACGCCGATCACGGTAATGCGCGGCGTGAAGTCGGTGTGGCTCTGCTGCGGGACGGTGAGGTTAAGGGTCATGCATAGTCTCCCTAAGTGGCTGCTAGCGTGATAATTACAGTTTAACTCATTTGATACTAGTCGACTTCGTGCGGCAGGCTTCGTGCGGCGTGTTCATTTCACAATCGGTTGCGCACGAAGTTGACCACCCGGCTCAGGAACCTGGCCGGACGATCGTTGGACAAATCCACGTCGGCCAGGGTGCGTCCCACGCCGCCGGCCCAGTTCAGCAATCCCGCCGCCGTCGCGGCGCCTGGGCCGGCCACGTCGTCCGGCAACCCCCGCAGCGGCAGCGGGCGGCCCAGGCGCGTTTGGCGGTCGAGGACACGGCCCGCCATCTCCCGCACCCCGACCAGTTGGCTGGCGCCGCCGGTGAGCACGACGCGGGTCCCGGCCTCCCGAGCCAGGCCCGCGCCGTCCAACTGGGCACGGACCAGCTCGAATGTTTCCTCCAGCCGCGGGCGGATCGCGTCGACCAGTTGGCTGCGCGGGATCTTGGCGTAGTCCTGGTCCTCCTCGCCCACCAGCGGCACGGACAGGATCTCGCGCTCGTCGTCCGGGCTGCTCTCGGCGTTGCCGTAGACGGTCTTCAGCCGCTCGGCGTCGGCGACGGAGATTGAGAGCAGCCGGGCCAGGTCGTTGGTGACGTGGCTGCCGCCGACGGGGAGCTGCGCCGTGTGCAGCATGTTGCCCTCGCTGAACACCGCGATCCCCGTCGTGCCGCCGCCCATGTCGACCAGGGTCACGCCCAGTTGGCGCTCGTCCTCGACCAGGGCCGACAGGCCCGCCGCCATCGGCGCGCTGACCAGTTCCGAAATATACAGCTCGCACCGCAGCACCGCCGTTTCGAGGTTGCGCAGCGCGGTGGACGCGGCGTCCACCACGTGCAAGCGCGCCGAGAGCGTGTCGCAATGCAGGCCGCGCGGGTCGCCGACGCCCGGCGTCCCGTCGACCGCGAAGCCGAGCGGCAGGGTGTGGACGCTCTCCCGCCCGTCCACGGCAGCGCGGCTGCGGCCCTCCTGCACGACGCGCCGCACGTCCGCTTCGGTCACGGCACGGCCGCCAACGGGCCATTTCACGCTGAACAGCCGGCTTTCCGGCTTGCCGCAGGTCAGGTTCACCGTCACCGAGCGCAGCCGATGGTCCGCCATGGTCTCGGCGGCGCCCACCGCGCCGCGGACGGCGTGCTCGGCGGCGTCGAGGTCGGTGATCCCGCCCGCGCGCACGCCGCGCGCCTGGCGCACGCCGAAGCCGAGCACGCGGAGCCGGCCGTCCTGGTCCATGCGGCCGATCAGGCAAATGACTTTGGTGCTGCCGACGTCCAGCACGCCGAACGGTGCGGTCCGCAACGGGCGGCGCGGCGGCGGATCGGGCAGCATCGGCGGCGGCAGGTGAACGCTCGTCGAATCAAGTCGCGCAAACCGCTTGGTTTCGCTGGGTTGCGGAGCAACAGTGCTCCCAACGTGTTTGCCGGACAACGACCGGCTGGCGTCGAGCTTGCCGGCGCCGGGCGTCGAACCAAGGGGTTCGCCGGGCGTCGAACCAAGGGGTTGCGGAGCAACAGTGCTCCCAACGTGTTCGCCGGGCCTTGCCGGGGCGTAAAGGGTGGCACTGTGGGGCATGTCGTTCATCCCGGCCCCCTAAGTCGGCCGACGTGGGCTGGATGGACCCAAGCTTGGCGACGTTGGGCTTGGCGGAATCAGGCTCGGCGGAATCGGGCTCAACGGTATCGGCCCGTGCGCATCCGGCTGCGCACGCACCACCATGCGGTCGGGCAGGCGCAGGTCGACGGTCTGCAACGGGCGGTCCAGCAGCGACTGCGCGGCCTGCAGCTCCATCAACCTGCTCATCGCCGGCGCCTCGGCACCCTCGGGCAGCAGCACGTCCGCGCCGTTGTTGAGCCGGAGGTTCCACCGCCGCTCTCCTACCCGGATCGCCGCCACCACGCGGGCGCGCAGGCCCGGCTGGGCTGCGAGCTGGTCCAGCAGGGCGGCGGCGAACTCCGGTGCGCCGGGGCCGACGACCAGGGGCAGCGTGGCGAAGGCGGCGGCGTCCTTCACCGGGTCCTGCTCGGCCACGACCTGGCCCGCCCGGTCGATCAGCACGAACTTGTCCCGCGTCTGCCAGACGGCGAACGGGCGGCGCTCGACAAGCTGCACGACGACCGTGCCGGGCAGCCGGCGCTCCACCGTGGCGCGCTGCACCCAGGTCAGCCGCTCGATCCGCGCACGGGCGGCCTCCAATGAGAAGCCCAGCATCTTGTCGCCCTTCGCGACGCCCAGCGCCGTCCGCAGCGTGCTCTCCGGCGTCAACGACCGGCCCTCGACCACGATGTCCTGCACGGGCAGGCTGACGCCGGCGCTGATCCGTGCGCGCAACGGGGCCAGGGAACCGCCGGGCTGCACCGTGCGGACCAGGGCAGCGCCGCTAGCCAGCAGCAGCACGCCGGCGACGCCCCAGGCGACCGGGCGCAGCAGGTAGCGCTGGCGGCGGCGCAGCAACGTCCACCGCGTCGGGCGGTCGTTGAGCGGGCGCGGCGGCTTGGCCGGAGTGCGGGCGGATGGCCGCGGGCCCGCGGTGCCGCCCGCTGGCGCCCGCCCGCTGGACGCCCCGCTGCCCACGCCATCAGCCCCACGGTTGGACGTCGTCACGCGCGGCATTCGGCGTGCTCCACCATCCAGGCGCACAGCGCGGGGAAGTCGATGCCGAGATGCGCCGCCTGCTCCGGCAGCAGGCTGGTCGGCGTCAGGCCCGGCTGGGTGTTCACCTCCAGCAGCACCAGCCGGCCCGGCTGACAGGCAGTGTCGTCGTAGCGCAGGTCGGCCCGTGTCGCGCCGCGGCAGCCGAGCGCCCGATGCGCCGCCAACGCCACGTCCATCGCGCGGGCATAGGTCTCGGGAGGCACGGCGGCAGGAACGACATGCCGGGAGCCGCCGTCGGCATACTTCGCCTCGTAGTCATAGAACCCGGCAGCAGGCGCGATCTCCGTCACCGCCAGCGCGCGGTCGCCCATCACCCCAACGGTCAGCTCGCGGCCGGGGATATACTCCTCGACCATGGCGTGGCGTCCAAAGGCCCACCGCCGCGCCAGCTCCGCCCGGCGGTTGTCGCCGCCGCGCAGGATTTCGACGCCGACGGACGAACCCTCGTTCAGCGGCTTCACGACGTAGGGCAGCGGCAACGGGTCGGCGGCCTCAAGCTCCGCCATGTCGACGACGCGGCTGCGCGCGACTGGCAGGCCGGCGGCGGCGAACACCGCCTTGGCCGCCTGCTTGTCCATCGCCAGCGCCGAGGCGCGGACCCCGGAGTGGGTGTACGGGATGCCGAGCCAGTCCAGCACGCCCTGGATCGCCCCGTCCTCGCCGAACCGCCCGTGCAGCGCGTTGAACACGGCGTCCGGCTTTGGCCCAAGCTTCGGATCAAGGGCGGCAATGACGGCACCCAAATCCTGCCCGACCAGGACCGGCGTCACGTCGAACCCGGCGCCGGCCAACGCCGCGATGACCTGGCGGCCCGAGGACAAGCTGACCTCGCGCTCGGCGGAGATGCCGCCATATAGAACTGCAATGCGCTTCATGCCTCGTCCCCTGGTGTCACAAGCCGCGCCGCGCCGCCTTGCGTCGAACCAAGAGGTTGCGGAGCAACAGTGCTCCCAACGTGTTCGCCGGACGTCGAACCAAGCCGCACAAATGGCTGCGCCAGCGAAACGGAGGCGTTTGCGCGGATTTCGCTGGGTTCGCCGGACGTCGAACCAAGGGGTTCGCCGGGAACCAAGGGTTTCGCCGGGCCCGGAATGCCGAGGCGCTTGATCTCCCATTCCAGCGTGACGCCCGACGCAGCATGAACCCGGCGGCGCAGCTCCTCGCCCAATCCTTCCAGTTCGGAGGCGGTCGCGCCGCCGGTGTTCAGCAGGAAGTTGCAATGTTTCTCGCTGCACGCCGCGCGCCCGCGCACCAGGCCACGGCCGCCGGCGGCGGCGTCGATCAGCTCCCAGGCGCGCATGCCCGGCGGGTTGCGGAAGGTCGAGCCACCGGTGCGGGCGCGGACCGGCTGCGTCGCCTCGCGGCTCATGCGGATGTCGGCCATGCGGGCGGCGATGGTGGCGCGGTCGCCGGGGCGGGCGCGGAAGCGGGCGCGGACCACGACGGCGCCGGGCGGCAGGCTGGCATGGCGGTAGGCCAGGGCCAGGGCGGACATTGGCAGGCGGACCTGCTCGCCGGAGCGGGTGACGAACTCCGCCCAATCGAGGCAGCCCGCGACGTCCGCGCCATAGGCGCCGGCGTTCATGGCGACCGCGCCGCCAATGGTGCCGGGGATGCCGGACAGGAACTCAAGCCCAGACAGCCCGGCGGCGGCGGCGTGCTCGGCCACCGTGGCGTCCAGGCACGCTGCGCCGGCGACCACGCCATCGCGCTCGACGCACACCTTGCCGAAGCCGGGGCCCAGGCGCAGCACCACGCCGTGAACGCCGCCGTCGCGGATGATCACGTTGCTGGCGGCCCCCAGGACCTGGACCGGCACGTCGGGCGGCAACGCCGCGAGCAGGCCCGCTAGGTCGGCGGCGCTGGACGGCCGCACCAGGACCTCGGCCGCGCCGCCCACGCGGAACCAGGTGAACGGCGCCAACGGCGCGTCGGCCTGCACCCGGCCGCGGATCGGCGGCAGCCGGTCTATAAGATGCGGCGTGCGCGTCGAACCAAGGGGTTCGCCGGACGTCGAACCAAGGGGTTCGCCGGACATCGAACCAAGGGATTGACCGGACAAGGCGGGGATCATCCGGCCCGCCGCGTGCTGGCAGCCTGGAGCGCCGCGAGTTCGGCGGGCAGGCTGGCGGCCCATTGGGTGATGGTCCCGGCGCCCAGGCAGATCACGAAATCGCCGGGCTTGGCGATGGCGTGGACCATCTCGCCCAGGTGCTCCGGCCCCGGCAGCGGCACCACGCTGCGATGGCCGCGGGCGCGCAGCCCGTCCACCAGCGAGTCGCGCGAGATGCCTGACATGGGCGCCTCGCCAGCGGCATACACGTCGGCGATGATGACGGTTCCAGCGTCGTTCATGCAGGTGCAGAACTCCGGGAACAACGAGTGCAGGCGGGAGTAGCGGTGCGGCTGCACGATGGCGACCACGTTGCGCGCGCCAGCTTGGCGCGCGGCCTTCAGCACGGCGGCGATCTCGACGGGGTGGTGGCCGTAGTCGTCGATGACGGTGATGCCGCCCGACTCGCCCGTCTTGGTGAAGCGCCGCTTCACGCCGCGGAAGCCTGCGAAGGCGCTGCGTATCGTTGCCTCGCCCACGTCCATCTCGACCGCGATGGCGACGGCGGCCAGGGCGTTCTGCACGTTGTGCTGGCCCAGCATCGGCAGCCGGAACGGACCCATGCGGCGGGACACGCCGCGCCCGCGGCCGGTCACGACGACCTCGAAGGTCGCGCCCAGCTTGTCCATCACCAGCCGCTCGGCCTTCACGTCGGCCTGGGGCGAGAAGCCGTAGGTGATCACCCGGCGGTCCGACAGCCGCGGGATCATCTGCTGCACGGCCGGGTGGTCGATGCACAGCACCGCGAAGCCGTAGAACGGCACGTTGGCGACGAACTGGTCGTAGCCCGCCACCATGGCCTCCGCGGTGCCCCAATGGTCCAGGTGCTCGGGGTCCATGTTCGTCACCACGGCGATGACGGCCGGCAGCCGCAAAAAGCTGCCGTCGCTCTCGTCGGCCTCGACCACCATCCACTCGCCCTCGCCGAGCCGGGTGTTCGAGTTGTAGGCGTTGATGATGCCGCCGTTGATCACGGTCGGGTCCATGTGCGCCGCCTCCAGCAGGCAGGCGACGAGGCTCGTCGTCGTCGTCTTGCCATGGGTGCCGCCGACGGCGATGGCCCAGCGCAGCCGCATCAGTTCCGCAAGCATTTCCGCCCGGCGCACGACGGGCACCAGGCGGGCGCGGGCGGCGGCGACCTCGGGGTTGTCGCGGCTGATCGCCGTGCTGACCACGACGACCTGCGCATTGGCGACGTTCGCCGCGTCGTGGCCGATTGCCACCGGGATGCCGGCGTCGCGCAAGCGGCGCACGTTGGCATTGTCGGAAATGTCGCTGCCCTGCACGGCGTAGCCCAGCGTGTGCAGCACCTCGGCGATGCCCGACATGCCGATGCCGCCGATGCCGACGAAGTGAATCGTGCCGATGCCGAGTGGCAGCGCCCTCATGCGCGGACTCCTAGGTTGTCGATTGGGGGCAGGCTGGGCGGGGGCTGGCCGGCTGGAGACTGGTTGGCACGCGCCATGTGCTCGACCAGGTTGGCGAGACGGGCGGCGGCATCCGGAATGCCGGCGCGGGCAACGCGCTGCGCCTTTTCGGCCAGCAGGCCGGGGAAGGGCAGGCGGGTGGCCAGCGCGTCGGCCAGCGCCTGAGGGTTCGCCTCGAACTCGGCCTGTGGCAGCACGTCGGCGCCGGAGCCGGCGGCGTTGTGGGCCTGGTGCTGGTCGATCGAACCCGGCAGCGGCACCAGCAGACCCGGCCGGCCCACGGCGCAAAGCTCCGCCACCGT